>Ga0206952_10226_pt1 | contig 14374 bp, 14 predicted proteins | sample Alteio_BWOrgHeat_39_FD_152966 | JGI IMG/M metagenome (GOLD analysis project Ga0206952, IMG submission 152966) | Enriched cells from forest soil in Barre Woods Harvard Forest LTER site, Petersham, Massachusetts, United States -... | ecosystem: Environmental > Terrestrial > Soil > Temperate forest >... | reverse complement strand
TGCGCGGCGTTCGCGGGGTTCTTGGGAGTTCCGAAGAGTTTGGGCGGGACGAATGTTTTCGAGAAGTGGCTAGAACCGGTGTTTGCGACGGAGACGGCCGCAGTATCGTCGGCCCACCCTGAGCCTGCGGCTCAGAATGGGGCACCCGGAGAGTCGAAAGAGAAGACGCAGCCGATTGAGTATGAGCTGATGCTGGCTTCGATTGGCGCGGCGGGACTCGGGTGGTTGATGGCGAACCGGTCTTACGGAAAAGCGGAAAAGGACTTCAAGGAGCCGATCCGGGAGTTCTCACAGCCGGTTTATAACACGCTGCTCAACAAGTATTACGTGGACGAGGCGTACGACTACACGGTGCTGGGGCGCAAGAAGATCGGCCCGGTACGGTTGGGTGCGTTGGGCGCGGGTGAAGGACTTTGGAAGTTCGACGCGACCATCGTGGACGGCGGCGTGAATGGCGCTGGCTGGATGACGAAGTTCGCGGGAACGCTTTCGAGCTGGTGGGACAAGTGGATTATTGACGGCGTGCTGGTGAATGGCCCGGCGATTGTGGCGCGGGCGACTTCGTATCCGGTGCGGCTGGTGCAGTGGGGATTGGTGCAGTGGTACGCGCTGGTGATGGTCATCGGCGTCGTGGGGTTCGTTTGGTATTACGTGGTGCGATAGGGAACGGAATTCAAAATGTTTAGAGCACACATACTTTCGATCATATTGTTCACGCCGCTGATGGGAGTGTTGGTCCTGCTGATGGTCCCGAAGGAGAACAAGAACGCTATTCGCTGGATCGCGAACCTATTCGCGCTGGCGGGGTTCCTGGTCTCGCTGCCGCTGGTGCCGTGGTTCTGGGCGATGAAGAACGATCCGACGCCTTACTTTAAGTTTGCCGAAGGATCGGCGAACAACTGGATTCCTTCGATCGGTGCGGGTTACCAGTTGGGGATTGACGGGATTTCGTTCCTGTTGATCATGCTGACGACGCTGCTGGGCGCGATCTCGATTTTGTCGTCGTGGTCAGCGATCGAGAACCGGGTGAAGGAATACTACGCATGGTTCCTCGTCCTGCAGACCGGCATGCTGGGCGTGTTCATGGCCAACGATTTCTTATGGAAGTAGAACCCGATCAGCAGGTAAGAGCACAGTCCCACGCCCTCCCACCCCACAAACATCATCGCGAAGTTGTTCCCGAGTATCAGCGTCAGCATCGAGAACATGAACAAATTCAGATACCCGAAGAACCTGTAATACCCGCCGTCATGCTTCATGTACCCGGTCGAGTAAATGTGGATCAACATCCCCACGCCGGTCACGAACAGCAGCCATATCGACGACAGTGGATCCAGCAGGAACCCCGCCTCCGCCTTGAACTCTGCCGCTTTTCCTGAAGCCGTGTGATACGTCAACAGCCCCGTATCCGAGCCCAGCCACGTGTACATCACCTTCTCGAACGGCTTGCCATGCTCCACGGCCGAGTACTGCGTGTACTGAAACACCGCCATACACGACCACAGGAACGCCAGCACCACCACGCCAACGCAAATGCCGTTCACCCACTTCTTGTCGTGCGCATCGTCCAGCTTTCTTCCGAAGAAGAACATGCACGCCGCGCCAACTGCGGGAAACAGCGGAATCATCCAGATGTGTTCAAGGAAGAACATTTTCTCAATCCCTCGGGTAGAGCGGCGCTTTAGCGCCGCGTCCCGCGCCTGAAACGTTGGGGGCTTTAGCCCCCGGGTTCGTCACCACTTCAAAAGATCTATTTCGTCTACGTTCACCGTCTCTTTATTCCGGAAGAACGCGATTACGATGCCCAGTCCCACGGCCGCTTCCGCCGCCGCATCCACAATTACGAAGATCGCAAACACCTGCCCGTGCAACCCATACAGCCTCGAAAACGCGACCAGGTTCAAGTTCACGGCATTCAGGATCAGTTCGATCGACATCAAAATGACCACCACGTTGCGCCGCGTCACCACGCCCACCACCCCAAGGATGAAGAGCATCATTGCCACAACCAGGTAGTGCATGGTGCCTATTTCCGCCATGTCAAATCCTCTTCTTCGCCATGACCACCGCGCCCACAATCGCCACCAGCAGCAGTAGCGACGCGACCTCAAACGGCATCATGTAATTCCTGTAAAGCATCACGCCAATGTCCTGCGTGTTCGTCGACTCCTGCAGCACCGCCAGCGTCTTCGGGAAACTCCCCGCGCCGCTCCGGTAAACCAGCAAAATCACAGCGCCGAACAGCACCCCAACCATCGTCCCCACCACCCACTGCTTGTTGAACTGCTCCTCTTTCAGTGATCGCTCGAGATTGACCAGCATGATCACAAACAGGAACAGCACCATGATTCCGCCCGCGTACAGAATGATCTGCACGCCAGCGACGAACGGCGCATACAGCATCAGGTACAGCCCGGCCTGCGCCAGCAGCGTAAAGATCAAAAAGATCGCCGAGTGTACGGCATTCTTGCGCAGGATCACGCCCAGTGCGCTGCCCACGCTGAGCGCCGCCAGGAAGTAAAAGAAAAAAGGTGTGGCTACTGGTGTCATTTGTCGTACGGCTCCGGATCTGTGCGATGTTCCAGCACCTCGCGATCGAGCACCATGCCCTCGCGGCTATAGAGCGCCATCTCGTATCCCGTTCCCAGCTTCAGCGATTGTGTCGGGCACGCCTCTTCGCAAAGCCCGCAGAACATGCACCGGCTCACGTCGTACACGTAAGTCGTCATCACTTTTTTCTTGGTCACCGGATCGCGATCGCTCTTCATCGTGATCAAATTTTCTGGGCACGCCAGCGCGCACAGGTTGCACCCGATGCACAAGGTCTCGCCGTTCTCGCCCAGTTTCATCAACGGTTGTCCGCGGAACCGATCCGCAATCTGCGGCCGTTCCTGCGGATACTGCTCCGTCTGGCAATCCTTCGGACCCTGGTAGCTAAACGTGATCGACAACCCTTTGATCAAATCGACCAGGAAAATCTTGCGTAGTAGAGGAGCGATACTCATCGCGTTACTCCCATCAATCCTGCGACGAGTTCATGTCGCACGCCGATCAGCGCCGTCAACACCAGCACCGCCAGCGATACCGGCAGCAATACCTTCCAGCCGATCCTCATCAGTTGATCGAACCGATACCGCGGGAACGTTCCGCGATACCAGATATAGAGGTACATAAATACGCCGACCTTCGCCGAGAACCAGAAGATGTCCTGCACCCGCACTCGCACCGCCGGAACCAGCAGCGCCGCGCCAATCATTCCCAGCACAACGCCGAACACTCCCAACCCGATCGCCTGCACCTTGAACGACGGCTTCTTTGGCATCCGCGCAAATCCGATAAAACATCCCGCCGCGAGCCCGAAGAACAAAATTCCCGGTGCGCACGAGAACGCCGTATCCCAGCTCGCTCCACCCAGTGCATTCGGGAACGGCCGCAGCCATCCGCCCAGCCACAGCGTCACGGCGATCGACGAGACGCCGATCATCGCCACATACTCGCCCAGGAAGAATAACGACCAGCGGAACCCGCTGTATTCGGTGTGGAAACCGGCGGTCAACTCGCTCTCCGCTTCGGGCAAATCGAACGGTGCGCGGTTCGTTTCCGCCACCATCGCAATCGCAAACACCGCAAACGCAATCAATCCGACGGGGAAGAACTTGAAGATGAACCAGCTTCCCTGCTGCTGTTGCGACTCCACGATCCCGATCATGCTCATCGTGCCCGTGCCCGTCGCCAGTGACGTCATCATCAGTACGCTCACCACCGCCAGCCCCATCGCAACTTCGTAACTCACCATCTGTGCCGCCGACCGCAGTCCGCCCATCAGTGCGTACTTGGAATTCGACGACCATCCCGCCATCACCACCGCCAGCACTCCCAGCGACGAAATGCCCAGCATGAACAGCACGCCGATATTCATGTTCGTCACCGCGTGCTGCCGCCCAAACGGAATCACCAGGTATCCGGTGAACGCAGTCATCATCACCGCCACCGGCGCCATCCAGAACAGGAACTTGTCCGCGCCCTCCGGCACGATGTCTTCTTTAATAAGCAGCTTCAGCGCATCGGCGATCGGCTGCAGCAGTCCATGTGGACCCACGCGCATCGGCCCCAGCCGAATCTGCATGTGCGCCAAGACCTTGCGCTCCAGGTAAGTCATCAGCATCACCGCGACGCTCGCCACGCCGAAGATCACGAGGATATAAATCGTGGCCCACAGTGTGCTCCCGTACTCACCGGGTGTGCCTTGAAACGAAAGAAACTTTAAGAAGTGAGAGATCACCGGTCCACCTCACCGAGCACGATGTCCAGCGTGCCAATCACCGCGACGACATCCGCAATCAACGCACCGCGCACCATCTTGTCCAGCGCCTGCAAATTCACAAACGACGGAGGCCGCACCCGCACTCTGTAAGGTTGCGTCGACCCGTCGCTCACAATGAAATATCCCAACTCGCCCTTCGGCGCTTCGATCGAGTGGTAAATCCGTCCCGCCGGTGGTTTCAAAACCTTCGGGACCTTCGCCATCGTCGGACCCGCCGGCAGCTTTTCTACCGCCTGCCGCAAAATCTGCACTGACTGCCGCATCTCCGCGATGCGCACCATGTACCGGTCGAACGTGTCGCCGTTTTCGGCAGTCGGAATATCAAACTCAACTTGGTCGTAAGCCGCGTAAGGCTGCGCTTTTCGCAGGTCCCACTTCACGCCCGCCGCCCGCAGCACCGGTCCGGTCACGCCCAACGCCTTGCAATCCGCGGCGTTCAAAATGCCGACGCCCTTGGTCCGCTGGATCCAGATCCGGTTCCCCGTCAGCAAAGATTCATACTCATCGATCTTTGGCCCGACGAAGTCGCAGTAGGCAATCACGTCTTTTTCGAAGCCGTCGTACGCCTCGTAAATGCACCCGCCGATACGGAATGCATGGGTCGTCAACCGTGCGCCGCAATACTTCTCGAAAATCGCCAGCACCATTTCGCGATCGCGGAAGGTATAGAACAGTGGCGTAATCGCGCCGATGTCCAGCGCGTGCGTGCCCAGCCAAACCTGGTGGCTCGCCAACCGGTTCAGTTCCGCCAAAATCACCCGCAGGAACTGCGCCCTCGGCGGCGCCTCCACATTAATCAGCTTCTCGACGCTCTCGCAGTATCCGAGCCCATTGCTCACCGCCGCCACGTAATCCATGCGGTCCACGTACGGATTGAACTGCACGTACGTCCGGTTCTCGGCAATCTTCTCCACTCCGCGATGCAGGTACCCGATCACGCATTCCGTGCCCAGCACCTTTTCGCCATCGAGCTTCAAAATCACCCGCAACACCCCGTGCGTCGACGGATGCTGCGGCCCCATATTGAGGATCATCTCGTTCGAGTCGAGGAACGTATTTTCAGGAATCTCGAGTTGTTTGAATTCTGACGTCGCGCTCATTGTCCGCTCTCGATTCCGATGTTCGCCTTCACCCACGCCTGGTCCTGCTGCCGGATCCCGTAATCCTTCCGTAGCGGATACCCCGTCCATCCCTCAGGCAGCAAAATCCGCTTCAGGCCCGGATGCTCCGTGAACTCAATCCCGAACATGTCAAAAACCTCGCGCTCCAGCCAGTCGGCCGTAGGCCACAAGCTGAACGCGCTCCGCACCTTCTCGCCGTCCTTGATCGTCGTCTCGATCCGCACCCGCTCGTTCTTCGCGAACGAGTAAAGGATGTAAACCACGTCGAACTGCTCTTCCCGCTTCGGCCAGTGCACCGCGGTCACATCCACGCAATAGTCAAAGTGTTCGTCATCGCGCATGCGGGTCAACACATCGAAAACAATCGATTTATCGACCACCAGGTACTCATCCGTCAGGTATATCGACGCCTCGCGGATCCCGGTCCCATACTGCCGCTTCAAACTCGCTACCAGCTCGCTCTCCCAGGCCACCGGAGCCGGTTTCGGCGCAGCCGCAGGAGCCGCCGGCTTAGCCGCCGCAGGTGCTGGTTTAGGAGAAGTAGGGGGAGATGGGGGAGTAGGGGAAACCGTCGTCGCTGCGGGAGCGGCGCTTAGTGCCTTCGCTGGTGTCTTGTCCAGTTCAGATTTCTCGTCTGGCATCTGTTCTGTGCCTTTTCTGCTACCGATTCGTATCGGGACATCCTGTTGTACCAACCTATGAAGGTCATCAGAAACGACACGGATCACGTGAGGGTGTGACCGCTATCACAATCAATCGAAATCCCCAATATCCATGCGCCTCCCGCAGATCCACGAAATGCGCGTGAGAATCCCCAAAATCCCCTCCCCCCAAAGTGGGACATTGCATTTTTCAACGCCCAAAAAGGAAAGGCGGCCAGAGCCGCCTATCAAACCTGACACCTGAAACCTGTTACCTGACGCCTGCCTCTAAATCCACTCCAAAGCGCCCTTCTTCCAAATCCACACGTATCCCGCCACCAGGATCCCGAGAAACAACATCATCTCGCTCACCCCGAACGCGCCCAGCGCCTTATACTGCACCGCCCACGGGAACAGGAAAATGGTTTCCACGTCGAACACCACGAACAAAATCGCGACAATATAAAACCGGATGGTATAACGCTGTCGCGACGAATCGAACGGATCGATGCCGCACTCATACGGCATCAGCTTTACTTTGCTAGGTTTCGACGGGCGCACCAGCGTAAACAGCACCAGCGTCCCCGCGCCAATCGCGAACGCTACCAATAAGAAGATAAAAATAGGAACGTAAATCTGCGGCATAAAAATCTCCACCGTCGGGTGCCCAAAATCTGGGTGCCCCACCCTTGTCCGCAGGACAGGGTGGGTCGCATCACTGTGTCCTATAATCAAGGGTTCAAAACCAAAGCGCTGTGACGCCCATCACTCCGCCGAAAATTCAGCTCTCAGGTCTCACCGCAGTTCGTGAAACCTGACACCTGATACCTGACACCTATATAAGGAAGCCCCGTGTCCCTGGAAGAAACCATCTATCAGCAACGCCTCGATAAGCTCAAAGAGATCGAAGCCCTCGGCCAGAAGGCCTACCCCTACAAGTACGAGACTACCCACACCGTCCCGCAGATCCTCGACGAATTCACCCCCAAGACCGCCGAGGAACTCGAGGCCAACCATATGAATGTCCGGGTGACGGGCCGCCTCATGTCCATCCGCGGCCAGGGCAAGGCCGGGTTCGCCCACATCCAGCAGGATGGCCGCCGCCTCCAGCTCTACGTTCGCCTCGACAACGTCGGGGAAAAAGGTTTCGCACTCTACAAGCTCCTCGATCTCGGAGACTTCGTCGGCGCCCGCGGCTATCTCTTCCGCACCCGCACCGGAGAACTCAGCATCCACGTCGAAGAAATTACCTTCCTCGCCAAGGACCTCCTCCCGCTCCCCGAAAAATGGCACGGCCTCACCGACGTCGAGCTCCGCTACCGCCGCCGCTACGTCGACATGAACATGGACCCCGAGGTCCGCGAGGTCTTCATCAAGCGCGCCAAAATCCTCCAGATCATGCGCCGCTTCTTCGATGACCGCCGCTTCGTCGAAGTCGAGACCCCCATGCTCCAGCGTCTCTACGGAGGCGCCGCCGCCCGCCCCTTCACCACCCACCACAACACGCTCGACATGGACCTCTTCCTGCGCATCGCGCCCGAGCTCTATCTCAAGCGCCTCATCGTTGGCGGCATCGATCGCGTCTACGAAATCAATCGCAACTTCCGCAACGAAGGCATCAGCACCCGCCACAACCCCGAGTTCACCATGCTCGAGTTCTACTGGGCGTACGCCGATTACTTCGACCTCATGACCCTCACAGAGGACCTCTACCGCCAGCTCGCCACCGAAGTTACCGGCAGCACCTCGGTCCAATACGGCGACTACACCCTCGATTTCGGAAACTTCGAACGCATCTCCATGCGCGACGCCATCCTTAAATACTGGCCCGAAAACGCTGGTCCGAAGCCGAGTTTCGAAGATTTTTCCAGCGCCGAAAAAGTCGCCGCGATGGGCAAGCACCTCAGCGAACTGAAACTCATGCCCTTCCAATCCACCGCCCCCAAGGGTGTGACCATCGCCGCCATGTTCGAAGCGTTAGCCGAAGAGCACCTCATCCAGCCGACGATCCTCTACGACTTCCCCGTCGAGATTTCGCCTCTCTCCAAGAACCACCGCAACGATCCCGAGTGGGTTGAGCGCTTCGAAGTCTTCTGCGGCGGCATGGAAATCGGCAACGCCTTCAGCGAACTCAACGACCCCATCGAGCAGCGCAAGCGTTTCGAAATGCAGTTAGCCGAGCGCGCCCGCGGTGACGAAGAAGCCCATCAAATGGACGAAGACTACGTCCGCGCCCTCTCGTACGGCATGCCCCCCACCGGCGGCATGGGCATCGGCATCGACCGCACCGTCATGCTCCTGACCAACTCCAAATCCATCCGCGACGTAATCCTCTTCCCATTGCTCCGCCCTGAACAACCGGGTGCCGAAGAAGAATCTAAGGATGCTTGAGAGAAACGCGCCAAAATTATTGGAATCTCTGCTCGATGAAATCGAACTGAGATGCAACCCTGAGATTGGCTCCGAGGAAGCCCGAAACTTTCGCATAGGATGTTTGTCGATCATTGCCGGGAGTATGGCAGATATCTGCGTTGAAGCGCTGAACGCACTGAAGAGGCGCTCATGCGGCGGCGTTTCCGACGAAGATCTTGCCGCCTTGTCGACTCGATGCCTAGATGCCATCGAAGATGAGGAATCAACAGCACCGTTCGGCGCGATACTTGCGGTGGGCGAAGCTCTGTACGCCGAGTTGCATCCTCATGAACGTAACTTTTCGGAATACCACCGCTCGTTCGTCGATTCGATCAACGGAGTCGACCCTCACTATGAGCAATGTATCCAACTGCTTCAGCAGCATTTCCCAAACTGTCTAAGTTGAGCTTTTGACCGCACGTCATGGATCCACCGCTGGCGGTGAGCAATCGGCAATGTCCGCGCCACCACACACGAGCGCGAAGCCCGTCCCGGTTCTAGCCCACGGTGAAACCGTGGGTAACGTGTCGTTACAAGCCCTAAGCCCGACGAGGGTTTCACCCTAGGAGGCCCGCCTGGAACCCTCCTCCCTCTACTCTTCCCGCAGCGCCGTCATCGGATTTAACCGGGCTGCGCGAAGCGCCGGGACCGCGCTCGCCGCGAGGCACACTGCCACCAGCGCCAACGACGCCACCGCCAAGGTCACCGGGTCATGTGCCGACAACCCATAGAGCAAGCTCGCCGTGCTGCGCGCGGCAATCACCGCCAGCACCAGGCCCACCACCACTCCGGTCACCGTCAGCACCAGCGCTTCGGCAACAATCATGCGCACGATCCGCGTCGGGATCGCCCCCAGCGCCATTCGTATCCCGATCTCATTGGTCCTGCGGGCCACGCTATAGGCGATAACTCCGTAGAGCCCAATAGCAGCCAGCACAATCGCCAGCACGCCAAAGAAGCCGCTCAATGTTGCGAGCAGTCTTTCGCGCAGCAGGCTGTCCTCTATTTCGTGACGCAAATCATGGAACTCCAGCGTCATCGCCGGATTCACATCCGCGGAAGCGCGTCGCAGCGAAGCCATCAGCGCATCCGGCGGCAGTTGCGAACGGACGACCACCTCGGTGTTCTCCTTGTCCGCTCGTATCTGGGTCTGCGGGTAGTACGCCATGGGAGAGAAATCGTCGCGCATGTCGTCGAACTTGCTGTCTTTCACCAGCCCCACCACCTGGTACTCCGGCTGTTTTTCTCCCCGATACACGTCCACTTTGAAGGTCCGCCCGATCGGATTGTCCGTCCCCAACAGTACCTTCGCGAATTTCTCGTTCACGATAGCCACCGGCTGGGAGCCCGCCGTATCGTGGTCATCGAAATCGCGTCCCATCAGCAGCGGCGTTTGCATCGTCCGGAAATACCCGTCGGTGATCGTGTCCTCCATTGCACCCGTTTGTTGTAGTTTCCCATCCACAAGGATCTGATTGTTCCATCCGCTGCCCATGAACGGCCCATACATCACCTCGGCCGCGCTCTGCACGCCCGGTATCGCACTCACTCGCTCCAGCAGCGTCCGTTTTAGTGGCATGCGTGGTTCGACGGGCAGGTGAAGGGAAGAAAAATCCGCGATCATGATAAGCACATTGTTCTGCTGAAATCCGACATCGACCGCAAGGATCTTGCGAAGGCTGCCGGCAAACAACAACCCACCCGCCACCAGCACCACCGACATCGCAACCTGCGACATCACCAGCACCTTGCGCAGGCTCACTCGTTCGCGGCTTGCGCTCTGGCCGCGCCCTCCCGAGTTCATCAACCGCGCCGGAGAAGCCTTGGTCGCTCGCATCGCCGGCCCCAGACCGAACAAGCAAGTCGTCAGCAGCGCCAGTCCCGCGCCGAACCCCAACACCCGCCAATCCAACTCCAGGTTCACAAACAGATTTTGACCCAGGTATCTCACCAGCAGGCGGCTTAAACCACCGGCCAACAGCGTTCCCAGCCCGGCTCCGGCAATTGCCAGCAGCACGCTCTCCATCAACAGTTGTCGCAGGATGCGCCCGCGTTCCGCACCGAGCGCCATGCGGACCGCGATTTCGCGCTCCCGCGCACTTGCCCGCGCCAGCATCAGGTTCGCCAGGTTCGCGCATGCGATCAACAGTACCGACCCTGCAATCGCGAGCAGCAGCCAGAGCGGCGTTTCATAGTCTTCGCGCAGCTCGGAGACTCCCGCCGGCGCGGGGAACGCCCCGAGTTTCTTCTCTAGATATTGTTTTGCGGTGTCCCCCTGAAATTGCGCAGGCAACGTCTCTAGGAAAGCGGCCGCGGAAAACGAATCGAGCTGCGCCGACGCCTTCGTAAACGTCCAACCCGGCTTCAGACGCCCCATCACCGTCAGCCACCAGCCACGCGGCATGTTGTAGAAGTTCTCGTCGCCGTCAATCACCGGCTCCGAGCAAAGCGGCACCGCCACATCGAACTGCCGCCCGATCTCCATTCCATAAAATGATTGCGGCGTCACGCCAACAATTGGGAACGGGTGTCCTTCCAGGCGCACCGTCTTGCCGACCACGTTCATATCCCCGCCGTACTCACGCCGCCAGAATGGGTAGCTGATCACCGCTCCCACCACGCCACATCCAGCATGATCGTCCGACGGATGAAACACGCGCCCCAGCACCGGGGAAACCCCGAGCGCGTCGAAAAATTCGCCGCTCACCCACAATCCATGCGCGTAGCGCGCCTCTCCTCCCGCGGCCAAGTTAAATGCCGGCCAGCCACCAAAGGCGAAGACATCGCTGAATCCCTGCTGCTGTTGCTTCACCTGCTCCCACAGACCCGTCGTCATGTCCGAAAAATCTCCCGCACCATGCCCCGAGCGATGGAGATTGGTCGGTCGGATCACAGCGAGCTCCTGTGGATTTTTCACCGGCAACAGGCGCATGCGCACCGCGTCAATCAGTTGGAAGATCGCTGTATTGGCGCCGATCCCGAGCGCCAGCGATGCAATGCACACCGCGGAAAATATCGGGCTCGCGCGCAGAGCTCGCACCGCATAGCGCAGGTCTTGTCGCAGTCCCGACCAAAGTCGCCCACCGTCGAAGCCAAGCGGTACGACGTCCGGGGCGGCCTGTTCCACGCGCTTGAATTCCCGCGCCAGGTCTCGCTCATCAAGCTCTGCGGAGATCGTCCGCAGCGCCTCTTCCTCCGGAGCACCCATGGACCGCAGCAGGTCGTAGCGGTCGCTCAAGTGTTGTGCCAACTCCTCCGCGATCTCGGCTTCCCGCTCGCCGCTGAGTCGAAGGTCCCGCAGACGCCCTCTGACGAGTTCGCGAAAATCAGGCATGGCGAAGCCCCGTAATTCTCTGCATCGCGGCCACGAACTGCAGCCACGTGCTGCGCTGTTGCTTCAACGTCCGTTTACCCTCTGCCGTCAGCCGGTAATAACGACGTCGCCGCTGCCCGGGCTTTTCCACCCAGCGCCCCGCAATCCAGCCCCTCTTCTCCAGGCGGTAAAGCAGCGGGTAAAACGATGCGACATTGAATCGCACCGCCCCCTCCGAGCGCAGCTCAATCATCTGGCTGATCTCGTATCCATGTCGCGAACGGCCTTCCAGCAGGGAGAGTACGAGTAGCTCAGCGCTGCCCTTTTTCAGTTCGCGGTCGAGAGTGGCTTGATGTCCCTTCATATATGGCATAGCTATATATGCCAGTGACAGGCTCCAGGTCAAGTCCTCCATCCCAGGGATTTCGACCACCGGGTGCCCCACCCTTCTTCAAGCCTCCAAGCCCCGATTTTCGTACAATAAGTTTGACCACACTCCCCGGATAGCGACCTTTTATGCCCCGCCGTACTCTACAACTCGAGGTGAAAAAGATGAGTACAGAAACCATGTGGGAAAAGGTCCTCCAGCGTGACGCCGCCGCCGATGGCCGCTTCGTCTACGCCGTGCGCAGCACCAACGTCTACTGCCGCCCGACGTGCCCCAGCCGCCGCCCCCATCGCGAGAACGTCGAGTTCTTCGCCAATCCCAAGGACGCCGAGCAGAAAGGCTACCGCGCCTGCCGCCGCTGCGCCCCCAAGACCGAAAGCCGCGCCGACCACGTCGCCCGCATCTGCCGTGAGTTAACCGACGAATACAAGAACCTCGGCCCCGAGCAGATCGCCCAGCACGAAGGCATCCCGCTTCGTCGTCTCAACGAAATCTTCCGCAGCGTGCTCGGGATCACGCTGCGTGAATACCTCGCCAGCGCCCAACTCGACGATTTCAAAAAGAAGGTCAAGCAATCCGGTGATGTCACCGGCTCCATGTACGACGCTGGCTTCGGCTCCCCCAGCCGCCTCTACGAAAAATCCGACGCCGTCCTCGGCATGACCCCCGCCAGCTACGGCCGTGGCGGCCGTGGTGCCCACATCACCTTCGGCATTCGTAAATCGACAATCGGCTATATCCTCGCGGCCACCACGGAAAAAGGCGTCTGCACCATCGCCTTCGGTGACAACCGCGAGAAACTTGAGTCCGATCTCCGCGAGGAATTCCACGCCGCCGACATCCATCGCAACGACGCCAAGGTCGCCGCCTACCTCGACGCCATCGCCGATCACGTCCTGGGCAACGAATTCCTCACATCGATTCCCATCGATATCCACGCGACGGCATTCCAAGCCAAGGTCTGGCAGCTCCTCCGCGAAACCAAGCCCGGCGAAACCCTCACCTACAGCGGCCTCGCCGCCAAGCTCGGCGCTCCCAGCGCAACTCGCGCCGTTGCCCGCGCCTGCGCCTCCAACCGCGTCGCCATCGCCATCCCCTGTCACCGCGTCATCAGCGCCTCCGGAGAACTCACCGGGTACCGCTGGGGCGTGGAGCGGAAGCGGCTCCTGTTGAATCGGGAGTCGCCGGCGCGGCGCTAGCCTCCTTGCAAAACTCCGCCTTCACCTTGTAGAAGGCGGAGTCATTCAGTCCTTCATACCAATCCCAGGTATCGGCGATGTCCTGCTTTTGCGATTGCAGAAGGTGCCACGACAGCGGCGCATTCTTTCCCTGGAAAATAAATTGGTACGCTGCGTTCTGTGTATTTTGAAATCGCCCAATGTACCCATCGCGCAGTTGTCGCGCATTTTCTTTCTGGCTCGTCGAGCGCACATCCATCATTCCCGTCACCGGCGCCAATTCCTGGTCCATCCATCCCCAACTTTTCGCCAGCGGCGGTGGATCGTCCGGAAACGCAATAATCTCCAGCCAGATCAGCCGATGTTTTCCCAGCCCCTGCTCAAACAACCGCGACTTCACCAGCCAGTCCACCGCCGAATCCACGCCAAAATTGTCGTAATAACCGCCGTCCGCAAAGTGATACGGATACTCCTTGCCACATCCGCTCGGCTCCGTTCGCGGCACCGGACTCACCCACGGAAATGTCGCCGACAACCGCGTCGCCGTCAGCAGCGGCAAATCGCAATCCGGAAACTCGCTCCCAAAGCTCAGCGCCGCATCGCCACTTGTTGCTCCCACCGGCCCCGGCGGAAACGGGTCCGCGTTCGTAATCTCAAACCGTTGCCCGGTCTCCACCACGGTGCTGTTCAGCATCACCGCCGGCTGTTCCCCTTTGCTCACGGCCTCTCGCCAATCCGACAGGTTCGCGCCGGAGCCGTTCCAACCACTCCCCCACGCCTCCTGCATCGCACTTCCCCGGTCCAGCTCGTCATCGAACATCGACACAAACGGCCGCAGCACCAAGCTGTCCGGATACGCGATTCCCCATCCCACATCCGCCAGGCTCGTCCGTCCCGCAAGTTCTGTCAGGTGCTCCCGTTCCCGGTCCTGCAATTTCTTGACGTTCGGATGTTCGCGATAACTATCGGCGTAATACACCACCCCCACCGATCCCCC
>Ga0206952_10221_pt1 | contig 14571 bp, 15 predicted proteins | sample Alteio_BWOrgHeat_39_FD_152966 | JGI IMG/M metagenome (GOLD analysis project Ga0206952, IMG submission 152966) | Enriched cells from forest soil in Barre Woods Harvard Forest LTER site, Petersham, Massachusetts, United States -... | ecosystem: Environmental > Terrestrial > Soil > Temperate forest >... | reverse complement strand
GCGAATTTGTACGTCACGCTTTATTCCAAAATCAGCGGCTCATACCAATCGCGTTCGTACAAATACAAAGAGGCGGGTACCCCGGCGAAGGCCATCATGACCTTGCCCCCCAACGGCAGCAAGCTCCACGGCCTATCGCAGACCTTCACTTGGACAGCGGGAACCGGAGTGACGAGCTACAGCCTTTACATCGGAACCAAGCCCGGTGCCCATGACATCGATTTCGTGCCCACCACGTCAACGTCGGCTACCGTCACCAATCTCCCCGCGATCGGAACAACGATTTATGTGCGTCTCTATTCCCTGATCGACGGCGCCTGGCAATACGCCGACTACAGCTACACCAGCAGCCCCTAGCCCCATCCATCAAGACTCCGAAGAGGTTGGCCGAGATTGCGCTTCGTATCAGGACATGACCTCAGTCATGCCGAAAGCGCCACTCAACATGCGGGCTTCAGCCCCTCCGACCGCCGAGGCTCACCGCTCCGCTTCTTCCTTAATATGCTCCAGCACCCGCATGTGAATGCGATGCACCATCGCATCGGTCCAAAGATGCCAGTAGGCCGCGGGATGATACTTCAGGTCGTACCACGATGTCCCTCGCAGGAGGGTATGACCGTTTGGCAGCGCGATCAGGTCGAACTGGCCTTCCCGCGAGCGAACATATTCACTCTTGATGTGTTCGGTCTGCAGATCCGGCACCCAGGACGTCTCATGCATTAGCGGCGGCTGCGACAAGACAGTGAAATGCAATCGATGCGGTTTGTCCCAGATGTCAACAACCTCTTGGGCTGCGCCGGTCGTGAAGATGCATGTACGGGTTGCGCCTGGACCCTGGGCGCTGATCGTCGTCTCCAGTGGATACGCCACGCCTGATCGGAAGAAGATACTTTTCGGCTGCCCGCCGATCGCTGGGAAGCTGACAACGTAAGGCCAGACCTTCTCCGGAGGCGCGGCAATCTCAATCGAAGTTTGCACCGTGAAATGTTCGGGGCCGTCATGCCAATGCCGTTCCTGGGGCGCCAACATCGGCATGAGGAAAATAAGGCATGCAGCCAATGTGCGGCTGCGGCGCAGCCCGAGGATGAGGATTCCGAATACAGCCCCCAACAACGTGAACGGTACTGCGATGATCAACACAATTAAGAGGCAGATGATGCCCTCCCACCCGACGATCAGGAGGAATGATCCGCACAGAAGTGTCGCCAAAAGGGCGACGCTGATTCCCCCAACGGTATGAGGTCCAGCCAGCTTTTCGTAAAGCAAAACGGACACGAAGCCGAGAGAAAACGGGATGCCAAGGAAGAGCAACGCACCGTAGCTGCCACGCAGCGCGGAGAACTTGATGGCCAGCAACTCCGGCGGCAGAACAATGAGGAGCGTGAGGAGAGCGCAAAAAAGCTTGGATGTGCGATACCGTTTGAACATGTTCAAACCCTCACAACGGAGTCTATCCAACAATTTGAACGTGTTCAACTACAATCATCGCCGCCCTTACCCGTTTAGAATGATCCCTTCATGCCCATCTCCGTCCGGTCGTTCGCCAAAATCAATATCGGCCTCCAAATCGGCCCCCGCCGTCCCGACGGATTCCACGACCTCCGCACCCTCTACACCACCATCGCTCTCCACGACCACATCACGGTCGAGGTCCGCGCAGGCGACGCCATCGAACTCCATTGCACCGACCCCCGCGTCCCCCTCGACGCCACCAACACCTGCCATCGCGCCGCCGAGTTAGCCCTGAAAGCCCTCAACCGTCGCGCCCGCATCCTTGTTACGATCAACAAGCACCTCCCCGTCCAGGGAGGTCTCGGCGCCGCCTCCAGCAACGCCATCGCGACGCTCTTCGCCCTCGAAAAGGCTTTGAACCAACAACTTCCGGGCAAGACTCGCGCCCAGATCGCCGCCGAAATTGGCTCCGACCTCAATCTCTTTCTCTATGGCGGCCTCGTCCTCGGCACCGGACGCGGCGAAGAAGCCTGGCCCCTCGCCGATCTCCCGCCGATTCCGCTCGTCATCGTCACCCCCGAGGTCGGCGTCTCCACGCCCAAGGCCTTCACCGCATGGGACGCGTTGACCGCCCCCGCCACGTCCGTTACAATGAATGAGTTCAATCATTCGGTGTACGAATGGCTGGACTCCACTGTTGCATCCGGTGTTCCCGCTTTAAGCGGGGACCGGGCCGAGACGCTGCTGCTCGACCTTGTCCGAACCGGGATTTCGAACGACTTCGAACGCGTTGTCTTTCCAGAAATTCCCGAACTTCGTCAGGTCAAGTGTGCGTTAGAGCGCGAAGGCGCTGTCTACGCATCGTTGTCCGGCTCCGGTTCCACGTTGTACGGAATGTTCCGCACAACCCAGGAAGCCAACCGTGCCGCGGAGCGTTTATCCGCCGCCGGGATGAAAGCAGTGGTCACGACGACCCTGCCGCGCGAGCCATACTGGCGGCAAATGTTCGAGTGAGTTTTTGGGCGATCGACTAATGGTAGGTCAAGTGCCTTTGGAGCACTTTGTCTAGGTTCGAATCCTAGTCGCCCAGCCAAAGTTCTATCGCAGCACGACGAGCAATTTCCACGGCCGGCCAGAAACTGGGCTGGTTAACTACTTAGCGAGGATGAGGAAATATGGACACGGCAGCCAAACCAAGCGCGGTGCAACCTCACAATGCAAGTTCCACGGAAATCGGTTCGATCATCACCGGAGAGAAGAAGGTGAATCCGAACCCGGATCCCAAGGGCGAGCCACGCAAGCCAACGCGCACCCCCGATCCGAAGTTCAAGATCTTTTCCGGTGCAGCGAACGAGCCGCTCGCGCAGGACATCTGCGCCTTCCTCGGCATTCCGTTGGGACAAACGAAGCTCACCCGGTTTTCCGATGGTGAGATCTACGTGCAGATCCTCGAAAACGTCCGTGGCGGCGACATCTTTGTAGTTCAGCCGACCTGCCATCCGGTCGACCACCACCTGATGCAGTTGCTCCTCATGATTGACGCCCTCAAGCGCGCCTCGGCCCGCCGCATCACCACGGTCATTCCGTACTTCGGCTACGCTCGCCAGGACCGCAAAGACAAGCCGCGCGTTCCAGTAAGCGCCAAGCTCGTCGCCGACCTGCTCACGACTGCTGGTGCCGACCGCGCTCTCGTCGTCGACTTACACGCGCCGCAGATTCAAGGCTTCTTCAACATCCCTGTCGATCACCTCTTTGGTTCACCGGTGCTGGTCGACTACTTCAAGAAGCTCGAACTTCCCAACCTCACCGTCGTCTCACCTGACGCCGGTGGCGTGGAACGCGCCCGCTTCTTCGCCAAGAAAATGGAAGCCGCGCTCGCCATCGTCGACAAGCGGCGCACTGAAATGAACGTAACCGAGGTCATGAACGTGATCGGCGATGTCGAAGGCCGTTCCTGCTTGATCCTCGACGACATCATCGACACCGCCGGCACGCTCGTAAAGACCGCGCAAGCCCTCGTCGATGCAGGGGCAGCCAAGGTTTATGCCTGCGCCTCGCACGCCGTCCTCTCGGGAGAAGCGATTTCCCGCATCTCCAAGTCGGCGCTCACGGAGTTAGTTGTAACCAACACCATTCCCCTGACGGAAGCCGGAAGGAACGAGCCCAAAATCAAGGTGCTCTCGATTGCCGGCTTGATCGCACGCGCGATCCAGTCGATTCACGAAGAGACCTCCGTCAGCAAACTGTTTTTGTAAAGGAACGAGATTATGGCAATTGCAGATACCTCAGTAACAGCTCAACCGCGGAAGGCTGGCGGCAAGAACGATGCCAAGCGCGTCCGTAAAACCGGCATGGTTCCCGCTGCGCTCTACGGCGCCGGCAAAGATCCTCTCGCCGTTGCGGTCGATCCGAAGGCCGTCTCCAAGATCCTTCGCTCCGAAACCGGTCACAACACCATCTTCGACCTCGCTGTGAATGGCGGAGCCGAAAAAGTCATGATTGTCGACTGGCAGTATGAGCCCCTCAAGGGCCACCTGCTGCACGTCGACCTCAAGCGCATCGCCATGGACAAGGTCCTCCGCGTCAGCGTCCCCGTCGTGCTCAAGGGCACTCCGGAAGGCGTTAAGACCGAAGGCGGCGTCCTCGAGCAGCTCATCCGCGAAGTCGAAATCGAATGCTTGCCCGCCGACATTCCGGCGGCCATCAGCGTCGACGTCAGCGGCTTGACCTTTGGCCTGAACATTCGTGTCAGCGATCTTGCGCACGGCGACAAGCTGAAGTTCTTGACGCCTGCCGACCAGATGGTTGCGCACATCACGCACGTGAAGGAAGAAGTCGTTGCCACTCCGGACGCTGTTGCCGCCGAAGCCGGCGCGACTCCGGCCGAGCCCGAAGTCATCAAGAAGGGCAAGCAGGATGCCGAAGGCGCCGAAGGTGCCGAGGCTCCCGCAAAACCGGAAAAGGGCGAGAAGAAGAAGTAAGAACCTCGTGGCGCAGTCGATCGGTCTAAGGATCTTTCGACTGCGCTTCACGAAGTTCTCGCGATACTCCGCTTCGCATGAGCGACGGCGGATGGTTAGGTGAGGAACGGTGAAACTGATCATTGGGCTCGGCAATCCGGGCATGGAATATCAGTTCACCCCCCATAACCTTGGGTTCCTCGCCATTGACCGTATCGCGGAGAAGTATGGCATCCGGGTGAGCAACCGGAATTGCAAGGCGCTCACCGGCCGCGGACGCATCGGGGACATGGAAGTTGCTCTGGCTAAGCCGGAGACCTACATGAACCTCAGCGGCATGTCGGTACGCGAGTTGATCGGCGAGTACGAAGCCGATCCGCAGCGCGACATGATCGTGATCTACGACGATCTCGATCTGCCCTACGGCAGTATCAGGGTTCGCGAGCGCGGCAGTGCCGGGGGCCACAACGGGGTGCAGAGCATTATCGGCGCCCTGGATACGCAAGAGTTTTTGCGCATCCGAATCGGGATTGCGCCCGAGTTCAAACTGAACGACGGCGCGAGTTACGTTCTTTCGCAGTTGAAGAAGTCGCAGTTGCCGGTAGTGGACCAGGCGTTGGATGACGCGGCTGAGGCCGTGAAAATCATCCTCGGTGAAGGTCCGGCCCCGGCAATGAACCGGTTCAACCGAAAAAAAGGGGAAGAGCCGGAAGTTGCGAAATAGGTTCAAGCGCGAAGCAATTCGCGGGCGCGGGGCGCAGGTCCTTCGCAAAGAGATTGGAGAAAAAGAATGCTGCGTAATTATGAAGTGATGTTCATCGTTCGGCCCGATATGACCGACGAGGACCTGGACAAGCTGGTCTCCACCCTGGAGACGCAGGTTGGCACCGCCGGCGGCACCATCAAGTCGGTCGACAAGATGGGCAAGCGTCGCCTCGCGTATGAAGTTCGCACCTTCACCGATGGCATGTTCATCCTGTTCACCATTGAGGGCGAAGGCTCGGTGATTAAAGAAGTCGAGCGCCGCTTGCGCGTGACGGAACAGGTGATCAAGTTCATCACCGTTCGTGTCGACGTCGAGCAGAAGCGCCTCGCCAAGGTCAAGGCCATCCGCGATAAGCACGTGCGCGGCAAGGGCACGCGCGCTGCGGAAGCTGCGGCGGCTGCGGAAGCGGCTGCCCCGGTTGAGACCGCGGGTGCGGAACCGGCGCCGGCCGTCTAGTTCTCGCCATCGGCGAGAGCCCGGCAGTGCGTCTAACCCCCGCTGATATATCGCCGCGCGCGATAGTCGTGGGGCGACCCATGAGTTTTGTAGCAACGAGATTGGAGAGTTGAAATGGCAGATGAAAACGTAACCAGGGCGCCCGAGGGCGCATCTTCAGAAGCTCCCGCGTCAACCCCCAGCGCCCCCCAGGGGCGGCGTGAGGGTGGTGGTGGTCCTCGCGGCGATCGTGGTCCTCGCCCCGCGGGTGCAGGCCGCGATGGCGGACGCAAGTTCTTCCGTCGCAAGAAGGTTTGCAAGTTCTGCGTCGAAAAAATTGACGCCATCGACTACAAGGACGTGCGCCTCCTCGGGCAGTTCGTGGCCGAAAGCGGCAAAATCGTTCCCCGGCGTTTGACCGGCGTCTGCACTCCGCACCAGCGGCGGCTCAGCGACGCCATCAAGCAGGCACGCAACATCGCCCTGCTCCCCTTCGCCGCGGCGCGTTAGTCGCAGCACGGTTTGTGAAAGGGCACGACTCAAGACGAGTCCTGCTCTTAGCGACAGGATCTGAAAGGGCACGAGCTGAAATTGGTCTTGCCCTGCAACATGACAGGCGAAAGGGCACGACTTCAGTCGTGCCGAACGCAGCGTCCCCTGACCTCGGGCTTTAGCCCCTGCAGGTCGCCGCGAGAAAATATTGGACGGAGTTACCACGATGGAAGTCATTCTCAAGCAAGACGTAGACAAGCTCGGTCAACAGGGCGACGTCGTTAAAGTCGCCGAGGGATACGGCCGCAATTACCTGCTGCCGAAAAAGCTCGCGATTGAAGCCACGGCCGCCAACAAGACCGTTATCGCCCAGATGAAGGCCGCTTCCCTGCGCCGCGTCGCCAGCGAAAAGGCCGATGCCGAGGCGCTCGCCAAGCAGTTCGAGGGCGTCACCATCACCTTCACCCGCCGCTCCGGCGAAAACAATCAGCTCTTCGGTTCGGTCACCACCGCCGACATCGCGCATGAGTTCGAAGGCAAGGGCTTCAAGCTCGATCGCCGCAAGCTCACGCTCGCCGAGCCCATCAAGACCACTGGCGATTTCCATGTGGCCGTAAAGCTCCATCGCGACGTCACCGTGCAAGTCCCGGTTCACGTAGGGAAAGAAGCCGAAGCCCAGTAATTTCCTGCTTCCGTTGGCGGGGAACCACTATTGACGAAGGGCCAGCTCTCATCGAGAGAGCTGGCTCTCTTTGTTTGGATCAATAGGCGTTTGGGTGAATCATCGTTGGAACGTCGCCACATGCAAATGTGCCGGCAGTTGCGCATGCGCCACGTCCAGATCATCGCCCTGCACCGGAATCACTACCTCGATCGGGTTCGCCGCAAACGGCGCGCTGTTTGCAAACGTCAGCCGCACCGAATAGCTCGGCACTTTTCCCTTGGTCGCATTGATCATCGTCAATGTCCGCGTCTCATCCGCCATCGATCGCAGTTGCGGCGCCTGCTTCGGATCATCGCTCGTAATCAACAGCTCTCGGATCACCTTGTTCGCCGACGCATAGGTCAACACACCGACCACGTCTGCCTTCTTCAGCCGCGCATCCTTCTCATCATCTTCGGCAATCTGCAGCCCCACGTACCGCATCTCCAACGTCTCGCGCGAAATCGAAAAACTCACCAGCGGAAGATAAGTCTCGAAGAGATGCTTTCCATCTCCGAGCCGGTAAACCGACCACCACTCCGTCTCCTCCAGCCCGCGATCGGCCACGAATAAAGCCGATTCCACCCGATGCCCATCGGTCCCCACAATGTTCAGCGTGTACAGCGGCTTCGTGTGCAGGTCCGTGCCCAGCGGCCAAGCCTCCAGCGTGACCGTCGCCTCTTCTCCAATATCCGTCACCGTTCGCTTTGACGTCGTCGTTTTCCGCAGCACCAATCGCTGGTCCGCTGGGCGTCCCGGAATCCCCGCGTCCGTCACGTCAAACGCAATGTTGCGGATGCTCACGTTCTCCGACCCATCCGGATCCTTCGTGTACGAATACGTCGAGCTGCCCTGAAAATCGGCTGACTTCGCCGGCTTGTTCTGCGCCAAGGCAGAAACCGCAAGCAATAACCCAACGACACCACACCGCAACATTTGCATGGGAGTCCTAACTATGGCTGGCTTTGAATGCGTGCGAATCATGCCACAGCCGTCGTCTCCGGTAAAACATCAATCTGGTGGTACAGTTTGAACCCGCGTGGCAACCGAGTTCCGCGCGCGACCACTGGAGGGAAACGATGCGTTCATCCATCCTCTACCGAATCGCCGCTGTCCTTCTTCTGCTCTTCGCCGTAGGACACACCCTCGGCTTTCGCCAGTCCGATCCCGCCTGGGGAGTCGACGCCCTCCTCGCCTCTATGAGGTCGATTCACTTCAACGTGCAGGGTTTCAGCCGCTCCTATTGGGACGTCTTTCAGGCCGCCGGATTCTCCCTCGGCATCTTTTATCTTTTCACCGCCGTGTTGGCATGGCAGCTCGGCGGCCTTCCGCCCGCGTCGTTAGCGCTTATGCGCGTCACCCGCTGGGCCTTCGCTCTTTGTTTCGCCGCCATCACGGTAGTGAGCTGGCGATACCTCTTCCTCCTGCCCATCGCCTTCTCCATCGTGATCACCCTCTGTCTCGCCGCGGCGGCATGGCTCTCGCCCAAACGGGTTTCCCAGATATGAATCTTCACCTCAAGTCTCGCCAATTCGGGCATTCCGATGGGACAATGTACAAATGCAAAAATCCTTAAGGGCAACGGCAGTTCTACTGGCAGCCGGGATGATGCTCGCCGGGAACGTCCTGGCTCAGCAGACTCCCGCAGCTCCCGCTAAACCCGCAACTCCGGCGACATCCTCGACCGGCACAACCAAACCGCATACCGCAACCACCGCTAGGACAGCCGCTCCTTTGACACTCAAGACCCCGAAAGACAAAGCCAGCTACGCCATCGGCCTCAGCATCGGCAAAAAGCTCCATGAAGACAACGCCGACATCGATCCCGCCATTCTCGTTCGCGCTCTGAAAGATGCCATGGCCGGCACCAAATCCCTCATGACTGAAGAAGAAATGCGCGCTGCCCTCATCGATTTCCAGGGCACTATGCGCAAGAAGCAGATGGAAAAAATGCAGGCTGAAGGCGTGAAGAACAAGAAGGACGGAGCCGATTATCTCGCCGCCAACAAGACCAAGCCCGGCGTCGTTACCACTCCCAGCGGCTTACAGTACAAAATCCTGACTGCTGGTACCGGGCCCAAGCCTGCCGCCACCGACTCTGTAGTCTGCAACTACAAAGGCACTTTCATCGACGGCAAGGAGTTCGATAGCTCCTACAAGCGTAATGAGCCGGCCACCTTCCCCGTCACTGGCGTGATCAAGGGATGGACCGAAGCCCTTCAGATGATGCCTGTCGGCTCCAAGTGGCAACTCGTCATACCCGCGGATTTGGCCTACGGCGAACAAGGACGTCCGCCGCAAATGCCGCCCAATGCCACTTTGGTCTTTGAAGTCGAGTTGGTGAAGATCGCGGAGAAGGAAAAGCCCGCGCCACCCGCGCCGCAGCCTACCGACGACAAGAGCAAGCAGCCCGACACCAAAGATCAGCCGAAGTAGTCGAACTATTTTTCAGGATAGCGGGCCTAGGGCCCGCTTTTCTTTTTTGTCCCATCCACTTGGCGAACCCTCGCCGCCCAACTACACTAGCTCAACCCTCGCGAGGTCACGATGGACATCAAAAAAATGAACGTGCGCCTTGCCTACCGTATCGAGGAAAAGCCCGAGGGTGGCTTCATCGCCCGCTCCGACGATCCCAACGTCGAATCCATCGAAGCCGCGACCAAGGCCGAACTCTTCATAAAGATGCGCGAGAAAACCTCCGCCCTCATCGGCAAAGGCCTGCCCCTCGATGTCGAGCACCTGCAAAGCACCTCGACGGTCGTCGACATCGCCACCAAGCAAACCACCATCGTCAACGATGCTCGGCTGTTTCCCTCCAACGATTCCGCCCCGCCCGCCAACCAGGGCGTCTCCACGCTAAACATCTGGAAGATTCTGTTCTTCCTGCTTCTGGCCGCCGTCGCCGTTTACGTTTTCATGCACCGCCAGTAAACTCGCGCTTGGTAAAATCCCAGCCATGTCGCAGCCCGCTACCTCGGAAGACATCGGAAAGATTGGCATTCCCCACCTCAAGCGCCTCTGGTCGCGTGCCCAATCCGTGCGCACCACCGGGCTCGCTGACCAAACGACCGACGGCGAAGCCGACACCATCGTCATTCACGGCCTAGGGCTGAATCTCCTCGAAACCTACCGCTATCTCTATGGCTTTGCCGACGGCCGAACGCCCGACTTTGCCGAATTCGAGCAATGGGTACTCGATAAGAACAGCGGCTCCATCAGCCCCGATCGCATCAGTCGTATCAAGGCCTCCCTTGCCGGCGAAATCGGCGAACCTGCGCCCACCACGACGTTAGCGCGTGTCTTCTCTGACGATGAAATGAAATTCTGGGATGAGCACGGTTACGTCATCCTGCACAACGCAGTCACCGAAGAACAACGCCAAGCCGCTGTCGAAGTCCTCTGCGATCACCTCAAGGTCAATCTCGACGATCCCGAAACCTGGTACACCACCGGACTCGGCGCATCCATCATGGTCGAACTGGTCCACCATCCCGCGCTCAACGCCACCCGCGAATCGCCGCGCATCCGCCAGGCCTTCGCGCAAATCTGGGGCACCGCCGATCTCTTCATGACCAACGATCGCTGCGGCTTCAATCCCCCCGAGCGCCCCGGATTCCGCTTCCCCGGCCCTTATCTCCACTGGGACACCAGCCTCGTCGCCCCAGTCCCCCTCGGCACCCAGGGCATCCTCTATCTAACCGACACCGAAGCCGAGCAAGGCGCCTTGACGTGCGTACCCGGCTTCAACCGCCGCATCGACACCTGGCTTACCAGCCTGCCCGCCGACGTAAACCCTCGTCTGCAAAACTTCAGCAGTGAGTCCGTCCCCATCGCCGGCCGCGCTGGAGACCTCATCATCTGGCATCACGCCCTGCCCCACGGCAGCCGTCCCAATCGCACCACGCGCCCCCGCCTCGTGCAGTACATCAACATGTACCCGCCCAACCTCGACGACAAACGCCCGTGGGTTTAAATCAATAGAAGTACGGCGTCTTCTTCGTCCACTCACTCTTCGGATACTTCGAGTGCAGCACTGTGAACGCCTGCTTGCTGAACGCTGAAGTCTTGTCATCCGTGCATCCATAGCGCGTCGCCCGCACCACGAGATGTAACGCCTCCGGTATCCGCGGATCCTCCGGCGTCGCCTTCGCCCACTCCAGTACTTCGCTGCCCAAGTAACTCGGCGCCGCTCCCAGCTTCGACAGCGCTTCCCAATCCGCCGCCCCGGCCGTTTTATCCGCGGCATTCAAGAAGGGAGCATTCGGCGCCGGCCGCGGCTTCAACTTTCCACCCGGCCCCTCCGCCTCCGGATAATCCGACGAATGCACCTCCGTCCGCGCGCCCACATCCGCACACCACCAGTTATCGCGGAAGCTATCGATCTTCTCCATCTCTGTCGTCCTCTGCATGTTCGGCACCACGTACGGCCTCATCCCCGGATTGTGCAGCAGCGCAAACAGCACCGTCCGATGCCGCGCCTCATCCGTCGCATCCTTCGCATATTCGTCAATCGACGCTCCCAACACCGGAGTCGCCGCCTTCACCGCCGGCGCCAATTTCGCGGCAATCGCCGGTTGATTCAGCAACAGCGCCCGCGTCCACGTCGACTCCGCCACCGCCGCCTGCAATGGTTTCGGAACCTGCGGTTCACTCGCCGCCTGCACCAACAACGGCAGCGGCAGCGCCCGATTCAACACCGCTGTCGAATCCGTGTCGAAGTAAACATCGTTCGGCGTGTTCGGAGGAGCCGTTACTCCATCCTTCAAATGCGCCTGCGCATGATGCCCGCCCGCATCCTCCCGCGACGCAAAATGCAAAAACTCATCGAAACTCTGGGCCATCGCCAGCCGATGTCCCCAGAACAAATTCCGCGCCGACACCGGCGCCTCCCGCAGCAGCGTCACATAATTCGCATCAATCAGCGCGCGTGCATCTTTGTCATCGCCCATCCCGCGCATCAGCACCACGCGCCGATACAGCACACTCAGCAGCCGCGGATCATGCGCATCTACCTTCTCCCCAGCCTCCAGCAACTCCTTCGCCGCCGCATCCTTAGCATCCACCGCGGTAATCGCCGCCACCAGCCACGGCAACGACTTCGTCTCTTTCCACTTCGCGATGGCGTGATCCTTCCCAACCACTCCCGCCTGGAAGGTCCGTATCCAATCCGTCAAATCATCCTTCCGCGCCTCCGAGTTCGGCTCGTTCCCCGCATTCCCATCCAGCAAATACCGATAGTCCAGGAAATCCTGTGCCACATCCGCGCTCGTGCCATTCATCAGTTTGCGCGCAACCTCTCGCGTCCGCTCCTCCGGATGCAGCCGCGCCTCCACGAACCCCAGCATCTTGTCGCTGGCACTCTGAGCCGGCCCTTTGTCAGCCGCCAACTTCTTCAAGCGCGCTTCAGCATCCACCATCAGCGCCTGGTCAAATCTCTGATCCTGTTTCGCCTTCAACGTCGACGCCCGTATCCCCGCTCGCGCCGCCAAATACGGTCCCCACGTATGCCACGGAGAAGTCTTGTCCTGCCCAATCGCATCGAACCGCTGCTGCGCCGCCACCAGTTGGTCTACGATCCCGCTATAAAACATCGCCGCCGCAACCTGGTAATCGCGGTCCTGTTTCAGCAGCGTGTTCTTCGTCGCTACGTCCGCCGGAATCTTGATCTGCCTACTCGAGCAATTGCTGAACACATCGTCCTGCCCCGTGATCCACGCCTTCACATCCGCGCTCGTTGCTCCCCACTTCTGCTGACGGTCATGCAGTGTCGCGACCGCATTCACAAAAGCCGGGTCCGGACAATTCAAGAAAGACTGGTAATCCGCCATGGGCTTGTCCTGATCGAAGTTCGGATTCGCCGGCTCCGTCTCGCCCATCGCCTTCGCGCGTTCATTCAACCAAACCTGCCACGGCGGGGTCGGCGGATTCGGATTCGGCGTGGTGTCCGCAATTCCCACCGACGCGATCGCGTCCCCGGTCTCCGCCTCGCTCGTCAGCAGTTGGTCCAGCGCCGCCCGCTCGCTCGGCGCAAACGGCTTTCCACTCAAATTTCGATAAGCCACCACCAGGAACATCCGATAGAAGCCGGGCTTGATCACGCCCAGTTTTCCGCCGATGTAATCCTTTAACGGATAATCCGGATGCCCCTCGAACGAGAAAGTCGCCTCGTCGAAAAACGGGCCGCAGGAAAAAATATTGCGCGGGACAACAATCAGCAGTGCGAGTACCAACATCAACAGCGAACGTTGCAAGCTTCTCATCGTGCAAGCCTCTCCAGCACACTTCGATATTCGGTTTCCGTCCACGCCGCGGGCGCAAAGGCATACACCCGCACGCCATAATCGAACCGCGGCCACGGCTCATCCAGCGACACGCCCACACTCCCGCGGCACAGCGGCTCCCGCAGCGCGCGCACATCCATCAGCGACCGGCGAATGTTCTCGTTGTCCACGCCCATGCGGAAGTACATCGGCACCGCCTCATCCACTGGCAGGTCGCCGATCCAGTCATCCCCCGAGCACCACGAAACCAGCGCCGTCATTGACAGCGGCATCTCCCGCGGCAACTGCGCGCGCAGGTCCTTCAGCAGCGCCCGATAAAACTCGCGCTGCGAGACCGTCGCATCAAAATCAATCTGGATAGCGCTTGGCTTTGCGTACTCGGCAATTTTTGTAACCTCCCATACCACCCCTCCTCGCGCCTGATCGCTAAGGTTGGCATTCGCAGGAGCCTGGAGGCGGAACACCGCAATCTCCCGCGTTCCCTCCGGGGTCGCGACTGGTTGCAGCCGCGGTTCGATTTTGATATTCGGCGAGCTCAGCGTAATCGTCTCCGCCAGCACCCCCACCGCCGACTTTCGCGTATCGATGAACGTCAATCTCTCCGGCCGCTGCCACGCCCACACCGTGGTAGAAGGCAGCGCCGACATCCGCGACCGCCTTGCCCGCACATGCGCAATCCAGCCCCCAATCGCAAGGAGGACCAGTGTCGTCGCTAAAATCGTACGTTTAGCCATGTTGAGGGATTCAGCGGAAGTATAGAGCTAAGTTTCTGGAAACAAAAGCAACGAGCTCAAACCGAGCCGACCAGCGCCCTCCCAACTGCCCCATTCCCGGTGCAACCATCCTCTTTCCGGAATCCACCCCTCCCGACCTCTATAATCAATGCTCACGGAAGTGCTCTGTAGTCGTCCAAATGCATTGAAAGGCGGAAGTTACGCCTTAGCGTCACGCAAGTGGGTGCATCGGATGGCGAGTGAAGCAGTTGTCAGGTCGCTAGCGGGCATTCCCGGTGCGGCCGTGACGAGCGGTAGGCCGGGACAGAGCGGTTCCGTAGTCCCCTCCAAACGAGGGAACATGGTCGGGCAGACCCAGAGCCGAATGAACGATGCCGAATTGATTCGTGCTGCCCAACGTGGCGACCACGCCGCGTTCGAAGAACTGGTGCGCCAGTACGATTCGGCCGTGCTTCGTCTCGCTCTTCACCTTACCCGCTCGGAATCGGACGCCCAGGATATCTACCAGGATGCGTTCCTCAAGGCTTATCGCAACATCGGTAATTTCCGCTTTGAGTGTTCGTTCTATACCTGGATCTATCGCATCGTCACCAACCTTTGCCTTGACCTCCTGCGTAAGCGGCAGGTCCGCAAAGAAGACGCCCCGGTTGTCACTGACAATCGTGGCGAAGAATACGATCTCCTCGATCAGGTTTCGGACGACCGCTCCGGCGCCAGTCCCGAGCGCGATTTCATGCGCCGCGAACTC
>Ga0206952_10219_pt1 | contig 14720 bp, 13 predicted proteins | sample Alteio_BWOrgHeat_39_FD_152966 | JGI IMG/M metagenome (GOLD analysis project Ga0206952, IMG submission 152966) | Enriched cells from forest soil in Barre Woods Harvard Forest LTER site, Petersham, Massachusetts, United States -... | ecosystem: Environmental > Terrestrial > Soil > Temperate forest >... | reverse complement strand
TCGTGTGTGCCACTGAACTCTGTGGCTCGCTCGAATGCTAGTGATAATGCAATGGCCGTGCCAAACTCAGTGAGCGAAATTTAATTGTTTGGATTCAGCACCTTAGGCGGGTTTGGCGGTGTTCATCGGATAGCGATAAATTGTCGTACTGACAAAAACCGTCAACTCTGGGTGACGAAAAGTGGCAGCACAAGGGTGGTGTTGGCCAGAAACTAAATCCCGATGCCACCGATTACCGTGTTCATAACCTCACCCTTGCTACTAAGGATAACGAAATCGGCGTCGGCGCCGGTGGCGATGATTCCCTTCTTCTTTTCCACGCCCAAAACGCGGGCCGGATTGTAAGTGGCGAGGCGCACGGCGTTCTGGAGCGTCCAACCAGCGAAGTCCATAACGTTACGGACGGCGCGATCGAGGGTGAGAACGCTGCCCGCGAGTTTGCCATTTGAGGTACAGCGGCCGTCCTTGACCTCGACCTGGATGTTGCCGAGGTGATAGGTACCGTCGGGCATGCCGGTAGCGCTGGTGGCGTCGGTAATAAGGACGGCGCCTTCGACACCCTTGGCACGTAGGAAGAGATCGACGACCGAGGGATCAACGTGGACGCCATCGACAATGATGTCGGCAGTGACGCACTTGCGGGTGAGGACGCTGCCGAGGATTCCGGCATCACGATGGTCGAGATTGCGCATTGCGTTGAAGGTGTGCGTAGCGTGGCGAGCGCCAGCGGAAATGCCGCGCTGGGCCTCGCAAAGATCGGCGTTGGAGTGGCCAAGGCTGACGACGACGCCGCGACGCTTGGCTTCGTGAATGAGTTCAAGCGCACCGGGCAGTTCGGGGGCGATGGTGAGAACGCAGACCCGACCGATGGCGGCCGTCCACATCTGGTGAAAGAGATCGATGGACGGAGCTTGAAGATGATTGGGCGGATGGACGCCGCGGCGGGCGTCGGAAAGAAATGGGCCTTCAAGATGAACGCCTAGGGGGCGGGCGCGTCCGTTGTTGGCTGGACCGTGCGAAGCCATGCGTTCGATGAATCGTCCGAGTTTGCCGAGCGAGCCGAGGGTGACGTCCATGGCGGCGGTGACAGTGGTGGGGCAATAACTGGTGACGCCGTGGCGGGCGATGAGGGACTCGACGGCCTCGAGAGCAGCGTCGTCGCCTTCCATCACATCGTGTCCGGCGCCGCCGTGAATGTGGAGATCGATGAAGCCGGGAGCGATGATGGCGTCCTTCAGATCAAGAACGCGGCAACCGTGGGGCGTCGGGATGCAATCGCGCGTGCCGACCTCGGTGACGCAGCCGTCCTCGAAGACGATAACGCCGTGCTGGATGCGGTCGAGGGGCGTGAGGATTTCGCGCGCGATGAGGACGGTCTTCATGCAGGGATTCTAAAGGAAAATGCGGCGGCGTGGAGAGCCGCGGTATGCTCGTGCCATGCGATCGGGCTTTCAGTGCGCGGGATGCGGGGAGTGGAATGAGACGGTCGTCGATCCGTCGGAGGGATCGAACCAGCGATATGTGGAAGACTGCCAGGTGTGCTGCAAGCCGAATGTACTGCGGGTGAATTGGGACCGGTCGGCGGGCGAGTACGTGATTTGGGCCGAGTTGGAGTGAGGGCCAGGGATCGGAATGGCATACACAAGGAGAGCTCAATGCATGGAAAGATCTTTCGAACGATCGCTTTGATGGTCGTACACGGTTACGTATGGCGGGCGAGCGCGCAGGAGACGAAGACGAAGTATCCCCAAATGGCCCCGGTTGAGCAGTATCTGATGGAGCGAAGCGCGGAGATTGCGCTGGCGCGGATTGCGGCTCCGGATTTCTAAGGACGCGGGAGTGATGGTGCTGGGGAGGCGTGGGTACGAAACGGCAGTCGAAAGCAAGAACGGCTTCGTCTGCATGGTGGAAAGAGGATGGACCGCTGACCCCGACAATCCAGACTTCTGGAACCCGAAGCTGCGGGGGCCGATCTGTTTCAATCCCCAGGCGCTGCGATCCCACATTTCGTTGACGATCAAGAAAACCGAGTGGGTTCTAGCTGGGCAATCCAAAGCGCAGAAGTTCGAAAGCCTGAAGGCCGCATTCGATAAGGTAGAACTGCCAACGCCAGAAGTGGGTGCCATGTGTTTCATGCTGTCGAAGGAGGGCCACCTGAGCGCCGAGGCCGGACACTGGCATCCTCACCTGATGTTTTTCCTTCCGCTGACGAATCCTGAGGACTGGGGTGCCTCTCTGCCGGGATCGCCGGTGATTGGGTTCAAGATCCCCACCGATCGGCTCACCCTATATATGATCCCGGTCGGCAAGTGGTCGGATGGCACGGTGGATGCGCCGAAGTAGGTGGGAGAGAAGGGCCAAGCTCTGCTCCCATTTTGGCCTTCTCCCTGCTCCAAAGATGGGATAGCTCTGTTCTGCACCTCGCATAACATGAGTGGGGAGCGTGCAGAATGCGATGCCGGATCTGCGAAGAACCGATTCGAAGTGGAGAGCCATACCACCTTTATCGGGTCGAAGGTGGTCATAGATCAGGCAGCTCGTACCATCACGAATATGCGCACAAGTTCCACGAGGACGAAACTGTTCCATCTGCTCCCAAAGAACAATCGTTAGAAGACAAAGCCGTATTTGATCGGATTGCCCTGTGTTTGCGCGTGTGTTCGGGCATTGGCACGGAAGAGCTGAGCGAAATCGCCGAAGATGGCGGATTTAAAGCCATGATCGCAACGTCGAAATAGGCGCCAGGCTGCGCGCTCACAGTTAATTGTTTTCCGCGAATCAGGGTTACACTAGGGGGGTGCGGAGCCGCATCCTCACCCGATATATTCTGAGCGAAGTTCTGTCGCACGGGGCCATAGGCCTGGCGCTGTTCACGTTTGTCATCTTCATGCGTGACTTGGGGCGGCTGCTGGAGCTGATCGTCCGCAATAGCGCGCCCCTGCCCAGCGTTGCCGAAATCTTCTTCCTTACCCTTCCCACAGCTTTGACCGTGACGCTGCCGATGGCGGTGCTGGTGGGCATTTTGATTGGCCTGAGCCGGCTCTCGGCGGACAGCGAAGTGACGGCGATTCGCGCCAGTGGCATGGGAGCGATGTTATTTGTGAAGATCGTTTCGATCTTTGCCATCGGACTTTGGATATTGGCGGCTGTGAATACGGTGTATGTCGCGCCACGATCGGCGGCGGCGCTGGCACATTTGCAAGACAAATTGAAGAGTTCACAGGCGTCGTTCGAAGTGCAGCCGCGGGTGTTCTACGAGGACTTCAAGAACGTCGTGCTGTATGTGGAGGACTCGAAGTCCGGCAGCGGATCGGCGCTGTGGAAGGGCGTGTTCCTGGCGGACGTGACGACGCCGCAAGAACCGAAGATTACGGTGGCCGAACATGGCGTGGTGGTGCCCGAGGGAACGGAAAGCCTGCACTTGCACCTGGAAAATGGGACCCAGCAGGACATGAACCCGAAGGACCCGTCGCAGTACCAGATCTCCACGTTCGACCAGACGGACATTCCGATCCAGGTGCCGGAGACGGCCGACAAGCCTGCGCCGGAGCTGGTGCCGGTGGCGGAATTGAGTACGAGCGAATTGTGGCGGCGGGCGCACGCGGGTGGAGTGAGCGCGGGACACTACCTGGGAAATTCGGACAAGCAGGTGAAGGCGCGCTGGTATGCGGTGGAGTACCACCGGCGGCTGGCGCTGCCGTCAGCGTGCCTGGTGCTGGCGCTGGTCGGAATTCCGCTGGGGCTGTCGTCGCGGCGCGGCGGCAAGAGCATGGGCTTCGTGCTTACCATCGTGCTGGTGTTCATCTATTACGTGTTTTCGCTGGTGGGTGTGTCGCTGGCGCGCCAGGGCAAACTGCCTCCGGCGGTGGGCGTGTGGGCGGCGAATGCGATCTTTACGATTGCGGGCATTCTGCTGCTGCATCGAGTGGATCGTGCTCCGATTGATTTGAGCTGGCTGACGACGGGTTGGGAGTCACTGCGCGAACGGATTTCAATGAAGAGCAGCGCCGAGCGCGAAGAGGGCAAGGGTGGGGCGTTCGAGAAATCTCTGACGCGGACGCGGGTGTTTCGGGCGAAGTTTCCGCTGCTGTTGGACGACATGATCCTGCGTGACTTCGTGATGTATTTCGTGATGGTGCTGACGACTTTCGTGATGTTGGCGTTGGTTTTCACGTTCTTTGAACTACTGGGCGATATCGTTAGGAACCGCATCTCGATGCTCACGCTGGGCGAGTACCTGCTCAACCTGAGTCCGTCGCTCATTTACCTGATGACGCCGCTGAGCGTACTGCTGGCGGTGCTGGTGACCTTCGGCCTGATGCAACGATCGAACGAACTGACGGCGATGAAAGCGACGGGGATCAGCATCTATCGCGTGGCGTTCCCTGTGATCGTGATTGCCGCGGTGGTGGCAGCATCGTTGTTCGTGTTCGACCAGCTTTATATCCCGCACGCCAACAAGCGGCAGGAGACGCTGCGCAACGAGATCAAAGGCAAGCCTCCGCAGACGTATTTGAGGCCGGACCGAAAGTGGATTTTTGGGTCGAACAACACGATCTATTACTACGAACTTTACGATCCCGACCAGAATCGGTTTGGTGGAATCTCGATCTTCCAGTTCGACCCAAAAACTTTTGCGCTGACCGCGCGCATGTATGCGCAACACGCGCACTGGGAAGACGGGCTACAGAAGTGGGTGTTCGAGCGGGGATGGATTCGTCGGTTTAACGGTGCGGCGATTGACGAATATCGGCCGTTCGAGGTGACGACGACGGCGATTGCGGCGGAGCCTCCGGCGTACTTTAAAAAGGAGGTGCGGCAGTCGCAGGAAATGGATTACGAGGAATTGCTGCACTACATTCGCGACCTGCAGCAAAGCGGGTTCGACGTGGTGCGCTTCCGCGTGCAGCTTTATAAGAAGTTGGCGTACCCGATTATTACGTTGGTAATGGCCATATTGGCTATACCGTTTTCGGTCTCGCGACAGCGGCGCGGAGGTGCGCTTGCCGGCGTGGCGACCGCGATCGGCATTGCGATTTTGTATTGGGTGAGCGCGGGATTATTTGAAGCCATGGGTAATGCTAACCAATTGCCGGCTCTGCTAGCGGCGTGGGCACCGAACTTGATATTTGGATTTGCCGCAGGCTACATGGTGTTGCGAGTTCCTACCTAAGACTTCCTTTCTCGAATGACCAACGGTGAGGCTGTCCACAAACCGGAGCCGCAGGTGGTGTGGCGCGTCGTGGCCTTGACCGCGCTTGCGCTGTTGGCGCGAGCGGTTATGCTCGGGCACAAAGGGCTGTGGCAGGACGAAGTGTTCAGCGTGCTGTTTGCGCGGCCGGGGAATGCCGAGTTCTGGAGCGTTTTAAAAACCGCTGAAATGAACATGGCGCTGTACTACCTGGTGCTGCGCGAGTGGATGAAATTCTTCACAAGCGATGCGGCCGTACGGGCGCTGTCGGTGATACCGGGGGTGCTGACGGTCCCGGTGGTATATGCACTGGGAGCAAGACTGTACTCGCGGCGGGTGGGAATGTGGGCTGCGGGACTGCTGGCAGTGAATGCTTGCGCGGTGGTGTATTCGCAGGAGGCGCGCGGGTACAGCATGCTGGTGCTGTTTACGACATTGTCGTGCTGGGCGTTTCTGCGAGTCGTAGAGCGAAGTGCGGGGCTGGATTGGACGTTGTATGTGATCTTCACGATTTGCGCGTTTTACTGCCACTTCTATTTGGTGTTCGTGATTCTGGCGCAGATCTGCGCGCTGGGCTTGCTGCCGGCGGGACGCGTGCCGTGGAAGGGATTGTTGGCTTCGTGGGCTCTGATTGCCGTAGGGATGATTCCGGGAATGCGCTTGGTGCTGTTGTCGCATGGCGCGAATTTGTGGTGGTTGCCGCGGCCGGGGATTCTCGAGGTATATCGCACCCTGACATTTCTGGCGGCGGAGAGCGGGAAGGCCGTGGGAGCAGTACTCGCGGTTTTGTTCTTGGTGCTGATTGGAATCGCAATCGCTGCCGCATGGAAGTTAAGGGGACGGTCGGAAGAGAGTTTTCGGGCGGGGTTTGCAGTGATGGGCCTGTTGGTGCCGATGATCGCGACGATGGTGCTATCGGTGTGGCGGCCGTTGTTTTTTCATCGCTTCCTGATTATTTGCCTGGTGCCATTCTTGCTGCTGGCTGCGGCGGGGCTGGATGAAATCCGCAACCGCGCTTGGAGGGTGAGTTTCGGGGTTGCAGTCCTGTTGCTCTCGCTTGTGGCGACGGAGATGTCGTACCTGAAGGTGCGCGAGGACTGGCGGGGAGCCGCGGGATTCACGCTGATGTCTCCTTCGGATCCGGTGGTGTTTTATATAAAGGATGCGGCCGCGCCGTTTGCGTATTACCGCGAGAGGCTGGGAAAGCCGCTGGCCGAGGGGCAGGCGATTCCGTTGGAACTCTACCCTGACAGCATAAAACTTGCGGCGCGCTATCCGCGCATTTGGTTGGTGCACTTTCCGGATACGAAGACGAACGGTCCACATCTTATTCAAGCGATGGAGGGCGGGTATAGGTTATGTGAGCAAGCGGGATTCAAGGGCATGACGGTGTCATTGTGGGCGCGAGACGCATGTCCGTCTAATCCCTAGAAAAGCGCATCCGCGGAGAACAGCAAACATCTAAGATTATTTCAGGACCTATTCAAACACCATGATTCAGCAACTTCGGCCATTGTTCCCGTACATGAAGAAGTACCGCTCCACGCTGGGGTTTGGCGCGGTGTGCGTGCTGTTGAACAATGGCGTTTGGATCCTGTTTGCGCAGGTGTTGGCGCGGGCGATTAACGACCTGAACTCGGGTGTGACGCGGCACAAACTGGTGACCTATTCCCTGCTGCTGCTGGCGATCGCCGGAACGAAGGGAATTTTTCAATTCCTGACGCGATGGCTGTTGATCGGGGTCTCGCGCGAGATTGAGTTCGACCTTCGCAACGATTTATTCCGGCACCTCGAAGGTCTGTCGTATTCCTTTTATCAACGAACGCGCACTGGCGACGTGATGGCGCGCGCAACCAACGATTTAAACGCCGTGCGCATGTTGATTGGGCCAGCGATCATGTATTCGGCGAATACGGCGGCATTCATGTCGGGCGCGTTGTTCTTCATGCTGCACATCAGCCCGAAGCTGACGCTGTATGCCTTCGCGCCGCTGCCGATTGCCAGCATCGTCATTCAATATTTCAGCAAGCAGATCCATGAGCGCTTCGAGCGCATCCAGGCGATGTTCTCGGACATTACGGCGCGGGTGCAGGAAAACCTGTCGGGCGTGCGGGTGGTGCGGGCGTTCGTGCAGGAGGACCCGGAGATCGCGCGCTTCGAGACGGCGAACAACGAGTACATTCGTCGCAGCCTGAAACTGGTACGACTGATGGGCATGTTGTGGCCGACGCTCGAATTGATGCTAGGGATGGCGATCATCCTGGTACTGTGGCTGGGTGGGCGCGAGGTGCTGGCGGGGCGCATTAACCTTGGCAACTTCGTGGCATTCAATATCTACATGGTGCAGCTGACGTGGCCGATCATCGCGCTGGGATGGGTGATCAACATCTTCCAGCGCGGCACCGCGTCAATGGCTCGTATTCAGCAAATCTTCGACGAGATGCCGGAAATTACCGACGCAGATGTGCCGGCTGCGCCGCCGACTGAAATCGTGGGAACAATCGAGTTCCGGAATTTGAAGTTCCGTTATCCGCAGACGGCGGAGGGCGGCGAGGCGCCCTGGATATTGAAGGGCATCGATCTGACGGTGCCGGCGGGAACGAGCCTGGCGATCGTGGGTCCGACGGGGTCGGGAAAATCGACGCTCGTCAATCTAATTCCTCGCATCTATGATGCAGCCCCGGGAGCGGTGCTGATCGATGGGCGGCCCGTCCGTGAGTTCCCGCTGGAACTGCTGCGCAAGAATGTTGGCTTTGTGCCGCAGGAGACGTTCTTGTTCAGCGATACCATCCGCGAGAACATTGCGTTTGGCGCGGAGGATGCACCGGACATAGAGATTCGTGCTGCCGCCGATGCAGCCAGCATTGCGGCGGAGATCGAGGAATTCCCCGAACAGTTCAACACGATGGTCGGCGAGCGAGGCATTACGCTCTCCGGCGGACAGAAGCAGCGGACGGCCATTGCGCGGGCATTGATTCGCAACCCGAAGATCCTGGTGCTTGACGATGCATTGGCAAGCGTCGATACGCAGACGGAAGACCGCATCCTGAACCATTTGCGGCGATTGATGCAGGGACGGACGACGGTATTTATCTCACATCGTGTTTCTACGGTGCGTAACGCGGACCAGATCGCGGTGCTGGATAAGGGCGAGATTGTGGAACTGGGCAGCCACGACGAACTTATCGCCAAGAACGGGTACTACACTGAGCTGTATAACAAGCAACTGCTCGAAGAAGAACTCGAGACGGTGTAGCCATGCGCCGCAGGGTTGTCCCCGAGTTGCTGGATGCCGATGCGGGCACCGAGCGCGAAGTGCGGCAATCGATTAACGACCTGCGGTTGATCAATACGTTATTCGGCGGCGTCTCTTCCACAACTTCGATGATTCGCAAGGTTGCGCGGAAGACGGGCGCGAAGCAGCTGTCGTTGCTGGAAGTGGCGTCGGGCGCGGGTTTTGTCCCGAGTGCTGCCAAGAAGAAGCTGGCCAATGATGGGGTGGCGCTAGAGGTGAGTTTGCTGGATCGTGCTGCGACCCATTTGCCGTCGAATGGTGTACCGACGTTTGTCGGCGATGCGCTGGCGCTTCCCTTTCCGGATGATTCGTTCGACCTGATTTCGTGTGGGTTGTTCTTGCATCACCTGGATCCAGCGCAAGCTTTGGCTTTTGCGCAGGAGAGCTTACGGGTGGCGCGGCGGGCGGTGCTGATCAGCGATTTGATTCGCACCCGGACGCACCTGATCCTGACGCATATGGGATTGCCTCTATTTCGTAGCCGGATTACCTGGCATGACGCGCCGGCATCGGTGCGGGCGGCATTCACGCGCGAAGAAGTGCGCGGGATGCTCGCCGATTGCGGCGCGCGAAAGGTTGAAATTGGGACGCATTACCTCTATCGCATGGGAGTGGTTTTGTGGAAGTGAGAAACCACTACGACCTGGTGGTGGCAGGCGCCGGGCCGGCGGGCAGCGCGGCGGCGATCACCGCGGCACGTATGGGCGCGAGCGTGTTGCTGTTGGAGCAGGGGCGGTTTCCGCGGCAGAAGGTGTGCGGCGAATTTGTGTCGTCGGAGTCGCTGGAGTTGTTGCGGCAGTTCCTGGTGCATGCGCCGAATGGGCTGAAGATCGTGGAGAACGCGCCGCGCATCGAGCGAGCGCGGATGTTTTTGCAGGGGACATCGGTTGAGATTCCAGTGCTCGCTTCCGCGAGCATTCCGCGCTTCGTGATGGACGAGGCACTTTGGCGGGCGGCAGAGGCTGTCGGGGTGGAGTGCCGTGACGGCGTAACCGTCGAAGACATTCACTCGAATGGCGAGTTTGCGGTGAGCACGTCGGACGGGGATTTCACGGCGACAGCGGCGATCGCGACGACGGGGCGGTGGTCAAAACTGAGACAGCCGATCGCGAAACGGAATGCGAAGAAGCTCATTGGCGTGAAGGCGCATTTTCGCGAGCTCAACCCGACGCTCTCGACCGATCTTTATTTTTTCAGTGGCGGCTATTGCGGCGTGCAGCCCATCGATGATGAAACGGTGAATGCGTGCGCTCTGGTACGCGCCGACGTCGCAACGGATTTGCAATCGGTGTTCGGATTGAATGGCGCGCTGGCGAAGCGGGCGCGTGGATGGGTAGCGGTGATGGATCCGGTCTCCACTTCCCCGCTGATCTTTGCCGAGCCGGAACCGGAGCGCGATGGAGTTTTGTTTGCCGGCGATGCGGCGGGATTCATCGATCCTTTTGCCGGGGATGGGATTTCTCTGGCACTACGCACCGGATCAGCGGCGGCCCAGGCCACCATGCACTTGATCGCAGGGCGCGTGCCTTTGGGCGAGATGGTGCGGACGTATCGACGGCGCTACGAGAAGCAGTTCCTGCCGGCATTCCGAGCGGCAAAGCAGGCGCGGTGGGTGATCGGGTGTTGGCGGCCGCTACCGCAGTTTGCGGTCCAGTTGTTGCGGTTCCCTAAGATCGCGAAGGCAGTGTTTGCGCGGACGCGGGGGTTGGAAGCGGCTTAGTACGACAGGGCTACAGCGCGAGGCCGATCAACAAAAAAATGCCGGCGGATTTTGGGGTCCGCCGGACAGGAGGTGCTATGCGTCCTCCGCTGTGCACGGAGCTTGTGAAAAAACTCTAGGAACTCTGGGGGATGCCGAACAACTCAGACATCTCCTCGTACAAAAACCCTTCCCCCGGCCGGTACGGCTGGATCCATTTGCCATCGAGCACGAACTGGGGGATGGCCCGTTTGCCCACGTTACGAATCAGTTCTTCTGCCGCCCCGGGCGTCGTCTCGATGTTCACCTCGCGATAGGCGATGTTGTGACGATCAAGGAAGCGCTTGGCGACACGGCAATCGGGACACCAGTTAGCTGTATATACGCTCAGTTCCATTCACTGTGTTAGATGTTCTAGGAAGCATTTTGTCGCAGAAAAATCGATTTAACAAACGTATAGTTTTGTTGGGCCTTATCAGGATTTTTATTCCGCCTGTACTTGCGCTTTTAACACGGGATGTGCGTCGTCAGTCGAAAAGTGCGTCGAACTCCGACAAAAGCGACACTAATCCGGAGGCTTTATAGTCTCCATCGAACTCGCGTACGGCCTGGGCGCCGACCTCGCTTCCGGAGGGAAAATCGCCGCTGGCGATGGCTTCGCGCACCCGTGGGATAAAGATGAACTGGAGCCATTGGGAGTAGCTCATGGTGTCCATGGCAAAGGCCTTATGGAATTCCATCTGCTCGGGGCGGAGCGGCTGGTCTTGCCAGTAGCCAATGCGGTGCAGCTCGGCTTCAATGGCGGCAACGAAGGCGGATGCTTTTTCAGTAAGATCGGGAACGGGCATAGGGGCCATACCTTAACGCAATTTCGAATAATCTGCCAGTCCTGCGCTGCCTGAGATGGGCCGGTTCGTGCCGGAGAGCAGATTTCCTGACGATTTTCCGGGCTATTCTCCGCTACAATCGCAGCGCATTCGACGCACACCGCTATGTCGCAGCCAGGCACGCAGGCTCCGCAACTCGAACTCGCGCATGTAATGTTCACGGACATCGTGGCGTTCTCCAAGCTACCGATGGACCAGCAGGACCAGATTCTGGTATTGCTGCAGACCTTGGTGCGCGGAACCGTGGAGTACAAGCGGGCACAGGCAGCGGACCAACTGATCTCGTTGCCGACCGGCGATGGGATGGCGCTGGTATTTTTTGGCGATCCCGAATCGGCGGTGCGCTGCGCGCAGGAACTGGCGACGGCGATTCGCAATCATGCTGAGTTGAAGCTGCGCATCGGGGTGCACAGCGGACCGGTGTACCGCATGAGCGACATCAATGCCAACCGCAATGTAACGGGCGGCGGCATCAACATGGCGCAGCGCGTGATGGATTGCGGCGATGCGGGCCACATCCTGGTATCGAAGACAACCGCCGATTTCCTGATGCAAGTCGGCCGATGGCAAGGATCGCTCCACGACCTGGGCGAGGCCGAGGTCAAGCACGGCGTCAAGCTGCACATCTACAACCTGTATCGCAGTGATGTTGGCAATGCGAGTAAGCCGTCGAAGATGCGGCTGGCGCGGCGCAAGAAGAACACGCGACGAATGGGGCTGCTGATTGCTCTGCTCGTAGTGGTAGCGATTGCATCGGCAGTGGTGTGGGTTCGGGCGCACAAAATGTCGCTGAACGTAGGGCTGGTCAGTGCACCGGCGCGGCGATCGGTAGCAGTGCTGGGGTTTAAAAACCTCTCGGGAAAACCTGACCAGGCTTGGCTGTCGACGGCGCTGGCGCAGATGATGTCGACCGAACTGTCGGCGGGACAGAAGCTGCGGACGATTCCGGGGGAGAGCGTGGCACAGGCGAAGCTGGAGTTCGCGATCCCGGACGTGGATTCGCTGACGCCGGAAACGCTGGCGAAGATCAAGAAGCGACTGGGCGCCGATCTCGTGGTGCTCGGCTCATACGTGGAAGTGGGCGGCAGCGATAAGTCACAACAAATTCGGCTGGACGTGCGCTTGCAAAATGCGGAGGACGGCGAGGTGATGCTGGCGGCCGCGGAGAAGGGCGGAGTCGACAATTTGTTCGACCTGGTTACGCGCTGCGGGCAGGCCTTGCGCGACCGTTTGAGCGTGGGCGCGGTATCGGCGGAACAGGCGGTGACGGTGAAGGCGTCATTGCCCGGAAGTCCCGAGGCGGCGCGGCTGTACTCCGAGGGACTGGAGCGATTGCACTTGTTCGATGCGCTGGGGGCAAAGAACCTGTTGGAGAAGGCGGTTGCCGCGGAGCCCAAGAGTGCGCAGGCACACTCAGCGCTCTCGGCGGCTTGGTCTTCGCTGGGATACATGAGCAAGGCCGCGGACGAGGCGAAGAAAGCGATGGACCTGTCTGTGGACCTGACGCGAGAGGACCGGCTGTCGATTGAGGGTCAGTACCACGCCGCGTTGAAAGACTGGACCAAGACCACGGAGATCTACCAGACGTTGTATGGGTTCTATCCGGACAACCTGGAGTACGGCCTTAAGCTGGCGCAGGTGCAAACCAAGGACGGTAAGAGTGACGATGCACTGAACACCGTGGCGGACCTGCGTAAGTTGCCGGCTCCAATGCGGGATGATCCCAGGATTGACCTGGCCGAAGGGGATGCGGCGGAGGTGCTGGGGGATTCGAAACGGGCAGCGGCCGCCAACGAACGTGCGGCCGAGAAGGCCCAAGCGATGGGTGCAAAGCTTTTGCTCGCCGCGGCGCGAATGAGCGAAGGATGGAACTGGCGCGCGCTGGGAGATTATTCGAAGTCGTTGCCGATGCTGCAGGAGGCAATGCAGATTTACGAGCAGGCCGGGGACCGCGGCAATGCGGCGCGAACGCTGGGCAACATGGGCGCCACCTACTCCGTGCAGGGCAATCGCGACGCCGCCGTGCAGGCCCTTGAGAAGGGCTTGGCCGTGGACCGCGAAATCGGCAACACGATTGGCACGGCGCGGATGCTGCAAAACCTCGGATACATATATCTGGAAGGCGGGAAGGCGGACAAAGGAAAGGCGTATTTAGAGGAGTCCCTGGCGACTTCGCGGTCGAATGGCGATCGCGAGGCAGCGGCGCTCACGCTGAGTTCGCTGGGTGAGTTCTATCACCAGGCAGGCGATACGGCAAAGGCGCGCTCCTACGTGGAACAATCGATCGCAGAAGCGCACGCCATTGGGAGCAAGCGTACGGAGGCAATCTCACTCGGTTCTTTGGCGCAGATACTGAATGAAGAGGGCGACCTTGCGGGCGCACGAGACACCTATGCCAAGTCCCTCGCGATCTTCCGGGAAGAAGCAACGCAACCGATGATCGTCGGGGCGCTACAGCACGTGGGACAGACCGAGTGGTCGCAAGGGAATTTACCGGAGGCGCGCAAGCATCTGGAAGAGGCGGCTGATATCGTGCGGGGATTCGGCAACGCGCACGACATTACGATCGCGGAAGAGAACCTGGGGGAGATCTCGGTGGACGAAGGTCATGCGGCCGCCGCAATTCCAGCGTTGAAATCGGTAATCGCGGATTATCGCGCCCAGCAGACTCCGGATGCCGCGGTAACGCCGACGCAATATTTGAGCGAGGCTTTGATGGCCAACGGCAATCCCGCGGAAGCGAAGCAGGTGCTGGAAGGACTGCGGGACAAGAAGGGTTTGTACCCGAACTCAGTAGTCGAGGCAGACCACGCGGTCGCGGAGGCCCAACTCGGAGATGTGAAGGGCGCACTAGCGCGAGCACAAAAGCTCCTGACCGCCAAAGATCTGACGGCATTTGAAGACCGGATGCAGGTGCGACTCTCGATAGCGAAGATCGAAATCCTGGCCGGCCGAACTGCCGAGGCCAAGGCGCAATTGGCCGAGATCAAGAAAGACGCTGACGCGAAGGGCTATGGATTGTGGTCGAAGAAGGCTGCGGACCTGTTGAACTCCGCACCAAAGACCTAACTTACTGCGCGCGGACTCGAACCGCTACCAATTCGGTTTCGACCGGAACGCCGCGGGCGACCTTGACGTGGATGAGCGCCTCGAAAGGCTTCACTTCTCCACCCATCTTGGACAATAGTTGTTTTACCGACGCCTGGCGGCAGACGAATTCCACAGCTGCCTGGGTGCCGAACGTGGTGGTTCCGGCGAGGATCAAGACGGAGCGACTGGGATTGAGTCCGGGCTTCAATCCGATCACCGCGTAGTCTTCCGTTAAAGGTTCGTCTCCTCGGCTGGCGAGAAATTGGTTTTGCTCCCCGGCCTGCGGGTGCGCGTTAACGACCGCCAAGTCTCCTGCGCGCGAGCCGGACGTCACACGCTGGAAAACGAAATCTTCAGTGCTGGGGATCTCCATCAACGTAAGGTTTTCGGAGGGCGAACCCACGAAGATGAGGTCGTTGTTCTTGGCGTCGTCGAGGGAGAAGAGACTGCCGCGTTTTACCCGAATGCGGCGGTGTAGCGTGCTGAAAACCTGGTCGAGTTCGTGGACAGCCAGAACCTCTCCGACGCCGGTGTAGTGGTCCCACAGCTGGGCGTTGG
>Ga0206952_10160_pt1 | contig 14788 bp, 14 predicted proteins | sample Alteio_BWOrgHeat_39_FD_152966 | JGI IMG/M metagenome (GOLD analysis project Ga0206952, IMG submission 152966) | Enriched cells from forest soil in Barre Woods Harvard Forest LTER site, Petersham, Massachusetts, United States -... | ecosystem: Environmental > Terrestrial > Soil > Temperate forest >... | reverse complement strand
GTCCAAGAAGGGGCCAGCTCGCGATGGAGACTGAGTTGACGCCGGGGACGGCACGGAGCGCCTCGGCAGTCTGATTCCAGACAACGGGGAGCTGGCCTTTGCCGGCAACGGTTTCGAGCAGTAGCAGGCGGTCGGTGGAGAAGCCGAGAGGGGTGTTCTGCAGGCGCTGGAAGGATGTAACGAAGAGCGAAGACAGAAAGAGAACGAGGAAACAGAAAGCGACCTGAAGAGCGATGGCTCCACGCATGAGACGGCGTGGCGAATGTGGATCTTCGCCACCTTTGAGAGCGGCGACGGGCCTGACGGCGGAAGCACGGAGAGCAGGAAGCAATCCAAGCAATAGAACGACGAGGACAATCAGCCCGAAACCGAAGAGAAGCACTCGCCAGTCGGCGGAAAGGGCGAGGCGCGCAGGGTTGTCAGGCGGATTCACGAGACTGAGGACCACAGGAGCAGACCATGCCGCAAAGAATGCGCCAAGCACGGAAGCCAGGAAGGCGAGTAGCGCGCTCTGGCAGAGGATGAGCTGCACGAGACGACGACGGCCTGCGCCGATCGAGATGCGGAGCGCCATCTCCTGGGCGCGAGCGGCGGCCTGAGCGGTCATCATGTTGGCGACGTTGACGCAGGCGATGAGCAGGACGAGAGCGGCCAGCAGGCCGAGGATGCCGAGTGATCGGCGATAGTCTTTCTGGAGGTCGGAGATGCCGGTGCCAGCGGGATGGAAGACAAGCTTTTGATTGAGAAAGCGGTCAACGGACGCCTGCGGCATGCCACGGAAGCACTCGGAGCAATCGGCCTGGAAGGCGTGGTTGGCGGCCGAGAGTTGCTGGCGAAGCGGCTCGATGGCAGTGGCCGGGTTGACGCCGGGTTTCAGCATGAGGAATGTGCGATGCCAGCTGAAGTTGACCTGGGTGGCCCAGCTGTTCGTGTTGAGCGGTAGAAAGATGTCGGTGACCGTGCCTTTTTCGGTTCCAGTGAAATCGCGAGGACCGACGCCGATGATTTCGAAGGTCTGGTCGCCGATGTGAAGCGAGCGGCCGAGGACCTGGGGATCGCGGCCGAAGCGGTGATTCCAGTAGTCCCACGAGAGAACCGCATAGGGACTGGCACCGGGGCCGCGGTCATCGGCGGGGATAAGCAGGCGGCCGAGCGCGGGCTCAAGGCCGAAGAGCGGGAACATGTTGCCGGAGACATAAACGACGTGGGCCTTCTCCATATCGTCGGCGCCGGAATCGGGGGTAGACCAGGTGATGTCGGTGCGGTCGGCGTCGCTGATGGCGATGAGGTCGGCCTGGTCCTTGACGGCATCGCGCATGACGTTGAACTCCGGCGTGGCCCAGTGGCCGTCCTCGACAGGCTTGCCTTCCAGGCCGATCATCTTGCGGGAGAGGACGTAGAGGTTACTGGAATCGGAGATGGGCAGCGGGCGCCAGAGCAGGGCGTCGATAAGACGGAAGGCGGCGACACAGGAGCCGATGCCGAGGGCGAGCGAAAGCACAGCAGCCGCGGACGTAACCTTGTTGCGGCAGAGTTGCCGCCAGCCGAAACGTACATCGGCTAGAAGCGACTCAAGCCATTCGGCAACACGAATGCTGTGGCTCGCCTCGCGGGTACGTAGGGCGGAGCCGAATGCAAGGCGCGCTTCCCTGGGATCACGTCCTGAGGCGATGGCCTCTTCCATGTGTGACTGCAACTCTTCCTCGATCTCGCGATTCAAGCGCTCGCCGCTCAAGGCATTCGAGATACGCGACCACAAAGACATGTCATACCTCCCGGAGAACCCGATTGATTGCCAGGCTGACTGACTGCCAGCGCGATTCTTCCACACCCAGTTGCTTTTTGCCTGCAGCGGTCAGTTCGTAGACACGAGCGCGGCGGCCGGTGTCTTTCTTGATCCACTCGGCGCGAATCCAATCCGCTTCCTCCATCCGATGGAGTGCTGGGTAGAGCGAACCTTCCTCTGCACGCAGCACTTCGCCGGATGCACTGACGATGGCAGCCATGAGAGCGTAGCCGTGGAGTCGCGGTCGCCGCGACAATATCTTGAGCACGAGCAAATCGAGTGAACCTTGCAATGAATCGGCCTTCGCCATACTTAGATGTCTTTATATAGATATCTGAGTATAGGTGTCAATAAGGCATCTTTGGCACAGTCAGGGCGATGCACTCATTGACTTCGACTTTGGTGTCTATCTCGGGATAGGCCATCGGATACCGGCTTCCTACTAGCGATCTCGTACTTTGCGTCAAGTGAGCCGATTCACTCAATGAGATAAGTCGGCATATCGGACGGCGGGTTATCGCTGTGCTCGCGATATTTGTCCAAAGCGGCGTTTTTCAAGGGCAGCAATGACACGCTTCGACCGCGGACTGCACTAAGAGAAGAACGTTCGCGGGCCGTCTGCGATATAGCCCGCAAAATTCAGGATGTCATTTCATGCATACTTATGCCAATTACCTTATTGTCGTTGCCGTTGCTCTGTCAGGGGTCTATTTCACAGCAATTCCGCCATATCCGCTCCATGCCGCATCCATACAGAATCCCTGTTGCGGACCGGTCACAGCTGCCGGGGATCGGTTCGCATCCACACTCGACGGCATGCATGTGGAGTCTCTGTGGCTTGCAAATGAGCATGTGAACTGGGTAACCGGAGAACCGGATAGAGGCCGGGGATATGAAGGACCGGGCAACCATACCCACTGCAGCGCGTTTGCTGCCGCCGCGGCTAAAAGGCTCGGCGTGTATCTGCTTCGCCCGCCCGAGCACGGGCAGGAGCTGCTGTCGAATGCGCAGGCGCGCTGGCTGGACAGCGCCGAAGGCCGCCAGGACGGGTGGCGAAGCGTCGCAAATATGCAGGAGGCCCAGACGCTGGCGAACCAGGGAAACCTAGTGCTCGTGAGTTACCCGAATCCTGACCCGCACGCGCCCGGGCACATCGCAATCGTTCGTCCTTCGGAGAAGTCTTTCACTACGCTGCAGGAAAATGGCCCGCAGGTGATCCAGGCCGGTGAACATAATCACAACAGCATTAACGTAAGAATCGGTTTTGAAAATCATCCGGGTGCGTGGCCTAACGGCGTCCGCTACTATGTTCATTCCCTGCAATAAGTTTTGCCGGGCGTTTTTCTGCGAGCTGAACGCGATTCTGGCGGAGGTGTCCCCTGGTTTCAGACTGCTATGATGCATCTCGGGGATGCTTTGAATGATTGCCGATTCACCCTCGAATCCGCAGCGGTCAAAAAAAGTGCTTCTTGTTGACGCGGGACCATTTGTGGCAGACACGGTCCTGAGGGTTCTGCCTGAATGGACCCTGATACGAGTGAGCGACAACAGGGCGGCGCTTTCTCTGCTACAAAAGGAATGCATCGGGCTGGTGATTACCGGCGAAAAGAGCAACGGCCACGAGGACGTTGAACTGTTGCGGAAGATTCGACGGGTATGGCCGCACACGCGTCTCATCATTCTGACCGACGAAAGCACTCCTGACGATGTGATTGCCGCGATTCGCTTTCGCGCGTTCAGCTACTTTTCGAAGCCATATACGCAGGACGCTCTCGCCGATATGCTGCGACTTGCCACCGAGAGCCCGGCGTGGGATGACGGCATTGAATTGATTTCCGCGACGCCGGAATGGATTGTCTTAACTGCCCGCTGCGATCTGGGTACTGCGGAGCGGATTTTTCAATTTGCCCATGAGGTAGCGGATCTGCCGGAAGCGGAACAGCCGAAGGTTGCCATGGCATTCCGGGAGATTCTGCTCAATGCCATGGAACACGGGGGCCATTTTGATCCGAACAAGCATGTTGAGATTTCTTACACACGCGCGAAGCACATGGTGATGTGCCGGATCAAAGATCCCGGCGAAGGCTTTTCTCTGAAAGAGAATCCCTATGCCGCCAGCAGCAATCCTCCGGACGACCCGATGCGCCATTTGAAAAAGCGCGAGGCTGAAGGCATGCGTCCGGGAGGGTACGGCACGTCTATCGCCAAGAACCTCGTCGATGAGGTGATTTACGGGGAAAAGGGAAATGATGTGATGCTCATCAAGTATCTCGATATAGCACCGGCGGAAAATGAACGCGATCGTGCGTAGTGTTTTCCCGGCGATTCTGCCTACAGCTCGTGAGCGTGGAGTGCCTCTTATCCGTATCTGATTCGGGCTTTGTAGGCTACGATTGGGTCCGCTCTTGATTCCTGTACGAGGAGTATTGGATGGGAACGCTTCTGGCATTTGCTCCGTTCTTTATTTTTGTTTTGATCGAAAGAACGGTTGGAGTCGGCGCGGGGCTGATTGCGGCTTCGATCGTCGCCGCGATTCTGTTGGCCAGAGATATCGTCCTTCGCAAAGGGATCAAGATACTTGATATTGGAGCGCTGGCTCTTTTTGGCGGACTGGCGATCTATGCGCTAAGCGTGCGTCCGGACTGGTCAGTGATTGCGGTGCGCCTGCGGGTCGATCTTGGGCTGTTTCTGATAGTACTGGCGTCGATGGTTCTTCGCAGACCGTTTACGCTGCAATATGCGCGCGAGCAGGTACCTGAGGAGTTTTGGGGATCGCAGGAATTTGTGCGGACTAACTATGTGATTACCGCCGCCTGGGCCGCCGCCTTTGCGATTATGGTGATAGCTGAGGCGTGCATTGTCTATGTCCCAAGCGTGCCTCGGCGCCTGGGCCTGCTTGTCACCATCCTTGCCATTGTTGCTGCCGTAAAATTCACCTCCTGGTATCCGGATCGCAATAAGACGAAGACCGTGTAAGGGACTTCTGAGTCGATGCAGCGCGACAAGAATAAAACCGGCGTTCGACTTTCACTTCTGATGCTCGCGATGCTCCTGGTTGCGCCCGTGATGGTGCTCTCCGGGCGCGGAAGCGTTGGGTTGACGTCGAATGGAGTGGCGGCCAGGCCTGCGCTTGATTTCGACCAGCGAGTCATTCCCGTGGGTCGGTCGCCGGGATCCATCACCATCGCCGACGTGAATCATGACGGCAGGCTCGACATCATCGTGGCTAACTCAGTGGACGGCACCCTGAGCGTCCTGCTCGGCGACGGCAAGGAACACTTCATCCCGGCAGCAGGATCGCCGATCGCATGCGGGGAAAATCCCAATGATATTGCCACCGGCGACTTTAATGGCGATGGCAATCTCGATCTTGTCATCGCCGATACCGAAACACCATACCTCACCATTCTGCTGGGCGACGGCAAGGGCGGATTCGCGCCGTCGCCTCATTCTCCCTTCGATACACGTTCGTATCCGCATGTTCACGGTGTTGCCGCTGGCGACTTCAACGGTGATGGCAAACTCGATGTAGTCACCGATAGCTGGGGACATAACCAGATTCTGATGTTCCTGGGCGATGGCAGAGGAAACCTGATTCTGCCGGGGCAGCCATTCAACACCGGGAAGCGACCATATCAACGGCTGCGGTCGGCCGATTTCAATAAGGACGGCAAGCCCGACGTGGCCACTACCGATCTCGACGAGAATGCAATCTCGATTCTGCTGGGAGATGGCAAAGGCGGATTACGCGACGCGCCCGGCTCACCCTTCCCCGCCGGCAAAGCGCCCTGGGCCGTCGCGATTGACGACATGAACCACGACGGCAATCTTGACCTCGTGATCATCCCCTACGCACGCGATGTTCCCGATTCGAAAGACGTCGGCGTCACTGTTTTGCTGGGCGACGGCAAAGGCGGATTCAGGAAGATGCCCGGCTCGTCATTTTCTCTGGCCGGATGCGAAGGCCCCGACGGCCTGGCAACTGGCGACATCGACGGCGATGGATTGCGCGACATTGTCGTTACCTGCGCGCAAAATAACAGATTGATGCTCTATCTCGGCTCGCGCGATGGCGGCTTCTCGGCTTCCACCCGCAGCGTGCAGACCGGGTGGGCCGGCGTTGCCGTCGCCGATCTGGAAGGACGCGGCAAAGACGATATCGTCGTCTCGAACGGCGTTTTGGACAACCAGACAAAGCCCGCCAACGGCAGCATCACGATTCTTTCGAGCAGGTGAGTACCGAACTTAGGCGCTATTTTACAAAGATGGCCTTCGGGCACATGGCGTGGACGCCTACCTTGCCATCGACCAGCTGTGTGATGTCGACGTCGACGGCGACGCTGGTGAGTGCGTAGGCTTCGTCGCGGGTGAGATGCTTTTCCGTCACCAGGAAATCGATCATGTTGCGGACGGCCATTTCGGTGGCGGCTTTCAGGTCTTCGTTAAAGCCCATGGCGATGTAAGCAGTTGGCGTTTCGGCGCGCGGCCAGAGCAGGTGCTGGTCCTTGTGCACGATGAACTGGAAGGTGCCGGTGAGGAATGTTTCCATGGCGGTGATGTCGACTTCTCCGTTGCCCTGACCCGCGTGGCCATCGCCCACTTCAAAGAGCGCGCCTTTGGCGTGGACGGGGATGTAGAGCGTGGTTCCGGCGACTAACTCTTTGTTGTCCATGTTGCCGGCGTGCATCCACGGCGGCGCGCTGTTGTACCGGCCTGCACCTTCAGGCGGAGCTACGCCCATGCTGCCAAAGAACGGATGCAAGGGGATTTCGATTCCCGGCGCGAAGTGCGCGATCATCTTGTCGCGGTCGAGCGGGATGACGCGATTTTTGCCGTAGGGGAAATCGTCGGGCAAAAAGCCGCGACCCGGGCCAAAGGAATTCACGGCGTAGGGAGTATTGAGTTCGGTTTTGAGGATGCGGACTTCGAGGACGTCTCCGGGCTCGGCTTCTTCAATGGCAATGGGGCCAGTAAGGATATGGCCGCCGGGACCTTTGTCGGTGACTTTCTCGTGCACATCGCGGTAGAACTGCGGGATGTCGGATGGTTTGATACCTAGCTGTTCAAGGCGCTCGGGCGGCGGACAGGCGCAGGAGGTTTCGACGCGCACGGTGTCGCCGGAGTGGATAGTGAAAACCGGTTTGGCTTTGGCCGAGTAGTATCCCCAGGCGACGGTTTCAGGGCTCGCTTTGAGGGTGAAATCGGCCGCGTAGCAGGCTGTGGACAGGGCAAGGCCAAGGCAGGCAAGCAGAAGTGGGCGTCGCATGCGACATCCTAGCATGGAGCATTCTTTTATCCGGGGAGATCATCGGGCGACATAACATCGACGGGAGGAGCGACCGATTCTATGACTGAAGAAAAGAAAATGCTGCCTGACAACTCCATTCAGCAGGCCGAACTGATCCTGAAGTTGTACGAGCTGCGGCGGGAGACCGTCATGCGGGAAGCGCGTTCCTACGTGGGTGGAAAGTTCATGCCTGCGTCGGCTGACGAATTAGTCGAGATCGTAAGCGCCGGTGACAAGCTTACCGGATTTGTTCTTCAGGTTTACGGCTATTGGGACATGGTCGCTGCATTTGTCGAGCACGGTGCGCTCGACGCCGGGCTGGTTTATGACACATGCCAGGAAATGTATTTTCAATATTCCAAGATTCAGCCGTATCTGGCTGACTTTCGCGAAAAGATGAATCTGCCTGAGTTCCTGATCCACATCGAACACCTGGTCGAGGGATCGGAGGCAGGTCGTGAACGTATTTCTACTATGCGGAAAAATCTGGCCGTGATGGCTGACGTGCGCTCAGCCATCGCTAAACCCAGCTGCAGGCATAGCAATTCGTCGGTTCCCGAGTAGCCTGCATCTGCGAGACCCTCTAGAACTGAGCATGTCGGCTGTGGAATGAGCCTGCACTATGTAGTAAACTATATATTGTCGTTGATTCGGCAACGGACCTAAGATCGCGCGCAAGACAGGTAGCTGCCGCCGAGCGTGAGGTGGGTATGAGATTTGCGGAGTGCGGGAAACTCAATCGCGGCTGGATCCAGTTTGGGATCGCCGCCGTCTGTGTCGTGGGTCTGGCGGCAAAGGCCCAGATGACCACATCGCAGTACGACAATGCGCGCACCGGTGCGTACCTGCACGAGACTGCGCTGACGCCGCAGAATGTCAATCCACAGCAGTTCGGAAAGCTGTTCACCATGAAAGTGGATGGAGATGTCTACGCACAGCCGCTCTTTCTTGCAGGCGTGGAGATTCCGGGCAAAGGCAGGCACGACGTAGTTTTTATTGCGACCGAGCACGACAGTGTCTACGCGTTCGACGCCTACGGGAATCCTTCCGCTCCGCTCTGGCAGGTCAGTTTTCTGAAGAATGGCGACTCGACGATCCCTGCCTATGCTGTCCAGTGTCCCTTCATCGTGCCGGAAGTTGGGATCACGTCCACTCCGGTGATCGATGCGAAATCGGGCACGCTCTATGTTCTGGCCCGCAGCCAGCAGACGCACTACATGACTCCCAATTACATTCATCAGCACCTCCATGCTCTGGCGGTCACGACCGGCGTGGAAAAATTCGGGGGCCCGGTGGAGATTCATGCGAGCGTGACGGGGAGCGGGTCCGGCACTATTGGCGGCAATATTGCATTCGATCCATTGCGGGAGAATCCGCGCGCGTCCCTACTGCTCGCGAACGGCACGGTGTATTTAACCTGGGCGTCCTCCTGCGATGTTGGACCATACCACGGCTGGGTGATGGCATACGACGCGCAAAGTCTAAAGCAGAAGGCAGTTTTCAATACTTCTCCGGATGCCGATGACAGCGGGATATGGGCGAGCGACACCGGCCCTGCGGCAGATAAGGATGGGAATGTCTTCGTGGCAACCGGCAACGGGCACTTCGACGCAGCGAATGGTGGACGCGATTTCGGGGATTCGTTCTTAAAGCTGAACTTCGACGGCCAGACTCTCAAGCCAGTCGATTACTTTGCGCCCTTTAATGTGGATCAACTGGACGCGGAGGATGGCGATCTGGGCTCGGGCGGTCCTATGCTTTTGCCCGATCAGCCTGGACCGCACCCGCATCTCGCCGTGGTCGGCGGCAAGGCTCCCATTCTCTATGTTCTGGATCGCGACCATCTGGGTCACTATCGCCGGGGGAGCAACCTCCATGCCGTACAGACAATTCCAACTGTGGGCGGCATCTACGGATCGATGGCGTACTGGGAGCGTCATGTCTACGTGCTGAGCGACAGCGATGCGCTGCGCGACTATGAAGTGACAAACGGAAAGCTGGTGCCGAAGGCGGCCAGCAGCTTCAAATTTGCAGACCATGGGGCCACTCCCACGGTTTCCGCCAATGGCGATAAGAGCGGCATCGTCTGGGTCGTCAGTTCCAAGGGCTGGAATGCGGCGGACAGAACAGCTGTCCTGCATGCGTGCGATGCCGCGAATATCGCCCACGAACTCTATAACAGCAATCAGAATGCCGCTCGCGACCAGGCAGGCAAGGCGCTTCGATTCAACATACCGATGGTCGTGAACGGGCATGTTTATGTCGGCGCCAAGAAGGAAGTGGATGTGTACGGGCTTCTTCCGGTGAAGAAATAGGCCCGACGACGGAGGCCCGGCGTTACGACGACGGCGCCACTCCTGCGAGTCCCAAAGCCTCGGCATTCTTCTGCATCGCGGCCAGACAGAAGGCGATGTGGTCGTCGAGCGGGACGCCCAATTCTCCTGCGCCTTTGACAATGTCGTCGCGGTTGACGCCTTTGGCGAAGGCTTTGTCCTTCATCTTTTTTCGCACGCCTGCGACTTCGACATCGTGGATGGACTTTGTTGGCTTGACCAGCGAGCAGGCGGTGAGAAATCCGGCGAGTTCGTCGCAGGCGAAGAGCGTTTTGGCGAGATGGGTCTCGCGGGGAACTCCGGAGTATTCAGCGTGGCCGAGGATGGCGGTGCGGATCTCTTCAGGCCAACCTTGCTCGGTGAGGATTTTGTTGCCGACGAAGGGATGCTCCTGCTGTGACGGGTATTTTTCGTAGTCGAAGTCGTGCAGCACTGCGGTGACGGAGTAGGGCTCGATAAAGGCGTCGCGGGCTTCGCCGGTGAGGCCCTGCGCATCGGCTTCACGTTCACCATAGGCGCGCACGCACGTCTCAACTGCGAGCGCGTGTTTCAGAAGGCTCAGCGATTGCGTGTACTCGTTCAGCAGAGACCATGCGCGTTCGCGCGAGTAACCATTGTGGTTCGACATAGTTTCGTCCTTTTTCGGGTTTCTTCCTATTATCTTCGGGTTTTTTAGGTTGGAATCACAGTTTTCACTTGACAACAAAGGTACCTTCCCTGCATCGTATACAAGAGTTGGCGAGATTCCGGCATACAATGCCGGGCGCTTGCGAGCCAGGATGCCTTGCTCTGGCCTCCGTAAACAGATTATGGCAACAACCCTAGCTACCGTTGAGGCACGCGAGGTTTTACGTTGCGACCACTGCACTCTGGTGCAGTTCCGGACGTCAAACTCACTCTGCAGGCGCTGCCACAAACCCCTCGAAATGGAAGAGCCCGAACCACTCGTTCCGCAACTGGTGACAGAGCCGAGTCCGTCTGCCACTGGTGGATCGGGATTGGATGTGGCCCGCGCGGTGCGCGATATTCGGCGCTCACGCAAACTCAGCCAGAGGCAGCTTGCAGGCCGCATGCAGGTGCCGCGCACGTATATTTCAAAAATCGAGAACGGCAAGGCTGTGCCGACGCTTTCGTCACTGGAACGCCTGGCGCGTGCGCTGGAGATCGATATCTGCGACCTGCTGCGTGATGCGCGCAGTCGCATACACGAAGAGGCAGCGGCGGTTCTGGCTGATCCGTTTCTCAAAGAAATTGCGCCGTATATTTGCCGGATGGATGCTTACCAGCGGTCGATTTTCCTCAATCAGGTGCGCGATATGGCGATGGGACGACGGCGGCTCGCCTAAGTCTTTTGCCAGTTGCGGATTGCAGGCTGCATTTTAAGGAAAACTCCGGCGGGGAAATCGGGTTCTTACTGTTGTAAGGCGGCATTGCCTGTGGGGAATGTCGTAAGGTGAGAACAGAATGATCCCCAGATCGGCGTTTTTGAAAATATGGGCGCAGTTTAAGACGCCCGCACTTTTATTGTTTCTCGGCCAGGTGTCGCGTTCTCTGGCTGCCGCTACGGTTATGGCTGGCCTTGTACTGGCTGGCAGCGGAAATCTACACGCGCAGGATGTTCCGCCGCCTCCTCCGGACGCTGCGCAGCAGCAGGATCAACAACAAGCGCCTGCGCAGGACAGTCAGCAGCTGCCGCAGTATGGCGCTCCCGTGCCGCAGGACCAGAACCAGAATCAGGCTCCGAATTCCTATCCGCAGCAACAGCAGCAAGGGGCGTATCCACCGCAGCAGGCGCCGGCTCCGCAAGGGCAGCCGCTGGCGGCTGATCAGCTAAACCAGCTGGTGGCCCCGATCGCCCTTTATCCCGATGCACTGGTGGCGCAGATTCTTGCTGCATCTACCTATCCAACACAGGTAGTGGAAGCGGACCGCTGGGTGCAGTCGCAGGGCAATGCTCCCGCCGACCAGCTTGCTTCAGCGGCCAATGGGCAGCCGTGGGATCCCAGTGTGAAGGCGCTGGTTGCGTTTCCGTCAGTTTTGTCGCAGATGGATCGCAATATGCAGTGGACGACGGACCTCGGCAATGCCTATTACAACCAGCCGCAGGACGTGATGGACGCGGTGCAGCAGATGCGCCAGCGCGCGCAGCAGGCGGGCAGCCTGCAATCGACGCAGCAGCAGACGGTAAGCGCAAACGATGGCCAGATCGCGATTGCTCCGGCCAACCCAGAAGTCGTTTATGTGCCCGCGTACAACCCGTGGGTAGTATACGGGCCTCCAGTTGTGGCTTTCCCGGGCTACTACTATGGGCCGCCGCCGGGAATCTTTGTCGGTATCGGTTTCGGTTTCCACATCGGATTCGGCTATGGCATTCCGGTTGGGCCCTGGGCTCCATGGGGCTGGGGATGGCATAGCTGGGGCATGGGATGGTACAACCACACGGTCGTCTACAATCGCACGACCTACATCACACGCAGTACGACGGTCATCAATCGCGGCTACAACCGGGCCGGCAGCCCTCCGGTGCAACTGGCGGGACAGCGCGGATCGTTCATGAACCGTCCGGCCTATGCCAGCTATGCGAACCATGTCGCTGCGGGCGAACGGCCTGCGCCGAATGGATTCGCCAATCATCCTGGCGGCTACAATGCTCCGGGCAGCTTCAATCGTCCCGCGGCACCGGCGGCTGGCTACAACCATTTTGCCCAGCCGAGCTACAACCGGCCTGCGCCGACGACGAATGGATTTGCGAACGGCAGTCGGCCTGCTCCTGGCTACTCGGCTCCGAACTCGGCTCAGGGATCGACTTACAACCGGCCCAATACGAGTGCGCCGTCGTATCGGCCTTCGACTCCGCAGAACTATAGCCGGCCCAGCGAAAGCCATCCGAACGCACCGAGCCGGCCTGCTCCAGCTGCGCATCCGCAATCGGCGCCGCACTCGGCTCCTGCTCCGCACGGCGAGCATGGAGGCGGTGGTGGCGGAGGCGAACACCACAAGTAATCCTTCTTCAGCCTATATTCATGCAGGCGCACTACAATTGGCGGTGACCATTGCGTAATTGCGATGGTCACCGCCGTATGCTACGGTCGGACAAGAGGATTGATTTGAGCCGTATACATGAGCTACCGCCGGAGGAGTTGGAGATTTACCGCCGACTTGATCCGGAGCGCCTGCCGAAGCATGTTGCCATCATCATGGACGGCAATGGGCGATGGGCAGGGAAGCGCAGCCTCAAGCGTTTCCTAGGGCACCAGCAGGGCGCGGAAGCGGTACATTTTGTTGTGGAAACGGCATCGCGCATCGACCTGCCGTGGCTTACGCTCTACGCTTTTTCGCTCGAAAACAATCTGCGCCGGCCGAAGACGGAAGTCAGCTTCCTGATGCGGCTGCTGAGCACGTACCTCACGAACAATGTGAAGCGCATGAACGACAACAACGTGCGCATCCAGTACATTGGACGGACGCATGAGCTGCCACGAGAGGTGCAGGAGCGCATGCAGTGGGCGGCCGAGGCCACGCAGCGCAATACGGGGACGGTCTTGACACTGGCGCTCAACTACGGAGCGCGGTCGGAGATGCTCGACGCTTTCAAGCGGCTGCACGCGGAAATTGAACAGAAGCACATCCGCCTTGACGACATCACCGAGCAGGACATTCAGCGGCATCTGTATACGGCGCACATGCCCGATCCTGATCTGCTCGTCCGTACTTCGGGCGAGATGCGCATCTCGAATTACCTGCTCTGGCAGATTGCCTACACGGAGATTTTCGTCACGAACCGGCTGTGGCCTGATTTTCGCGGCGTGCATATGCTGGAGGCGATTGAAGATTTCCAGCGCCGCGAACGGCGGTATGGCGGCCTATCGGACGGCAGCGAGTCGGACGATGTGGCTTCGTTGCCGGCGAATCAGCTGGTGAGCAGCTGATCGGTTTCGTAATCTAGGGCCATGCTGGACATTGCGTTCCCATCCTTTGCTGCGCAAATGACGGGGCACCCTGCAATGATGGCTGGTCGAAATTGCTGAGATTCTTAGCTTCGCTCCGAATGACGGGCTTTACTCAAAGCGACATGCATCCGATGTGACTTGTGTCGTTTATTGCGATACTCCAACGGGCACTTGCTGCGGGGCATCGATGCTGACGTGCGAGACGTCGGTCTTCACTTTCAACTCGACTAACTCCTCTTTTGGTTTTGGCCGCGCGGCGAAGCCGAGCTCGTACTGGTTCTCAAGCCTCTTGCTCAGGTCAGCGAGAAATGGCTGGAAGGATACTGGATTGATCAGTCCCTGCCCATAGAGCGTACCTCCGGTGGCCTGGGTGACTTGAGAGAGCAGATTTTGTCCTGCGTTGGTTTCGTAGTAGCTGTTATCGAAACGTCCTGTGTCGCGAAAGAAGATCGAGTAGACAATCAATCCGGCCTTCTGCGAGTCGGTGATCGAGGCTTGCATATAGGGATCATCGGGATCGTAGCGTGGGCTGTAGCGGTCGACGCCGTCGGTGACTATCAGGACCTCCCGGCGGTTCTTTGAGTCTTCTGATGGCCAGCGCTTGGCCAGGTCAGAGAGACAAAAGTAGGGGCTTGCATTGCTGCCGGGAGTTCCTCCGGTAAGGCGAATTGCCTTGGCCGCCAGAGCGTGGTCGGAAGTCGGGTTTTGCGCGAAAGCTGCTTGTCCGTTCTGCATGTAAGCGACGCCGACGAGCGCTGTGGGTGGAAGCGACTGGATGAACTTCTCCAGGTCGTTGAGTTGAAGCCCGATGCTGGAGCGCGCCGAGCCGTCGATCAGGATGACAAATTCGAGTCCGGCTCGGTCGCCGCGCAGGGGCTGCCATTGTGTTACAGCGCTTTCTTTGCCGTCGGCCCAGACTTTCAGATTCTGCCGCTGCAGGGCAGGTGCTTCACCGACCTTGGGGACCACGGTCACAACCGTTTGTGCGGAGACTGCGTCTGCCTGCTGCGCCACCGATGGCAGCGCGCACGCGAGCGCACTTAAAACCACACCTGCGGCCACGGCTTTCAACTTCGTCATCTCTTTTTCTCCTTACTATTTAGACGCTCCGCGGGAGGCATTCGCCGCAATATGAAGGCACGACCGTGTATTCTGCCCAACAGGGTTTCCTACAAACGATGAAACGTGTTCTTACTGCAGTTATTTTGATTCCCGTTGTTTTGTTGCTGGTTTTCAAGGGCCCTTTCTGGCTTATCACACTCGCAGCGGCTGCGGTTGCGGCTCTGGCCGCCTGGGAGTTTCTGTTGCTGGCAGACGCCTCGGGCGCAAAGACGCCACGGATCGCTGTTCTTTGCGGCATCGTCGCGCTCTTTGCCTGCGTCTTTTTTCGCCCCGAATATACGACGCCGCTGCTTGGCTGTCTGACCTTTGT
>Ga0206952_10210_pt1 | contig 14830 bp, 11 predicted proteins | sample Alteio_BWOrgHeat_39_FD_152966 | JGI IMG/M metagenome (GOLD analysis project Ga0206952, IMG submission 152966) | Enriched cells from forest soil in Barre Woods Harvard Forest LTER site, Petersham, Massachusetts, United States -... | ecosystem: Environmental > Terrestrial > Soil > Temperate forest >... | reverse complement strand
GTTGTAGGGGATGAGGTCGGCGAGGACGAGAGTACGGCTGGCGGCGGTGGAGCCGAGTCCGCGAAGACTGACACCTTGGCTGGTGGGATTGGAGACGCGCGAGCTGGAGCGGCGGAAGAGCTCGAATCCGGGGATCTGGCGGAGCTTGTCGTCGAGCGTGTAAGAGGCAGTTTCTGCGAGCTGTTCGGCGGGAAGAACACGAACGCTGGAGGCGGTGGCTTCCTGCGCAAGATCGGTACGAGTGGCGCTGACGACTACGTTCTGCACGACGGTGGCGGGCGTGAGTTGGATTTCGGTGTCGGCGCCGGGATTGAGGTGCGCGGTCTGTGGGGCGAAGCCGGGAACCTGGATGCTGACGTCGGCGGCGGTGGTGTCGGCAGGGAAGTCGAAGTGGCCGGTGGAATCGGTGGTGGTGCGCAGGGTGCGAGACGATTCGGTCAGGAGAACGACGGCGCCGGAAACGGGACGCTTTTGGGGATCGACTACATGGGCGGTGAAGCGCGAGTTCGCGGATTGGGCGAGCAGGGAACACGAGGCGAGGATCAGGCCCAAAAGTGCGGACTTACGGCCGAGGAACATTCGGTCTCCAACCTAATAAGGCGCGGACATCGTATATGAGCAGATACCGGCGAGCGATCCAGAGTTGCTCATTGATTGTAGCCATACAGCCAGACGGGACGAAATCTGCATCCTAAGTTTCAGACGAGAGCTGTAGCTCGTCGCACAAACTCATGCGCAAAATTCTTTCGCTGGTTCTCGTCGGTTTCGCCTTCTCGGCAGCGGTTGCACAGAAGTCTTCGGCGCCGCCGACACCGCCAACGCATTCCAACGGGCCGGCGCGACTGAGCATGGTGGCGATGATCGATTTGCCGGGGCGTCCGGCGTTCGATGCGGCGGCGTTCGCCAATAATTTCATCGTAGTGTCACAGACGGGCGCGAACACGATTGATGTGTTCGATCCGAAGAAGCGGCGACTGGTGGCGCAGGTGACGAACATCGCGCAGCCGCGCGACATCGCGGTGGACGCGAAGAACAACCGGATCTACGTGGCGACGGCGAATTCGACGATTGCCGTGGTGTCGTCGCAGGACTGGGAAGTGAAGGACAGCTTCAGCGTGGATGGCTCCGTGGATGTGCTGGCGCTTTCGGCGGACGGGGTGCGGCTTTACGTTGGGGATAAGACGGCGTCGACGGTGACGGCGGTGGATACTTCGCTGCGGAAGTCGATAGGGAGCGCGAAGCTGACGGGAAGGCCGGAAGCGATTGCGATAGGTGATGGCGGCATTGTTTACGTGTCCGTGCAGGACGGGGCGATGATCGTTGGGCTGGACCCTCAGATGAAAGTGGTAGGACAGTTTAGGCTGCAGGGATCACTGCCGTCGGGAATGGTATATGACTCGGCGTCGCGTCGGCTGTATGTGGCGGTGCGCGCGGGAGTGCTGGCCATTAATGCCGACAATGGGACCGAAGTGGCGCGGGTGACGGCGCCGCGCGGTGTGGAGAGCTTGTCGTTCGATCCGAGCTCGCACCTGTTGTTTGCCGCGGGCGGAGGGTCGGTGATTTCGATCAGCACTGCGGGCGGATTGTCGAGCCTCGATGAACTTTTGGCCGAAGTAAAAGGGCACACGCTGGTGTATGACCCGAGCCGGAAGTTGTTGTTCCTTCCAGGCGGGCGCGAAGGGCGGTCGAAGATGCTCATCGTGAAAGACCTGTCACAGGGAGCGCCGCAGGAGCCGGCGGCGGCGGAAGCGAAGCTGCGGTAGGCGTCCGGAACGTCAAAAGGCTTTCAACACGAAGGGTTAACGCACTTGGGGCAATGTCGTCGGGCTTTGGGGTCCGATGACATTGCCCCTTGAGCGCTGCTGGGTTATCAGCTGGCCTTCTTCTGGTAGGTTTGCTCTCCCTTGGTCGGAATCTGCGCGGCGGGTTGAGTCAGCCAAGTTTCGAAGGTAGTTTTGCCGAGGCGTGCGTCTTTGCCGGGCGCCAGGGTTCTCTCACCGAGTCTTGCGCCGGAGTAACGCGCATTTGGATCAGATATGACCTGGCGGGGATCTTTGAGGGAGGCCAAGCGGCGGCGGACCAAGTCATCGATCCGAAATTCCTCTGGGCCACCGATTTCGATCGCCCCATTTACCGGTGGTTCCATGGCGATTGCGGCTACGGCACTGGCGACATCATCGGCGGCCATCGGGCGGAAGAGCGCATGCGGCAAATGGACGGTTTCGCCGATCATTGAAAAGTCGGCAAGGCCTTTGAGGAATTCAAAGAACTGAGTCGCTTGAATGATGGTGTAAGGGATGGGAGAGGCTTTGATCAGATTCTCCTGGACGATCTTGGCGCGAAAGTAACCGCTCTCGGACAGTTGCTGGGTGCCTACGACCGATAGCGCAACATGATGGCGCACGCCGGAGGCCGCTTCCTGAGTGAGAAGGTTGCGAGTTGATGTCTCGAAGAACTTCATGACCGCCGCGTCCTCCCAGGACGGAGCGTTCGATACGTCAACCACCACCGAAGCATCTTTTAGCGCCTCAGACAGTCCTTCGCCCGTGACAGTGTTGACGCCGGTGTTGGGGGAAGCCGACACGGCCTCGTGTCCCTGCTGACGAAGCTTGCTGACAAGCTTTGATCCGATCAGTCCGGTACCGCCGATCACTACGATTTTCATATTTATCTCCTTCTCTTGAGCGAGGTATCCACTCCCTGAATGGGCGGTTTGGGGGCGGGATTCGTATCACGGAGACGGTTGAGGGAGCACTCCGAAGGCTGCACGACCGCTTCCCACATCACCGCCCTCTTGACCCGGGGGTTGTCCACGCCGAGTACAAGGGGTGGTTCCTTTGGTCGAAGATTTTAAGACTATCGTTCGGCGATGTGGCTAAATTTTTTGTGACAATTCGGAGCGGTTCTCAGGCGGATGAGAGTACGACGACTTTTAGTCTGAGCGTAAGGCTTTCATTGGGTCGATGGAGGCGGCGCGCTGCGCCGGGAGCAACGACGCCGCCAGCGACAGCAGGAGAATGAACAGGGCGGCCAGAGCGAGCACCGTGGGATCGAACGGACTTACGTTGAAGAGAAAAGTCTGGAGGAGATGCGAAGCAGCCGCGGCGCCGATTAATCCAATGACGCATCCTGCGACGGCGAGCTTTGCTGCTGACGTAAAGACGAGTCCCAAGATTCCCGAGCGCTGGGATCCGAGGGCGATGCGGATGGCCATTTCCTGAGTACGCAGTGCCGCCGAGAAGGCGATGACGCTGTAAATTCCGAGGGCCGCCAGCAGCAATGCGGCGATCGCGAAGGTGGAGATGAGCGCGGTGTTGAAACGGCGCGGGGCCTCGCTTTCGGAGAGCGCGGTTTCCATGCTGCGGACCTGGTCGAGTGGCAACTGTGGATCGATGGAGCGGACGGTGGAACGAAGGGTGTTCGCCATTTGCTCGGGATCCATAGTGGTGCGCAGGGTGATGAATCCGCCGTTCCCGTTGAGGTCGGTGGGCCCCGCCAGAGTGCCGATGGATTTCTCGGTCTGGACGACAAGTTGGAAGAATTGTTCCTTGGTCGGATTATCGGGTGAGCCATCTTTCATGTCAGCAACTTCGCCAACGACGGTCATCCATGGAGTTTGCAGCTCCGGCGTGCCGAGGCGAATGCGCTTGCCGAGCGGATCAGCGCCGGGCCAGTAGTGCTCGGCGAGTTTGTGATTCACGATGACGACCAACTGCGTGTTCTCGGTGTCAGAGGAGTTGAAGAAGCGCCCAGCGAGCAACGGAACGCCCAGGGCCTGGAGATAGTCGCCCATCACCTGTGCCGGAGTGGCGAGGTTCATGTTGGCGCCCTTGGGCGCAACATATCCGTCGGCGATAAAGGTCTCGTTGGCGTTCGAGCCGCCATTGGGGAGGATCGACGTGAGGCCGACCGCCGAGACGCCGGGGACCTGCTGCAAGCGGCGCACCAACTCGTTGTTGAACCCATCGACCGAGGGCTGGGTGGGATATTGTTGGCGTGGCAACGAGTAGGTGGCGGAGAGGATGTGATCCGGGCGGAAGCCGAGATTGACGGCGCGCATTTTCTCAAAGCTGCGAAGGAGCAAACCCGAGGCGACGAGAAGCACAAGAGCGATGGCAATCTCGCCGATGACGAGGGCGGAGCGAAGACGCGCATGACCGCTGCCAGAGCTGCCCGTGCGTCCACCCTCTTTCAGGGTGTCGTTGACATTGGTCCGGAGCGCGGCAAAAGCGGGAGCAATGCCGCAGATGATTCCGGTGACGACGGCGAGCAGAAAGGAAAATCCAATGACTCGCCAATCGAGTCCGATTTCGTTGATGCGCGGAAGGGTCTCAGGCAAGCGGCTCACGCCGATTTTCAGCGCGATGGCGGCCAGTACAACTCCGAGCACTCCGCCCGTCACACTCAACACCAGGCTTTCGAGAAGGGCCTGACGCCGAAGCACGGAAGCAGGCGCGCCCAGCGCGAGGCGTACCGCGATTTCACGACGTCGACGGATGGCGCGAACCAGCAAGAGTCCCGCGAGGTTTGCGCAGGCAATGAGCAACACAACGAGGATCGCAAAAAATAGGGTGCGCACGAGGGCGCGCGCCTGCTCGACGGTTTCTTCATGCAGGGAGCGAACAGTGGCGTGGATTTTGAGGCTCGACATGAATGCGGGATAGCCGCGCACGGTGTCCTGAGCGACCCGCTCGGAGTCAGTGGTCGCTTGGGCGGCTGTGACGCCGGGTTTCAGCCGGCCGACCATCGTAAAGTTCCAGCTCGCCGCGCCGCTGGTGAGCTCCTGCTCGGTAAAGCTCATGGGGATCCAGAGCGCAGCGGCGTTGAGGTGTCCGGGGACGAGGGGAAACTCAAAATTGCGCGGCATGACGCCGATCACCACGTAAGGTTTGCGATCGAGGAGAATCTTGGTGCCGAGCACCTGGGGATCGCCGTGCAAACGGTTCTGCCAGAGCGCATAGCTGAGGACTACGACTTGTTCTTTTTGCGTGTCTTCCTGCTGGGTGAAGTAGCGGCCCATAAGCGGCGCGACTTGGAGCGCAGGGAAGACACCGCTGGAGAAGCGCGCCGCATTGATCTGCGCGGGGTCGCCGATGCCGGACAGTTCGTAGCCCGTCAGAGTGTAGCCGCCGAGGTTTTCGAAGCTGTGGGTATCGCGAGTGTAATTCTGGATGTCGGGGGCAGTGACGCCGGCTTCTCCATTGCCGCCAACATCGGCGCCCTGCAGGATATCGTTCAACGCGACCAGGCGCTCAGGCTGAGGAAATGGGAGTGGACGTAGCAGGACGCCTTCAACGATAGAGAAGATGGCGGTGGTGGCGCCGATTCCCAGAGCAAGCATCAGAACGGCCATGACAGAAAATGCAGGGGACTTCCGTAAATGGCGAACGGCGATTCGCAGGTCTTGAAAAAGCATAGGCGTCGGTTCTCGGCGAAGACAGTTCCAATTTAATTAGCATCTCGCCGCCCAATGAGATTGCTCGCTAAATAGCTGGGCTGAAACGGGATGAGGCACCCGCAGGAAACCTTCGAGGAGGGAGAGTGTCCGGATGAGGATGAGACTGTCCGCGAGTGGACATGGTCTCGCACCTGTTCAGTCCCATGACACTCCGTAAAGGATGTCATGGGATGAGAGGAAAGCGTGAGGGGGGCCGGTGTCATTGACTATTCGCAGCGCAGGGCCGTGACGGGATGAATGCTCAAGGCGCGACGGGCTGGGATGTAACAGGCCAGAACGGCCACGGCGGCGAGCAATAGAGCGACGGCGGTCAGAGTCCCCGGGTCGGTGGGTTTCACCTCGAAGAGAAGATTCACCATCAGCCGGGTAAAAACGATTGCACCCACGACGCCTAGAGCAATGCCTCGCAGAACGAGCTTTATGCCGTCTTTCATGACCAAGCGCAGGACATCGCGGGGTTGGGCGCCTAGTGCCATGTAGACACCGATTTCGTGGGTCCGGCGATTGACACGGTAGGCGATCATTCCGTAAATGCCGACGGCGGCGAGGGCGACCGCAAGCGCAGCGAAGATGGCGAGGAGCAGCAGGTTGAAGCGTTGCTCAGCGACGGACTCGGCGAGGAGATCGTCCATGGATTGAATGCTGCTGACGGGAATCTGGCTGTCAAGGCTCCAAACCTGTTTTTTCGCTTCCTCGACCAATGGCGCGGAGGGTGCGGTCGTCTTGATCACCAGCGTCATCCATCTTCGCCACGCCTCTTCGTTTTGGCTGTAGAGAGAATAGACGGCGGGGTCCACGGGTTGATTCAGGCCAGAATGCTTCACATCTCCGACGACACCGATGATGGTCATCCATTCGTGCGGTTCACCTTGTCGAGCCCAGTCGATGCGCTTACCGATGGGGTCCTCGCCGTGGAAAAACTCGCGAACAAATTCCTGATTGACGGTGGCGACCAAGGGTTGGCCTTCGCGATCGGTGTTCTGAAAATCGCGGCCAGCGGCGAGCGGAATTTCCATGACGTGGAAGTAATCGCCCATCACGGAAAGCGTTTGTACCTCAGGCTCGGTGCCGGGTTCGGGCGCGGGACGTCCGTCGATGACGAGGCGATGCCCCACATAATTGCCGGCCAGGGGAAGGTCGGTGATCATGGCGGCAGTGACGCCGGGAAGGGCATTCAGGCGGGCGAGCAACTCGCGGCGAAAAGTTGTTTGAGAAGGAATCTTCGGATAACGGGTCTCCGGCAGTTGCAGATACATCGTCATCACGTTCGCGGGATTGAATCCGGGATTGACCGAACGCAAATGCAGGAAGCCCTTCATCAGCAGTCCTGCGCCGGCGAGGAGGATGAGGGCCATGGCGACCTCGGCGGTAATCAGGAAGCCCTGCAGGAAAGAACGCGATATGGCAGTTGCGGTGGAATTTGGATTTTCGCGCAGAGCGTCGGCGATGTTGTTGCGAGTGGCCGACGTTGCGGGCAGAAGACCGAACACGAGGCCGGTCAGCAACGAGATTACGAAGACGAAGGCGAAGACGCGTGCATCCATGGGGAAGGCTTGAAAACGATGGAGCGCCGCGGGCTTGAGAGAAAGCAACAGCGACGTGCCAAGCTTCGCAACTACCAGGCCTGCGGCTCCGCCCACGATCGCCAGGAGCGTGCTTTCGGTAAGCCGCTGCTCAATGAGGCGTCGGTGGCTGGCGCCCAAGGAAGCGCGCACCATCAGTTCACGCTGGCGGGCTACACCGCGCGCCATAAGGAGCATGGCAAAGTTCGCGCAAGAGACCAGCAATACCAGGCCGACAGCACCGAACAGAACCAGCAGGGCAGGGCGGACATTTCCGACTAAGCGCTCGTGGAGCGATACAAGAATGGTACGGCGGTTTTTCTCCGAGTCGGGAAATTGTTCGGCAAGACGGCGATCCACCTGCGCCAAATCCGCCTGTGCCTGGGTAAGGATTACGCCGGGCTTGAGTCTCCAATAGGTGTGCATGAAATGGACATCGCGCTCGGCGGCGGCTGAGGGATACGCCGTCCAGAGGGAGACGAAAACGTCTGGCGATGCTTCCGGCAGACCGAAATCACGCGGCATGACTCCAACTACGGTGAAGTCGTTGCCGCTGAGACGGATCGCCTTGCCCAGGATCTGAGGGTCGCTGCTGAGAAAATCGCGCCAGAATGCATAACTCAAGACGACGTTGCGCGGGCCGCCTTTTACGTCCTCGGAGGGGGATATCCAGCGTCCCAACATCGGCTGCACATCGAGAGTCTGGAACAAGCCGGCGTCCATAAACGCGCCGTGCACACGCACGGGCTCTCCGATGCCCGAGAAATCCATTGGTTCAATGTTCACTCCGCCGCTGCTGGCGAAGGAGGTGGTTTGCCGCTGCATGTCCTGAAGGTTGGCGAGCGAATCGTTTTTTCGGGCAGCCAGCAATTCCTCGGGATGAGGATAGGGCAGGGGATTCAGCAAGACACTATTGACGACGGTGAAGATGGCGGTGTTGGCGCCGATGCCGAGGGCCAGAGTGAGCGCGGCGCAAATGGAGAAGACGGGGGAACGCAAGAGGCTGCGCAAGGAATAGCGAAAATCCATGAGGAGGATCTCGAAAGCGCCGATGCCGCGCGCGTCGCGGCACTCACCTTTGACCTGTTCCTCTCCACCAAATTCCAGCCGGGCACGGCGCGTGGCCTCAGCCTTCGTCATTCCTGAATTGACGTATTTCTCGACTTGGTGGTCGAAATGGAAACGCAACTCGTCGTCGAGTTCTGTCTCGGCGGATTGGCGTCGAAAGAGGGCCCGCACTCGAAAGAGTATGTCGTGCAGCATGGCGTGACCTCCTAGGCGGTTTCCAAAATCTGAGCGATGGCGGCCGTGAGTTTTTCCCAGGCATGGCGTTCAATTTCGAGTTGGAGGCGTCCAGCTTTGGTGAGTTCGTAAAACTTGGCCTTGCGGTTGTTTTCTGACGTGCCCCAATGCGCCTTGATCCAACCGCGGCGTTCGAGGCGGTGAAGAGCCGGGTACAACGAGCCCTGTTGCACGCGGAGGACATCGCTCGAGATCTGCTGGATGCGTTCGGAGACGGCCCAGCCGTGCATGGGTTGCAACGAGAGGGTGCGAAGGATGAGGAGGTCCAAGGTTCCCTGCGGAAGGTCGACGAATTGCGGTTGCATCGAGGCGTCCCCTTTGGCTTCTACAAGAGATAACACAGACTGTTGTAGAAGCGCAAGGGGAAGGTTACCCGGGGGCTAAAGCCCGATTGGCGTGGGGTGCTTGACGCGGCGCTGAAGCGCCGCTCTACCCAGTTGAAACGGCCCGGTGCGTGAAGGGCGTTGCGTGGGCGCAGTTGCGGGATGTATCGTCTTTTTCCAAGTGAACCCGGTGGGGAAAAGGGATATGGCGGAGAGCAGGGCTAACAGTGCGATTCTTGCCCCCGATGGCGTTGCGGCATCGCGGCCTGAACCTGTCGTCAATGCCGCACCACGGCATCCTGCGTTTGTTCGCGTGACGCACTGGCTGAGCGCGCTGGCCTTCCTCGCGCTGCTGGTTAGCGGATTGGAAATTGTGCTCTCACATCCGCGGTTCTATTGGGGCGAGACGGGCAATGTCAATACGGGCACTCTGTTTAAGATCCCGGTGCCGTCATCGCGCGCGCTTGTGCCGACGGGCTACGGATATGTACTGCCGGATCAGAATGGATGGAGCCGGGCGCTGCACTTCCAGTCGGCGTGGCTCATCCTTGTTGTTGGGCTGGTTTATTTCGGACTGGGCGTGGCACGCGGGCACTTTCGGCGGACGCTACTGCCTGCACGGTCCGACTTATCGCCGCGGGTGCTGGCGCGGTCGGTTGCCGATCATCTGCGCTTCCGGCGGCCGGGAGAAGAAGAAGCCTGGTCGTACAACGTGTTGCAGCGGCTTTCCTACCTGGTGGTGCTGTTTGTTGCCTTTCCGTTGATTATCTGGACGGGGTTGGCGATGTCGCCTTCGTTTACTTCGGCCTTTCCGCACTCGGTTACGCTCTTGGGGGGCAGGCAGTCGGCGCGTACCCTGCACTTCTTCTTGACGATTTTTCTGACGCTGTTTCTGTTGGTGCACGTCTTCATGGTGTTCTTTGCCGGATTTCGAAAACGCATAGGCGCGATGATTACGGGTCGCGTGCCGCAGGAGAAGGAGCGCGCATGAGTGGGATTTCACGGCGCCGATTTATCACCACAGGAATCGCCGCGGTCGCTGGGCTTTCGGGAGCGGCCGTGGCCGCAAAACTGGCGGGAAAGTACGGGCTCATCCCTCCCGACCATGGCGGGCTCTACGGTCCAGGCGCCACGCTGACCTATGCCGCCCAGCGGTTGTTGACTCGGCACTCGATGGCGCGCGAGTTCGATCGCAGCCAGATTTCTGCCAAACCGCTTGCCAATGAACTCGCTCCGCTGCCGGACGAATACAAGCGCCATGAAGCGGCGGGATTTGTGGATTGGCGTCTTAGCGTGGAAGGACTGGCTGCGATGCCCACGTCTTTCTCGGTCGCCGAGTTGAAGAGTTTTCCCTCCCGCAGCCACATCACGGAGATCGCGTGCGAAGAAGGCTGGTCGTACGTTGCCGAATGGACGGGGGTTCCGCTGTCGTACGTTCTCGACCGCGTGGGCGCACTGCCGCAGGTGCGCTATGTCGTGTACAAATCCATTCAGTCGGATTGGTGGGACAGTCTCGACATGGCTGATGCGCTGCACCCGCAAACCTTGATTGCTACCAGCATGAACGGGGCGGATCTCCCGGTGGGGTTCGGTGGACCCCTGCGGATGCGGGTGCCGCGGCAACTCGGCTACAAGAACGTCAAATTCATTAATAGCCTGATTCTTACTGACGATATCAAGCGCTTTGGTAAAGGATTGGGGTCGGCCTCGCCGGAGGCTGGGTATGCGTGGTTCGCGGGGATCTGAAGACGGGGACAGTTCCGTCTGTCCCCGGTTTTCTAGTCTATGTTTTCGCCCTCCTAAGACCTTGTTAGTCCGCGGTCACAAGATCCGACCGAATGGGAACGCTGATCTTAATTGCTCTGGTGTGAGCAATTGTGAACAGACACGCTCCAGAGCTGCCCGCTAACTTCCTCTTTACACTACGACGAGTAGTTCCACCGTGCGTAGTTTGGGAATGCCCCCTGAGGAAGAAGGATACGGTCATGCATAAGACAAACTACAAGCTGTGGTTTATTGCACTCCTGGCGCTGGGGATAGGCGTAGGGTGCGGCGATCCGGATAAAAGCGCTGGCGCAGGCAAGGGCTTAGTGCCCCCGACGGTGATCGCGGTAACGCCCACGGCGGGTTCCACCGTGGCGTGTCCGAACCAGGCCATCACGGCCACGTTCAGCGAAGCGATGAATCCTTCTTCGATCAACGGAACAACCTTCGTATTGACGGGACCAGGAGGCGCGGCCGTTGCGGGAGTTGTGAGTTACAGTTCGTCGAGCAACACGGCAACGTTTACTCCGTCCGCCGCGCTCGGGCTGAGTTCGGCCTACACAGCGACGATCACAACGGGCGCCCGTGATTTGTATGGGAATGCGCTGGCAAGCAATTACACGTGGACGTTCAGCACGGGGGCCAATCCGTGTGTGCCGCCCATCGTGATTGGGGTGACACCGGCGGCGGGGTCCACCGGGGTTTGTCCCAACAAGGCGATCACGGCAACGTTCAATGTAGCGATGGATGCCACCACGATCAATGGCGCGACATTCACAGTGACCGCACCTGGTCCTACGGTGGTGGCCGGAGTGGTGACTTACGACGCTCCCAGCAAGACGGCGACATTTACTCCGTCGAGCAGTCTCGCTCTAAGCACGCTCTACACAGTCACAATCACCACGGGCGCGCATGACACGTTCGGCAACGCATTGGCGAGCAACTATGTATGGAGCTTCACGACTGGCGCCAATCCTTGCGTTCCTCCAAAGGTAATTACGGTTACGCCTCCGAATGGCAAGACCGGGTTGTGCCCGAATACGGTTGTTACGGCCACGTTCAATGTGGCGATGGATGCTACGACAATCGACGCTACTACGTTCACGCTGACTGGACCGGGCGCCACTCCAGTAGCGGGCGTCGTCACTTACAACACGGCGAGCGATACCGCTATCTTCACTCCGGCGGCCAGCCTCGCGCTCAGCACCTTATATACGGCGACCATCACGACGGGAGCGCACGATACTTTTGGAAATGCTCTCGCCGCCAACTATGTCTGGACATTCACCACGGGCGCTTCCACTTGTTTGCCGCCAAAACCGCCGATCGCGGTAACACCGCCCGATGGTTCAAACGGCATTTGCCCGAGTACGGTGATCGCCGCGACATTCCCACAGGCGATGGATCCGGCGACGATCAATGCCACTACATTCACGGTGACACCTGGTGTGACCGGAACCATCACGCACGATTCGACCAACAAGATCTTTACCTTGACGCCGTCGGCCGATCTCGCGCTGAACACGACTTACACAGCAACGATCACAACCGGGGCTAAAGATCCTTCGGGCAATGCCCTCGCAAGCAACTTTGTGTGGACCTTCAAAACCGCCGCTGTTGCATGTACTGTGCCGCCGCCACCGAGTGTGATTTCGGTGACACCGCCAAACGGAACTGTTGGCACTTGTCCCAATACCGTGATCACGGCGACGTTTGATGAAGCGATGAAAGCGGTGACCATTAACACGGCCACTTTCAAAGTTGCACCGGGCGTAACTGGAGTGGTGACTTTGGACGCGACGGGGCGTATCGCTGAATTTGCGCCCACGGCCGACCTTGCCCTGAACACAACCTACACGGCGACGATCACGACGGGAGCGCAGGACCTGGCTGGAAATGCGTTGGCAGCGGATTATGTGTGGAGCTTCACGACCGCGAAGGTCACGTGTCAACCGCCAGTCCCGCTGGGATCGGCAGCAAACTTCGAGATTCTCGCGGGCACGACGGTTACCAATACCGGCGGAACAATTATCACGGGGGGCGATCTTGGATTGAGTCCGGGAAGCGCTGTAACGGGATTCCCGCCGGGAACGCTGGTATTGCCGGCAGTCATGCACATAACCGATTCGACCGCGGCGCAGGCCCAGTTGGATCTGACCGTCGCCTACAACTACGCCGCTGGATTGCCTGGAGGCGCAGTGTTACCCGGTGACATGGCCGGATTGACGTTCACGCCCGGACTCTACAAGACGTCGAGCACGGTGATGTTGTCGGTAGGAAATGTGACTCTCGACGCGCAGGGCGATGCTAACGCGGTGTTCATCTTCCAAGTGGCCTCAACGCTCACCACGCTGGGTTCAACGAAGGTGATCCTGGCGGGCGGCGCGCAAGCCAAGAACATTTTCTGGCAAGTGGGCAGCTCGGCGACATTGGGCACGAACTCGGTATTTAAGGGGACGATCCTTTCGCTCGAGTCGATCACGTTGGAAACCGGTGCGAGCTTGACGGGCAGGGCGCTAGCGCGCAATGCCGCGGTCACGTTGGATAGCAATGCTGTTACGGCCCCGTAAGACAGTGCAGGCAATCGATGTGGGCCAGCTGCAAAGCTGGCCTACAAAACCAAACGGGCTGTAGCTGGGCCAGGAAGTTAAGTTCGGAGGAAATCCAAATGTCATCGCACACCGGAAATCATCGTGGCCGTACCGCTCTGGTTCTCTTCGCCGTCGTCGGACTTCTTTGTACGGTCGGGGAACTGGCTTCTGCGCAAGACCAGCCATATCCCAAGTGGGAGGTTTTCGGCGGCTACTCATTCTTCTATCCCGGCACGGATGTGCACGGATTGCTTCCCGGTGGAGTGTTGCCGGTATCGAGCAGGCTGGAGTCGAACCCGAGGGGTGGCGGCGCGAGCGTTACTTACAACTTCACGCATTGGCTTGGATTGACGGCGGACTTCAGCGTGCAGAAGAACAGTGGTGAGAGCGGTGCCCCGGATCGCATCGACGATGCGTCACTCGCGAACCTGTCGTTCGGGCCGAAGATTACGTTTCGGACCCGGCATTTCTCGCCTTTCTTCGAAGGGCTGGTAGGCGTGCATCGGCTCTCCTCCGATCTTTTCCGGAACGATACTGAAACGGGCGGAATGATCGGCGGCGGTCTGGATGTGAACGTGAACCGGCACTTCGCCTTGCGGTTGCTCCGGGCAGACTACGTTATTTCGAACCATGTATTTGGGCCGGATTTTGTTCCGGCAACCGATGTACGAGGCGTGAGATTACAGAGCGGCGTTGTCTTCATGTTCGGTGGGGAAGAGCCGCGCACGGCGGTGAGTGCAAATTGCACCGTCACGCCGACAGAGGTAATTGCGGGCGAGCCGGCAAGTGCGACGGCATCGGGAAATAATTTCAATCCCAAACACACTCTGAACTATGCGTGGAGCGGCTCCGGCGGAAAGATTACTGGCAAAGAAAACACTGCCAGCATCGACACCAGCGGCCTAGCCGGCGGCAGTTATACCTTCACCGCGCAGGTCTCCGACCCGAAGATGTCGAAGGGTGGCGTAGCAAGCTGTAGCGCGACGTTGCGAGTGAGGGTTCGAGAAGTCGTGAAACGACCGCCGACAATCACGTGCTCGGCAAGTCCGTCGACGATTCGCGCGGGCGATGCGTGTAGCATCGCGTGCCAAGGCAATAGTCCGGATGACCGCCCGCTCACTTACAACCACGTTGCGGGTTCCGGGCGATTGTCGCCGAGCGGCGCTAACGCCACGGTTGACACTACCGGGCTTTCGTCAGGAGCGGTGACTGTTACCAGCACCGTCACGGACGATCGCGGCCTGACGGCTTCGACTTCCTCCGCTTGCATGGTGGAAGCGCCCGCGGCACGTGCCACCGCGAGCAAACTGAACGAGATCACTTTCCCGAACGAGCAGAAACCGGCCCGCGTGGACAATACCGCCAAAGCAATCCTGGACGATGTAGCCCTGCGGTTGCAGCGCGAACCGGACTCCAAGGCTGTGGTGGTTGGGTACGCGACGTCGGAAGAGACGGCGAAGAGGATGAACGGTCATCTCGCCGATCAACGGGCGATCAACACCAAGGCATGCCTCGACGGGGCGGAAGTGTCTTGCGAGAACCAGGGCAAGCAGATCGACCCGAGCCGCATCGAGGTGCGGGTTGGCACCGGAGACCAGAACAAGGCCGAGATCTGGATCGTTCCGTCGGGCGCGAGTTTCAGCGGCGAAGGAACGACGGTGGTCGATGAGTCGAAGTTCAAAGCGCAGTCTCGTACGGGTGAGGCGGCTCATCATAAGAAGAAGGTGGAATAGGCGGGCGGTGTCGTGTTCCCACTTCTCGAAAAGGGAGAAGTGGGCACACGGCATTTTGGGGTTCTTGAACGGAGCGAGAGTTCGGGGTATCCGCGGT
>Ga0206952_10217_pt1 | contig 15004 bp, 17 predicted proteins | sample Alteio_BWOrgHeat_39_FD_152966 | JGI IMG/M metagenome (GOLD analysis project Ga0206952, IMG submission 152966) | Enriched cells from forest soil in Barre Woods Harvard Forest LTER site, Petersham, Massachusetts, United States -... | ecosystem: Environmental > Terrestrial > Soil > Temperate forest >... | reverse complement strand
GCCGGCAACCCCGGCTGAAAGCTCGAAGGCACGAAGGTCATGCCGCAGGAAACCAGGGCGAGAAACCCGAGGGTGGCGGCGAGAGCGTAGAAGTTTCGGGACATGCAGTCTCTTCGATTCTAATCTCTTGCTCTTGACATCACGCTTGTGTCTCCCTACCGTTTTAGTTATGGAACTTCATCTTCCCGAACGGCTTCAGGCACCTCTTACCCATCTATCGGTTCAGACTGGCCGCAGCGCTGATGACCTCGTTGTCGAGGCGATAGATCGAATGATTGCGCATGAACAGTGGTTTGATGTTCAGGTTCAGATTGGCATCGATCAAATAGCGCGCGGCGAATTCCTGGAAGAAGAGGAAATGGATCAGCGCGTCGAACGAATGCTACGTCGTTGAAGCTGCGTTGGTCTACCGCCGCCGCCAATGACCTGGAAGAGATCAGCAGCTACTTGCATATAAATCATCCCTCCTTTGCTCTGGATACGATTCAGCGCATCTACAGGTCTGCTAAGTCTCTCAAGCAGTTTCCTGAAAAAGGCCGTCCGGGAAAGCTCGAAGGCACGCGGGAACTCGTACTCTCGCCGTTGCCATACCTGATCGTGTATTCGGCCTCGACCGATTTCGTGCAAGTGCTTCGAATCATTCACGGTGCGCAGGAACGGCCCTGATTACCAGGTTTCGGGTGCGTTATTTTTCGAAAAAGGCTTGCACTTCGGTGATGGTGCCGGTCACGCGGTAGGGTGGCAGGCTTTCGAGGAAGGTCTGGCCGTAGTGCTTTTGGCGGATGCGGGGATCGAGCAGGACGAGGACACCACGATCTTCGAGGGAGCGAATCAGGCGGCCAAAGCCCTGCTTGAGCGAGATGACGGCTGATGGTACCTGGTAGTCGAAGAAAGGCTTGCCGCCGGATTCCTCGATGAACTTCATGCGAGCGGCGACGACGGGGTCGTTGGGAACGGCAAAGGGCAGGCGGTCGATGATGACGCAGCTCAGCGCTTCGCCCTGCACGTCGACGCCCTGCCAAAAGCTGGCGGTGCCGAAGAGGACGGCGTTAGGCGTCTCGCGGAACTGCTCAAGGAGCACGTTACGAGGGGCTGAGCCGTGTAGCAGGATGGGGTAGTCGAGGACCGGCAGCAGGCGCTCGTAGAGGTCGCGCATCTGGCTGTAGCTGGTAAAGAGGCAGAAGGCGCGGCCCTTGGTGATTTCAAGCACGCGTTGGATGCAGCGCGCAGCGGCCTGGGGGAAATCGGGAGCGCGGGGATCGGGCATTTCAGGAGGCAGGTAGAGAAGCGCCTGATCCTGATAGCGGAAGTGCGAAGGAACGACGAGTTCGCGCGCATCTTCAAGGCCGAGACGGCGGCGGATGTGCTCGAAGCTACCTTGAACGGTGAGTGTGGCCGAGGTGAGAACGACGGTGGGAAAGTTCTGAAAAAGCTGCGCGTCGAGCAGGCTTGAGACGTCGATTGGCGTAGCCTGCAGGAATGTTGTGCGGGACTGCTTGTGCAGGCCGCCATGGATGCGCCGCTCGAGCCAGTAGACCATGTTGCCGGAGTTGGATTCGAGGAGGAATTCGAGCTCCGTGCGCAGATTTGTAATCCGCTTTCGCAGCCCAGGAGCTTCATCGATGCCACGCAGCTGGTCGAGCTCGGCTTCAAGGCGAACCAGCGTGTGTTTCACGCTGAGGTAGAGGTCACCGCGCGTTTCCAGGAAATCTTCACGGTCGTCAAAAGGCTGGCGTCCATCGCCTGCGATGGGCAACTGGGCAAAGAACATGCGCGCGCGGTCACGTAGCTGCTGGCTGCTGACGAGCACTGCTGTATTGGGTGGGGAGGCATAGCCATCGCTCTTCTTGAGCATGGCTTCGACGTCGCGGGCCAGGTCTTCAAAGCGCAGGTTGTTGACCGAGATGCCGAAGTAGCTGCTGGCGACCTCTTCCAACTCATGGGCTTCATCGAAGATGACCGCGCCCGCCTCGGGCAGCACGCCTGCGTCGGGCGCACCGGAGGCTTGCTGGCGGACAGCGAGGTCGGCGAAGAAGAGATGGTGATTGACGATGATGATGTCCGATTCCTGAGCCCGGCGGCGCATCTCGGTGACGAAACAGCGCTGATAATCGGGGCAGGTCGAACCGAGGCAGGCTTCGCTACGCGCGTCGATGCGCGACCAGAGTGCGCTGGCTTCGGGCAGTCCGGCGAGCTCGGAGCGGTCGCCCGTTTCGGTGGTCTTTTCCCACTGGCTGATCTGGTGGAACTGGTCGATCTCTTCCAGTCCCGAGAGAATGGGATGCTGAGTGAGGGTGACGAGCTTATGGCGGCAGAGGTAGTTTGCCCGGCCCTTCATGTAGCAGACTTTGAGTTCGCCGAGAAGCGATTCGAGGAATGGGATATCGCGCAGGTAGAGCTGATCCTGAAGCGCCTTTGTGCCGGTGGAGACGATAACGCGGTGGCCTGTGCGCAAGGCTGGAAGCAGGTAGGCCAAGGTCTTGCCGGTACCGGTACCGGCCTCAACGATGAGATGGCGCTTTTCTTCCAGGGCGCGTTCGACGGCGCGAGCCATTTCGAGCTGGCCGGGGCGATACTCATACGGCAGGGTGGATTGGGCCAGGATGCCACCGGGGGCAAAGAAAGCGTGCAGCGTGGGCAGGGATCGGATTGTGGCTTCAGTGAGGGGCATGGCGCCGGATGGTGGCTTACTCCATCATAGAGACTGCGGCTGGGCATCGAACGGACGCTTGCCACAGGTTGTGTTTCGCGTCTGAATCGGAGAGGAGAGCAATATGGATCGGCGTATATTCAGCGCTGGACTGGCTCTGCTGGGGGTGCGGATGGGAACTGGAATGGGAGCCGACGCTAACGCGGAGGCGCTGCAGCTCAAGCGCAATGGCTGGATGCCGAATAACGAAGTCCTGCCGGCGCTGTTATATCGCACAGCTTTTGCGCCTTCGGCTGACATGGCTTCTGCGATGGAGGCGACCTTTGAGCAGAACGGCTGGCCTCCGCAATGGCGCAATGGGGTTTATGACTTCCATCATTACCACTCGACGGCGCACGAGGTGTTGGGCTTTGCAGCAGGATGGGGCAGGCTGGTGCTCGGTGGCGAGGGTGGCCACGAACTTGTGCTGAAAGCCGGTGATGTGGCACTGCTCCCAGCCGGCACGGGCCACTGCAAGCTGGAGGCGAGCGGAGATTTTCTGGTGGTGGGCGCCTATCCGAAGGGCGAACACTGGGATATCTGCCGGTCTGCGCCGGATGCGGAGACTCTTGGACCGTATGCGCAGAGTGCCGCGAGACAGAAATCCACTTATGCGCCGGTAAGCGCCTGGTGTACAAGGAATTCAGAATGGAACGACGAGAATTTCTGCTGGGCGCGATGACTGTGGCGGCGACACCTCTGATGGCTGCGGTTCATGGTGCTGAGGACAAGGCAGCTGGGCGGAGGTACCACCTCCTTGGTGTGCCGCTCCGAGCCGGGTCGCTCATGCCCGGCAACGAGAATGACGCGCAGGCCTATCGCGACGCGCAGATCGTCGAGCGAATGAGGGCTGCCGGGCTTCAGGTTGTCGATGATGGAGATGTTGCGATTCCTAGCTATCTGCCGCATCACTCCGTTCCACCGATTCGGAGTTGGCCTGCGCCGCGCATTGCCTGGGAGGCTGTTCGGGATCGTGTGGCACCGATTCTGGGGCAGCCGGGAGAGGTTCCGTTCCTGGTGGGCTGTGACTGCAGCGTAGTGGTTGGGACGACGGAGGCACTGGCGAAGGCTTCGCCGGAGGTCCATGTTCTCTACATTGATGGCGACTTCGACGATGCGGCTCCGGTGGCTGCGCGGTCGACCAGCGCTGCCTCGTGTGGTGTGTGGCTGCTGACGCATGCTTCACCCTTCTGGGCTGGGCCGATTCTGAAGCCTTCGCAGGTTACCGTCGTTGGCTGGACGAATGGTTCGCGGTCTCCTGAGTCTGCGGTGCCATCGGCTTCACTGGCCGAGGTGCGCAGCCGTGGTGCGAGAGAGGCTGCGATGGCAGCGTTGCGCTCCATTCCGGCGTCGGCATCGATCCTGTTGCATTTCGATACGGACGTGCTGCGAAAGGCAGAAATGCCTGTTGCTTATTTTCCGCATGCGGAGGGTATGTCTCTCTCGGAGGTCGGCGAGATGTTGAAGGTGTTTCTCAGTGACTCGCGCATCCGGATAGTTGAAGTGAGCGAGTATGCGGCATTGCGGGATCTGGACGGCGTTTACGTGCGGAAGCTGATTGATCTCTTCTGTGGCGCGTCGAAGAGATAGCTTGCGAGCCGGCTATCTCTGCAGAAGCATCTGCAAAGCTTCGCGTGCATTCTGAAGGCAGGTGCGGGCTTCGTCTTCTGAGAGCAGGCCCTGGTGCACAGCTTTCTTGCCGATGTCATTGACTTGATTGGCGATGCGCGGAAACGCCGCGTCAATTCCGGTTGCCAACAGATTGTTGTTGATCTCGTGGAGCAGATTGCCGAGTGTGGCAGTGTTGCGATAGCGGGAGCGGATGAGTTTGGTGAGACTCTCCGGAAGTTTCTGCTTGATCGCTTCTTCGAGGACCGACCGGCACATGACAGCACATGCGGTGAAGAGAGCGAAGAAGTAGCAGCGGGTAGCTTCGTCGAGGTAACGGTCGGCTTCGTCTGAAGATGGCGCGGCCACGACGCATTCGCGCAGGTGAGTTGCGCGGGCGACGGCCGGCTCGACCAGATCCAGGAATTCAGCGGCCACGGCAGCACGAAGCAGGTCGTTCTGGCTACCATCCAGCGCACGCTGTATGGACTTCCATGCCGGGGTGCTGCCGTTACCGGCGTGCTGGAGCCGGGTGAGAGAGGTGAGACGCTGGCGGGCGTGCTGAATGAAACCCTGCTGCATCTCGTGAGCAAGGTGCTCCCACCCTTCAACGAAGGCGACGGAGTTGCTCTGGTAGCGGTTCCAAAGCTCGTCGTATACGACTGGCGGAAGCACATCGCGGAGCTGGGCAAAGCGGCCGGTACGGGCCAGCTCCGCGATGGCGGCAGAGAACTCGTGTCCGGGCGCGTTCTGATCGGCCATCTGGAGTAGCAGGTCGCTGAGACGGTCGATTTCGATGGCCATGGTCTTGCTCTGTGGGCGTACATGCCCGTCCGCACTGCGTTGCAGCGCGAGGCGTGGGCTCAAGGCACAGTGTAGGAGCGGCGGAGACGTTCGCGGCGAACTTTTGAGGAGGATTCGCCGTGCGGATTGCCGGAGTGGGAATTGGAATGAGCCAACGCTGATTCAGGATTAGAATCAGCGGCTTGGCGTTCCGTCGAACCGCGTTGCCGGGAGAACTATTCGCTGGCGGGGATCAGAGCCACGAGATCGATTTCCAGGAGGACATCTTTGGGCAGGCGTGAGACCTCGACGGTCGTGCGGGCGGGTGGCGCGGCCCCTGCAGGCGCGAGGTGTTCGGCGTAGATGGAGTTCATAGCGGCGAAGTCGTCGAAATTCTTTAGGAAGACGGTAGCTTTGACGACGTGGGCGAAGCCGCTTCCGCCTGCTTCGAGAATGGCCTTGAGATTGGCGAAGACCCGCTCGGCCTGTTCAGCGATGCCGCCGGAAACGACCTGCTGGGTCTCCGGGTCCAGGGCGATCTGGCCGGAAGTAAAGATCCAGTTGCCGGCGCGGACTGCTTGCGAGTAGGGACCAATAGCGCGAGGGGCTTCGTTGGTGGAGACGATGGTGCGGTCTTCGCTCATGGCGATATTGTACTGGGCCGGTTCACTCTAGCCAGTGGACCGGCCAACGGCGAAGCGCCAGGTAAGAAGCAGACACAGCAGGGATGCTGTCACAGCGAGTAACGCGGGCAGCACTACAGTGGTGGCGAACGGAGGCAGATCGAAGCCGCCCCAGTTCAGGGGGAGGAGTTCCGTCTGCCCGATGGTGGGCCAGATTTGCAGGCCAAAACGCACGACCAGGATCAGCGCGGCGATGAAGCCGGCTATGCCGGGCAAGGCGAGCTTCCACGGGAACGGTATGGGCGCGGGTGCCGCGGCTTCTTCGTGGATTGCGTCCATCACGGAAGCGGTGAAGCCGGATGAGGGCAGCAAGGCGTCTTCCTGTGCCAGGATCCGATCGAGCTTGTCGGGTTGGTGATCGCTCATGTCAGGCCTCATGTGCTGTGCCTCCTTGACTCGCGTCGTTCCAGTTTTCAGCCAGTTGCGGAAAGCGTTTGCGCAGTATGGCGCGCGCCCGGGAGAGGCGTGCTTTCATCGTACCCTCCGGAATACCCATGGTGGCGGCAGCAGCGGCCAGATCCATTTCATGAAAGTAGAAGAGGATCGTCGGCTCGCGGTACTTCTCAGGTAATGCGAGCACTGCGCGCCTAACCGTCTCATCGCGAGCCGCGTCTGCAAGCACTGCGTCGTGGACAAACAGCTCTGACGGTTCGGGGGCTTCGTCCAGCGAGAGATGGACGCTGGGGATACGCTTGAGCTCGTTGCGATAGACGTTTGCCGCTACGGAAAAGAGCCAGGTGGAAAAGCTGCTTTCGCGCCGCCAGCTACGCAAGCCCCGCCAGGCACGGATGAAAGCTTCCTGGGCCATTTCTTCTGCACGGGCACGGTCTCGGCAATAGCGCCACGCCATATTGATGAGCGGACCCTGCCAGCGGCGAACGACGTCTGCGAAGGCCTGGGTGTCTCCAGCGAGAATGCGATCTACCAGGGCTGCCTCAGGTGTCACTTCCGTCTTCTCTCGCAGCAGGGAATGTTGAGCCGGCTCATCGAAATGCGATGAGGCTTGAGACGGGCGGTAGAGCCTCGCGGTAATGGAGTTCAGATTCAAACCGCCGGACCTCCTGGCTCATGGCTTAAGAAAGTAGGACAGGCCCTCGTTGATTCGGGTTGCATTTTTCTTTTTCGGCCGAAGGCTGAGAAAAAATGCAACCTGCCGCGAAAAGCGATGGTCGTACAGCGCGAAACCCGGAGAAGCCAGCCGGAAGAGAACAAGACATGGAGGACGATATGACAACGAGTGTACTGCTTTCAATATTCGAGATGGATGGCCCGCAAACGATGGCGGCCGGCGGTTTGTTTCTGTTTCTGAGCGTGGTGATGGTTTCGGTTTTCACCTTTGTCTCGATTGCAGTATGGACCGAGGCGCGCCGCAAGGAACGCGAAGCATATTACAAGAGCGAGATGTTGCGGAGGATTACCGAGGCCAGCGGGGACGGCGGACGGTATGTGATTGAAATGATGAAAGAGGAAGACCGCATCAAGCAGGCGGCTCAGCGAGGGAAAGATATTCGCATGATCGAGGGGATGAAGATTGGCGGCCTCATCAATATCGCGGTCGGTTTGACCCTTGCGCTTCTGATCTATTACACGAGCAGCAACAAGGCCGCCTGGTTGGTTGGTTTGTTTCCGGGCCTGATTGGCGTGGCGATGATGGTCTACGTCTACGTCTTCGCGCCCAGGTCGCAGGCGATGTAGGGATGGATTCAGGGAACAAGCCGGGATCATTTGGCGTACCTTGAAGCAGAGGTAATTGTGATGATTCCCGGAAATTCCCGATTTTTTCTTCAGGCAGCCGCCCTGGGCGCGGTGGTGACTGTGCTTGGCATCTCCGGCTGCCGCATTCATGTAGACAAGGACTCGAAGGGCAATGAGAAGACGGTTCATGTGGACACTCCTTTTGGCGGAGTGCATGTGAATACGGACCAGACCACCGCCTCTGATCTTGGTTTGCCGGTCTATCCGGGCGCGCACAGCGTCACTGACGATGGCAAACACAAGTCGGCGGATGTTCATCTGGGGTTTGGCGACTGGCAGCTCAGAGTGAAGGCAGTGAGCTACGGGACGGGGGACAGCAGGGACAAGGTTGCTGCCTTCTACAAGAAGGCGCTCAGCCGTTACGGCGACGTGATCACTTGCGACGGCAACAGTCCGGTCGGGACGCCAACTGTGACCCGCGAGGGATTGAATTGCAGCGATGGCGCCCACGGCCAGGTGAAGCTCGATAACCAGGACTTCAAGCAGGACTTTCAGCTGAAGGCAGGCTCCAAGCGCCACCAGCACATCGTGGGTTTTGAGAATTCGAAAGGCGACGAGACCCGCTTTTCGCTGGTCGCGCTCGATCTTCCTGCGAACGTGGATAACGACGATAAGAAGGAATAGTGGCCTCAGGCCTATTAATAAAGAAGCGCCCCGTGGGCTGGAGAGCGGAACTCCTTTGGGATGAGAGCAGGGGCGAAGTGGGACCGAGGGGATTTTGTGGTTGGATTGCGGTCTTTTGGTCCGAGGGTATAGTTTCAGGGTGAGACCGATTGCTTGGAAATAACTTGCCAGCGCTGCCATGAGCTTGTCCGTGAAACGGATCACTATTGCTCCGCCTGCGGTATGCCCCAGCTAATTTACGTTGCTTCAGAGACGCCCGGGATCCCCCTGACGGATGGAGAGGCTTCGTTTGAAAACGGGCCGGGGAACGTGAGCAACGGCATCGCCTGGCGTCCGGCATTGCAGGCTGCCTTGCTGTTGGCCATCCCCGCGGGACTGCTGAGCGCGACCCTGTCGCCGATTCTGGCATTGGTGTGGGTAATGGGTGCGGCGGCCTGGGCGGTGGGACTGTATGCCAAACGCGTGCGGCAGAATGGACTTTCGACTGGTAGCGGAGCGCGGATCGGACTGGTTACCGGTTTATTCGCCGCGTGGCTCTCGTTTGGCATGAATGGTGTCGCGCTTTGGGTGACACGCTTTCTTCGCCATCAGGGAGGTCAGATCGACTCTGAGTGGATGACCGTGGTGCAGCAGAGCATTGCGCGCGACCAGCAAGTCGTGGCGCAGGCCGGGGTGAGCGCCGCACAAGGCGCCCAGATGATGCAAATGACTGAGTGGTTTCGCGGGCTGATGCTCTCGCCGGAGGGCCGTGCCGGCTTTGCCCTGGTAGGGCTGTTGGTGCTGGCGGCGGTATTACCGGTGTTTGCGAGCATTGGCGGCGCCGTAGGGGCGCGCCTGCTGGCCCAGCCTCGGCGGCCGAGCGCATAGCGGCACTCTGTATCGTGGCTTGGCCCGCAATCAGGCCCTACAATAGTTCGAAGCCCAAGGCAGCAGAATGCCCGTGAGAGAGTTGCAATGAGCGAAACACCAAAGAACCCTGCACTGCGCGAAAAAGGCCGCTTGATGTCGGCCTCGGAGATTGACCGGACGCTGGTCCGGCTGGCTCACCAGATAGTCGAGAAGACGAATGCCGATGAGAGCCTGGCGCTGATTGGTATCAAGCGCCGCGGCGTGCCGCTGGCGGACCGCCTGGCGACGCTGATTGCGGGCATTGTGAAGCGTCCGGTGAAGACTGGAGTTCTGGACATTCAGTTCTATCGCGACGACCTGACCACGCACGATGTGCGGCCGGTGGTAACCGAGGGCGAGCTTGGACTGGACGTGAACGGCCGTCATGTCATCCTTTGTGATGATGTGCTCTACACGGGGCGCACGATCCGCGCCGCGCTGGATGCACTTTTTGCGCACGGACGACCGAACTGCGTGCAGCTTGCAGTGCTGATCGACCGCGGCCATCGTGAGCTGCCGATTGAGGCGACGTATATCGGCAAGCATGTGCCCACCAGCAAGCGCGAGATCATCGAGGTCAAATTCCGCGAAGTAGACAACGACGAGCAGGTGCTGCTGGTCGAAAAGGTGGATTGAGCCACCACTGGATAGTCTGAGTTCTCCAATGCCGCTGAATACCGAAACTACCGACCGCCCTACTCCTGCGCCTGAAGAGCCGGTGCTGCTGACAGAGACTCGTGCCGCGGGATCGCTGCTTTCGGTGAGCGGGCTGACGCTCGAGGCCGTTAGCGAAATCCTTCCGCTGGCTACGCGGCTGGAGAAGGAAGATCCGCTGAAACGCGCGGAGCGGCTGGCGAAGCGGCGGGTGGCGCTGCTTTTCTACGAGTCATCTACGCGGACGCGAACGAGTTTTGAGCTGGCAGCCAAGGGATTGGGGGCCGATACAACACTGGTCTCGGCACTGTCCTCGAGTATTGAAAAAGGCGAAACGCTAAAGGATACCGGCCTGACGCTGCGGGCTCTGGGCGCGGAGGCGATCATTCTGCGCCATCCGTCGTCGGGCGCGCCGTGGCTGCTGGAGCGTGAGACGGGGTTGCCTGTTCTGAATGCGGGAGACGGGATGCATGAGCATCCTTCGCAGGCACTCCTGGACCTGCGAACGATGCTGGCGCATCTGCGACCCGGCCGCGACACGGTGACAGCGGAGACGCTGGCGGGTGTGACTGTGGCGATTACCGGAGACATTCTGCACAGCAGGGTGGCGCGGAGCAACATGCTGCTGCTGCCGCGCCTGGGGGCGCGGGTGATTCTGTGCGGGCCGCCGCAATTGCTGCCTGCGGGGGCCTGGCGGGTGGGGCCGGGCATTGAGGTCGAGCGTGATTTCAACAAGGCTTTAGCGCAGGCCCGGGTGGTGATGATGCTGCGGATTCAGGCGGAGCGTCTGGCGGGGTTGCAGCTTGATCTTGAAGAGTACAAGGCCGGCTACCAATTGACCGAGGCTCGGCTCGCGGAGTTTGCGCCGGAGGCGCTGGTGATGCATCCGGGACCGATTGTGCGCGGCCTGGAATTGACAGGCGAGGTGGCAGACGGGCCGCAGTCGCTCATCCTGGAGCAGGTGCATCACGGGGTTGCGATTCGCATGGCGCTGGTACTGCGAGCACTCACGGAAGCAGGACAGGCATGAGCACGATGCTCGTTCATGGTGGACGCCTTATCGATCCTGCGTCGGGCGTGGATGCGCTAATGGATCTGGTCTTGAGAGACGGGCGGGTAGCGGAGATTGTCGCGCCGGGCAGGGCGAGCGTCGATCCTGATGCCAGGATGATTGATGCGACCGGGCTGACGGTGGCTCCGGGGCTGGTGGATATTCACGTGCACCTGCGTGAGCCGGGGCAGGGTCACAAGGAGACAATCGCCACTGGGACTGCTGCGGCTGCTGCGGGTGGATTTACTGCTGTAGCAGCAATGCCGAACACCACGCCGACGAACGATTCGTCGGAGATTACGCGATGGATGCAGGCTCCGGAGCGCGGGGCCTCGGTGCGGGTCTATCCCATTGGCGCCGCGACGCGGGCTATCAAAGGCGAGGTGCTGAACGACTATGCCGCGCTGAAGGCTGCCGGCGTCGTGGCTGTGACGGACGATGGGCATCCGATTTTGCATGACGAGATCATGCGCCAGGTGCTGGCGAATGCTACCCGCGAGGGGCTTAGCGTGATTCAGCATGCAGAGGATACACGGATGACCGGCGGCTGCAGCATGAACGCTGGCCCGACGGCTTTTCGGCTTGGGCTGCGCGGGATGCCTCCCGAGGCTGAGTACGGGCTGGTGGAGCGCGACATCCGGTTAGTTGCTGAGCTGGCGAGCACGGGTGCTACGCCACATCTGCATGTGGCGCACACTTCGACCGCACGGGCTGTTGAGGCTGTGCGGAAGGCGCGGCGTGATGGGCTGCGTGTGACGTGTGAGGTAGCGCCGCATCATTTTCTGCTGACCGAGGAGCATGTCGGCGCGTATGACACTAATGCGAAGATGAATCCGCCGCTGCGCTCGGCGGCTGACCGGGACGCGATGCTTGAGGGGATTCTGGATGGCACGGTCGATGCCGTAGCCACGGATCACGCTCCGCATGCGTCGCATGAGAAGCAGGTGGAGTTCGAACGCGCGCCAAATGGAATTACCGGCCTTGAGACTGCGCTGGGATTGAGCCTTCGCTGGCTGCATGAAGAGTGGAAGATGCCGTTGAAGCGGGTTCTGAGCCTGCTGAGCGAGAAGCCGGCAGCGCTGCTCGGTCTGCAGGGCCGTGGCTCGCTGGCGGTGGGCAGCTTTGCGGATGTGGTGATCTTCGATCCCGCTGCGGAGTGGGTCTTCAGGGCCCAGGATTCGCGGTCCAAGTCGAAGAACACGCCTTTTGATGGCTGGACGATGCGCGGTAAGGTTCGCTGGACGATCAGCGAAGGGCGCGTGGTTTATAGCGGCGATGTGTCGAGTTGAACTTTTAGCCGCTCGTCAAGGTATCAGGCGTTCGGTGCGTAACCGCGTAAAGAGATCGAAGAAACTATCATCTGTTGGCTGATAGTCAAGAAAGCCCAGCTTACGACTCTTGCTCATGTCCGTGACAACTTCGATTGGCCTGCCGAGGTCGGCGTCGGTATGCCACGGCGAAATCAGCGTATTCAGGTCCGGTTCGACGAGGTTGTATTTCTCCGCGATCTCACGCCAGGTGGGTACTGCATCGGCAAGCTGCTGTTCAAGAGGAGAGATCTTGTCGGGGAACAGCGCAGGGCTCACATTGAACCACAAGGCGAGGCGAGGCCACATCCAGCTCCAGCGAAAAACATCTCCATTAACGACGTTGAAGGCCTGGTTGGCCGCAGCAGGCGTGGTTGCGGCCCAGTGCAGATGGCGGGCCAGCAGGCGCGCGTCGGTCATGTCGGTGAGACTGTTCCACTGTGCCGCTGAGCCGGGAAAGATGAACGGCCTCCCTGTTTCGCGACAGATGGTTGCGTAGACGGCCAGCGTCACCCCCATGTTCATGGCGTTGCCCACGGCGTATCCAATGATGGTGTGCGGCCGATGAATGCTCCAGGTAAAGCCATCGTGGGCTGCGGCCTCGTATACCTCGTCTTCCTGGGCGTAATAGAAGTTCTCAAGATCAAGTCTTGGCTGCTCTTCTCGAAAGGGAGTAGCGGGCAGAGAGCCCTTGCCGTAAGCCTCGAATGGGCCAAGGTAATGCTTGAGGCCGGTAACGAGCGCGAAGTGCTGGACCGATTCCGCAGAAGAGATAGCGTCGAGCAGGTTGCGCACCATGGCGCGATTAACGCGAATGTTTTCTGCTTCGGTTGGCTGACGCAGCCATGAAGTAAAAAAAATGTGTGTGGGGCGCAGATCGGCGAGGGCGGCGCGGAGGCTGCCAGGTTGTAGAAGATCGGCGGAAATGGGGTGGATTCCGCCTAATGCTCCGGGTCTGCGCGCTAACCCATAGACGGTCCAGTCGGGTTGAGTCGTAAGGTGCGTGGCGAGGTTGAGGCCTACGATGCCTGTCGTGCCTGCGATGAGAGCGATTTTGTTTGCCATGAACTTCCCTACAGGGAAGATGCTCGGGGAAGTTGCGAGGATTCAGAGCGTGGCCGTCTGCGGACTAGCCTTTGCGACGATAAAGAATCTGAAACTCGTACCCATCGTTGGCGGGGAAGAGCGTGGCTATGTGGCGCAGACGTTCGGCGAGAGCCGGAGCGGCCAGCAGCGGATATTCGCGCTCGCGCAGGTCGTGGTAGTCGAAATCGAGAGACAGCGACAGCATGTAGATGGCGAGGGAGTCGGAGAAGGCGGATTCCTCGTAGTTCTTGCGTGCCCGCTCGTCGAGCGGCATGGCCTCTCCCTTGGCATTGGTTACGGGATCAAGGGCGCGGCGGCGCGTCTCCCATGCGTCCTGGCTGGTCTCGCCGCGGACGTTGGCCTGAGCCTGTGACCACGCGATGGCCGCGAAGCTTTCCGGCACCCCAGCGGCATCGACGAAGTTGTGGGCGACGTTGATAAAGAACTCAAAGGCCAGTCCGAAACGGTCATCGACAAGACGCGTAGAGAGAAAGACAGCGTCTACGGACCCGAGGCTCACGTTGCGATGGCAAATGGCGCGGTCGCCGAGGTCCACGGTGTAGCCGGGTGAGGCGACGACGCCATCGTTCTCAGCGATGACGAGAGGGACGAAGTAGTAGTAGCGCTTTTCCAGAGCCGGCGCGAGTGCGCGCGGGACGGCGCCTACCAGTCTTTCGAGTTCGCTCTCTGAGACGCGGGTCTCTCCCCAGGAAGAAAAATGAATGCCCTGCGCGGCTACAGAGACAGTCGCGTTCGCGGCGACTTTATCCGCGGGCCACGGCGTAGGTGAACCAGGGGTCGATTCTGAAGGGTGGGACTCGGTTTGTACAGGAATAGACACGACTCCTTATACTAAAGCGGATGGGCTGGTTCCTGCACGGTGGTGGCTGCAGGCAGTGAAAGGTGGAGAAGATGAGCCGAAGCGCGAGCGTCAAGTTAGAGCAACCGGGACGACGCGGCAGCGCGGCTTTTCTGGGCTTTCCGCTGGAGGGATTTGGTTTTCTTACCAGCCTGCTGCTGGCGCTTGCCTCTGGTTTTTTCGCGTTCTTCCTTACGACGATGCTGGCTATCTTCTCTCTGCTGGTCTGGAATCAACTGCTGCACCACTCAGTGAACTACGCGGACAGTTACCTGTATGTCGGATTTCCCGCCGCGGTGGTGGTCTGGATCGTGGCGCTGGGAGTCTTCGGAACGCTTTGGATTCGCGCCAAGATCACGGCTAAGTAGCAGAGTGCTGCCGGGTTGCAGGCAGCGGAGATGCAATACACTCGGGTCATGACTCGAGTCGCGCCTCGCCCGGCGATAGGCAAATATTTCTCATCTTTCTTGATCGTGGCGGCATGCCTCGGGCTGTGTGGAATTGGTGTTCCGGCTCTATCGCAGGTAGTCGTGCGAACGAGCGCTGCGCATAAATCCACGACCAAAAATGGTGGGCAGGACGCGAAGCTTGCCGCTCGCATTCGCGCGGTGCTGGCGGATCCGGCGCTGGGCCATGCGCATTTCGGAATCAGCGTCACTCGGTTGGATGGGCAGCCTCTTTTCGCCCTTAACGAGGGCGAGCTTTTTATTCCTGCGTCAAATGCGAAGCTGCCGACGACGGCTGCGGCCTTTGCGCTGCTTCCGGTGGACCGCCTGACGTGGACGACGAACCTGGTAACCGGCGGCATGGTCGATTCCAACGGGCAGCTGCATGGGGATTTGATCCTGCTTGGGTCAGGAGATCCGACGATGACCGGGCGGGCTTATCCCTATCGCAGCAAATCGGAGAATAGTGGCGCGGTGCCTTTGAAACCGTTGGCTGCGCTGGAGGATCTGGCCGACCAGATTGAGCGGGCTGGAATTCGCCGCGTTGATGGAGATGTGGTCGGAGATGACA
>Ga0206952_10216_pt1 | contig 15065 bp, 13 predicted proteins | sample Alteio_BWOrgHeat_39_FD_152966 | JGI IMG/M metagenome (GOLD analysis project Ga0206952, IMG submission 152966) | Enriched cells from forest soil in Barre Woods Harvard Forest LTER site, Petersham, Massachusetts, United States -... | ecosystem: Environmental > Terrestrial > Soil > Temperate forest >... | reverse complement strand
CCAAAAGCGGCGCGACGGAAACCACACGAATGTTTTTGGCTTTTTTCACGGCGTCGGTGGTTTGAATGGTGTCGGTGATAACCAGCGACGTGAGCTTTGATTTGGCAACGCGCTCGATGGCTCCCTCAGACAGTACACCATGCGTGACATACGCAGCGACAGACGATGCCCCGGCTTTTTTGAGCGCCTCAGCGGCATTACACAATGTTCCCGCTGAATCCACGATGTCATCGAACAAAATACAGTCACGGCCATCGACATCGCCGATGATGTTCATCACCTCCGACTTACCGGCTTTTTCGCGGCGCTTGTCGACGATAGCGAGATCGGCATTTAAGCGCTTGGCAAGACCGCGCGCGCGCACCACGCCGCCGACGTCAGGCGAGACAATCATAATATTATCCGCCTTCTTATAATTTTGCTTGATGTCAGCGACGATGACTGGCGCGGCATACAGATGGTCGAGCGGAATATCGAAAAAGCCTTGAATCTGGCCAGCGTGGAGATCGACGGTCAGTACGCGGTTGGCGCCCGAAGCGGCGATGATGTTTGCGACCAGCTTGGCGGAAATCGGCGTGCGCGGGCCGACTTTGCGGTCCTGGCGCGCATAGCCGAAATAGGGGATGACGGCGGTGACGCGCCGCGCCGAGGCGCGCTTCAGTGCATCGAGCATAACCAGCAGTTCCATAATATTGTCGTTGGCGGGATAGCTCGTCGACTGCACCAGGAACACGTCCTCGCCGCGCACATTCTCATGGATTTCCACGAATATTTCCATGTCGGCGAAACGCTTGACGGTGACATTGGTCAGCTTGACGCCAAGATACTCTGCCATGGCTTTTGCGAGAGGAATGTTGCTGTTGCAGGCGAGTAATTTCATTCAAAATCCATTTCTATGCCCAATTCCGTCGTTGCTCGGATTTTTAAAATCCTCATGTACTGAATTGTACACTCCGGTTTTAAAAACCCTCGCGCCTAGAACTTGGCTCATATAAATGAATTTTGAGACCAAATTCTAAGTGCGTTATACCCTTCATTTGCATTGTTCCAAATGAATCTGGCCAATCATGGCGTGGCTCCGCCCTTGTTTCAGTTAAGGCGCGCAATATAGCGGCTTTTTTACAGAAGTAAACGGTTAATTAGCTGTTGTGGGTTCCTTTTCGCTTTCGCGCGTCATGGCATAATCCTCGGCGCGGAAAATATCGATAATTCTGATGATTTCATAGTCGGTTGTGCCGAGTGCCTTCAGCAGCGCGCCGCCTAATTGCAAGCTGGTTTCAAACATTTCTGCTACGGCCAGGTTGGCTCCTGCCGCCTCGAGCTTCAGCACCTTATCTATGGTCTTGGCGCGGGCGATGATGGGCAGGTCGCGGTTTGCCTCGCGGATGGTGGCAATAGTTTGCAGCGCTACACGGGTATCGTTATGGGTAATGATGATGGCGCGGGCGCGCGTCAGACCTAGGGCATTTAACACATGGATGCGGGTAGTATCGCCATAATATACCGGCGTGCCGCTTTTGCGTTCGCGGGCGACGAGGAAAGAATCCATATCAATGGCAACGTAAGGGATAGCTTCTGCTTCCAGCAACCGGCTGACCGTATGGCCGACGCGCCCGAAGCCGCTAATGATGACATGATGGCTTAAATCCAGCGTTTCCTCGATCATCGTCTCCGGCCGCGACAGAGAATATTTCTCAAGGGCAAAAGCGATTTTTTTGCCCAAATCCGCTACCAGCGGCGTCAGCGCCATGCTCACGGTAATCACCACCAGCAATATCTGTAGCAACTCTGGTTCAAGGATGCCTTGCGCACCAGCGAGAGCGAATAAGATAAAGGCAAATTCGCCGCCCTGCGATAGCATCAGCCCGGCATGAATGGCCGTGCTCAGGCCAAAGCCAAACAGGCGGCACAGCGCAATGACAATCAGTGATTTGCTGGCCATCAGCGCGACGGTGAGCCCAATGATGCTGCCGAAGCGGTCACGCAGCATGTCGATATTGAGCGACATACCGACTGTCATGAAAAACAAGCCGAGGAACAATCCCTTGAAGGGCAAGATATCGGATTCGACCTGCGGCTTGAATTCGGTTTCGGCGACGAGCAGGCCTGCCATGAATGCGCCAAGCGCCGGAGAAAGGCCGGCAGCGCTGGTAAGCCCCGCCACGCCGAGTACAACCAGCATGGTTGTAGCGGAAAAGAGCTCGGTGTTGTCCAGCGATGCGATGAAGTGGAAAAGGGGGCGCAACAGCAACCGCCCGGCGATAAAAATGAATGTAAGCGACAGACTGGCTTTGAAAGCGGCATCGATAAGTGCGGTAACAAGAGGTTTATCGTGCTCACCCAGGAGCGAGACGAATACCAACAACGGGATGACGGCCAGATCTTGCAGGATAAGAATGGCCAGCGACAGGCGTCCCACCTGTGATGATTTTTCATTTTGCTCACTGATGACCTGCAGAACGATAGCGGTGGAAGAGAGTGCCAGGCCGCCACCGATGATGATGGCGGCGTCAGCGCGCCCACCCAACCCTAAAAAAAACAGAGCAAACAATCCGGCAGTAATCAGTAACTGCAAGCCGCCAAACTCAAAGACATGCTTGCGCATGCCACGCAGCCGTTCCATCGAAAGCTCAAGCCCAATGAGGAACAGAAGAAAAATAATGCCGAACTGTGCGATGCCGGTTGTAACTTCGACGTTGCCAATGAGCTTGAGACCGAATGGGCCAATGGCTGCTCCTGCCGCCAGGTAGCCGATCACCGGGCTGATGCGTATGACACGGCACACCGCCACGATGATGACGGCGGCTGAGAGCAGGATGACGATTTCAAGCAGATGCGATGATTCGTGCATAAGGTATCATCCCCCGCATTTATTGCGGGGTCTGGTTTCATGCATAGTCTATTGTAATGTGATGTGCGATATTTTTTTCTTTCTCTTTATCTTTTAAGAAAGAAGCTATTTCAAAAAAGGCGCGAATGAAAAACCGGACTCCGCAACAAGTGCGGGGATAACACAAGGAAATTTTTTCCTACTTTGCGATGATTTTGAAATTTTTGCAGTATCTTTGTACACAGAGTCGCACAATCTATGCTCTAGAAATAAAGGAAACATTAAATTGAACATCGTGCCTGTAATAACTGAAAAAATATATTTATAAATCAGTGCAGTATATTTATGCTCGTTTTTTAGGCAAGAAGAGGAAATGCAAGGCAGCGCCTCTCTTTTATGCGCAATTTATATAGTTGCCAACAAAGTTATCCACTGCTTCCGTGGATTACTTAGAAGCGTTGAAAAAACAACGATTACGATTACATTAAAACTATGGAAACACCCCAATTATCTCTGGCGGAATCACTCACTGCTGGTCGTGATATTATCAAACGTTATTGCAACGACATGCCGGGAACGCCGGGCGTCTATCGTATGATCGATGCAACCGGCAACGTGCTCTACGTCGGTAAAGCGAAGCATTTAAAAAATCGCGTCTCGTCGTATCTCAATGTGGCGGCGCTCAATAAGCGCATACAGATTATGATTGCACAGACGGTGTCGATGGAGATTGTCACGACGCGCTCGGAGGCCGAAGCGCTCTTACTCGAAGCCAACCTGATTAAAAAATTCTCGCCGCGCTATAATATCCTGCTCAAAGACGACAAGTCATTCCCTTTCATTTTTTTCTCCGGCGACCATGAATTTGCCCGCATTTCCAAATATCGCGGCGCCAAAACGAAGAAGGGGAAATATTTTGGGCCCTTCGTCGCTGCGCATGCGGTTAATGAAACGATCACGCTATTGCAAAAAGCGTTCCATTTGCGTTCCTGCTCCGACAACGTATTTAAAAACCGCACGCGTCCTTGTATGCTATATCAGATAAAACGCTGCTCAGCGCCGTGTGTCGGCAAAATAAAAAAAGATGATTACGACGCGCTGGTAGACCAGGCGCAGGCGTTTCTCTCCGGCAAAAGCCGGCAGATCCAGGAAAGTCTCATCGCTGAGATGCAGGACTTAAGCCTTAAGATGCACTATGAAAAAGCGCGCATCATCCGTGACCGTATCCGCGCTTTGGCGCAAGTGCAGCAGCATGGCAATGCTACATCAATCGGCGATGCCGATATTATCGCCGTGGCGCGCGACCGCAATGTCTGCTGCATCCAACTATTCAGTTATCGCTCGGGCTATAATTACGGCAACAAAACCTATTTCCCGGCGCATGCTGCCTCTTACAGCGATGCTGAAGTGCTGCGCAATTTCATCGGCCAGCATTATCAGACACATCCGGCGCCCGGCCTTATTCTGACCAGTCACCTGCTCGAAGAAGCCTTATTGCTTGAGGAAGCATTAGAATTGAACAGCGATTATAAAATCGAGGTAGTGCATCCGGTGCGTGGCGATAAGCGCGAGCTGGTAGAACAGGTGTTGCGCAATGCACGCGAAGCGCTGGCGCGGCACCTGTCTATGCATGCGACACAAACGGCGATGCTGGAAGGCGTGCAAAAAATATTCGGCCTAGATGAATTGCCACAGCGCATCGAGGTGTATGACAACAGCCACATCAGCGGGACGAATGCCGTCGGCGCCATGATCGTGGCGGGAGAAGAGGGATTCGTCAAAAACGAATATCGCCGGTTTAATATTAAACGCGAAGAAACTGTTCCCGGCGACGATTACGCTATGCTGCGCGAAGTGCTGACGCGGCGCTTCAAAAAATTGCAGGAACAAATAACGGAAGATAATCCCAAGGTGCCTGACCTTGTTTTAATCGATGGTGGGGCAGGGCAGCTCAGCGTGGCGACGCAGGTGTTTGCCGATCTGGGCGTAACCGGCATTTGCTATGTCGGCATCGCCAAAGGGCCGGACCGCAATGCCGGGCGCGAGCAGTTTTTCATTGCCGGTAAGGAGCCTTTTCAATTACCGGAGAACGACCCGGTGTTGCATTACCTGCAGCGCCTGCGCGATGAGGCGCATCGTTTTGCCATCGGGTTTCATCGCGATAAGCGTAGCAAGGGCATTCATCAATCCGAGCTTGATCCCATTCCCTTTATCGGCCCCGGACGCAAGAAGGCGCTATTGCATCATTTCGGTTCGGCCAAGGCTGTGGGCGCTGCCAGTGTCGAGGATTTGCAGAAAGTTGAAGGCATCAGCAAATCCACCGCCAAGGTGATCTACGAGTATTTTCATGGAGAATAAAAAAATCCCCGAATGTTTCCACCCGGGGATTTTTGTTCTTGTCACCCCGCATTTATTGCAGGGTCTCCCTCCATTGAGGGAGTGCCGCAACAAGTGCGGCATGACAGTAAATATTAAGCCGAAGCTTTTTTCTTAGGTGCAGAAGCGCGTGAACCGGCGGCGCTGCTGATTTCTTCCAGGCTTTCGGCGGCGCGCTTGTTGAGCACGTCGAAGGCTTCGAAGCTGAACTTGGTAGCGGTTTCGCTGATCTCGCGCAGGTTGGCGAGTGCGGTCTCGAAGATCGACTTGGCCAGCTCGCTCTGCTTGGTCAGGTTGGTTTCCGGGGTGCCGCTGGTCAGGATGTCCTTGGACGCTTTCAGCACGTCTTCAACGCCCTCGCGGATCACTTCCGCCTGGCGGCGGGAAATGGCCTGTGCGCCTTCGGCCACCACTTGGTTGGCTTCCGAAATCGCTTCGATATTGCGGCGTTGCGTTGAAAATAGTTGGTTGAAATCAAAAGTATTTTTGAATATTTCAGCAAAATTGTAATTGGCAGTCATAACGTTCTCCTTCAGATCGGTTAGTATATAAAACAAGTAATTCCGCCGCGCATAATGACAGAACGAAAATCAGGAGTCAAGCATTTTTTGTGCGTTGCACAATGAGACAGTTTAGGCCAATTCCTTGGACTTTTTTGCTGCCGCCAGCACCGCATCTTTCAGCAGTTTTTCCAGCACATTGTCCTTCATCAGTATCTTGAGCGCGGCTTCGGTGGTACCACCGGGACTGGTGACATTCTTGCGCAGTTGCTCGAAAGAATCATGCGCTTCGGCGACCAGGGCGCAGCTGCCGGCCAGCATTTCAATCGCCAGCATTTTGGCGGTCTTCTCAGGCAAGCCGGCTGCGAAACCTGCTTTGGTCAACGCCTCCAGAAATAAAAATACGTAAGCGGGCCCGGAGCCGGAAATCGCCGTTACGGCATCCATCAGCGATTCATTCTCAATCCACTCTACCACGCCCACCGCTTCCATCAATTTCCTTGCCGTATCCCGCGCCGATTGCGGCAGCGTATTTGCCGCATACAGTACAGTGATGCCTTTGCCGACAGTGGCAGGCAAATTCGGCATGGCGCGCACGATGCGGATATGATTGCCCAGATGCTGGCGAAAAAAGGCGGTTGTTTTGCCGGCGGCGATAGATATATAGAGTGGCGTATTGCCGAAGCGTTTGCCATATGTTGGTAAAAGTTCCGGTAGCTGTTGCGGTTTGACGGCGAAAACGATGACGCTAGGCGTATAATCCTTGGGCAAAGATTCGAGGTTTTTGTGCCAGCCGGGTTTTTGATATTGTGGCTCGATCACATCGAAGTGCATGTCGTGAAATTTGTGCTGCCAGCGCGAAAGCAACGCGCCGCCCATTTTGCCGCAGCCGACGAGGAGTAAATTCAAGCTTCCGCCACCGTTTCAAACAGTGAAATCTGTAATGCCTCGGCAGGCGATTTGCCGCCCCAGGCGAGAGCCTGGAACGCCGGGTAAAACCGGTCGCATTCCTCAATGGCGTAGTCGAGTAGTTCCTGCAAATGTTCAGCCGTCGTCCCCGCGCCGCCGCTTAGCAGCAGCGAATGGCGGAATATTACCGTTGAATCTTCCGAAGAGATGTCGAAGTGACCGAGCCACATTTTTTCATTAATCAGTGCCAGCAGCGAATGCGCGCGCGCCATGGCAGTCTTAGGCAGCTTGCTTTCAAAGGCGCATGACAGCGTCAGCCCGCCGGAATCTTCCTGCCAGGTGAACCAGATGCGGTACATGCACATCGCGCCGTTGACTTCGGCGATGAGTTCGCCTTCGGCCGGACGGTCGAACACCCAATCGCGATCCATAATCACCAGCTCGGCAAGATCGAGCGGATTACTATCCATCACATCGGGTTTAATTCTCAAGCCCGTCATCGCATGTTCTCCTTGCAAAATTTTTGCTGAAATCTTTGGCTTCCAGCCTTACGATTCGCCGGAATAGTTGCACGGAATTTTGCAAAAAGCTATTACTTTAAGGAAGGATGAACAAAATTTATTTTATCATGGAAAATCAACTGATTATTTTCCCTCCAGCTTCTCCAATCGCTCCTTTATTTCTTCCTGTTCCGCCCGGGACTTAGCCAGCATTCCAGCCACGGCATCAAATTCCTCGCGGGTGACGAAGTTCATCTTTTGCAGCCATTTTTCGGTCATTCGGGCAAACATGGCATCCATATCATGCTTCATGTCCATGAGGCTACCCGCTGCGCCGCTCGCCAGCTTGGCCATATCTTCAAAAAACTTATTATCTTTCTGCATGTTGATATCCATCTAATGAAAAGATTGGCTATTATAACATAGTCTCAATTATCACGCGTAACTTTTTCTCTTCCTTACGCCTTTTATATATTCCTCCGCTTTCTTACGGATAGTTTTTTAATATGAAACCCTACACACTCCATCCACGCAACCATTGGAGGACTTTATGAAAAACTACGCCACCTTTTTAATGCTTACCGCCGCAACGTCGCTGGCCGCCTGCAGCCAGAACGGAAATGGCTATACCGCGCATAACGGCAATTACCATAACCAGGCAGCGAACCAGCAGCAGTCAGAGTATCCAACTCAGGAGTCACAATACTCAGCACGCGATCAGGAAAATCGGGGATACTACGAAAACGATCAAGGACAATACGCACAAGGCCAACATGAACGGCGTGGCGAACACGGCTGGAAAGATGCTAAAGCCGAAGCGAAGGTGGATCACTTCTTTCAGGAAGCCGATACTAATCACGACGGCTATGTCAGCTGGAAAGAGTTCCAAACTTACATGCACAAGAAATTCCAGGAGATGGATACCACGCATACAGGCAAGCTGACTCGCGACGATGTTTTAGCGATGAAGCGTAGAGAAATGAATCAAATCCATGAAGAAATGCGCAGTGAAAGAGAAGACAATAGCAATATGCGCTCGGATAATTATCGCTCAGATAATTATAATACGCGTTCCGATAACTCTGATTACAATGCGCGCTCTAATGATTACAGCATGAATACTGAGCAATAGCGCTTACGCTGTATATTCCTTATAGGCTTCCCGTACGCCGTCCATGCGGCGGCGCACGGCATCACCCAGCACGTCCTGCATAGCGCCGTTGAGCTGCAGCGATAGTTGGTTCTTTTCCTGGACGAACGACGTGTTGTGCAAATTGCCCGCAATGCCGCCCGACAAATGATACGCCAGGTTGGCAGCGGTTCCGACGAGCTTAGACCATTCGCGGTCGCCGTCTTTCAGCAGTTTCAGCGCTGGCCAGTTCTCTTTCATCTTGAATTGGTAACGGTGATACATGGCCAGCGACAGCTTGACGCGTTCACGGTGCGTAAGTCCCGCCAACGCCGAGAACAGGATGCGGTGGAATGCCCATTCGGCGCGATACTCGGGATGGATGTGCAGCGCAATATCGGAGAGGAGGCAGAACGCCAGGCGCAGGCGGCGCTCCTTTTCACTTTCCTTTTCCAGCAGCTTGTACATCCAGGTGAACAGCTCATTGGCGTAGGAGGTGGAATGGCCGCCCTTGGTGACGATTTCGCTGCACGATGCCAGCAGCCCATCCTGATTACGAATGTAAGGCGACAGCATTTCGTACAGATAGCCTTCGCGGATACCGCTGGTCGAAAAGACAATAAACTCGGCGCGGATGTGCTGGATAATATGCTGCAGCACAATAGCGGCACCGGGCAAGGCCGGTACGCGCTTGGGCGCGGCGCCCGGCATTTTCTCGATCTTATTTTCCGCCATCCCGGCGATGTCTTTAGCGAAGGACAGGAATTTCTTCGACTCCACTTTATACTCATGCAGAATGTGCAGTGGATAATCGATAGCCGCCATATACATGCGCGCTAGGGCGCGGAAGCTGCCGCCGATGGCGTAGAAATTATCGGCCTTTTTGCCATCGAGCCATTTAAGATCGGCGAAGCGTTTTTCGATGATTTTATGCAGCTTGTCACGGTCGCCTTTGCTTTCGTCAATCATGCGAAGCGACCCGAGTGGCAAGCTGGCATGGTCGGCGATTTGCCCCTCATCAACCTTCACCAGCTCCAGGCTGCCGCCGCCTAAATCGCCGGTGACACCCTGCGGCCGGAACATCGATGAGCAGACGCCGTAGGCGCCGAGCTTGGCTTCTTTTTTACCGGTGATGATGTCAACATCGATGTCATAGGTTTCTTCAAGATAGCGGGCGAAATTTGGGCCGTCCTGCGCATCGCGTATGGCGGCGGTCGCCATAACATGCAGCGAATTGATTTCCATATTACGTCCCATGGCCAGGAAGCGGCGCAATGCAGCGCGCGCCAGCTCGACGCCATCGGGATTGAGCATGCCGGTCGTCGCCAGGCCTTTGCCCAGTGCGCACATGACTTTCTCATTATAGATGGCGACCGGCGAACGTTTCTGTTGATCATAGACGACCAGGCGAATCGAGTTCGACCCGATGTCGATGATGCCGATGCGCCCGTCGCGAAACGGCTGGCCGGAGAGTTCAAGCGTAGGCTGAATCATGGGCAGGGTTATGCCAGAAGTGGGGAAGAGGGGCAAGATGCTTGATTGATCTTGGCAAAAGCAGCTGATTTTGTTATAATAAAAGCATTATGACAGACCCTAAACCACCCAACCGATCAAAATCGTTTTCAGACGTGCTTAAGAAAATTATTTCTTCTGATTCACCAGAGCTGCAAAATGAAAAACCGCCTATCACCTACGCTGATACTGTAGAATCGACTAAGGCGGCCAGAGATACTGCATTGAATTTGCCACGTAAATAGTCCTAAATGCCGCTTATTAATCGATTGTAACAAAATCTTCACTTTTCTATTCCTGGGATGGAGGCTAGGATGGCCGCCGCTACTATGGAGGGCTTTATGATCAATGGACAATCGCAACGGAAAGTAAGCGAAGACCACTCCCAGACTGAAGGAATGTGGACTCTCTCGCCGAAGGAATTTAGGGACCTAATCTATAAAAGAACTAAAGGCAGAAAAAAGGCAAAGCGCGTTGTAGCTTTCATGGCTAAGCGACGTGCCACCAATCATGGCTAATCATCCTTTTTTCCCCGTCCCCGAAGCTTTCGCCACTTTCAGCATCTGCGTGCCTTTGGCTTTCTGCAACGCCTTGCCGCGACCGGAGAGTGACGGGTTATTGATAAAATAATCGTGGGCACAGAGCGAGGTTTCGGTGGAAGGCAGACGTTTGTAACTTCCATCAGGCTGCATCACCCAACTTTGTTTTTCATCCTTCAGATTCGCTACCATGATCTGCCCCATCACTTGTTCATGCACCGTTGGGTTTTCGATGGGAACAATAACTTCAACACGCCAGTCGAAATTGCGCGGCATCCAGTCGGCCGAGCCGATGAAGACTTTAGCGTTAGGCGAGGGGAGTTCGTTGCCATTACCGAAACAATAAATCCGTGCATGCTCCAGGAATCTTCCAACGATACTTTTCACACGTATGTTTTCTGATAGTCCCGGCACCCCGGCGCGGAGGCAGCAGATACCGCGCACCACCAGCTCGACGACTACGCCGGCCTGCGAGGCTTTATACAGCGCATCAATAATCTGCTCATCGACCAATGAATTCATCTTGGCCCAGACGCGGCCCGGCCTGCCTTCCTGCACATGGCGGATTTCATCATCGATCAGGTGCAGCAGGCGCTTGCGCATATCACGCGGGGCGACGATGATTTTCTTGAAGGCGCGCGGCGGCGCATAACCGGTGACAAAATTGAACAAATATGCTGCATCGCGGCAGAGGTCATGATCGCAGGTGAAAAAGGATAAGTCGGTGTATGCTTTGGCGGTAGCGGGATGGTAGTTGCCGGTGCCGAAATGCACGTAAGATTTCAACTGACCGGATTCGCGGCGGGTGACCAGCGTCACCTTGGCATGCGTCTTGAGCGCCACGAAACCATACACCACTTGTACGCCGGCACTCTCTAAATCACGCGCCCATTTGAGATTGGCTTCCTCGTCGAACCGCGCTTTGAGCTCCACCAGCGCCGTTACTGATTTTCCGGCTTCCGCAGCGGCGATCAGCATCCGCGGAATCGGTGAATCTTTGCTGGTGCGGTAGAGCGTCTGCTTAATTGATACGACATCGGGATCTTCCGCCGCCTGTTTTAAATATTGAATCACTACATCGAATGTTTCAAACGGATGGTGAATCACGATATCCTTGGCAGCGATGGCAGCAAAACAGTCACCGCCGAAATCGTTGATACGCTCGGGGAAACGCACCTGAAACGGCGGATAGCGCAGGCGCGGCGGCGCATGTTCACATAGTTCCCGAAGACTGGCGAGCCCCAGCATCCCATCGATCTCAATGACGTCGTCCATCACCACATGCATCTGCTCGGAAACAAATTGCACCAGTGATTTGCCGGCCGGCATAGCAAATTTGATTTGAATAACACGACCGCGGCGGCGTTGTTTAACGGCGCGCTCGAAATTGCGCACAAAATCCTCACCTTCTTCTTCAACATCGAGTTCGCTGTCGCGAATGATGCGGAACAATGCCGAATCGGTTTTTTGCGCGCCGGGCATCAGCATGGAGAGGAACAAATCAATCGCGTCTTCCAATGTTACATAACGCAGTTTCTCCCCCGGTAGCAGCGTAAAACGCGGCAGGCTGGTCGGCAGCGGAACGATAACCACCTGCTCCTTACCGGCCTCGGCGGCAAGTCGGAACACCAGCGCTAGCGCCAGGTTGGGCAGGAATGGAAACGGATGCGCTGGGTCGATGGCAATCGGCGTCAGCACCGGAAAAATATTCTCTAAAAAATGATGCTCAAGCCATGCGAGATCTTCCGCCGAAAGCTCATCGGGTCTGACTACGACAATGCCTTCGTCCCGCAGCTTGTCGCGCAGTGTGGTCCAGCATTCGTGCTGGCGCGTCACCATGGCGGCGACTTGTTTGGTAATGATGGCGAGTTCCTCGGAGGGCATCAGCCCGTCGGTGCTTTGCTTGGTGATGCCCTGATCAACATAGTCTTTTAACCCCGCGACGCGTATCATGTAGAATTCGTCAAGGTTGGAGCTGGAGATGGAGAGAAAATGCAGCCGTTCGATCAGCGGCGTATGCGGGTTTTCCGCCTCATCGAGCACGCGGTTGTTGAACGCCAGCCACGACGTTTCGCGGTTGATAAACCGCTCGCGGGAATTGGTGAGGATGGATTCGGTTTTCTTGTCGGTCATGGGATTTTGGTGAGTGAACCAGGTACGTGAAGCTTATTACATCAGGAATTTTACCTGCCCGTTTTTTTGCTGGATTTCTGGCAGCTTTTCTTCGGCAAGGAACCTCTGTAAATCGTCACGATCAATCACAGTTACCTCATTGACTGCGGGCGTTTGCACCGCCATGCGACAATTCACACCAGAGGCTTGTAACCCCAGCGCTAATTGAAAAACACTGGTTACAATATTCTTATCCTCGTCTTGCCAGATAGAGCCATCTTTGATGGCATCCCTCAAGTTTTGTTTTATGCGTTTTGAATCATAGAATGAAGACATGCTTTCACTTCCTTTCAGAAAGAATATAATTTCCTACCATTTGCTCAAATTTTTCTTATATTATACGTATAAAAGCCTTATTTTATATTAAAGCACAGTCCCCCACAAGCTACAATGAAGCAAACAAAAACACTTTATATTCAACGACATGCCAAAGCTGAGCGTGGGCCGGATGACGCTAAAAGACCACTGGCGCCGCGCGGGATTGAGGATGCCCGCCATATGGGAAAATACCTGGCAGTGCATGGTATCAAACCGGATAAAATCCTCTGCTCGACGTCGCGACGGACAAAGGAAACCTTCGAATATCTTTCACTCAAAGGGAACATTGAATACACCGACAGGCTTTATCTCGCATCGGCGAATGAACTGCTAGGTATGGTGGCAAAAATCCCCGAAAGTGTTCATTCACTGATGCTGATCGGCCATAATCCCGGCTTGCAGGAACTCTGCCTCAAGCTGGCAAAGCACGGCGACGAGACGCTCCTGGAACAACTCATTGCTAAATTTCCGACTTGTGGCCTTGCCACGATTGCCTTCGACGGCGCGTGGCGCGATATCGGCCGTGCGCATGCAACGCTCGCTGGCTTCATATCGCCCAAAATGCTTAAAGATTGATGTTGTGCATCCGGCGATCCGCCTGATATAAAAAGTCCATGAAGAAAATCAGCTTTTTCTCCGCCATGGCTTGTCTAGCTGCGCTCACCGCATGCGGCAGCAAGGATGATGACAAGGTAAAACCGCCGGAAAGCGTCGAGCAGCTTTACAATGAGGCACGCGCCGAATTCGACAAGCACGAATATAAGAAAGCGGTCAAGGATTTCGAAGAAGTAGAACGCCAGCATCCGTCTTCGCCCTGGGCGATCAATGCGCAGATCATGTCCGGCTATTCAAGCTACGAAGCTGAAGATTATGACACGGCGATTGCTGCCTTCCAGCGTTTCGGCAAACTCTATCCTAACGACGATTCCAGCCCCTATGCTTATTACATGATTGCGTTGTGCTATTACGAGCAGATCAGTGACATCGGCCGCGACCAGAAAATCACCGAGCAGGCCATGCAGGCGTTGCGCGAGGTCATGCGGCGTTTTCCTGACACCGATTTTGCACGCGATGCCAAGTTGAAGCTCGACCTCACGACCGATCATCTGGCCGGCAAGGAGATGGAAGTCGGGCGTTATTACGAGCGGCATGAGGAATATATCGCAGCGATTAACCGCTTTAAAATTGTGGTTGAGAATTACCAGACCACCACCCATGTGCCTGAAGCCCTGCACCGGCTGGTTGAATGTTATCTGAAACTCGGCGTGAAAGATGAAGCATTGCGCTATGCCGCTGTGCTCGGCGCCAATTTCCCCAGCAGCATGTGGTACAAGGATAGCTATAAGTTGATGACGAAAGAAGCCAAGCCAGTGGCCAGCAACGAGACCAGCAAAAGCACCAATACTTCCTGGTGGGATCACCTCATACCCTAAAACGCCTATGCTCATCAATCTCTCCATCCGCAACATCGTTCTGATCGAAGCGTGTGAGATTGTCCTGAAGCAGGGATTGTGCGTGTTGTCGGGCGAAACGGGTGCCGGGAAATCGATCCTGCTCGATGCGCTGGGGCTGGCGCTAGGCAGCCGCGCCGATACAGCGTTGGTGCGCAAGGGCGAGATGCAAGGCTCCGTTTCCGCTGAGTTTGATATTTCGGCTAATGATGGCGCAAAAGCAGTGATTAAGGAACTGGATTTAGAAGATGCTGATACGCTGATTGTGCGTCGCAGTATCGGCGTGGATGGCAAAACGCGCGCGTTGGTCAACGATCAGCCGATTACCGTAACTGGGCTGAAAAAGCTCGGCGAAACGCTGGTCGAGGTGCATGGCCAGCATGACCAGCGGACGCTGCAGGACACCAGCCTGCACCGCGCCCTGCTTGATGATTATGGCGTGCTGGCAGATACGCGGAAAAAAGTAGCGGCCGCATATCGCGCATGGCGCGAGCAGATGCAGGCGATGGAAGCGCTGAAGAGCAGCATCGCGCAGGCGGCGCGCGAGCAGGAATATCTGCAGCACATGCGCAGTGAATTGAAAGAGCTGGCGCCTGAACCGGGCGAGGAAGAAACCCTTGCTAACCAGCGCACCGCCATGATGCAGAGCGAAAAATTATTCGAGGTATTAAATGAAACGATCGCCGAATTAAATAGCGGCAAGGGTGTGATTGCATCCTTGCGTTCGGCGCAGCGCATGCTGACGCGCTCGCCGCTTACTGCCTCATACAGCGCCATCATCGAAGGCTTAGAGAAAGCCGCCATCGAAGCTGAGGAAGCGTCCTATGCA
>Ga0206952_10214_pt1 | contig 15142 bp, 18 predicted proteins | sample Alteio_BWOrgHeat_39_FD_152966 | JGI IMG/M metagenome (GOLD analysis project Ga0206952, IMG submission 152966) | Enriched cells from forest soil in Barre Woods Harvard Forest LTER site, Petersham, Massachusetts, United States -... | ecosystem: Environmental > Terrestrial > Soil > Temperate forest >... | reverse complement strand
CCTATTTGGGCGAACACAACGGCTAAAGAAAATTGGCCTCCCATCCTTCCAACAAGAGCATTTTCCTTCTCTGTGCTTTCGGCCTGCTTTTTAATATCAGCTTTCTCTTTATCATAGCGGGCAATGTCCTTGGTGTAATCCTGGACATTCCTGCTCATCAGGTCTTTTTGGTCAGGGGTTGTAGCCCCGAGCATATTGATCTCAAAGGCTTTCTGCTGGGTTTCAAACAAATACTGCTTGATACTTTTGGCTTGGTAATAGCTCCATTGGCTTCCTTCAAGCGCGGTTAAAAGTTGGGCTTTGGCAACAAAGAATGACGATCTGGATGACGCGATAGCAGCTACAACCGCCAATACAGTTGTCGTGATCGCGATGCCTTTCATCCACTTTTCCGGTAATAGGTCCGTCGCCATAACAACCCTCCCCCATTATTTTCCTGAATTAAAAAGACAAATTTAAAAATAACAAAAAACCGTTAGCAAGAAAAAACAGTGAAATGGCCCCCATTACAAGGCCCACGTACCACAATTCTTTTCGTTTTAAAAGAAGGCCCACGGAAGAAAGCATGATGCCTATTTGCGCGAACACAACGGATAAAGAAAACTGGCTCCCTCTTTTGCCTAAAAGGACATTTTCCTTATTAATGGTTTCGGCCTGTTTTTTAATGTCCGCCTTCTCTTGATCATAACGTACGATATCTTTGGAAGCATTTTGAATGGTCTGGCTCATAAGATCTTTTTGCCCGGGAGTTGTCGCTCCGGCGAGTTGGACTTGCAGTGACCTCATCTGTGTTACAAATAGGTCCTGTTTAATGCTTTTGGCTTGATAATACGCCCATTGGCTTCCTTCAAGCGCTGTGTATTGCTGAGCTTTGGTGATATAAAACGACGATCGTGAGGAGCCAATCGAAGCCACGACACCCAACACCGTTGTTGTGACAGCCATGGCTTTCATCCACTTTTCCGGTAACAGGTCCGCCATAAGAATGATCTCCTCTTTTTAAAAAATTATTTTCCGAGTAACCCGCCGAGGCTGCTGGTGATCTTGTTTAAGCTATCGCCCACTGTTGTTCCGGCGCCTTTACCCACTAAATTTTGTACCCCTTGGGCCAGATCTTTGATTGAACTGGTGACAGCGATAAGAGTATCTCTGCTGATGGCTTTGAGTATGGCGCTGCTAAGTTCTGCCGGTGTAAGGCCATTGCTGTCCTTACCCAAGTCAGTAAGATGGATGTCCGGCAACGTGATGTCCTTGCTGCCCAGACCTGAAAGCTTAACATGGACTTTAGCACCGGTTATCAAAAAATCATCCACTTCTATTTTGGGAGCCGGCTTGTTATTGGTTTGGGTCGAATTTTGAGGAGTCGCAGGACCGCCATTTTGAGATCCTGCGTTCACATTGTCCGCGATCTTGCTCAAATTATTACTTTTAAGCCCGCCCTCAAAAGTGATCTCCGGAGATTCAACATGGATCGAACGCACCAGGATCTTGTTTGACATAACTGAAAACGGGTCCATACTGACGGCAATCGTGCCGACTTTGATGGCCTGAGGCGTTGTATACCCATTGGGGTTTCCCACCATAAGGCCTTTGACTTTGGCAGAGCCGGTCACAAGGGACACGTCCACTCCATCCACCTTGATGGTGACTTGGGTCACTTTGGGCCCGACCTGTTCCATGGCGATCTTGACGATCGGCCCAAGATATAACCCTATTGCCATCGAAACTAAGATGATCAAAGCCGCTAAACCGATACCGAAAATCCAGAGAATTTTTTTCATATTCCTCCAGGTTTTATGTTGTTCCATTCTTTAAAACATGAGTTCCTACACTACAAACTTCGTTATTTCGTAGCTTGTAGTGTAAATTTAAGGGTTTCTATATAATCAATTTCCAAAGGCAAAATATCGGCACATTTATCTAAAACAGTCAAAATAGATTTTTGCCAAGGTTTAGGCAGACTCACAAATAGCTTTAAAAGATCCTTTTTGTCCACGATCGCTGAAGTATGCGGGATTAGGCACTAGTATCGCTATACCGTTGTCTATGATGGTCATTGGGTTATCCAATAATAAACTCACAAATCTTAATGGTATCGCCCTTAAACCCAATTTTTTAACAGCTATGGCCTCATCGACTCCTTTTCCTTTTTCCGGTGTAATAAATTCAATAAGCAATTCTGCATTATATAAGAAGATCGACCCATTTCTTCTAAAATCTTTCTGAAAGCCCAAAGCTATCAATTCATCAATAAAGCCAAAATGCTCCTTTCCTTTAAAAGGATTAGGGATAAGAAAATCAATATCCGGGGTCCTAAAAGGAAATTGCGGCGCACCTAAATATTTTTGGTAAAGCAGGAAAGAGTAGCTCCCAATCAGCTCCACCCCTTCATCAAACAGCTTATTCTTCTTGAAAACTTCAAAAATCTTATAAATAAGATCATCCACGACTTCTACCTCTACTGCGCTTTAGCATTTTTAACGCTTCTTCTATTTTCTTTAATTCATTCTGCATGGATTTACGTAAATGTATTCTTTTAATCAGTTCTTCCGGTTTCTCTTTTCCCAAATATTTATGGACAATTTTGTTTGAAACTCGCTGCTGTAAATAATAGTATTTCTTGCCCGCTATATTTCTTTCCTTGACACTCCCCTTAGGTAAAACAGACAGCTTGCGGCTTATTTTATCTTTAATATTTAAATAATATTCCTGACTTTCTGAAAGAATTCCTTTTAAAACGCTCATACTTAAATCCTCCTTTTACACTACATTATACATAAAATATGAATTTGTAGTGTAAAAGATTAAAGGGGAATAAAATTTCATTCTTGATTGGAAAGGGTTTCTTGAATGTCTTCCTTAGCAACTACCAAAGCTTCCTGCTCGTTGAGTTTATGTTCCCTGGCGATGACGGTAATGCCGGCTAAAAGACCATCAACTGTCTTTTTTAAATCACCCTTGCAGTTAGAAACAGCCCCAATGATCTCCCGGACAAGCAAACGGATAGTTTTATGCGCTTCCAGTTGTATGAGACGGGAACGAAAAGCTCCGATCATTATCCCTTGGGCAATGACCGAAAGGTCACAACCCAAACGCACAGAACTCTTGATCGTCGTATTAATGATCATCGACAGGCCTTGGGCGATCTCAACCCCGGGCTCGACACCCACCGTCTTAATACGGTTGACCTCATCAACAATTTTAAGAACGATCGCGTCCGACGTTGAGCAAGACTCTTTAATGGCATCCGCGATATTGGGTTGAAGGTCCTTAAAGATCGCTTTTGGGGAAGATTCCATTCTGAAATTATACCTCAATGAAGGCTATTTTCTATAAATAAAAAAAGTCGTGGCCAAAAGAAAAACGATCTCAAAGGCAGCGTAAATGATCAAGGATGCCGCGATGCCGGATGTAAAACCATAGGAATGCAGGCCCACGCTTAAAAGATTGACCCCAAACCAGGCCCACATGACAACCATCATGCCGATAACAGCGCCGATAGCAAGGCCCAAAGGACCGATCATATTCGCGACTTTAGCATGGAAGAGCAAAGCAGTCCAAAGAACGATCATCAAAGCGCCGTTTTCCTTAGGGTCCCAGCCCCAAAACCTGCCCCAGCTTTGGTCAGCCCAAATACCACCGAGATTTGTTCCCAAAAAAGTCAGGCACAGGGCCACCCCTAAAATACCGAGGGTTGTTTTATAGGTTTTATCTAAAACTTGACTATCCTTTCGAAAAACAGCCTGTACAAGCCAAATATGGCCCAAGAGGCCTCCGACACAGGTAGCCGCGTATCCCATGGTGATGGTTGTCACATGCGTCGCCAGCCAAAAATTGGAATTAAGCACGGCAACAAGCACCTTTAGTGTGTCCCCCTCAGCGCTGTATTTATTGGCAATGAATAACAATGCCGTCCCGCTAATAGCTGCTGTGACAATGCCTAACCATTGCCGGTTGTAATACTCGATCATAAGCCCTAAAAAGACGGCGATACATCCGACGAAGATGAACGTTTCATAAAGGCTGGATACCGGCGGGCGGGCCATGATGATGATACGCATGAGAAGCCCCAAAACATGCGGGATGAAACCCGCAACGACACTGAATAATCCTAAATTATACCAAAGCGGCTTTGAAGAAGTGAAAGAGACCACAAAAAAGATGAACGCGAAAATATAAAACATGATCGACCACGTAAAGGGACTGCTGGCTTGGTAAAACAGCTCCAATGGGAATTTATCCGCCTTTTTAATATCTTCTTTAGATAGCGAATACTGTACGTTATTAAGGTACAAGTGTGCTGCCCTATTAAACGCTGCATCATCGCCCCGCGTATAACTGATGGCCATATTATCCCAAAGCATGAGCAGCCGGCGTGTTTGGCCATTACCAAAATCCGTTGTCAGGGCGTCCCAGGGGCTTAACCAGTTTTTGTTTTGACCGGAAGGAATAACAGTAAAAGGCATGTCTTTATAGTCCTGCGACCAGCGAAATAAATTTGCAGTCGTTCTAGCCAGCTCGGGATCATCTAAACTGATCTTATTTGCCCTAAGGACAATATCGATAAAACTAAACTGGTCCTGATCGGGCGGTAAGTCCAATTTGGTTTTGGTGGCTGATGATCTGATCGTGAAATCGCTTTGCGGATAGGCAAACGAAAAGGAATGCGAAAGCTCCGCGTAAAGGATGATGTTACCAAAAACCCGCATCATCTCATTTTCAGCCAGACTGCGTTCTTTCTCCGGGATCTTTTCCGCCGCTTGCTCTATATCTGCCAGGTGCGAATAATTTTGTTGCAGTTGACTTGGTGTATAGCGTCGGTCTTGCTGTGGCGTGATCCCCAAAGCTTGCGCGATATCAGGATCATTGATCAAGAAAATCTTGTCATTAACGGTTGAGGCAGGATCAAAAAAAAGCGATGCAAGCCAGATGGAGGCTTCCTTATCATCGTAATGGTCCTTGCCTGAAAATTGTGTCAGTAAATTGCGCGCAAATGTATCTAAAGGTTTGAGCCGCCCATTATCAAGTACCGGAATTCTTTTAAAATTACTAAAATCTTTGATCCCCGGTTGGGCAAAGGCCGTGCCCCCAAAAAATAAGAATAAAGCTAATATTATTTTCATACTTTAGCCTTGGTAAGAAATGCTTGAATAAGAAAATGCAAAGCAAGTCCGAAGAAGACGGCAAAACACGCGATATAAGGCAAAAACCTGGCGAAATTCTTAACCACTGCCAGGGTCGAATACTGCTTCCCTGTACTATCTGTATCATAAGAGGCTTGATAGACGGTGTAGTCTTTATATCTTAAAGGGTTATTCATATAAATACGGACTTGACGTTCTAATGAACCCGTGGTGATCGTGACCAGACTTTCATAACTTTTCGCCACATCGGTTCCCGGATGGAACTCAGCTTTAAAATGGTCTAATCTGATCGTAAAAGGCAAAGGAAAACGTTTATGACGCAAAATAAAATCATAGTTCCGGCCCGCGATGGTGACGGATGTTGCCTTGGGCTCAACTCCATACAAGAACAAGGTATGGGATTTATGATCAAAACTTAGGTCAAAGGCCCCCCCGGCGATATTCTGTTCTTTTTCCTTCGAGTTGGGCTTCGGCGTCAACATATTAATCCGTGTCGCATTAAAAATGTCAGGGTCTTTCTTTGCGCTGGGATCATTGTAGGCATCGCTGTTAGAATAAAACTGATCAACAGTGAGCGTAAAATCTTTATTTTCAAATGGAATTTGAAAACCCGGCTTAAAATCCTTTGTATCAAAAGCAGTCACCTGGCGATCTTTGCCATCCTCTTTCCAGTAAGCCAATTCCCAATCCTGGTAAGAAGTGGAGACATTCGTCATCTCACCTTCCGCTAAATGCACGTTAGATTCCCGGGAAACATGAAAGATCAGGAAGGCCGCGACAAAATACAAAATAAGGCCGAAATGAATAATGAGAAGACCTGAGTTGGTCCATTGGGTATATTTTTTAAAAGTTAAAATAATCGAACAGATCAAATTAACAAAGAACACCCAAAGGACCAATTGCGCACCGGGAAAAGGCATAAATCCAGCGGCCAGGAAAAAGAAAGAATTAAAATAGCGCTCCTGGGCCGCATATAAGCCCTGATGGACTTGGGCGATCGTACCCCAAAAGGTCAAAATAAAGAGTAAAAATAAACAGGCGACTGTGATGCGTGACGAGCTTAAGAATTTTATCATGATTTGATATCTGCCTTAATTCCCCAATTGACGGTGAAGATATCGCTCACCAGGATACCGCCATGGTCAAGGTACTTGCTCCAAATGATATTAAAATCCTTCCGGTCTATGTTCCAACTGCCATGAAGGTCGAGCAATTTCGGTTCATTTTTCTGGTCAGGGATGATCTCAACTTTAAAAGGAAAGATCATCCTTCTTTTGATCCCGTGCATTTCCAATACCCCTTTGACCTGATAACCGCTTTCATCTTGTATGATCTCATCGCTTTTAAAAACGATCTTCGGATATCGCGCGGTATCCAACAATCTTCTTGATCGCGCGATCCTGTCGCACCGCGGATGATTGGATTGGATACTGCCTGCATCTATGTCTAAATATACCGATCGGACCCGCTGTGATCTTTCATCCAAAACGACCCTTCCTTTAAAACTATTAAAACGGGCGACATACTTGCCGATGAGGGTATATTGGATCGATCCCTCTATCTTCGTTTCACGCGGCCCGAATGTAACAATTTCATTGGCACTGGATCGCCCCGCGCCCATTCCAAGCAAGACGGTAAAGCCAAAGAAAATCACCAAGAATTTATTTTGTCTTTTTAACATGTCATTTCTCCGGATCCAAACCCATAGTGTATCCTATTCTCACCAGGGTTTCAAAGAAAAGGTTGAGCCAATGTTCAAAATACAATTTCAATGCTTAGTAAACCGGAACATTCTGATATAATATTTAAAAAGTTTTACTAATGGAGATTTCAAATGTACTTCATCAATGAATTGCTGATCATCCTTACCATGATCGTTCTCAACGCTGTTTTTGCCGCGTATGAAATGGCACTGGCCTCTATTTCGCGGACCAAGCTCACGTATTTGGTGGAAACCAAGAAAAAAGGGGCCAGCGAAGCATTGTTCATGAAAGACCGGATGGAAGCAAGCCTGGCCGCTGTGCAATTAGGGGTCACCCTGGTCGGGTCCATAGCCGCTGCCATCGGCGGCGCGGGTGTCACAGAAGCGCTTAACCCTTATTTTCAAAAAACCCTTGGACTATCAAAAGTCATGGCAGAGTCTTTAAGCTTGGCCACTCTGGTCATTCCCTTAAGCTCCTTTACCATCATATTCGCCGAGCTTATCCCCAAGACTTACGCGCTAAAGAACAATGAGTGGGTCATCCTGAAATTGTCAAAATGGATGATCTATTTTACCTATATCGCCTATCCTGTCATTTCCACTCTGGAGAATATCGTTAAGGCCGCTAATAAATTCATTGTCAAAAAATTACCGAACAATAGCTCGGTCTCTGACACTCAAAGCAGCCTGCATGAGCTTACGGCCGCCCTTGCATTAGCCAGGACATCACGGTTGATCGATGCCCAGCAGGAAAAAATCGTTATGTCCGCGGCACAACTTTCCTTAAGGCCGATCAAAGACATCACGATCCCCGTTGCTGATATCTGCATGATCCCGCAAAACAGCACCCTGGCAGACGCCTTGGTCCGGGCCCATTTGGACATGCATACCCGCTTCCCTGTTTGTGAAGATATTAACGATCCCCAAACGATCCTGGGATACATTAATTTTAAAGACATCATGGCGGCCATCAAGATCAATCCGGAAGACCCGACCATTAAAGGCACTATCCGTCCCATCATGAAATTCATGGACACCACACCGATCTCAAAAGTACTGGAAAGGATGATCCAGGAGAAACTCCATATCGGGCTTGTAGAAAATACTCAAAAGCAGATCATCGGCATGATCACACAGGAAGATATCATCGAAGAGTTAGTCGGAGAGATAGAAGATGAATTTGACCGCCTTCCCAACCACATTCACCCCTACGGCAGTCAATGGCTGGTCGGTGGGGCGGTCACCATGTCCGCGCTGGCCAAAGCACTTGGGCTTGCCCCGTCAGCCTCTGTTGAAGACGACCTGAAACTGGCGGACTGGTGCCAAAGGCAATCCGCGAAACCTTTCAATGGCGGCGAAGTTGTCACCGGGAACGGCTTTCAGGTCACCGTAAGAAAATTAAGAAGGAAAAAGGTCAGCGAAGCCTTTGTTTCCAAAAGATAAAACAAGGCAACGGACGATTTTGCCTATTCGTAATGAATATCCCTCAAATAAAACGTGATGTTGGACTGATTTTCTTTGGCTGTGCCAACCCAGGCAAAACCGCCGATAATGTGGGACAGGTCCTTGCCTGTCAAATCTATCGAATATTCTTTCCAATCCGTAGTGAGCGTGATCGGATCGCTCGAAGCACCATCAGAATCAGGATAGGAATGCCCCATCCCGACCCCTCCCATTTTGAAAGTAACGACCTCTCCGCCTTTGTCACCTCTGGCCCCGAAAACCAACTTTTTGGCCCCGGTTAAATTAAAACCGCCTTTTTCATCACCCCAATTATTGGCAGGAGCGAGCCAAAAAACCCCCGCCCAGCCCTGTCCTCCAACGGTCGAACAATCCCTATCGAATTTATTTTGAATGCAGCTCCTGCTTCCCCCGCAATTATCAACCCACACATCATTGATCGCGACACATTTTCCATCAGGCATAAAACCGGAAGCGGCAAAATGGTTCTTGATGTAAGGCTTGTCCTTATAAATATAAAATGTCTCAAAGGGCTTGGACGATTGGTCCTCTGCCCGGGACACCGGGGTTAAAAACAAAGCACAAACACCTAAAATGATAAAGGCACTCAGAGTAATACGCGTTTTTCCGCTCTCTCTAAACATAATATTGATCTCCTTTTTTGATAAATTTGCACTGTCATGAAAGTGTACCATCTGCGTATAAATAATGCCAATTATTTTTGTCGCTGAAAGAAAATCGATGTACCATATTGGTGCTATGAACGATGACTCCGGCTTTTCCCATAAGATCTACCAATCCATCCGTGAAATACCGGAAGAACAATGGAATAAGATCTTCCCACCCATTTCGGAAGGGTATAATTTCCTCAAGACCATCGAGGAAACTTTCTTTAACGAATACAAATTCTACTATATTGCCTTATACAAAGAAAAGGAGATCGTCTATCTGGCCCCCTTTTTTATCGCGGAATATTCCCTGGATACAAGCATCAAGGGGCCTTTAAAGGCGCTGACCACCGGGATCAAAAAATGGATACCGAAATTCCTTACCTTACGCGTACTCATTTCCGGTTCACCTACCTCTTTAGGGAATGCCGGCATCAAAACAGAATATACCAAAGAACTGACCCCTTTATTCAATCAGACAGTAGAAACTTTGGCCCAAAAAGAACGGGCCGGCATCATAGGTTTTAAAGATTTCGGCGAAGAATATACCGACTTTCTGGACGTCCTGAGGCCGATCGGTTATCATAAAGTACGCAGTTTCCCGTCAGTCAGGCTGAAGATCCAGTTCAAATCCTTCGATGAATACCTGGGATCTCTCAGTAAGCCGACAAGAAAAGGCCTGAAAAAGAAATTACGAAAAACCGATGAAATCCCCATCGAAATGAAGGTCCAGGGTTCCCTCGGCCCCTGGCTTGACCAAGCCTATGAGCTTTATTGGCAAACTGTCAACAAGAGCGAGATCCAATTTGAAATAGTGCCGAAAGAATTCTTTGAACGTGTCGGCTCCAATTGTTCTAAAAAGACGAGGTTCTTTCTTTGGTTCCTGGATGGCAAGCTTATCGCTTTTGACCTTTGCCTCGCGTACAATGGCACCTTGGTCGATAAATATATCGGATTTGATTATGAGGTGGCCTACCAATACCATCTTTACTTCCTTACTTTCCGGGACATCGTCCGTTGGTGCATATCCAATGGCGTTACTACTTATGAAGGCGGGGCTTTAAATTATGAACCTAAAAAGAACCTGGATTTCGTTTTTTCTCCCCAATATATTTACTGCCGGCACCTGAACCCGGTCTTGAATATATTTTTAGGGCTTTTAACCAGGCTCCTTAAACCTGAGAACTTTGACCCTGTCATAAAACTGATGTACCAGGACCTGCGGACTTTGGAAAAAAAGAAGGATTTCTCCTGGTCGGTCTACTGGCTCATCCTGCTGACGGTGGTGATCCAATCCCTGTCTGAGCTGTTGTTCAAGAAAGCCGCTATAGCCACTAACATGCACGTCATTACTTTTGCCAATCTTGGGCTCTATGTCCACCAGATCTCGTCTAATGTCGAACTTTGGGCAGGTTTTATGTTCTATGTCCTGAATTTCTTCATCTGGATCACGGTGCTTTCCAAGGCGGACCTGAGCTTTGCCTTCCCGATCGGGAGCATAACTTACATTTTGATCCCTCTTTTATCTGTTATTTTCCTGCACGAACAAACAAATTTCCTGCAATGGATGGGAATTCTTTTGATAACCATAGGGATCTCCCTGGTCATTCAATCGAACAACAGGAAAGAAAAACAATGTCCTTGAACATCCTTTTACTTATCTTACTCGCCGAGGCCCTTGGGGCCGCCATGCATCTTTTTTTCAAAAAAGGGGTCAACTCCCTTTCATTCCACGGCTCAAAGAAATTCTCCCATGACACACGTTTTTTCAGAAAACTTTTTAAAACACCCTGGATATGGTGCGGTATTTTATCCGTTTCAACGGGCCTTTTCATATGGCTGACCGTACTCGCGCAAGTAGACCTGAGTGTCGCGTATCCATTCGACAGCCTCCAATACATCCTTGTCCTGCCTGTTTCTTTTTTAGTATTCCGTGAATACGTGGATGGCCGAAAAATACTGGGGTCAGCACTGATCCTGTCAGGTATTTTGTTGATCACATTGTATGGCAGATGACCCTGCTGGCTTATGCCGTAAGGGCCTTGATGATCTCCAGGTTGGTCCTCTCGTTGACCGCGGTGATCCTTTCCATGGGCTGGTCCCTGGCCGTGTAATCCCTATGACGATCAAAAAACATATACATCTTTTTAACAACGTCATTAAAAACAGGTTTGGAATAATCTCCCACGATATCAACGCCAATAATATCAAAACGCTCTTTGACCATTAAAAGCATCCGCAACATGTCTTTCAATTCCAAAAAACCTTCTTCCCAGTTCGTCATCGCATGCCCGGCTTTCAGGCAGTCTTTGTCAATGCTGATATAGACATGCCGGGTATCAACCCTGCTGATAATACCCGCAAAAGCCTCCGGGATATTCTCTTTAAATAATTCCCGCCATTGAATGACGCTGCATGGAGGCCTTCCTTTAACGGTAATTGAGCTATTAGCCGGTACTTGTCTAAAAAAGACGTTGGTGTCCCTATGCCGATAGGGATAAATTTCCAAACGGTCCCGCGCGAAAGCTTGAAGGTTCCCTGTATTGATGATACGGGTGGAAATGTCCTCCGAAGAAACACCGATAAGGACCACTTTCTTGATATTGGGCCTTCTTAACACATGGGTTATCCAGGACGCGCAGGCAAGGCGTGGCGGAAGAATATCCCAATCAGGATGATGATCAAAAACGATCAACGTAAGAGGTTCTTCAAATTGCCGGACCAAAAGACTGGACAAATGATGATAGTCGCCTGACCCCACAAATGTCGGACAATTCCTTGATCCCGGGTCCAAAGCACTATAGATCTCATCGGCTGTTTGTTGATCTAACCATATCCTGCTCTCTACACCAAACCGCTTAAAGTCGACGATTTCAGGATCTAGTTTCTTCAAAAACATTTCTTGCCGGATCAGACTGTCATCAAAATTCAAAATTCTGGCTCTATTGGACAACATGTCACATATTCCTTTTAATATAACTATACCATAAAGCATAACCTTCTTTATTCAGATGCAACCGGTCATTAGAATAGCCCTGGCTTAAATCCCTGCCTTTATTAAAAGCGTAGATATCAACATAGGAGACCCTGTCGTCCTGGCTGGCAATGTAAATTTCCCTCACCTTTAAAGACCTCCAGGTATAGATCAAGGTGAATGGCCAAATTAACATAGGCGCTTGGCCGATATCGCCGGAATGCAAAATAATGATCTTTTTGGCAATATGTTTGGTCAAATCCAGGACGTGGCGCTGGTCATCCTGGATCTGTGCCATAGGCGTAAAATCAAGGATATCGTTAGCCCCGATCTGAAGAACAGCCAGATCGAATTCTTTGTCCTGCAAAGTGTTTAAAATATCCGCCAATCCTTTAAGGCGCAGGCCATTGCGGCTGTGATTTTCAACATCGGCTTCGGGGAAGTCCCGGCTGAACAAACCTGACGTACTCTGTGAATTATCAACAAGCCCTGTCCCGACCGCCGTACTGTCGCCGGCAAACAGCACCTTGTATTTGGCACCGGGGTCAATGTGCTGCCAGGGTTGCAGGCCATAATTGACTTCCCTTGTACAAAAGTAGATCCTGGCCAGTTGAATGCCAATGACGATCACGGGAAGGACAAAAACTAAAAGGATCCATCGACGGTCAAACATATGCCTTTTTCTCCCAGGTATTTGAGCAGAAGTACTCTTCCATCTTCCTTTATAATTGTCAAGTACTATCATCAGACGCAAAATGCAAAAAGCCCCGGTAATCATCGATTACCGGAGCTTCTCTCCATCCTTACTGGTTTCCCCGTAGAAAATTACACTTAAGCCGGCCTGCTCTCTCCGACTAATAATTTCTTAAATAAAAACCCGATACAAAGCAGCAATAACACTCCAAACAGTGTTCCTAAAATATAGAGCATGACATTATTTTCCGCGGGAGCAGTTTGCCCTTGATAGGCGGGTGGTTCGACCACCACATACCCCCCAGGACCGGCTTGATAATAATACCCGTCAGCATAGTAATAAGGAACCCCTCCAACCACGACTGTTTCATACCGAGGAGGAAGGGAAGCCACGTACGCGCCCACTGCCAATCCCGTTACAAATCCACCAAAACCCCACCAGCCCGCATCTCTGTAATAATGACCCTCCCTATACCGGTAATGGCCCTCCCAACTAAAGGCCTTCGTTGAAAGGCCACACAATAACATCGTGACTAATAGCATTGCTATGGACTTTTTCATAAGTCCTCCTTTCAGTACCTGAGAAGCTGGGGAAACCCACGTGCAATTTCTTTAAAATAAAGATCCGTATCAGTTTCGGGTCTCTAAGATAATCCCCGGTCCTGCCGACATAATAAGGAACTTGCCGTTGAACGAGCATAAACCGGACCATTCTTATCCAACATCGCTGAAACAACGGTAATTTATCCAGATAAACATCCATCACCCGCATCTTATTTGCTTCAAGCTTATTGTTTTCTTTGGAGCGGAATGTCTTTGTGCCTCTGATGTACCGGTAGTTCCCCCACGTTTCATCCACATATTTAATATGGGCGGCACTGACCGCCCGTAAAAGAAAATCGAGGTCCATCGTATAGTGATCAGACTCATCGTAAAGTCCGATCTTTTCATGTAAAGACCTATGGTAAAAATAAGCGGAAGGGTTGTACGGATGCTGATTTTTTTCCCCACCGATCAGGAGATCAGTCAAATTTAATCGAGATGGTTTATTGACAGAAATGACCTTTTCATCATCATTCAGGACATTGCAATTCCCTACTACAAAACCTGGATCAGGCATCGTCTCAAAGATCTTCAAGATCCGCGACAGCACATCCGGCCCATAATAATCATCACAATTAAGAATACCTATGATCTCCCCCCGGGCCAAGGCGATCCCTTTATTCATGGAGGCAGATTGCCCACAACCCATTTCAGAGATCCAGCGGATATGCGGGTAACTCTTGGCATAACGCTTGATAATATCTAACGTCATGTCCGTTGAGCCGCCATCCATAATAAGATGTTCCACATGGGGGTAATTTTGATCGATCACCGATCGAAGGCACGATCCAATAAATCTTTGGCCGTTATAAACCGGGGTGATCACAGTTAACAGGGGCGTTTTCATATTTCTTTTTCCTTTCTTGTCTCTCTGCACTAATACTACGGCAATATAGCAACGCAAAGATTAAAAAAAGATGAAAATACAATTAAGATGCTTCAGCGGGGAATTTACAGCTTGATCTTACAAACCAGTTGGCGCCGTATCGGGTTTAAATTTTGCTTTGCGGGGTCACTATATTCATCGACCAGGTAAAAACGGACTTCTTGCGCTTTTTTTAATTCCTGGTCTTCTTGCGATAGCTCTTGCCATAACGCGGACAATTTGACTTTCCTTCTTTCAACATCCTTAATATTAACAATGGCCCTCATAAGCCCGCTGATCCTGTCCGCTCCCACATGGCGGCTTACAAGCGTGTACACCGTTTTATGTTTTTCTACCCCCTGCGCGTCAAGGATATCGTATTCTATGCTTGGATAGCGGTCCGTAGCTAAATCCGAGAAAGTCGGATAACAGGCAAACGGCCACCCAGACTCGATGTCCAGAAATCCAAAAACTAAATTTCCTGCAATTAAAATAAACCCCACAACCCATCACGGCTTATTGGATAAATGCCTGTTTTTCTGATGAGGCACGCTTGTATAAGAAGGGTCAACACGGCATTGACGGTGAAGACTGATATTACGATAAACCCTGTTCCCCAAACTACGAATGCCCGTAAACTTAAATCCGAAATGCAAGGGCCAAAACAGAGGAATTCGGGCAGCCAAAAGCTGATATGTCGCCAAGCCTTTAGATATCTTCTCTTTAACAATAGCGTGAATATCAGCTTCAAGGTCCTCTGAAGACAAATGATACTTTTCAACCAAAGGTTTAGATCCAGGGCTATGGAAATCAATGTAGGTGGTCCTGTCCATGACATCAAAGGTCTTCATCAACGCGATGGCTTTACGGCAAAAACCGCATCTGCCATCAAAAAATATGACCAGTACCCTGTTTTATGCCGGTTGGGAGGGGCTGGGGCCATTTTGTTTGAAACCAGTTTTGTATTTCTGATCTTCACCCGTTGGCGGTATTTCGCGGTTTGGGGAGGGCTATTTTTTCATAATTTAACGG
>Ga0206952_10213_pt1 | contig 15197 bp, 14 predicted proteins | sample Alteio_BWOrgHeat_39_FD_152966 | JGI IMG/M metagenome (GOLD analysis project Ga0206952, IMG submission 152966) | Enriched cells from forest soil in Barre Woods Harvard Forest LTER site, Petersham, Massachusetts, United States -... | ecosystem: Environmental > Terrestrial > Soil > Temperate forest >... | reverse complement strand
CCGAGATCTCCGGAATCAGCGGCTTGATATCGAGATACCGCTTCACTCGCGGCGCAAAATTCGCCACTTCCTCAGGCGACGTCGGATGCTGCAGGTAATACAGCGTCCCGCCATTTGAGATCGATGCAATCATCGCCGCCAGTTGCAGCGGCGTCAGCGAAATGCTCTCGCCGAAGGAGCACATCTTCCCTACTCCGCCCAGGCTCTCCGCCAGTTCGGTCGAGGGGAACTGCCCCAAATGTTCGCCGTGCATGTTCCAGCCCGCCAGCTCGCCCAGTCCAAACTGGTGCGCGTAATAGCTGACCTTTTCAAATCCCAGCTTGCGACCAACCGCCTCAAAGTACGCGTTGTTCGAGTGCGCCAGCGCCGTCGTCAAATCCATCTTGTACGACCCGCCCAGCGAAACCTTCGTCTCTTTCGTGATGACCTGCTCGTTCAGCGCCGCCAGTGCCACCGCCACCTTGAATGTCGAGCACGGCTGCGCGCCTTCGCTCAGCGCCAGCTTCTGGTTCACCATCGCCAGCACGCGTCCGCTGTTCGGATCGATCGCCACCACCGTGCCGTTCATATTGCCAAGCGCATCAATCGCGGCCGCGCGCACCACCGGGTCTTCCCCGGCCGTCACATCGCCCACACCCTGGTCGCCATCGATAAACGAACTCGCGCTAAATCTTTCGTAGTACCGTCGCCGCGCCGCCTTAGTCCTAACCTGCGTCCGGCTGTGGCTCAGTGACTTCTTGCGCGTTGTTGCATGCGCCGTCTCGGTCACCTTCGCCGTTGTCTTTTTCTTAGGTGTATGGGTTGGTTGGATCGTGGCAGCCAGCGCGCTCAACCCCATCATCAGGGTCAATAAAATTCCAAGGGCGACATGAGAGCTTCGATTCATTATGTCCTTAACTGCTGGGACCCTGGTTGCCACCGTTCGAAAGCCTGCTCGAACCGTCTGTGCCGTGTCGTCCTGCGAGGTAACTTTCCCGATAATACGAGAGCCTCTGCTCCCGTACAACCGCAAAAAGCCTCTAACCCCAATCAGTCCAACCCAAGCACCCCAATACAACCGATGCCGAGTACCCGTCGCAAGTTGCGGATCCCAGAGCAAGGTTCCTGATTGTTAATACCACGATTAACAGTAACCCCGGTTATTACAAATGGTTCCGTCAAGCGATTTTTTCAGCTTCTAAGGAAGAAACTAACAGTCAGCCCAATCCGGCACAATCCCCCATTCCCCCTAAAGTGCAAACCAAAGGGCACGGTCACCCGTGCCCTGCCTGTGTTCCCGAGCGGTTCTCGCCCCCCTAACTCGTCTCCCCCCGCTTCCTCAAAAACGCGGGCACATCCAAATCATCCTGATCAAACCCCTTCTTTGCTGGCTCCGGCGCTGGAGCCGGCGGAGGCACCGCTGCCGCCACTTGCACCGGCGGGGCCACTGGCTCTGGTTCAGGCTCCGGCTCCGGCGCCCGCACCGCAGTATTAATCACTGGCGTCGACGACGTCTTCACCTGGAATCCTGTCGCCGTCCGCGCCGTATGGATCGCCTGCGTGGCCGTCGAGACATGCGCCGCGTCGTGCTTATGCCCTTCGCCCTTAAATCCGGTGGCGATGACCGTGATCTTCACCTCGTCCTTCATTTTTTCGTCCAGCACTGCGCCAAAGATGATGTTCGCGTCCTCATGCGCCGCACTCTGGATAATCGTTGACGCCTCGTTCACCTCGGCCAGCTTCAGCGTGCTCGATCCCGTCACATTAATAAGGATCCCGCGAGCTCCATCGATCGCACCCGCCTCCAACAGCGGAGAAGCAATCGCCGCCTGCGCCGCCTCGACCGCGCGTCGGTCACCGCGTGCTGTCGCCGTGCCCATCACCGCGTAACCCATGCCCGCCATAATCGTCTTCACATCGGCAAAGTCGCGGTTAATGATGCCCGGAATCGTAATGATGTCCGAAATGCCCTGCACCGCCTGCCGCAAAATATCGTCAGCCACCCGGAACGACTCGAAGAACCCCGCATCCCTCGCGACGGCCAGCAACTTCTCGTTGGGGATCACGATCATCGTGTCCACCGACTCGAGCAGTTCATCGAGCCCGCGCTCCGCCTGCGATTGCCGACGCCGACCTTCGAACGCAAACGGCTTCGTCACCACGCCCACGGTGAGCGCGCCCATCTCGCTCGCCAGCGACGCAATAATAGGCGCCGCTCCCGTGCCCGTTCCACCGCCCAGGCCCGTCGTCACGAACACCATGTCCGCGCCTTCCAGCGCCTCGATAATCCGATCCGCATCTTCGAGCGCCGCTTTGCGCCCGACTTCCGGATTCGCTCCCGCGCCCAGTCCGTTCGTCAGCTTCACGCCAAGCTGGATCTTGATCGCCGCGCGCGACAGCTTCAGCGCCTGCAAATCCGTGTTGGCCACCAAAAATTCGACGCCCTCCAACTTCGCGTCGATCATGCGGTTCACCGCATTCGTTCCGCCGCCACCTACGCCGATCACCTTGATCTTGGCGTTGTTCGTCGTCTCTTCGTTGAACTGGATTCGCAAATCCTTCTTCTCTTTTTCGCTCATTCGTAACCCAATTCGCCGGCCCGGGATCCGGCTGCAGTCTTGCGATCATTCCTAGAACTCGCGCCGCGCAAACAACGACTTCAGTCGAGATGCCAAACCGACATCCGTCTGTGTCCGCTGCAAACGCGTGCGATGTCCGTAATAGGCGAGTCCGATTGTAGTGGCAAATTCCAGTTCGGCAAGCTCCGATGGCATATTCGCAATCGGCGCCGGATACCCCAGCCGCGCCGGCAAACTTCCCCTGCCCGGCCGCCGCAAAATGTCTTCCGCAACTTCCATCAGCGCCGGCATCCGCGAGCCGCCGCCCGTCATCACCAGTCCCCCGCCGCACAACTCCAGCACGCCCGCTTGCCGCAGATTATCGCGCAGCATCTCGAACAATTCTCGTGCCCGGGGTTCCAAAATCTCTCCGAGAAATCTCTGTGCCACCAGCCGCGAAGGCCGATCCCCCACCGAAGGCACCTCAACTTCATTCGGCTCCGGAATGCGCGTGACGACCGCGCATCCAAACTGCTTCTTGATCTTCTCCGCCTCGCTCAACGGTGTCGGCAGTCCGATAGCAATATCGTTCGTGAAGTGATCGCCGCCCACCGGAATCACCGCCGTGTGCACCACTGCTCCTTCGTAATACACGATCACGTCGGTCGAACCCGCGCCGATGTCCGCCAGCACCACGCCAATCTCGCGCTCGTCACTGCGCAGCACCGCGTCCGCGCACGCCAGCGGCTCGAACACCACGTCATCCACATGGATCCCCGCGCGGTTCATCGCCGTCACCATGTTTTGTGTCGAGCTTTGTGCCGCGGTCACCACGTGCACCCGCACCTCGAGGCTCCGCCCCATCATGCCCGCCGGATCGTGCACCCCATTCTGCTCATCGATCGTGAACTCCTGCGGCAGCAGGTGCAGCACTTCGCGATCGGACGGCAGAGGAATGCTTCTTGCTCGTTCGACGGCCATCTTCACGTCTTCGCGCGTCACCTCGCGTGCCCGAGGCCCCAGCGCAATCCCGCCCTGGCTATTGATCCCCCGTATATGCGGTCCCGCAACTCCTACAATCCCGCGCTCAATCGGCGATTGCGAAATCCCCTCCGCATCCTCCACCGCCTTCTGGATCGCCGCCGTCGCCTTCTCTAAATCGACGATCTGTCCCTTGCGAGTTCCCCGCGATTCCCGTATCCCATGCCCCCGGTACTGGAATCCCGTGTCATAAACATCGAGCACCAGCACGCAGGTCTTGGCACTGCCTACATCGAACACCGTCAATATGTTGTCGTTGACTTTACCCATGTCCCGCTAATGTTTCTTGCCGCTCTTGTGCGCTGCTGCGGGCTTGGTGCCCGCCGGTTTGGCCGCCGTCGGCTCATGCGTCTCCGGCAACGCTGCCTGCGGCTGGCTGGGATGAGAATCCGGATTCAATATCACCTGGCGGTCGTAACGCAAATCCACCGAATCTAAATGTTGATACTGCTGCCGCCACTCTTTCAGATGCGTCACGTACACATGAAAGCGTTCGGCAAAATTCGACGACCCAAGGTGCACCAGCACCGCCCCATCCGGATCGTCCACCGTGATCTTCACGTCATCGGGATCGCTCACATCCACTTCACTCAGCGACCTCGAATTCCTCTCGCCGCCCGCGTCCAGTTCCTTCACCAGTTGCAGGTAAATCTTCATCCGCGCCGACCGTGTCGACAGCGGCTCGTTCTCATTCATCCCCGCAATCACCGGGAACGAATATTTCGTCTGCGAGCTGAACGGCATCTCCATCAGCACGCCGTGCCCATCGATCAACTGGATCCGCGATCCCACCTGCGCGAACGCAATCGGCTTCCGCTCCACCACGTTCACGCGAATCCGGTCCGGCAGAATCCGCATCACCGTCGCCGACTCTACCCACGGCACCTCTTCCAATTGCTTCTTGCGCTCGTCCAGCGGCACCGCAAAAATGTTCCGGCTGATGTCTCCGCCGAATACCTTCGCAATCTCCCCACGCGACACGTGGTCGTTCCCCGTGATCTCGATGTTGTCGCTTGACTCCAACTGGAAGCGCCACGAGTGTGTCCCGTAGCGATACAAAAACGCCCAGATCGTCCCGATGATCGCGAGCACAATCACCACGATCAACACAATCTTGACCCGGTTCGCCGCCTTCTTCGACGGCAATGGCCCGCGCCGCACCGGCACTCGCTTCTGCGCCCGTAAAAATGGCGAGTCCTGTTCCGGCTCTAAATCGGAAAACCGATCGTCGAGCTCGTCGGATTCACCGCGCGTGCCCGCGCGCACCTCGTCCGGAATTTGTGGATTGCCGTTTCGGGCCATGGAGTGAACAAATACGCGGAAAAATAGCCGCCTGCGCTCACTATAACGTCTTTCACTGCGATTATTCGAGGGATTTTCCCGAGGGCGAATCCAATCAATCTACCCCTGTGGAAATCTGCATGGAAACTGCGGCAAATCAACAAAAAGGCGCCCGTCTCCGAGCGCCTCAGCTACTTTCCCATGATCGTTCGGCGCGGTTAGTGCGCCGTCGCCGATGCCGCCCCGCTCGTCGCCTGCTTCACCGACGCCAGGAACGACTGCGCCGCCGCCGGAGCCTGCACCTGCCCCGTCAGCGCATCCCGGAAGCTCACCATCTTCCCGTAGAACGCCTTCGTCGAATCGTCATCCGGCTTCACCGCCGCGCCCGACAAATCGACGCCCGCAAAAACGCCCTTCGCGCGCGAATACGTCAGGATCTCCGCGTTCAACGTCACGTCGGTGTCCGCCGTTCCCTGTCGACCCACCGGGCCTGCCGCCACTCCCGCCTCGCCGCCCAACTGGAACTTGCTCGACAGCAGATGCTGCATCCCCTTGTCGTTCATCACCAGCATCACGACGTCCACTTTCTCTGCGCCGATCTGCAGCCCATAGCTGCCGCCCGTAATGTCCACAAACGCCGGGGCGCTCCAGCCGCTCGCCGTGCGGCACGTCGCCACGCCGCGTCCATGCTTCGCGCCCACCACGAACCCGCCACTCACCAGGCCCGGAATAATCGCAATGCACTTCGCCTTCTCAATCACGTCGCCCGGTATCCCTTTATCGGGGGCCGACATAATTTCCGTTAGCACCGTACCCGCTTTGTCTACCCGCTCCTGCACTTTTGCGTCTTCGTCCGCTGCCATGGCAAATCCGCTCATCGCCAGCAGCAACCCAATCCCAATCAGCTTTTTCATCGACGTTCCTCCATCCGTGAACGCACCCGTTCCTCCGGGTACTTCACTTCTTTGGAAGCCGACTTTGCCCGCCGAGTTCGCTGCCAAATCGCTCAATGTCAACCAAATAACCGTATGGATTCAGCTACTTGCCCGAATTGATACCTTCTAGGGCTGTCCAGTCCCTATTCGTGGGATAAATCGTTCCTTATCACAAGCGTATGGTTTGAATGTCACAAATTGGAGGTTCATCGTGGGTTCACCGTACGGCTTCGAACTGGTCGAAAATTGTCTGATCTGCAAGCTACGTTCCGACTCTTTCTTCTGCGGTTTGCCCCGCCCAGCCCTCGAATCCCTCGACAAAATCAAGTACACCGCCGCCTACCCCCAGGGCGCCGTACTCTTCGTCGAAGGTCAAATGCCCCGCGGCATCTACATGCTCTGCAAGGGCCGCGTCAAAATGTCCACCACCTCCAGTGACGGCAAGACCCTCATTCTCAAGATCGCCCAACCCGGCGAAGTCCTCGGCCTTCACGCCACCGTCTCCGGATCGCCTTACGAAATCACCGCCGAAACCGGACAGCCCTGCCAGCTCAATTTCATCAAGCGCGACGACTTCCTCCGCTTCCTGCAAAGACATGGCGACGCCTGCTTGCAAGCCGCCCAGCACCTCAGCAAAGATTGCCAGTCTGCCTACCAGCAGATCCGCTCCCTCGGCCTCTCGCACTCCGCCCCCGAACGCCTCGCGCGTCTCTTACTCGAATGGTCCGTCGGCTTCAATAACATGGACGAAGTCAAAGTAAAGCTCTCCCTCACTCACGAAGAGATCGCGCAAATCATCGGCACCTCCCGCGAGACCGTGACCCGCGTCCTCGCCGAGTTCCGCAAGAAACAAATCGCCATCCTCAAAGGCTCCACTCTCACGATTCGCAATAAACCAGCGCTAGAGCGCCTAATCGGCTCCTAAGAAAGAGCAAACACAAATCCGGGTGCCCCATTCTAAGCGCGTCCTTTGCGCTTAGGGTGGGGTGACGACACAAATCTGGGTGCCCCATTCTGAGCGCGTCCTTTGCGCTTAGGGTGGGGAAGCCGACAAACAAAAAGACCGCCCGCAGGCGGTCTCTCGTCCAACCAAATTTCTTTACAGCTTCTCGTAAAAATCACAAGCCGAGCAGCTGATATACACCCCGCCCGGAACGTTCCGCTCGCGGTCCTTCGTGCGCTTCACAATCCGCGTCGACTTCCCGCACTTCGGACAATCCGTGCTCTTTGTGGTGTCCATGACCTTCTTACGGTCGCCTGTCTTTGCAATCTTCGCCATCTCTCGTCTCCTGACAAAATTCCGCCGCGTTTGCCGCGCCGTCTGTGCTGTCGTCGGGAGTTAAACCTGGTCTGTCCCAGCCGATAGCCGGGAACTTCGGTGCGCATCGCCCGGCGGCGCGCGCTGTCTTCACTCTCCGGAAGCATCCTTATTTTACACGACGCGCGCCGAGGTGTCTTGCCGAGTCCTCACAGTTCCAACTCCCACTCCTCCCCAAACTGCCCCTTCGGAAACACCGCGTGTGGCTCCTGCTTCACCAACTTATATCCTTCGCGCTCGTAAATCCCCCGCGCCGCCTTCAACTCGCTGTTCGTCCACAGCACGATCTTTTTATACCCCGCCTGCTTGGCAAACCGCGTGCATTCCTGCACCAGCGCTTTGCCAAGTCCCAACCCACGTGCGGCAGGTTCCACCCACAGCAACCTCAACTTCGCCACTTCCTCCAGTTCCGGATGCTTCACCAGGAAAACGCATCCCATCCGCTCCCCATCGCGTTCGACAATCCAACAGCGCTCTTTCGACGCGTCATGCTGTGTCTCAAAATCCGACACCACGCGCGCCACCAGCGCCTCAAAGCCCTCGGTCCACCCATAGAGCGTCGCGTATCCCTCGCCATGCCGGAACACCACCCACCCAAAATCTCCCAGCCGCGGCCCGCGCAAAACAAACGCTCTGTCGGATGTTTTTTCCTCGCCGCCCAGCACCCGTTGGATCGTCAACATCGCCGTCACCAGGCGCTGTTGCTCCTCCGACGAAACCTTCGCCAGCAGCTTCTTCACCTCTTCATTCTGTCGTATGTTTTGTGCGTCGAATTGCTGCCGCCCACGCTTGGTCAACGTCAGCAGCGACTGCCTGGCATCGCTGGCCGACGCCGCCCGCGCCACCAACTTCCGTCCTAGCAGCTTCTGCAGCAACCGGCTCAGATATCCCGCATCCATCCGCAGCTGCCGCCCGATATCAGTCGCGGTCACGTCTTTCCCGTGCGCAATCTCATAAAGCACGCGCACCTCCGGCAGACTTAGACCGGCGTCGAGAAAGCTCTCGCGCAGTACTCCAATTTCTCGTGTGTAAAAGCGGTTGAAGCTCCGGACCTCGGCAACATGCGGCGCAATCTTGGCAACGGCAGGCATAAAACTATTGTCAATCGATTACTTGACTTTGTCAACTATATGAACAAACAAAGAACCCGGGTGCCCCATTTCTCGCGTCCTTTGCGAGAAGTGGAAACCCAGACTGTCGGGTATCATCAAAGCCATGCTTCGCGGCCTCTTCAAGCGCAAACCCAAGCGTCGCACCACCGGCGTCAGCCTCTTCCTGGTCCAACGTCAGCTCGACCGCTTTTCCGACGCCCATCTCGACCGCGCCATGCAGGATGCCTGGCACAAGGAGTACGACGCCAAGGAGTTTTTCTCCGTCGCCATCCCTCAGGAGCACGGCGCCATCATCCACGCCTTCGGCTCCGAGATCTCCGTCCGCCACTTCGACTATCAACTCGACTGGAAGCGCCTCGGCGACGGCCCTCTGCCCTTCTGGGCCGCCCACACCGCCTTCACCGTCCTCGACTACCGCTGCCCCGACGAGCCCGACGACATGAACCGCCTCCGCCTCTATCGCGGACTCGCCATGCTCGCTTCAGAACTCGCCTCCGAAAATACGGCCGGCTTCCTCTTCCCGCTCGAGCAAGTCCTCCTGCCCAACTCCGAGGACGTAATCAAAGCCTTCCGCGCGCGCGGCCCCCTCAATCCCTTCGACCTCGAACTGCTGGCGGCCTAACTCTCGCCTCCGCTCACTTCATGTAGTACTGCACCGAGATCACCGGATTCTGCGTCGTATGGCTCGAGAACCCGCAACCGCCGGAGTTCTTGGTCAACACTATTTCCAGATCGTAGACCGCGCTGAACGCAACGCTCAGCCCTAGGTTCGACCACGTCGGAATGCCCTCTATGACCTCGAGGTTCACTTTCGGCGTATTCGGATTGCTCGGCTGTTCCAGCGTGATGATGGAGTCCACCCCGCAATTCCCGACACCCTTATTGTTCGTCGCACCGGATATCGCCGTCACCACAATGTCCCGATCGGGATGAATATAGCCGAGCACGGAGTTCAGCAATCCGCTATCCCCTGTATCTCCGAACAAGTATCCCGTGAAGATGATGCGCGAGTTGCTCCCCACCGGAACATCCTGGTTGATGCTCATCGTATTGTTCTGCACCACGAACTGTCCTCCCACAATTCCCGGCGCATCCACCTTCAGCGTCGCATTCCCTCCCAGCGAGAGACCGGTCTCCGCTCGCACCAGGCCGTTCGAATGCAGGAAGCTCGACGTCAGGTCCCCGGAATTGACCGGTGCCTCCAGAAAAATCGTCTTCGGGCTCGGGCCGCCGTTGAAAATCAATGTGCCCGCGCCTTCGGCAGCCGCGGAGCCGCCCTCAATCATTTGCCACGCGTAACTGTTTGCACTCGAGTTGAAGATCTCGAAATACGTCCCTGCCGTACTCGACGCCGAAATTTGCAGCGGAGTGGCATACCCAGCCCCCATAATATTCATGTAGCCATTCAGTATCTGCCCTCCGCTATTGGTCAGCGCTCCCGGAAACCCTTGTCCCGAAGCGAACGTCAACGGCCCATTCATGGTTCCGCCATTGGCCAGCAATTTTCCCGTCCCGTCCACCGAGAACACTTCCGTATTCGCCGTGCCCGTCTGTCCGCTGATCAACTTGCCGCCACCTCTGCTCTTAAGTACTTCTGCGATTCCCGTAGGACTGGAGACAGCGCTTTGCAATCCGATGGTATTGCCCGACGCCGCGGTTTCGTTGGCTGCGATCGCGATCCCTGCATTTGCCGGAGTCGACCCAAATAGCGCCACCGGACTCCCCGTCGTGGCACTCGCCAAGCCGAACAGCCCCACCCCGCCCGGACTGGACGATTGTCCGTATACCCCGACCGCGCCCCCGGACGTCGCCGTCGAATATCCGTAGATTGCCGTGTTGCTCCCCGCGGTAGCGACCAACGCCTTCCCTGTTCCCTTCTGCGTCACGCCCACCACCTGGTCCGTCGTAGTGTCCGTAAAGTTGGTAGCCGTGCTGACAAGCACGCCATTCACAGCCTTGGATTTCGTGGACGCCGTGTTGAACCGCGCCTCTTGCACCTGTTGCTCAACCGCGCTCTTCAGTCGGTCTGACGTCACAAACTCCGTGGCCGCGTGGCCCGCGAGCGTCTCCGCCTCCGCTGCCTTCAGCGCATACGGCACGCTCACCAATAGGACGCGCGGCTGCTCCGCTCGACCCTCCACGCGAATCGCCAACCACTGTGCCTCGCCCGACGTAAACAGTTCCGCCGGGATCCCGTCGGCCTTCGTCGACCCCAGCAGGATGGCGTACTTGCCGGTGCTATCCACCTGCACATTCTGCGTCTCGCTCCACAGCGCGACCTTGTCCTGGTCGCTCCGATGCAGGCTGAAGGTAATCCCCACGGTCCCGGTCGCGCCCTTCGCGGTCCCGGAAAAACGGATCAACCGCGGCACCACTGCCTGCGGCGCCGATGCGCTCTTAGCTTGTGAAAACGAAAAGGGAGCAAGAGACAACAGCAATGCAACAACCACCGATGCGAGCTTCATGCAACGCTCCTGGCAAAATTGAATTTAGGAGTCGCGGGCCGGTGGGGAATGAATACCGCGGAGAAAGGTACGAACGTGCCACGCAGTCTAGCCGATTTGTGATCCCATCTCAATCAGGCAAAAGGACAAGGGGCAGTCTGCCAATTGTCCACGGAGGCCGGGAGAGTGGCACACCCAACACTAAATGCCGCGTTGACGAGGGATAAGGGCTGCTCTGAATTACTATCCGCAATCGTGCGTAGAGTGCCTCGGGGCGGGGGTTAGGGCATCTTATGCGTTGCCGTAGTCGCTGAATTGAACTACACTCCGCCAGCAAAGTTGCCCGTTCTGCAGTAGAACTCCCCTCTGGCAAAGGATTTCGCCGTCTCTTCAAAAAATGAACTGAGGATGAACCATGCAAAGACCTCTGCTCGCCGTTTGTCTCGTTGCGTTGCTCTGCGGTTTTGGTAACGCCCAGGAATCGAGTGCCGTTTCAGCGACCCAAGTCGTCGTTCCCCGCCTGATCCGCTTCGCCGGTCAAGCCGCGAACGCCACCGGCACTCTCGGCATCACCTTCACCCTGCACAAATCCCAGCAGGACAACACCGCTCTCTGGGTCGAAACCCAAAACGTCAAGCTCGACGCCGCCGGCAAGTACACCGTCCTTCTCGGCGCCACCAAGGCCGACGGCATTCCAATGGAACTCTTTACCTCCGGGGAAGCGCAGTGGTTGGGCGTCCATATTCAGGGTCAGCCCGAGCAGCCGCGCGTGCTGATGGTCAGCGTGCCCTATGCATTACGAGCGGCACAGGCCGACACTCTCGCCGGACATGCCGCCACCGAGTTCGTAACCACCGACAAGCTGAGCTCTGCCGTCCAGCAGCAGATTCAAGGACACTTCAACGATTCCAGCAGCAAGGTGAACAAGCTAAACGGCGTCATCATCGACCCTGCAACCACCTTCTCTGACAGCAACAGCTCGCAAATTGTTTCCGTCGTTCAGAGTGGAACCGGGCAAGCTCTCATCGCCACCGCAAAGAGCAATACTGCGATCACCGGGACGTCGAACGCCTCTACGGGTGCAACGATCGGTGTGCTCGGTCAATCCGCCAGTACCAGTGGCATCGGTATCCGCGGATTCGTCAGCGCTGCGTCCGGCGGCACCATTGGTCTGTTCGGCTCGGCAGCCAGCACCGGAGGTATCGCCATTGCCGCCACCGAATCGGCGACCAGTGGAAACACCATCGGCCTCCAGGCGGCCGTCTCGAGCCCGTCCGGCACCTCGGCCGTTCTCAAGAACAAGGGCAGCGGAATGCTCTTGAGCGGACAATCCGGCGCCAACAACACTCAGGTCATCTCCATCGATGGCTCTGGCAACTTGACGACATCCGGCAACGTCGTGGCAGGTTTCTACGTCTACGCACCCGACTACATCCAGGGCGGTTACGGCGACTTCTCTGCGGATGCCGGGAATGGGGTGCAGGGCACGTCCAACAGCGGATCGGGCGTATCAGGCGGGTCCAACAGTGGAGCCGGCGTGTCAGGCGGGTCCACCACTGGAAACGGCGTATCAGGCTCGTCCACCAGCGGTTATGGCGTGTATGGCTATTCTCCCAACAACTACGGCGTGTTCGGACTTACCACTTCGGGCAACGGCGTATACGGACAGGTCTCCGTCGCCCCCCAGGCTGGCACGATAGGACGCACTCTCGATGCCAGCGGCAACTGGGGCTTGTACTCCTTTGGAAATATCGGCGCCACGGGAACCAAATCCTCCGTCGTCTCCATCGACAATGCCACCCGACAGGTCGCCCTCTACGCGGTTGAATCTCCGGGCGTCTGGTTCGAGGACTACGGATCGAGCCAGCTCGTTTCCGGCGTCGCGTCCATCGCCATCGATCCGACATATGCCCAAACTGTAAACACCAACCAGGAGTATCACGTCTTCCTCACCCCTGACGGCGACTGCGAGGGTCTCTACGTCTCCACCAGGACAGCGACCGGCTTCCAAGTGCGCGAGCTGCATAAGGGCGCGTCGAACGTGGCCTTCAGTTACCGGATCGTTGCCCTCCGGCGCGGTTATGAAACCACCCGGCTGGCGGATGTGACCATGGCGACTCCGAAGGCGTCAATTGTTACTCCGCCCCTGCCGCATGCGGAATCGGCTGCCCGAACTGCTCCCGCAAAGTAACTTCTGCGGATCGATGTCTCCCCGGAAGTTCAAACCCCGCCCAGGCATAGCTTGGGCGGAGCTCCCCAATCACTCGCATCCCACTGTGGGAAAATAAGTTGTGAGAACGGCTGTGCTGGACAGTTATCTTGTTTCTCGCGGAACCTTTGGTCTTACGATGCCGATACGATGGTGGCTACTTTTCTTCGCGTCGCAACTCGTCGCTTTTGCAGAGCTGAGTCCGTTTAGCCCTCTGTGGATGCATTGGATGGCGGGCCTATTGCTGATGCCCTTCACGTTGCTGATTCTGACTATTGGAAAGCACGTGCCGTCCTTTGTGGGAAACAGCAGCTTAGAAGCTGCCGCGATCTTCGCGCTTTTCGTTGTGAACAGCTCGACTTGGATGCTGGCTTATCGATGGTTGATGTCGCGGCGTGACAAGATGTCCGTTCCACAGGAGAGTTAGCTATTGGTAAATCGTCTTATCACTCGTAATCGTGTGGGAAAATAGCGAGTGGTAACGGCTGTTTCGGACAGTTGTCTTGTCTGGGTGCAAGAACCTTATGAAGGGAGCGGTTCGATGAGGACACTGGTTTGTACTGCGACTGCCTTGCTCCTGCTTCGTATCGCAGCTACGGCGCAGGTTGATTCAAAGCTTGATGGCAGGGTAACCAACGAACCCAACGCAGCAACGATGGTTTGGTCGATAAGCGAAGTGCGAGCTGAGATGGCTAAGAACCCGACTGCCAACGTTCCATGTGACCTCGATGCTCTCAAGCAGGCCGCGCGGATGCTAGCGGCAGAGCACGATAGTCCTGACTTTGCCTTTGCCTCATACGTGCGCCATCTCGATGCAACAGACGAATTTTCGGGGTATCGTTTTGCAATTAGCTGTGGCGTCGCAAGCGGCAAAGAAGGAGCGGCACGCTTTGTGCTCACTGCAGTACCAATTGAGCTCGGTGGATCTGGTGTTCGCGCTTTCTGTGCTGATGAGAAAGGCGTCTATGTCGACGCATCTGGCTCCGCCGCAGCCTGTCTTGCCAACAAGCAGCTGCTCAAATGAACTGTTTACTCAAGATGCGTCTGGACACGCTTTTTCAAGGCCAGAGTGCGCTGCGAGGAAACGAGTGAACGTCATTACTGTTCGGAAATCGCCTTATCGCACCCAACCAAGGAAGGCCGGATGAGTTTACGATTGTTGGCAGAGTCCGCGGGTGTGATTGCGTTGACGATACTTGCCTTCTTGCCGTGGTCACTGATCGACCGAGGCATCCACGAACTCTGGCTTACGTGGAACGGCAAATCAAAAACTCACTCCTCGCCACGTTAAAGAGCACCTTTCTTCCCTTCACCCAACTCCCGCCCCCCACCGCTCCACCAGATCCCGCGCCGCAACCGCCCACTCAGGAAATTGAAATTGAAAACCGTCTTCCACCAGACGACCCGGAACTACGCGGCGGCTCTTGAGCACCAGTTCGCTCTCCGTACGCAGAAAAAACGTTCCCAACTCCAACATCCAGCCCGGAGCCGGTAGCCCTATCCGTGCGCCCCACGCCTCTCGTAGCGCCTTCATGAATTCCTGATTTACCAACGGATTGGGCGATGCGACATTTACCGCGCCCTCAAAATCATCGTGAACGATGAGGTACTCGATACTACGAACGAAGTCCGCATCGTGAATCCACGAAACAAATTGCCGGCCGCTGGCAGCGGTGCCACCCAACCCGAAGCGGACAAGACGAAGCAATGTATCAAACACTCCGCCCCGATCCGGACTCATGATCATGGCGCTGCGCAGCGCAACCTTGCGGGTGGCAGGTGTCGGGGCGTCGAAAAATGTCTTCTCCCAGCTAGTCGCAACCTCAATGCTGAAGCGCCACGTGTCCGGTGCATTCAATTCGTTGCCACCAATCTCTCCGGTTCGCTCGTCCATCGGTCGATCCGGCGCATGACGGTAAATCGTCGCCGTGCTCGCGTTCATCCACAAGCGCGGCGGATGAGCGCACTGACCGATCGCCTGACCGAGCACGTGGGTGGACTGAATTCGGGATTCCTGAATCGCCCGCCGATTCGCCGGAGTGTAGCGACAATCCACGCTCCTCCCCGCAAGATTGATCACCACATCCGCATGGTCCAATTCCGACGTCCAGTTGCCCAGGCTCGCTCCATCCCAATGCACAACCCGCCACGGAGCCGCCGCAACCTTGCGGACAAGAACCACTACGTCATGTCCCTGTCCGTGGAAGCGTCGCGAAAGGATGTTGCCAACCTGCCCCGAGCCACCAGGAATAACGATACGAAGCGGCGTTGCCATGAGGCGATTCTATCCTCCCAAAATTCGCACCGAATCCGCCTCAAC
>Ga0206952_10128_pt3 | contig 15250 bp, 8 predicted proteins | sample Alteio_BWOrgHeat_39_FD_152966 | JGI IMG/M metagenome (GOLD analysis project Ga0206952, IMG submission 152966) | Enriched cells from forest soil in Barre Woods Harvard Forest LTER site, Petersham, Massachusetts, United States -... | ecosystem: Environmental > Terrestrial > Soil > Temperate forest >... | reverse complement strand
ACGCTCGAGTGGAGCGTCTCATCGCCTCCGCCCGCCGATGATTTTGGCGACTGTGACCCGGTGGTGTATCGTGGAGCTTACGAATTCAGCGTGCCTGACGTGGCCGAGGATTTCGTGCCGCAACATCTAACTCCGGAGCAGGTTTCCAAGGTTCGCTAGACGAGGAAGAAGAAAGAGCACCATGCCGGGTACAACCGCAACTCCGGAAATCGAACTCATCATTGAAGACATCGGTGGTGGTGGAGGCGGCGGAACCCCGCCTGCCGGTGGAGATGGCGGTGGTGACGGTGGCGGAGACAACGGCAAGCAGCGGCGCCCGTGGAGGCCGTCTGTGCGGCGTTATTACACTGGCATTGCGGTGGGCCTTGTCTCGATTCTGATGTTTTTCATGGCGCTGGCTAGCGCCTTTCTGGTGCGCAGAGGCACGAGCGGCGATTGGATTCCGGTGCATCTGCCGACAGTGCTGTGGATCAATACGCTAGTGCTGTTTGCGAGCAGCCTCACGCTGGAATTGTCGCGGCGCAGCCTTTCGCGCTCCGATCTCGGCGGCTTTCGAAACATGTGGGGGATCACCACAGGATTGGGGATTCTCTTTCTGATCGGCCAGCTAGTGGCGTGGCGGCAACTCGTAGCGCAGGGTGTTTTCATGGCCACGAATCCCGCGAGCAGTTTCTTCTACATTTTCACCGCGGCCCACGGAGTACATCTGCTCGGCGGAGTCGGAGCGCTGGTCTACGTTTTCGTTCGAAAGTTTGAGCCGAAAAGCATTACGCTACCGACGGCGGCGGAAATCACTTCGTTCTACTGGCATTTCATGGACGGACTGTGGGTTTTTCTGCTGGCGCTGCTGTATCTGGGGAAATAAGCGAGCCGTCGAACCGAATCAGCACTTCAGAAACTCTGCAATAGCGTCCACCACCCGCGCGATCCGTTCCTTGCTCAATTCCGGATACATCGGGAGCGAAAGCACTTCCTGCGCGGCGCGCTCCGCGTGCGGGAAGTCGCCCGGTTTGTGGCCGAGCGAGGCGTACAGCGGCTGGAGATGTAACGGATAAGGATAGTAGACCGTGCTTCCGATTTTTCGCGCGCTCAGAAATTGCTGGAGGGCGTCGCGTCGCTCCACGCGGATGGTGTATTGATGGAAGACGTGTTCGAATCCGTCCGGAATAATAGGCGGCATGACGCCGGGGATCTGGTTCAAGAGGCGGGTGTATTCGGCGGCGTTCGAATGGCGGGCGCGCTGCCAGTTCGAAAGATGGCGAAGTTTCACGCGAAGAATAGCGGCCTGCATTTCGTCGAGGCGGCTGTTCCAGCCGGGTTCGCTGCTGAAATACTTCGCGGATTGACCATGATTGCGGAGCGTTCGAATGCGCTCGGCAATTTGAGGTGAATTTGTCACGACCATGCCCGCGTCGCCGTAGGCGCCGAGGTTCTTCGTCGGATAGAAACTGATGCAGGCGGCGTCGCCGATGGAGCCGGTGGGCCGGCCCTTGTAGGACGCGCCAATGGCTTGCGCGTTGTCTTCGATCACAGGCAGGTTATGGGTCTTCGCGAAGGCCATGATCGGGTCCATATCCGCGGCGAGGCCATAGAGATGCACGACCACGATGGCGCGCGTGCGCGGGGTTACACGGCGTTCGAGTTCGGAGGCATCGATGTTGTAGGTGTCCGGCCGGATGTCCGCGAAAACCGGCTTGGCACCGAGTGCGCTCACGGCGCTTCCGGTGGCCACAAACGTGAACGGAGGCAAAAGCACTTCATCGCCGGGTTGCACTCCGCAGGCGCGCAACGACAAGATGAGTGCGTCCGTTCCCGAGGCGAGGCCGACACCGTGCGCGACGCCAGACAGCTTGGCGATTTCTTCTTCCAGCGCGGCGCCTTCGCGGCCCAAAACAAACTGTTGTGAGGCCATCACGCGCTCGATGGCGGTTCGAATCTCGGTGCCAATGGAGGCGTATTGCGCAGCGAGATCCAGCTGCGGCACGGGTTCGAGCAAAGGGCCAGCGATGGGAGGTGTGCTCATGGATTGCAATCTGCCGTCTTCAGTATACGTGAGCTGGAGGCCATGCGGGATTTCTGGCGTGCTGGATATAATGATGCGGCACGATTCGAACGATGCAGTTCATCGTTCCAGTTCGAAATCTTCATGTTTGCAAAACGCACCCATTGGAATCTGACGCCGAACCGGCTCAGCGAAGCACTTGCGGCGCATCGAGCCGCGGGAAAACCGTTGATCGATCTCACGGTTTCGAATCCCACCGAGTGCGGCCTGGTGTATGACACCGAAGCTATTCTGGATGCGCTGCGGAATCCGGAGGCGCTCAAATACGAACCGAACGCGAAAGGGCTCGAGCCGGCGCGGCGGGCCGTCTCTGAATATTACGCGGAGCGCGGTGCGAAGGTCGGCGTGGAAGATATTCTTCTCACGACCAGTACCAGCGAAGCGTACTCGTACATTTTTCGAACGCTCTGCGATCCCGGCGACGAAATCCTGATTCCTTCCCCCAGTTATCCGCTGTTCGATTTCCTGGCGGATATTCAAGACGTCAAGCTGGTGCGCTATCCGCTACTCTATGACCATGGATGGCTCATCGATTTTCATGCCTTGGAGCAGGCCATTACGTCGCGGACGCGCGGCGTCATCGTCGTTCATCCCAATAATCCAACAGGGCATTTCGTCAAACCTGCGGAAATGGCCAAGCTGAATGCCATTTGCTCCGCGCGGGAGATGGTGATTATCGCGGATGAAGTGTTTCTCGATTTCGCGCTCGACGCCGCAACGCGGCCCGCAAGCTTCGCCGCGGATCCGGTGGCGCTGACGTTCACGTTGAGTGGACTCTCGAAAATTTCCGGGCTCCCGCAGATGAAGGCGGCATGGTTAGTGGTTGGTGGCCCGGAAGAAATGAAAAGGGAAGCGAGTGCACGGCTCGAAGTTGTTGCTGACACCTACCTTTCCATGAGCGCCCCAGTGCAATTGGCGATGCCGGCATTTCTCAAGCAACGTCGCGGCTTTCAAAAGCAATTGCTCGTGCGCGTACGCCGAAATTTGGCGGAACTTGACCGGTTGCTGGCCAATCAGGAGACCTGCAGGCGGCTGGAACTAGAGGGAGGTTGGAACGCCGTGTTGAGAGTCCCCTCCACGCGCTCCGATGAAGACCTCGCGATAGAGCTGTTGGAAGCGAACGGAGTTCATCTCCATCCGGGCCATTTTTATGATTTCCCGGCCGAGGGTTACCTGGTCATCAGCCTTATCGTCGCGGAGGCCCAGTTTTCGCGTGGCGTGTGTGAACTTACGGCGTTTTTGGAGTGACGGCTAGCTTGCGGGATTGGGACTCAAGCTTGAGTGCCTTCCCTGGAAGAGGATGCCGGAAGCTTCACAATCTAGTAGAAGGACCGCGCACATCTACAGTTTATGGTATAAAGCGTTTCTAAATCGAGCAGTAGAGTACCAGTACCACCACATCAAACAAAGAAGTTATTGCAACTTCATCTAAAACTGACATAAAGCATAGATTGGAAAGCACCTTGCATTACTTCTGGCCGGACCTGTGGTGGTCCAACCGCTTTTCCATTCTCAAAATGACGTTGACGGGGGCAAAAGATATGAAACGTGTGCTGCCTGGAGGCGCTCGGCTGCCTCTCAGTTTGTCGTTCCTTGCAATTGCGGTATTTCTAGGGCTTCTCGCTCCATCTACTCGGGCCGACGTTAACGGCCGAATTCGCGGAACAGTCACGGACTCGTCTGGAGCAGCAGTTGTGGACGCAACCGTAAAAATCGTGAATTTGGCGACAAACCTCGAGCGTACCTTGGTGACGTCTGACGTCGGTACGTTCGATGCGCTGGAGCTGCCGCCGGGAATGTATAACGTGACAGTAGCTAAAGCCGGGTTTCGAACCTTCAAGCAGACGAGCGTCAAACTGGAATCGGCGGCGACTTTCGTGGTTTCCGCGACGCTCGAAGTCGGAGAAATGTCAGCAACTGTGGAAGTGACAGCAGAAAAGCTACAAGCGGACACGACGACGATGCAATTAGGAGGTGAGCTTGCGGGAGCAGACCTCAAGGACTATCCGCTGCTCAACCGCTCGTGGATTAATCTGCAGACAACGCTGCCGGGCGTCGTGGCCTCGTCTGATCGGTTTACCACTAATTTTTCAACGAATGGAAGCCGCACTCAATCGAACAATTACACTGTGAATGGCACGGATTCGAACGACCTTCCCCTAAACACGCCGATCGCGAACTCGATCAACCCGGACGCGATTCAGGAAGTGAAGGTGGTGGACAGCACGTTGAACCCTGAATATGGAAGAAACTCGGGCGGCACTTTGATGGTTACGACGAAGTCGGGAACGAATGAATTCCACGGCAGCGTATTTGAATTCTATCGTGACACATTCATGAATGCAAAGAACTTCTTTTCGACCAGCGTTCCACCATTTCATCAGAACCAATTTGGCGGGACCATCGGCGGGCCCATCCTAAAGAATAAGCTGTTCGGTTTCTTTTCTTATCAAGGAACTCGGACGTTTAATGGGGTAGCTCAAAATTCCCAGGTGTTCACTACTGCGCAGCGAGGGGGGGACTTTAGTGGCTCTGCTGCTTTGACGGGCACTTCTCCAATTCCCCTCACTGGTGAAGATGGCGCGGTACACCCAGCGGGAACATCCTACGCGGTGCTTTTTCCGACCAACCATATTCCCACGGTCGATTTTTCCACACCTTCTTCCATTTTGCTGAACAAATTCATTCCATCGCCGAATCCGGCAGGTGTCGGTAACACCGCATTCCAGTACTCAGAGCTGATCACTTCAAATCCCAATCAGTACCTCGCGCGCGTAGATTACAACTTGAGCTCCAAAGATACTATATTCTTTTATCTTTTCATTCAGAGGGCAACGACGTTGGATACTCTGCCTTTCCTGCCTGGTGCGACCACCCCGCTTCCGGGGTTTGGACAATTCTCACAGACGAAGATTTACCAGTATACGGCTGGCGAAACGCATATCTTTAGCCAGCACATGCTGAACGAGTTCAAGGTCGGATACAATCGGTTCAATTTCCAAGCTGTAGAGCCCTCAAACGTTGTGAGCCCCTCAACCCTCGGGTTTACTGGCATTACTCCACAGAACGCCGCAGCGAATAGTGCACCGCGAATCGACGTTACCGGGCTTTTCACCATGGGATTCTCCGACAACGGACCGCAACCTCGGATCGATGACACTGGACAACTTATCGATAATTTCTCCTACACGACTGGCAAGCACGCTTACAAATGGGGCGTGGATTTTCGCAGGGGCCATGTCTCGAATCCCTTCAACTTCCAGAACAACGGGACGTTTAGTTTCGCTGGGGGAGGTACTTTTTCGACCGGCAATCCCGGCGCAGACTTCCTGCTTGGCTTTCCAGACGGCTATGGACAGTCCAGCGGCAGCTTTATTGATGCAAGAGCCTGGGAATATTACTCCTTCATTCAGGACCAGTGGAGGCTAAAGTCGAATCTGACCTTCACGTATGGAATCGGCTGGCAGATCGACACTCCGTTAACGGATCATTTCAATCATAATCTAGCTATCAATGCCTATCGGACGGGTGTCCAATCCACTGTATTTCCAACTGCCCCGGCGGGGCTTTTGTTCCCCGGCGACCAGGGCATCTCGGCGTCCGGCTATCGCACACGCTACAACAACTTTGCGCCACGGATTGGATTCGCTTGGAATCCGATAAAGAAATTGACCGTCCGCGCAGGTTGGGGGATCTACTATGACAATTCGGAGGAAGAGCTGACATTGCAAAACCTGCTCTCGCCTCCGTTTTCTCTGATTGACTTTGGAGCGGGCGACGCGGGAGGAAGCCCCGGCTTTGCGACGCCGTTTAATTCCATCAACAGCACTACGGTGGTTGTGGGCGGCACTCCGGTGGCCCCGGTTTCCGTTCCGAACAAATATCGATTCACGCCGCCAGCGGCTGGAGCCGCTGTAAATTGGGGATTCTTCGAGCCGTTCTCATTAAACGTTATAGACCCCAATTTCAACACGCAGTATGTGATGAACGCACAATTAACGGCACAGTATCAGATATCGCCGACGATGTTGGGGACGTTCAGTTATGTTGGGGCTCAAGGACGCCGCTTAGAAGGCGTCCACGAACTCAATCCCTACAACGCGGCGACTTGCCTTGCCACGGCCGGTTGCCCAGCAGGCCGTGCGAACGAATTCTTCTTCCCAGGTGTCGGTACGATTGACAATGCCACCATTTTCGCTTCCGTCGGCGAACAGGCAACGTTCTTGCACTCGAAGTACAACTCCTTTCAGGCAACCTTGGAGAAGTCTCTCTCCTATGGCCTCAGTCTGCGCGCGGCGTATACGTACTCTCACTCTTTGGACAATGGATCAAGCTTCGAGGCCGGAAACGTCATTCCGAGCAATTTTAATTTGACGTACGGCAATTCGGCGTTCGATGCGCGGCATCGGTTTGTGGTGGAATACCTGTACCAAATTCCCGATTGGGGATTCCACCATTTGCCGAGCCGTATCACCAAAGGGTGGACTTTCTCGGGTGTAACCTCGCTTCAGACCGGTTTCCCCATTGCGCTCAGCGAGTCAGACTTCAGGACCCTCCAATGCACACCGAACATCAGCTTCTATGGATGCTGGGACCGTCCGAACATCGTGGCGGCGGTGCAGACATTCACAAATCCTCGAAATATCCAAACTCTGCAAGGAACCCAAAGGGGAATGGTGACGGGGAACTTCTACTTCGCTCCGACCAGCTTCACGCGAGAAGGGTGCACAACGCCCACCCAGGCCGTCAGCACCTGCGGGTTTGGAATCGGCAATGCCGGCCGCAACCTGTTTCACGGCCCCGGGATCAACAATAGTGACCTCTCGTTTTACAAGGACACGCAGATCACAGAGAAGTTGAAGCTACAACTTCGCGCGGACCTGTTTAACGCGTTTAACCATGCGCAGTTCAGCAACCCATCCGGGAATGTGGCCAGTTCGCTTTTCGGACGCGTGACCACGACGCGCATTCCGGCCCGGATCTCACAGTTGAGTGCGAGCTTCACCTTCTAATTTGCACGACCCGTGTTGATGCATCAGCGAGAGGGGCCGACTTCAAACAGGAAGCCGGCCCCTCTTCAGTTTTTTGCGTTCGCTGGCGAAGGCCCTAAGGAAGTCGTTGATTGACTCGGAGAATGGTATGCGGGATACTTCCGCAAGTGCACGTCCCGCGTTAAGGCCCTTTCTGTGGCGAATTTGTCAAAATTGAGACGCACTGATGTGATCGGCGGCCCCATGAAAATAACAGTCGTGAAACACGTGAAGTCTTTTTTTGCGATGGGCAGTTTTGCCTATCTGCTGGCGCTGCCTTCAGTCAGCTTTGGACAGGCGCCTAGTCCGTCGATGGGCGGAAGATTGGGGCAGGGAACGTATGTCAGTCCAAATTTCATATTGAATTTAGACGTTCAGGTGCGGGGTGCGGACGGCGCACCTTTGAAATCAATGGCGGTGGTGACCCTATATTCTTCTTCTGGCCTGCCTGTCTCCACAGCAACTACGAGGGGTACGCAAGCACTCTTCACGCAACTGGCGCCGGGGCAATATTACGTGGAAGTGGAAGCTCCGGGCTATTGGAAAATGAGAGAAGATGCCCTGGTTCAGCCCACGCTGTCGGATAACGTTGTAAAGGTGTCGCTGTCCCCGGCAGTGGCCGGGAGTGCGCCGCCTGTGTACACTCATACGCCGTTACTAAAGCCTGAGGTGCAGAAGGATCTGAACAAAGCAGTAGCTGCTCTGAGAGCCAACAACGTGGATTCGGCACAAAAGCTGATGAAGCCCGTATTGAGGGCGGCGCCGAACCATCCGGACGTATTGTATGTGATGGGGATGCTGGCGGATAAGAAGACAAATACAACAGAAGCCCAAAACTATTGGGAAAAGGCAATATCGTTTGATCCCAAGCACGAAGTATCCCTATATGCGTTGGGGCAGTCATACATGCGAGAAGGGAATTATGCGAAGGCGAATGAGCTGGGCCAGAAGGCGTTGGATCTCCAACCGAACTCGTGGAAGGCACATTCCCTCTTGGCCTCGGTGGCGTTCCGGCAGGACCATTATGGGGATGCTGTTTCTCATGGTGAACGGGCTTTGGAACTAGGCAAGGAACAGGCAGCGGGCATTTCCGTTGTTTTGGCGCAGGCTCTCGCAGTTCAAGGCCGAAGGGATGAGGCAATTCAGGTATTGAATCAATTCCTGGTCACAAAACCGGACCCGGGACAGGCGGAAATCGCGGAACAGGTGCTTACGCGATTGCAAAGCAAAGCGGATCAGTTTGTAATCGCAGGTAGTGATGCAGCAAGGGCGGCGATGGAGATTCCCCAACCGGACATTTCGCCAGTTGTCGAACATTGGGTGCCGGCAAATATTGACGATGTAGTACCAGCTGTGGAACTCGGAGCCGCGTGTAACCTAGAAGAAGTTTTGGCCAAAGCGGGGGAGCAGTTGGAGCGTTTGCCGGCCACCTTGGACCGTTTTTCTGCCATGGAAAGACTCGAACAGCAGACGGTAAATGAAAATGGGATCGCGTCCAAGGCACTGATGGTGTCGTTCACGTATGTGGTGTCCATTCATGAGACACGGCACGGTTCCCTGAACGTCGAGGAATACAGGAACGGTACGGACGACGCGTCAGTGTTTCCGGACCACTTCGCCACCCGCGGCTTGCCGTCACAGGTATTCGTATTTCACCCGTACTACCAGAATGAGTTCGATATGAAGTGCGAAGGCCTCGCGCGGCATGGAACGGGATTTGCTTGGCAGATTCGCTTCGAGCAGAAGAAGGAAGCACCGAGCCGCATGCAAGTGCACCATTTGAATGGAAAAAGATTTCCAGTGCCGCTAAAGGGCCGCGCGTGGATTGATGCGACGAATTTCCAGGTGGTTCGCCTGCAAACTGATTTGCGGGAGCCGCTAATGGCAGCGGGTTTGATCGCTCAGCACACTGAAATTGAGTATGGCCCGGTGCGATTCAGGAGGGACAACCTGGATCTGTGGCTGCCCATCCGGGCTGAGTATTATGTGCAGACGAAAGGGCATCGAATACACAGGCGGCACGACTTTAATGACTACCTTCTATTTGCAGTGGACGACAAGCAGAATATCGGCAAGCCAAAGAGTATTCCCGACTCGCAATAAGGCACGCTCGACGAACAATGAGGCTTACGCATTAGCTGGTCCAAGCGCATGGCTTGTGCTTGGTGCAGCGCTCGCGATCCTTTTTATGGAAGGGAGCCGGACAGATGGGTTCGGAAGCAAGACTGCGTTTGTGTTGAGGTAGCTGGTTAGCGCAGGCGGCCGGGAGGGTCGGCTGGGGAGGGCATTGGGGCGGACTTGCTCCCAGCTGCGGAGTTGGCAGCGACGTTCACGGGCGCGGGGTTGGGCAAGCCAGCGCCGGCGTTCAGCTCGACATGGTCTTTCGCGCAAGCGGGGCAGTAGCCTTTGCCGGTGTCCTCGTCGCGCAGGCTGGCGAGTTCGTAGCAGCCGCAGATGCAGTCGCAGTAACCGGTTTCGGATGCGGTTTTGATGGGGATCAGCGCCATAACACGGGAATAGTACGCATTCTGTCGTGTCTCCGCAAGCGAGAGTCGCAAGCGGCGGAACGTCTACATTTCGGTCGGCTGGTGTCCGCTGATCAGCAAAAGAGCGTTTCCTAAACGCAGACACACAGAGGCCTCAGAGAAGAACCAGCCTAAAGACAGCAGGAAACCACGGAAAGAGCGGCTCGCCTCGGAAGGCGCGCCCTGCTGCGGCAAAAGTGACAGCCGGGCCCCGACAGGGTCTGGGAAACTTGCCGCGCTCCAGGAAAGACTGACCTTCAGACTCAGGGCTTATCTGTCACGACCCTCTATCCACTGCTTGCTCTGTTCACTACAAGTTCTTCAGGTGGGCCAGCCGGAACGGCGAGCCCAGGTTTTCGCGCAGCTCGATCCAGTGCTGTTCCGGGATGGACATAAACACTTCCACGACGCGGGGATCGAACTGGCTTCCCGAACACCGGCGAATCTCCTCGCGAGCGTGGGACATGGGCAGAGCCCGGCGGTAGGGCCGGTCGCTGATCATGGCATCCAGCGAATCGGCGATGGTAAATATGCGGGCGCCAAGAGGAATCTGGTCGCCCTTCAGTCCGCGAGGGTAGCCTGAGCCATCAAAGAATTCCTGGTGCGCAAGCACAATCTCCGCGGCATCGCGGAGAAACGGGATACGAATCAGCATGTTATAGCCAATCTCGCAGTGTTCCCGCATCTTGTTTTTTTCTGCGTCATCCAACGGCCCCGGCTTTCGCAGAATGCTGTCCGGAATAGCCATTTTGCCAATATCGTGGAGAAAAGCGGCACGCGCCAGAATCGGCAAATAAGGAGGCGGTACGGGCATGGTCCGCGCGATCGAAATACAGAAGGCTGTAACGCGCTGGCAATGTCCCTCGGTTTCCGCATCCTTCAAGTCCAGCGCGCTCCCCAGGGCCTCAAGAGTATCGTCGTAGGACTGCTCCAGCTCCGAATTCTTGGCGATAAGCTGGGCAGTGCGCTCCTCCACCTTCTGCTCCAAATCTCGCTGGTAGTTGCGGTTTTCGATGACCAGCCGGCGATGCTGGAGCGCGCGGCCAACCCCAAGAAAGAGCTGGTCCTTCTCAAAGGGCTTCAGAATATAGTCATAGGCGCCGCGGCGAATCGCCTCCAGCGCGGTGGAGATATCGTGAATCGCGGTGACCATGATCACCGGCACTTCGGGATCGTATTGCCGCATCCATTCGAGCAGCTTGATGCCGTCCATCTCCGGCATGATCATGTCGCTTAAGACCAAATCGGGCGTAGTCTTCTTGATCTGATCCTGCGCGAAGCGGCCGTTCTGCACCGCAGTGCAGCGATAGCCCTTGGATTCCAGCATCGTGGAAACCACCTCACGAATGGCTTCTTCGTCGTCCACAACTAGTATGTTTTCGATCTCCACGCGGGTCCGCCCCCAGTAGGCATTATATGTGACGGCACACAGGAATGCTGGGGGCCTTGCCCACTTAGAAAATAGCGTGTTAGCGTCACAATAAAGGTTATCTAGCAGGGCTTCTCGCCGTCCAAAGCAATTCTCGCGGCCGCAAACGCGCCGCAGCGACGGCAATTCCGCCCGGGAGGCGGCGCCACGTGTTGGAAAATCAGGGCCTGCTCGGCATCGCTTTCTTTGAGGCCACGGCTTTCATCATTCTGCTGGTCCTGTTTCTGGTATTCCGGCGCGACCAACCTGCCGCGTATTTTCGATTCTGGCTTGGCGGCTGGTGCTGCTTTACGCTCTTTTCCTTGTGCGAAGTCGCCTTCCTCATCCGCCCGTTTCCGGGAATGCATCTGGTGCTACTGGTTGGGCAATCCGCTGCACTCCTGTTGTTCCTTCTGTCGGTGATGCAGTGCTCCGCCGGGTCGGACCGGCGCATTTGGTCCGTTCTCCCCTTGATTGGCTTGGTTTTAGCGGTGATCTACTACATTGAACGAAATGGCCCGCAAGCGTTTGCTTCGATCCACTGGGAAACCGCCATTCTGGAAAGCGTCATCTGCTTCATTGCGGGTTGGTTTATGTTGCGGCCCGCGATGGTTCGGCGCGGGCACGGCATCCAGCTTCTTGGCGGCATATTTCTATTGAGTGGGCTACATGGACTCGACCGCCCGCACTGGCCCGAGCACCCCCTGTTTCTGTTGCGGGTGGCTTTCGACCATTTGCTGGGTGTGGCTTTGGGGATCGCCATGGTGGTGGTTGTTTTAGAAGGCGCGCGGAGCCGCACGGAAGAACTGAATGACAAGCTCAGACGACTGACGCTGCTGACGGCCGCGAGCACGCAAACGCTGTCCGTTCAGGAAGTCATGGATCAGGTTCTTTCACAGCTAGTGGAAAGCCTCGGCGCCACGCATGGAATCGTTCGCCTGCTGGAAGGTGAGGGTAAATCTGCCCAGTTGGTGGCTCGGGCGACCGTTGGGTTTGACAAGGCATTTCTGACGCGGTACGCGAAGCTCTCGGCCACGGAGCCTTGGGCACAACAGGTCTTGAAGGGAAACTGCCAAGTCCTGCAGTCCGAGGAGGAGGAGGACCTGGCCGCGCGACAAAGATTCGGCGAAGCCGGCCTAAAAGCTCTCGTTACACTGGTTCTTCCCGGCAAGACCGGACCCTTGGGAGTCATTGCGGTCGGATCGACGAGAGACGTCCGCTTCCAGCCGGATGAACTGTCGTATTTGGTCAATATTGCCAACTTGCTTGGACTCACGCTGCAGAACGTCCGCTTGTTTGAACAAGTCAATACCGTTCAACAGCAATGGGAATACACATTTGATTCGATTGGCGACCCCATTCTGGTGCACGATCGCCAGGGACGCATCCTTCGCAGCAATCAGCGGCTGACCGACCTGCTGGGCCGCGAAGGCAGCGTACTGGTTGGCCGGAGCGTCACGGAGCTTCTTTCCGCCAAAAACGCAGCTTACAAAATCTGCCCCTACTGCGAAGGAGTCGCCGGCGAGGGCGACGAGCCCGACCCTTGGCTGTCCGGCTATTTCCTGTCGTCGAATTCCACGTTTACGGACCCATCGGAACGTCAGCTTGGCACGGTACACGTCTTGAAGGACATTACGGATCGCAAGCGCGCAGAAGAAAAATACCGCACGCTTGTCTCCAGCGTCCAGGAAGGCGTGTTCATTTCCACGCCTCAGGGCCACTTCCTCGATTTCAACGATGCGCTTCTCCGCATGACGGGGTACGAATCCCGCGAGGAATTGATGGGCATTGATATCCCTGCAGCGTTCTACGTCAACCATTACGATCGCGAAAGACTGAAGAAGCTGCTGGAACAGCATGGCTCCGTTGCCGATTTTGAATTCGACATGCGCCGCAAGGACGGCGAAATCCGCACGATGCTGGAGTCTTCCATCGCCGTGCGGGATGCCGCGGGCAACGTCACCGCGTATCAAGGGTTCTTGCTGGACATTACGGAGCGAAAGCAAGCCGAGCACGAAATCCGGCGGCGCAACCGCGAGCTGCTGGTGTTGAACTCCATTGCCCAGACGTTGACCGAGTCCATGGACTTAAGCGATTCGCTGCACAGGACCCTGCGTCAGATGGCCGAGCTGTTCAGCCTGGACGCCACCTCGCTCTTTCTTTTCGAGCAAGATGGCACCCAGTTAAGGCGCATCGCGGCGGTTGGACATCGCTCGGAGTATTCGAGGCACTTTCCATCAACACCAGTCAAGCCGGAGCTGATGCAGCACATCAAAGCCGTCCATGCGACTTTTCTTTCCGCCCAGGGTCTGCCGCTGCCGCCGATTTTCCGCGACGCGCAGCAAAAAGAAGAGATTATTGCGGCGTACATCGTCATTCTCTGGTCCAAGGATCGCGTTATCGGTGGCCTGGTGGTGGGAAGCCGCACGGCGCGTGAATTCTCGTCTGCGGACGTCAACTTGCTCATCGCGGTGGGCAGCCAGATCTCCAGCGCGATCGAGCGCACCATGCTTTACGAGGAAACCCGCCAGGCGTATGACAATCTGCGCCGCACGCAGGAGCAATTGGTCCACAGCGAGAAGCTGGCGGCGGTGGGACAGTTGATTTCAGGCGTGGCGCACGAACTGAATAACCCGCTGACGGCTATCCTTGGATACAGTCAATTACTTACGTCCAGCGGCCAAATGGGGCCGCAGGGGATCGAATATTCCGACAAATTGTACAAGCAAGCTCAGCGCACGCACCGCATCGTCCAGAATCTCCTGAGTTTCGCACGGCAGCACAAACCCGAGCGCGTTCCCGTGCGGATCAACCAAGTTCTCGAAGACACTCTGGCGCTCCGCGACTACGACCTGCGCATGAGCAATATCCGCGTGAACCTGGAGCTGGCTCCCGACCTGCCCGTAACGGCCGCCGATCCCTATCAATTGCAGCAAGTCTTTTTGAATTTAGTGAATAACGCGGTGGACGCGATCCTGGAGCGCTCCGCCGATGGCGACCTGTGGGTGCGCACAGGAACGAATGCCGATAAGCTCTTCATCGAGTTCACCGACAGTGGCCCGGGCGTTCAAGACGCTTCGCGCGTCTTCGATCCTTTCTACACCACGAAACCTGTCGGCAAGGGCACTGGCCTGGGATTGAGCATCTGCTATGGCATTATCACGGAGCACGGTGGAACGATCCGTGTCCGGAATATTCCGACGCGTGGGGCGTCTTTTACAATTGAACTGCCCTTCCAACCTGCGGCCCTGCCGCAATCCTCTGACCCTGGCCAATCACGCGTCTCCGGGAAAGACGGGCGCATTCTGCTTATAGATCACGATGATTCGGTGTTGGAGGCTGTCGGTACTTTCCTGCGCGGCCGCGATCATCGCGTGCTGACCGCGAAGGACGCCCGCGAAGCTCGCTCGCTGATTGAAAAAGAGGAGTTCGACATCGTGGTCGCGGATCTGCAGGTTTGCGATGCTCCAAATGGAGAGAGCCTTAAGGAATGGCTGGCGCATCAGAAGCCCGCCCTTGCCCGCAAAGTGATTTGGATGTCCGCGGCCGTGCGCTCGGGCGGCGAGGGAGAAAAAAGTACTGGGAGCGGCTGTCAGATTCTGCAGAAGCCATTTAAAGCCAGCGATCTGCTTGCCGCAGTCGATGAGCTATTACAAAGCAGCGTCAATGTCGTGCCCATCGAGCGATGAAGCAAACTTTGCCGATAGAGCGGCGTGCTCGCCCATTTCTTTCACCGCGGTTTCCATTCGAACACTCAAAGCACTGAGCAGTTCGCTCAAACCGTTTAATTGCGGGAGAGGCGCCAGCCCCGCCCACAACATCATTCGTATCGTCTGGTAACTCCAGGCAAACTTTATCGTCAGACGTAACCTCTCGAATTCCTGCATCGCGGCCAGCTGCGGTGATAACCGGGCAATCATGCTCGCCATCCGCAACAGATCCTTGAAATCCACTCGCAGCGCCGACAAATAGTTCAACGCGATGCGCTGGCGCTCCCGTTGCACACGCCGAACTAAGGCCTTCGACGCCCTTCGTGACAGGTATTCACAATCCGTTTTCCCCAAAGCCTGCTGGATCGGCGGCAGAAAATTCACGTGGCGTCTTCCCGTCTCCGGAAGATCGTTTAAAGTCGGTTCCGGCTCCCGCAGCTTCGCCGGTCCGCGCAATGCCCAAGCCAGCAAAAGCAGTAAGATGGCGACAACGCCGATGAAAAAAAACATGGTGA
>Ga0206952_10212_pt1 | contig 15459 bp, 11 predicted proteins | sample Alteio_BWOrgHeat_39_FD_152966 | JGI IMG/M metagenome (GOLD analysis project Ga0206952, IMG submission 152966) | Enriched cells from forest soil in Barre Woods Harvard Forest LTER site, Petersham, Massachusetts, United States -... | ecosystem: Environmental > Terrestrial > Soil > Temperate forest >... | reverse complement strand
ACGCCTTCATTCCGTCACCGGCGGTACGCAAAAAGTCTTGGTAAAGATCGGTGATAAGCCGTTTTTGGAAATACTGATCGATTATATCGCTTCCCAGGGCGGGCGGCGTTTTATCTTGTGTGTCGGCCATGGCAGCGATGAGGTCAAGGCCTATTTTAAGGATAAATATCAGGACCGCGAAATTATCTTTTCCACGGAAAAAATCCCATTAGGCACGGGGGGCGCTATCAAGCAAGGGTCCCTTCACGTTAAAACGGATCAGTTCTTAGCGATGAATGGGGACTGTTTTTGCGTGATCGATTACAACCGTTTGATCGCGTTCCATCAAGAGCAAAAGTCTAAAGCGACCTTGGGCGTAACGCTTATGCCCGACGCCCGAGAATATGGAACTATAGAGATCACGTCAAGCGGGGCCATCGAGGCTTTTAAAGAAAAACAGCCGATGATGAGGGAAGCGTTTATCAATACCGGCACCTATTGCTTTGATCGTAAAGTGTTTTCTTTCGTGGAAACCCCGTCAAAATTTTCGATCGAATATGACTTCTTTCCGCATTTGGTAGGCCAAGGGTTTTACGCGTTTAAAGTAGAGAACCGTTTTATTGATATCGGGACCCCGGAACGTTATTCCTGGGCGCTGGAACATCTTAAAACATTAAAGGGACAAGTATGAAGCAGGATTTCAACAAGGCAACGGCTGTTAGCGACGGGCAGGAGGCATCCAAATCCGGCTATAAGGTCCCTTTTGGTACAGTGTCCATAACTCCCAAAGCTAAAAAACTCATTGATGAGGCGATCGAACGCCGCTGGCTGACCAAAGGTAAATACGTCAGGGAATTTGAGGAAAAATTCGCGGCACTTTTCGGCGTCAAATACGGCATCGCGGTCTCCAGCGGTACGGATGCCGATGCCATTGCCTGCGCGGTGCTTTATGATTTTGGCGCCAGGCGCGGGGATGAGATCATCGTGCCTGCCCTGACCTTTGTTGCCACGGGCAATGCGGTCTTACAGGCGGGATTCACTCCCGTTTTCATTGATGTGGAACGTGAGACTTTAAACATTGACCCTAAAAAAATTGAGAAAGCCATAACTCCCAAAACGCGTGCCATTATGCCCGTGCACTTGATGGGTAAACCCGCGGCCATGGATGAGATCATGGGCATTGCTAAAAAACATAAGCTTTATGTGATCGAGGACGCCGCCGAAGCGCATGGCGCTGAGTACAAAGGTAAAAAAATAGGGGCCATCGGTGACATGGCTTGCTTTTCATTGTACGCGGCGCATATTGTGACGACCATCGAAGGGGGCATGCTCATCACCAATAATGAAAAAATGGCTGAGGCTGCCCGCTCTCTGCGCAATCATGGGATCGATGGAAAATTCCAATTCAAGCGCATTGGTTTTTCCGCAAAAATGAATGAGATCGAGGCTGCTGTGGGTTTAGGGAACATCGAGATATTTCACGATATTCTGGAGAAGAGACGGGCCAATGTCCGTCATTTGATCAAAGCTTTTTCTAAATTTCAGGAATATTTTTGGTATTTACAGGAAGAGAAGCATGAGATTTTAGGCCCACACGCGTTTTCGATCATCCTTAAAGAAGGGGTTAATTTTACCAAGGATGAATTTGTGACTTATTTAGAACGGCAAGGTGTTGATTCGCGTAATTTGTTTTATTCTATCCCCACCCAGACCGAGAGTTACCAGTTTATGGGCCATAAGCTGGGGGATTTTCCCCGATCGGAATATTGTTCCGACCACGGGACGCATATCGGATGCCATCAGGATGTCGGGATACCTCAAATGGATTATGTCATTCAGGTGGTTGAAAAATTCCTTAAATCTAAAGGGTATACTGTTTAGTGCATGCGCATAGCTATCAATGGGCGATCCATCCTTTTAAGTCAGCGTACAGGCATTGGCCGCTACACCTATCATCTTTTGGACAATTTAGGGAAGATCGACCATACCAACGAATATATCCTTCATGCCCCCAAACGTTTGTTCGATCTTAAACGACGCCTGCCGGATTTTTCCCGTTATAAGAATTTTAGAAATCGCGTGGATTATTTTCATCAGGGGACCGGAAAGAGCGACATTTATCATCTACCCTCTCCGGATATTATCGGTACGCATTCGGGTAAATTGATCGTTACCATTCACGACCTTATTCATAAGGCTTACCCTCAAAGCCAAACGCCGCAAACCACGGAGTTGACTGAAAAATATATGCGGGACATAGCCGTTAAAGCGGACCATATCATTTGTATTTCCGAAAATACCCGCCAAGATCTGCATAACTTCCTTAATATTCCTCTTGAAAAAACGTGCGTGGTTTATAATGGGGTTGATCATCACTTGTTTTACCCTTTATCTTCCCAGGAACGCCTTGATGCGGCAAATCAGATCAAGGAGCATGGTATTGATAAGCCCTATATTTTGTATGTGGGAACTATTGAACCCAGGAAAAACCTGGCCGGCTTGCTTGAAAGTTTTGCCTTGCTTAAGTCAAAAAAGATCTTTCATGGGCAATTGGTTGTTGCCGGTATGCAAGGCTGGATGGTGGAAAATATAGAGGGCCTGGTCAAAAAATTAGGTATTCAAACAGACGTCATTTTTACCGGTTTTGTCAGTGATGAGCAATTGCGCCGGCTTTATAATATGGCTGAGTTGTTTGTGTTCCCGTCTTTTTATGAGGGATTTGGTTTTCCCATCCTGGAAGCATTTTGTTGCGGGGCCGCGGTCATTACTTCAAAGACCTCGTCCTGTGTGGAAATCGCCTCTGACGCGGCTATACTCACTGATCCTTCGGATCCGAAAGTGATAGCGAGCGCTATGGCGCAAGTATTGACAGATAAGAACCTTAAAGGGTCTTTGCGTAAAGCCGGGTTAAAACGCGTTGAGGAATTCTCTTTTGAAAGGATGGCCCGGGAAACGCTGGCTGTTTATCAGCGTCTTGCCCTTCTATGAAGATCAGTGGTTTTACCATTGTCCGCAACGCGGTCAAATTCAATTACCCGGTGATCGCTTCCATACGCTCGATCTTGCCCATCTGCGATGAATTCATTGTCAATGTGGGGGATAGTGAAGATGGCACCTTGGACCTGATCCGTTCGATCGATAGCCCCAAGGTTCGCATTATCCAAAATCAATGGGATATGGGCCAGGGGGCACAGGTATTATCCCAGCAGACAAATTTGGCCCTAAAAGAATGTAAGGGCGATTGGGCTTTTTATCTGCAAAGTGACGAGGTCATCCATGAGGCGGATCTGAATAAACTGAAGTTTTGGATGCGTTATTACCTGAATAAAAAAGATGTTGATGCCCTGCGTTTTTGGTGGTTTCATTTTTATGGGTCTTTTTGGCGCTACCGCGTTGATTTCGGTTGGTATCAAAAGCAGGACAGGATCATCCGTAATAACGGGCAGATAGAATCCCATGGGGATGCTTTCAGCTTCAGGCGTATTGATGGAAAAGCTTTGCGTACCGGACTTACGCATTGCTATCTTTATCACTATGGATGGGTCAATTCCAATATAGCGATGCAAAGCCGTTGCGACAATGCGTTAGAAATAGGTTTCATGGATAAAAATAAGAATAATTCGTTTACGGGCGGGTATGGATATTTAGACCGTTTTCCCGCGTATTTAGGCACCCATCCGGCTGTCATGAAGGAAATGGTGGAACAGCATCCATTAAGCCGGGAAGATTTTGATACTATCCGCAAGAAATTATGGTGGAGCCCCGCCTTATGGTTTCGCCTGCGTTATAAAACCGGGAATCGTGTTAAAGAGAGGATCATCTAGTAAGAAATGGATAAGATCATAAAAATAATAAATGTCAGCATAGGGCGTTACTGGTTTTATTTTTTCCTTATTGTCGCCATCGTCATCAAATTCTCTCTTTTTTTTTATATCGTTACCGTGATCCCCGTAGCTGTTATCGACCCGGACTCGCCTGTTTATTTTCAGGGAGCAGATTCGATCCGGGCATTCTTGCTTCATCCACAATACGGTTTAACGCATAATTCACAGGCGTGCCCGGGGTATCCTTTGATCTTGGCCTTTTTTATGTATGGCTTGGGCTTTTCGGTCCTTCAGGTGGTATTTATCCAAATTCTTTTGAATTTTCTTACGGCCTTTGTCGTAGCGCGGATCGCCCGTTCAATAAACCCGGATTGGGCTGCCATCAGCGCGCTCATTGTCCTTCTGGATGTGCCGTTGACGGCGTACTCGCAGCTCATCATGACGGAATCGGTTTTCATCCTTGTGTTGTCGGTCTTCATCCTTTGTTTCCACCGGTATCTCGCGATCCCCAGCTATAGACGATTGATCTTTGCGGCACTTATGCTTGTCCTTTGTGTTTATATCCGGCCGATCGTCTGTTATCTGTCTTGGGTTGTGGCAGCGTTTATCATTTATTTCCGTTGCGCGGGACATTGGAGAAAGAACATGGCCCATGCCTGCGTACTCATCCTTATTTTTTATGGGCTATGTTTTCCATGGCAGTACCGTAATTTTAAAAGGTATGGGGATGCCCGGATGAGCTCGATCGCTGAGCATACTTTTAAACTTCACTCATTTTTTAAAGACTCTGAGGAGAAAAAGGCGTGGGTCGCACCCAAGGCGCCGGATTATCTTTACTATCCGTTCGCATTTTCGCGCAATGTGGTGGAATTATTGACAACGCCGGGGAACACAAAACCCTGTCGTTCCGCCTGGTGGATGAATTTCAGCAGGGTTTTGGGCTATCTGGTGATCGTGTTCTGGCTTCCGGGGTTCTTGATGGGTTTGACCTGGGGGCAGAGGGAGTTACGGTATTCGTTTCTGATCTGGATCTTCCTTTATTTTCTGTTCGCGACGATCGGCGCGGTGGGGTGGACCGTGACTTCCCGGTACCGCATCGCGATGTTGCCGTCGATCGCGGTCATTGCTACTGCGGGATGGTTCAAGATCCGAACGCTATTGATGAGGGCCTATGAATTTCAAAAAAATCCTGATCATTAATCCCTACGGTATCGGGGATGTTTTATTCACCACTCCGGTCATTAAGAATTTGCGCCTGGCCCATCCTCAGGCGCGTATCGCCTATTTGGCTAATCGACGCACCGCTGATTTTCTGAAAGTTAACCCGGGCATCGATCAGGTTTTTGTCTACGAACGCGACGCGTTCGTCGAAGCCTATCGCCAAAACCCCTTGAATTTCGCGCAAAAATGGTTTTCATTCATCAATGCTGTCCGTCGTGAAAAGTTTGAGGTCGTTTTTGATTTTTCCCTTAACAACACTTTTGGGTTTTTATCCGTTGCCAGCGGGATCAAAAGGCGCATTGGGTTCAATTACCGCGGCCGCGGCCAATTTTTGACGGACAAGATCGAATTGATCGGGTTTGAAGGCAAGCATGTGGTGGACTTTTTCCTGGACCTGTTAAAATTTGTCGATGTGCCCCTGGTTGATCCGCATTTGACGCTGGATATCCCCCATCAAGATATCCAGTGGGCCAAAGATTGGTTGGTCAAGAATAAGGTGGATGCCCATAAACCTTTGGTGGCTGTATTTCCCGGAGGCGGTGCAAGCTGGGGGGATGGGGCCAAGTACAGGCTTTGGGGAGCGGCCAATTACGCCCAATTAGTGGACAAAATCGTTGAAAAATTCGACGCTGCCATTATACTGTTGGGAGACTCGAAAGATGGAACTTTATGCCGTGAAGTTTCCCGTTTGGCGCGTTTTCCTTTATATGATGCGGTCGGGCAAACCTCATTGTTGGGTTTGGCCGCGCTTTTTAAGCAATGCCGCGCGGCCATCATCAATGACGCGGGGTCTGTTCATGTGGCAGTGGCTGTAGGAGTCAAGGCCCTTTCCATTTACGGTCCGGTAGATCCGAACGTATACGGCCCTTATCCCCCTGCGGAACACAGGACTGTTCAAAAGGGATTGCCTTGCCAACCCTGCTATCGCCGTTTTCGTATGCCGCAATGCAGCCATGTCAGCTGCCTGCGCGATTTATCCGTCGAAGAAGTTTATAGAAAGGTCCAAACCATTTTATGAGCATTCCTTTTATTGATTTTAAAGAGCAGAACCGTCTTATTCAAGGCGAGGTGGATTCAGGTTTTAAAAAAGTCTTTGAAAAAGGGGATTACATTTTAGGTGAACAAGCCCATATTTTTGAAGGGGCTTTCTCTAAATACTGTGAAGTTCAATACGGGGTGGGTGTTAATTCAGGCACCGACGTGCTTCATTTGGCCCTGATGGCTTTGGATATCCAGGAAGGCGATGAAGTGATCGTCCCGACACATACCTTTATCGCCACGGCTTTGTGCGTTTCTTTTTGCCGCGCTAAACCGGTTTTTGTGGATATTGAGCCGGATACTTATAATATCGACCCCAAAGCTTTCCAGGCGGCGATCACCAAAAGGACCAAAGCCGTTATCCCCGTGCATATTTACGGCCAGCCGGCTAATATGGATGAGATCGTCGCGATAGCCCGCAAACACGGCATTAAGGTCGTCGAAGACGCGGCCCAGGCGCACGGTTCACGTTATAAGGGGAAACGTGTCGGGTCTCTGGGCGATGTGGCCTGTTTTTCTTTTTACCCGACCAAAAGTTTAGGGGCCTGCGGGGACGCGGGAATGATCGTGACCAATGATAAAGGTATTTATGAAAAAGCCCTGATGCTGCGCGATTATGGCAGGTTAGGGCGTTATGAACATAAGATCAAAGGGACCAATTCGCGTTTAGATACGCTTCAGGCCGTGGTCCTTAATGCCAAGTTAAAACATTTGGACCTTTGGAACGAGATGCGCGCGAAAAACGCCGCTATCTACGCGCAACTTTTAAAACCACTAAAAAACGTGACCACTCCTGTGACCAAGCAGGACCGCACGCATGTGTTCCAAACCTATGCCATCCTTGTGCCCGATCGCGATAAAGTCGTTGAGGCCATGAAAGCCCAGGGTATCGGAGTGCTTATCCATTATCCCATTGGCTTGCATTTGCAAGCGGCTTATGCCGAATTAGGCCATAAAAAAGGGGATTTTCCCATTGCTGAGAAGGTTGCTTGTAATGTGATGAGCTTGCCGATGTTTCCGCATATGACAGGGGAACAGATCGAAACGGTGACAGCAGCTTTGAAGAAATCTTTGTGAGGGAGAGGGTATTGTGTCTTTACCGATCAGTGTTGTAGTTATCGCTAAAAATGAACAGAACCGGATCAAACCTTGCCTTGAAAGTGTTTATGGCTGGGCGGACGAGATCGTGGTGCTGGATGATGAGAGCACGGACAATACGCGCGCCATCGCTGCCGGATTTACCGATAAAATATTCATCCGGCATATGGAGCTCGAGGGAAAACACCGCAATTTCGCGGCCTCTTTGGTCAAAAATGACTGGATACTGCTTTTGGATTGTGATGAGCGCATGACGGATGAGCTTAAAGAAGAGATCGCCGTGGCGCTCAAAGAAGGGGACCCTAAGATCGTGGCGTATTGGGCGCCGCAGATCAATTATTTGGGGGATGTGCAATTGAATCATGGCGGCTGGTCCAGTCCCCATATCCGTTTATATAATAAAAATCATGTGAAATGGTGTGAGGCCGAATATGATGTCATTCACCCTGGCATTAAACTTTCAGAGGGGTACAGGGGGGCAAATTTAAAGTGCAAGACCATCCATTATAGTTTTAGCAATGTGGAGAATTTTATCGGGAAGATCAATCGTTACTCGACGCTGGAAGCAACCAAATGGTATCTGGACGGGCGCAAGATGTCCATGGGCAAGGCCATGTGGCGTTCGTGGGACCGTTTTTTCAGGCGTTTTATCGCTAAAAAGGGATACAAGGATGGTTATTATGGTTTTGTAGCGGCGGTCTTGAGCGGTTTCCATGAATTCGCCGCGTACAGCAAATACAGGGAAATGAAAGAAAAAGGGTATTACCTGCCCAAGGCTTCAGCCAAGGCTGGAGCGCCACTATGAAAGTGGTTTTTCTAGACAGGGACGGTGTCATTAATGAATTTCCCGGCAATGGTTTTTATGTGACCAAGGTCAAGGATTTTCATTTTATCCCCGGATCATTGGAAGCGATCAGGGATTTGACCCTAAACGGGTACAAACTTTTTGTCATCTCCAATCAGGCGGGGGTGGGCAAGGGTGTTTATTCCCTGGACAAACTCAAACGCATTGATGCCAAGATGACCAAGGGGGTTGAGAAGGCTGGGGGAAAGATCCGCAAGAGTTTTTATTGCACACACCGTTCGGATGCCGGCTGTGACTGCCGCAAACCCGGGATCGGGTTATTAAAGAAGGCCCTTAGGTCCCTTAACAAAACCATTATCCACGCGCAGAAGGCTTTTTTCGTCGGAGACACCGAAGGCGATATCAAGACCGGGCATAATGCCGGTTGTAAGACTATTTTTGTGCTCTCAGGCCGCGAAAACCGCCGCTATATGCGTAAATGGACCGTCAAACCTGATTTCATCGTCAAAGACCTGAAAGCAGCCACCCAAATTATCCAAAATGAAAATTCTGGTCATACACGCAACAGCCGGGGCCGGACATAAGAAAGCTGCAGAGGCTATTTTTCACGGATTGCAAGCCAAAGGCGGCTTTGACGCACGTCTGGTTGATGCCCTGGACTACACCAATCCTTTTTTTAAGAAAAATTATCCGGGGAGCTATACTTTTTTAGTTACCCGTCTGCCCTGGGCCTGGGGATTTTTCTTTGCTTTGCTTGACCTTCCCTGGATGCAGCCATTGGTGCGAAAATTCCGGCGTTTGTACAACGGCTTTAACGCCCAGGCTTTGCAGGAATTCCTGGTCCGGGAGCAGTTTGATGGCATTATCACGACCCAATTTTTGTCGGCGGAAGTTTGCGCGTATCTTAAACGCACCGGGGCGATCAGATCCAAGATCATTTGTGTCGTGACGGATTTTGACGCGCATCGCGTTTGGGTGAACGCGGGCACCGATATTTATGCAGCAGCCTGTGAATACACCAAAAATAAATTGATCGCCTTAGGCGTGCCCTCTGAAAAGATCTTCACGACAGGCATTCCCACGGATCCCAAGTTTGCCCTTAAGCCCGATACCATTGTTTTAAAGAAAAAATTAGGGGTCCAGGACGGGCTATTTACGATATTGATCGCGACCGGTTCTTTTGGCATGGGGCCGGTGGAAGAGCTTATGAAACTGCTCGAAAACTATCAATTGCTGATCGTTTGCGGAAATAACCGGGTTCTATACGAACGTTTAAAACCACTGGCCCAAAAGAACGCGCATGTTTTAGGGCTGGTTGACAATATGGATGAATTGATGGCTGTTTCCAATGTCATGGTGACCAAACCCGGTGGGCTATCCATTTCGGAAGCATTGGTGAAGAATTTACCGATGTTATTCTTTAGCGCCATCCCCGGGCAGGAAACCAATAATATCAAGGTTTTAAGCACTTATGAAGTGGTGTCGCAGGCCCAAAGTTCTTTGCCCCAGATCGCTGAGACCATTCATGAGTGGGATTCAAATCCCAAGGACTTGGATGCTTTGCGGCAACGGATGAGCGAATTGGCTAAACCCAATGCGGTTGCTGATATTATTGCATTGCTATGAACGAGGCACTATACAGCCATTGGGATGAATTTTTTCCGCAATCAGTTATGAAGCTTTCCTTATGATCGCTCAAGTCGTTTTTGACCTACCTCTTGATGGGCCTTTTGATTATTTGATCCCCGAACATTTAGCCCCCGCAATCGCGGTAGGGGTGCGTGTTAAGGTTTCTTTCGGGCCCAGGCCCCAAATTGGTTTTGTCATTGGACTACTTGGGGCAAGTGCCCTTTCCAAATTAAAACCTGTGCAGTCCCTGTGTGATGCCTTCCCGGTGTTTAACAGCCTGGATTTGATTTTTGCCCGGAATTTTTGCGCTTATTATGGCTGTAGCTTAGGGGAAGCGCTGGGTACGATGCTCAGGAATAAAACAGATCATAAACCTTCTATCGGCCGAGACCATGAGCCGTTATCTTCTTTATACAGGTGCCTGCCCAATTCTTACGCGGCTAAAATTCAAGAGGTCATGGGTGGATATCGAGAGCATTCCCGTTTTTTAATTTTGGTCCCTGACGCTTTCAGGGGCCAGGCTCTTTCCAATTCCCTCCTCCTTGCGAAGAGGGTTAGGGAGGGGAGCGTAAAAATTGGCACGCGTTCTTCGGTGTTTGAATGTGACGGTCAGCACGATTGCGTCATTATGGTTGATGAAGAGGATTCTTCTTATAAGCAAGAACAAATGCCCATGTATGATACTGCCCAAGTGCTTTTGACACGTTCTATGATTTATGGTTTTGATATAGCTTTTGTGGGTATTTCTCCATCGGTGGAGGTGATGTCCTTGGCTTTGGGCGGGAAGATCAAGCTTTTTGAAGATCCGGCTGCCAGTGTCCCTTCAGCAAGGATAGTGGACCTGTCTAATTATAAATTCGTACCAGGATTGATCTCTCCACCGGTGCGGGATGCTCTGGAAGCAGCCTTGAAAACAGGCAAGAAAAGCATTCTGGTCTTAAATCGCAGGGGATCGTATCGTTTGACCCGTTGTGTGGACTGCGCGGAAATTTTAAAATGCACCCACTGCGACAGCCCGCTGATCTATTCAAGGTCAGAAGGGCAATTCTTATGCCGTCATTGCACCTATACCGTGCCCGGAGATACAGTTTGCCCCAAATGCCATAAGCCCAGCTGGCGTTCAGTGGGCATCGGGGTAGAACAGGTGCAAACCGAGTTAAAAAAATATTTCCCTCAAGCGAAAATCGTAGCTTTTGAGCGTCCCGCAAAGAGAGATGCGAACCAATCCCTTCCAGACTTTGACATTCTCATTTCCACCAGTGCCGTTTTACGTTTTCAAGGGACGTTGCAAGCTCAAGTGGCGGCATTCATTGATTTTGACGCGGAATTAAATCGTTTAGATACGCGCTCTGCTTTTAATGCCTTTAGTTTAGCGCTTCATATCAGCTGCATGGCGACAGAAGGGGTATTCATACAGACCCGTAACAGCAGCCATTATGTGCTTCAAAGTTTATCCCGCGGCAAAAAACAAGATTTTTACGACGAAGAATTGAAATTAAGAAAGGAATTCGGTTTCAGTCCGTTCAAACACTGGGTCAGGATAAGCTGGCGCGGTAAATCTGAAAAAACTACTCGGGACTGCGCTCAGGAAGCATATAATGTATTAAGTCGATCTTCATCGGAGAAGGGGTACATTATAACTCCTCCTTTGGCTGATGCGGTGGGCCGCAAACGGGACCAGTTTCGTTTTAATGTGATGGTGCAGGCTGATCAGGTGCCCCCAGCCGTGGCGTTTATAAAGACTGCTCTCGCGAAAATAAAACGCCGCAGCCGGGTGATCGTTACTTTGAATATCGATCCATAAGGGGAGTTTAGGTGGATACCCCGGGCACGCCTGTGAATTATGCGTTAAACCGTATTGTGGATGAAGCAAGAATGCCCGGATCGAATCTGCTCCCTGAAAATAAACAGGCGAGTCCGGGTCGATAACAGCTACGGGGATCACGGTAACGATATAAAAAAAAAGAGAGAATTTGATGACGATGGCGACAATAAGGAAAAAATAAAACCAGTAACGCCCTATGCTGACATTTATTATTTTTATGATCTTATCCATTTCTTACTAGATGATCCTCTCTTTAACACGATTCCCGGTTTTATAACGCAGGCGAAACCATAAGGCGGGGCTCCACCATAATTTCTTGCGGATAGTATCAAAATCTTCCCGGCTTAATGGATGCTGTTCCACCATTTCCTTCATGACAGCCGGATGGGTGCCTAAATACGCGGGAAAACGGTCTAAATATCCATACCCGCCCGTAAACGAATTATTCTTATTTTTATCCATGAAACCTATTTCTAACGCATTGTCGCAACGGCTTTGCATCGCTATATTGGAATTGACCCATCCATAGTGATAAAGATAGCAATGCGTAAGTCCGGTACGCAAAGCTTTTCCATCAATACGCCTGAAGCTGAAAGCATCCCCATGGGATTCTATCTGCCCGTTATTACGGATGATCCTGTCCTGCTTTTGATACCAACCGAAATCAACGCGGTAGCGCCAAAAAGACCCATAAAAATGAAACCACCAAAAACGCAGGGCATCAACATCTTTTTTATTCAGGTAATAACGCATCCAAAACTTCAGTTTATTCAGATCCGCCTCATGGATGACCTCGTCACTTTGCAGATAAAAAGCCCAATCGCCCTTACATTCTTTTAGGGCCAAATTTGTCTGCTGGGATAATACCTGTGCCCCCTGGCCCATATCCCATTGATTTTGGATAATGCGAACCTTGGGGCTATCGATCGAACGGATCAGGTCCAAGGTGCCATCTTCACTATCCCCCACATTGACAATGAATTCATCGCAGATGGGCAAGATCGAGCGTATGGAAGCGATCACCGGGTAATTGAATTTGACCGCGTTGCGGACAATGGTAAAACCACTGATCTTCATAGAAGGGCAAGACGCTGATAAACAGCCAGCGTTTCCCGGGCCATCCTTTCAAAAGAGAATTCCTCAACGCGTTTTAACCCGGCTTTACGCAAAGACCCTTTAAGGTTCTTATCTGTCAATACTTGCGCCATAGCGCTCGCTATCACTTTCGGATCCGAAGGATCAGTGAGTATAGCCGCGTCAGAGGCGATTTCCACACAGGACGAGGTCTTTGAAGTAATGACCGCGGCCCCGCAACAAAATGCTTCCAGGATGGGAAAACCAAATCCCTCATAAAAAGACGGGAACACAAACAACTCAGCCATATTATAAAGCCGGCGCAATTGCTCATCACTGACAAAACCGGTAAAAATGACGTCTGTTTGAATACCTAATTTTTTGACCAGGCCCTCTATATTTTCCACCATCCAGCCTTGCATACCGGCAACAACCAATTGCCCATGAAAGATCTTTTTTGACTTAAGCAAGGCAAAACTTTCAAGCAAGCCGGCCAGGTTTTTCCTGGGTTCAATAGTTCCCACATACAAAATATAGGGCTTATCAATACCATGCTCCTTGATCTGATTTGCCGCATCAAGGCGTTCCTGGGAAGATAAAGGGTAAAACAAGTGATGATCAACCCCATTATAAACCACGCACGTTTTTTCAAGAGGAATATTAAGGAAGTTATGCAGATCTTGGCGGGTATTTTCGGAAATACAAATGATATGGTCCGCTTTAACGGCTATGTCCCGCATATATTTTTCAGTCAACTCCGTGGTTTGCGGCGTTTGGCTTTGAGGGTAAGCCTTATGAATAAGGTCGTGAATGGTAACGATCAATTTACCCGAATGCGTACCGATAATATCCGGAGAGGGTAGATGATAAATGTCGCTCTTTCCGGTCCCCTGATGAAAATAATCCACGCGATTTCTAAAATTCTTATAACGGGAAAAATCCGGCAGGCGTCGTTTAAGATCGAACAAACGTTTGGGGGCATGAAGGATATATTCGTTGGTATGGTCGATCTTCCCTAAATTGTCCAAAAGATGATAGGTGTAGCGGCCAATGCCTGTACGCTGACTTAAAAGGATGGATCGCCCATTGATAGCTATGCGCATGCACTAAACAGTATACCCTTTAGATTTAAGGAATTTTTCAACCACCTGAATGACATAATCCATTTGAGGTATCCCGACATCCTGATGGCATCCGATATGCGTCCCGTGGTCGGAACAATATTCCGATCGGGGAAAATCCCCCAGCTTATGGCCCATAAACTGGTAACTCTCGGTCTGGGTGGGGATAGAATAAAACAAATTACGCGAATCAACACCTTGCCGTTCTAAATAAGTCACAAATTCATCCTTGGTAAAATTAACCCCTTCTTTAAGGATGATCGAAAACGCGTGTGGGCCTAAAATCTCATGCTTCTCTTCCTGTAAATACCAAAAATATTCCTGAAATTTAGAAAAAGCTTTGATCAAATGACGGACATTGGCCCGTCTCTTCTCCAGAATATCGTGAAATATCTCGATGTTCCCTAAACCCACAGCAGCCTCGATCTCATTCATTTTTGCGGAAAAACCAATGCGCTTGAATTGGAATTTTCCATCGATCCCATGATTGCGCAGAGAGCGGGCAGCCTCAGCCATTTTTTCATTATTGGTGATGAGCATGCCCCCTTCGATGGTCGTCACAATATGCGCCGCGTACAATGAAAAGCAAGCCATGTCACCGATGGCCCCTATTTTTTTACCTTTGTACTCAGCGCCATGCGCTTCGGCGGCGTCCTCGATCACATAAAGCTTATGTTTTTTAGCAATGCCCATGATCTCATCCATGGCCGCGGGTTTACCCATCAAGTGCACGGGCATAATGGCACGCGTTTTGGGAGTTATGGCTTTCTCAATTTTTTTAGGGTCAATGTTTAAAGTCTCACGTTCCACATCAATGAAAACGGGAGTGAATCCCGCCTGTAAGACCGCATTGCCCGTGGCAACAAAGGTCAGGGCAGGCACGATGATCTCATCCCCGCGCCTGGCGCCAAAATCATAAAGCACCGCGCAGGCAATGGCATCGGCATCCGTACCGCTGGAGACCGCGATGCCGTATTTGACGCCGAAAAGTGCCGCGAATTTTTCCTCAAATTCCCTGACGTATTTACCTTTGGTCAGCCAGCGGCGTTCGATCGCCTCATCAATGAGTTTTTTAGCTTTGGGAGTTATGGACACTGTACCAAAAGGGACCTTATAGCCGGATTTGGATGCCTCCTGCCCGTCGCTAACAGCCGTTGCCTTGTTGAAATCCTGCTTCATACTTGTCCCTTTAATGTTTTAAGATGTTCCAGCGCCCAGGAATAACGTTCCGGGGTCCCGATATCAATAAAACGGTTCTCTACTTTAAACGCGTAAAACCCTTGGCCTACCAAATGCGGAAAGAAGTCATATTCGATCGAAAATTTTGACGGGGTTTCCACGAAAGAAAACACTTTACGATCAAAGCAATAGGTGCCGGTATTGATAAACGCTTCCCTCATCATCGGCTGTTTTTCTTTAAAAGCCTCGATGGCCCCGCTTGACGTGATCTCTATAGTTCCATATTCTCGGGCGTCGGGCATAAGCGTTACGCCCAAGGTCGCTTTAGACTTTTGCTCTTGATGGAACGCGATCAAACGGTTGTAATCGATCACGCAAAAACAGTCCCCATTCATCGCTAAGAACTGATCCGTTTTAACGTGAAGGGACCCTTGCTTGATAGCGCCCCCCGTGCCTAATGGGATTTTTTCCGTGGAAAAGATAATTTCGCGGTCCTGATATTTATCCTTAAAATAGGCCTTGACCTCATCGCTGCCATGGCCGACACACAAGATAAAACGCCGCCCGCCCTGGGAAGCGATATAATCGATCAGTATTTCCAAAAACGGCTTATCACCGATCTTTACCAAGACTTTTTGCGTACCGCCGGTGACGGAATGAAGGCGT
>Ga0206952_10211_pt1 | contig 15474 bp, 12 predicted proteins | sample Alteio_BWOrgHeat_39_FD_152966 | JGI IMG/M metagenome (GOLD analysis project Ga0206952, IMG submission 152966) | Enriched cells from forest soil in Barre Woods Harvard Forest LTER site, Petersham, Massachusetts, United States -... | ecosystem: Environmental > Terrestrial > Soil > Temperate forest >... | reverse complement strand
TTCACGTCCCACTCGGATTCCTTGAACTTCGGGTTTACGAATTTTCGCAATCCCATCACGCCTGTAGGCTCGCCGGGAACATCGGGAATCTTCGGCACGTCAGGACTGGAGCAGTCATCGAGCCACAGGCCATACTTGTCAGGATGCGTTGCCTTGGTGCAGTCGGGATCGCTGATCACACCGAAGAGCTTGAAGCGCTGCCCGCGATACCTCGAATCGATGGACTGAAGCAGATCGAATGTTCCATGCGACTCGATGGCGAGAATGCGCCAAAGCGCCTGGTCGCCGACCACCGTCTTTCCATCCGAATCCAGATCGCCACCCGTCCAGAAGTACCAGGTGTCGCGTCCGTGTTCCTGTAGTTCGGTCAGTCCGGCGTAGCCCGATTGATAGCAGCTCGATTTACCGCTCGGGCAGGTGTAAGCACTCTGGGCGCTGGCGACGCGGTTCGCGTCTACCGACAGAACAGCGATCGCAACAAGGGGAATCCAAATAGAGGCGAGCTTTCGAGGCGTCATAGAACGCTCCCTATGCCAAATTGATTGTCATTCCAACTGAAATGCAGCGGAGAACCTGTCCTGAGCAAAGCCGAAGGGGACGTGCAGCTCTTGTTTCTACGAACGGCGGCATACTATCACACGGATTCAGTTCCAGCTTGACTTTGATGGAGCCTCCGATATAGTTTCGGCGAATCATATGCGGACGTCTGCGCTGTCATAGTGCGTCCCCGGGCCCCTTCGTTTCCGCTCTCGCTTCATTTGTCCTGACACGTTCGCTTGCTCCTGAGCACTACATACGGAAGAGAAATCCCTGCCTTCAGGCAGATCACGCGTCGCGAGGTATCGCATGGCCACAAATACTGTTACGAATTGGTTTGGCAATATCGTTTCCCATCCCGCAGTTGTTGTAGACGCGACTTCAGTCAACGACATCGTCGCGATCATGAAGGATTCTGAAACCTATCCATCCCCTGTCCGCGCCGTTGGCTCGAACCATTCCACCTCACCCTGCGGCGTGGCCGATGGCGGCACGCTCATCCGCATGAAGATGAACCAGGTTGTGAACATCGGAACTGACAGCCTGACAGTCCAGGCAGACGCTGTTCATCTCGACATGGCCAAGCTGCTCGAAGTGAACAAGCTACAGTTCTACGTCAACACTGAAATCGGCAGTCTCTCCGCCGGAAGCGCTTCCATCGCAGGAACGAAGGATGCTTCTTTTCCTGGCGAGTATGGCCAGGTCGGCTCTTACATCACCGGCGTAAAAATGGTTTTACCAAGCGGCGATCTGCTCGAAGTCGATGAAGACACGCAGCCCGACCTCATGCAGAAAATCCGTTCAAGCTACGGCCTCTTCGGCATCACCTATGAAGTCACATACAAGGTCCGGCCGCTGACGCCGATGCATGTGCACCACACCACCTATGAGCTTGAAGATTTCATCGCCAAGCTGCCTGATCTCAAGGCACTCGACTACTCGATGATGTATTACATCTTTCCCTTCGACAACAAAATCACAGTCGAGTTCCGCAAATACAATCCTGGCGCAACCGGCGAACCAAACCACGCCGCCTGGGCACTGCGCAATCACATCTGGGGCCAGGCCGGACCAAAGTTCGGCCACGATATAGAGCAGAACTTCTCGATCCCGGCGATCCGCTACGGCATCATCGACGCCTTCAACGCAGCATGGCGTCTGCAGCTAGAGAACATCGTCACCAGCGACTACACCATCCCCGGCGACCAGATCATCGACTACCCGCCCGTCTCTAACGACAGCCGCTATACCTTCAGCCTCTTTGCCTTCCCTGAAGAGGACTATCCCACCGTGCTGACAGAATTCTTCAAGTTCTGCAAAGACTACTACTCGCAGAAGGGTTACAGGTCGAACCTGTTGTATGTCGGCTATCGCATCGCGCAGGATCAGAAATCACTGCTCTCCTACTCCTACGACGGAAACGTGATGACTATCGACCCGGTATCGACGGCGAATCCCGGCTGGTTCGAATTTCTCGACGTATACAACCAGTGGTGCAGCGACAGAAACGGCAAGCCGCTCCTCAACCAGACACCCCAACTGACTCCGGCCATCTTGCAGAAAGCGTACGGCGACAAGCTGAAGACGTTGTCGGACCTGCGCAAACAGTACGATCCGCAGAACCGACTGCTGAACCCCTACTTCAACACTTTGCTGTCCTAGCCGAAGTCTTCGAGAAAGAAACTCATGCCGACACTCCTGTCATCCCTGCCGCTCTTTGTGCTCCTCGCAGTCACGGCAAGTGTGTGCGCGCAACCGCTCCCGATGCTTCAGCCAAAGCCGGTTCAGGTCTGCCCCGGGGCCTTTCCTACCGATCTGACTGCAACCGACTGCAGATACAAAGCGAAACAGCGAACGCTGGATTTTGTCGCCGGTTCGGTCACAGATCAGGCAATTCTGGGAGCAGCCATCTTCGGTCTGGGCGCGCAGATCATCCAGTCTCCATCGGAGTGGAAGCGCACCTGGGACGGATATGGAAGGCGCGTCGGCTCACGCTACACGCAGGCCGTGGGAAAGGGTGCGGCGCAGTATCTCGTCGGACTCATACTGAATGACGATCCGAGATTCCTCGCGTATCGCGACGACCCCGGAGTGGTCCGCCGGCGGCGGGACGCCATTTGCGCCATGACAGCCCGCGCTGCTCCTGATATGGCCGCGCCGTGCGCGAATCCATCGCAGGAGAGCCTCGAATCGCTGACGCACGACGGATGGCAGCGCTTCGGTCATGCCTGGTACGACGTGATCACCGTCAGGCGCTCAACCATACAGGGCGATGGCCGCCGCATCCCTGCTCTTTCCCGTTTCGCTGGAGAGTTCGGAGGTGCCTACGCGGGTTATCCCTGGTACCCTGCCGCCGAAAACACCTTCCCGCAGGTGGGCGAGCGGGCCGCGGGAGCCTTTGGCACCGCCGTCCTGCAAAGCTTCTACACCGAGTACAAACCGGAGATCACCAATCTGTTGGGAGCCATCTTCCGCCGCGGCAGCCAGCCGAAATCAAGTCCCGGAGGCCAGCCATGAAGCTCACAACCGCGCTGCTGCTAACGATCACTCTTCTGCCTGCGCTCGAAGGCTGTCATGTGCCGCTGCGCGCGTATCGTCTCGACAACCCCGCGATCATAGTACCGCCTGAGTTCACTACTCCTCAGCCCACGAAAGCCGCTGACATCGCCAAGCAGGAGAAGCCTTGTCTCAATCCAGAAAATCCGATATGCCTCGCCTTTATCGAAGTAGACGACATGGGCGAACTGTTCGCCAAGGGCGAAGTAGACACAGCGCTCGACGTCATACGCAAGGCCAACGATCAGGCGGATACCGATCCCACTCAGGCCGCACCCGTCGTCATCACCTTCGTTCATGGCTGGAAAAACAATGCAGCCGAGGACAACGACAACGTTGCCGGATTCAAGCTGGCCTTACAGGCTGTCTATCAGCGTCTGCAGGAAACCGCTCCCAACCAGAAGCACCATATCATCGGCATCTTTATAGGCTGGCGCGGCAATCTTATCAAGCAATCCTGGCCTGTGGCACAACAGCTTTCTTACTATAATCGCGAGGCCGCTGCGACCCGCGTGCCCGGCGCGGCACTATCGAGCGCGCTCACACAGATCGCTACCCGCACGCACGAAAACAAGGATGCGCTGGCCATCTACATCGGCCATTCCTTTGGCGGACTTCTGCTTGAGCGATCCCTGAGCGAAGCAACTGCCAGCCAGATTGCGCAGGCAACCATCTTCGACCAGGAAGCGAAGGAGGCCCAGAGCACGGCGAAAAAGCAAACCGACCCAGAAGTGGCAAACAAGAAGTTGAACGAAGCGCAGGAAAAGGCCGTTGCCGCGAGACTCGCAACTGATTCACGTGCCGATCTCGTCATCTTCATCAACCCGGCGGGCGCAGCGAGCGAAGCAAAACCAATGCTGGACTTCCTGACCTATAAGGGATACGTCTATCGGCCCGGAGCGCAGTCCGATCTCACGACAGAGACTGAGACAACATCTTCCGCGGGCAATGACGCCGACCGGCCTCTATTCGTCTCGCTAACGTCCACCGCCGATCTAGCAACCAAAGTCGCAATGCCAATCGGCCACTCGTTGCCCGACCTGGAATTCAAGGCCGAAGGAAGCTTCCGTACTCTGGACCAGCAGGATCCGGCCAAAAAATACAGCCTTGAGTGCTTCGATCCGCACAAGACACCGCCCTTCTCATGGCGGACAAAGCAGCAAGGCGCCGTGGACCAAAGCTCCTACTACATGAGCACCGCGCCTCACATGCCGATTCTCCAGAGCCATGTAATGCTCAAGCAGATTGGCGCGGACGAAATGCAAGTCTCCTCCACCGGCCAGAAGATTCCTATCACGGTCAAGAACGCAGTCGCCGAATGCAACCGCGATCTCTTCAACCAGCAGGGTTTGAACATAGTCAGCACATTCCGCCTCTACGATACGCAGACCTGCTTCGCTGTTCAGGAGCGCCCCGGCCGCTGCAACGGCACCCCCTACTGGTTAATGGAGATCGACCCGGATGTAGTGCCCGACCACAGCACTATCTTCACCAAGCGATTTATCTGGTTCCTCATCGACACCTACTTCGCGCCAAAGGGACATCCTTTGCAGCGCCTCAGCCCGCGTTTAGTTCAGACCCAATCAGGTTCTCACTGAGCGCTATCTACAGGCACGCACTGCCCCTTGGTATACTGCGCAACAACAGAATCACCCATGCTGATATAGCCTCCGCTCACTGCGGAAGCCCGTCAGCGCCTTGCGCACCAAGATGAGGAATCACCGCATGACCTTTTTCTGTCGCTCCGCAGTTGCCGCTCTGGTTCTCGCTCTCTCGCCTCTGCCATTGCTGGGACAAACCAGCCCCATGACCACGGACATTCCTCCAAAATTCGCGCCGCCGAAGGCTGACTACGACTACGTCAAGCGCGTCGAGATGGTCCCCATGCGTGACGGAGTGAAGCTCTATACCGTCATCGTGATCCCCAAAGGCGCGTCGCACGCGCCTATCCTGCTGACCCGCACGCCTTATGACGCCGCCGGTCGCGCGCAACGCAACGAGTCCCCGCACATGCTCGATGAGCTGCCGCAGGGCGACGACATCTTCGTCAAAGCCGGCTACATCCGCGTCTTTCAGGACGTGCGCGGCAAGTATGGCTCGGAAGGCGCATATATCATGACGCCCCCGCCAACCGGCCCTCTCAATCCAGATGGCCCCAACGACACCAAAGACGCCTGGGACACCATCGACTGGCTGGTAAAGAACGTTCCCGAATCGAATGGGAAAGTAGGCATGCTTGGCTCATCGTACGAAGGCTTTACGGTAGTCATGGCGCTCATCGATCCGCACCCGGCATTGAAGGTAGCCGCACCTGAAAGCCCCATGGTCGACGGCTGGATGGGAGACGACTGGTTCCACTACGGCGCATTCCGTCAGGTAAATCTCGACTACTTCAGCGGCCAGACTTCGGCGCGCGGCTCGGGAGAAAACATCCCTCGTATGAGCTACGACGACTACACCAACTTCCTCGAAAAGGGCTCGGCAGGCGACTTCGCTCGCTACGGCGGCCTCGGACAACTCCCTTTCTGGCACAAAGTAGATGAGCATCCGGCCTATGACGCCTTCTGGCAGGGACAAGCGCTCGACAAAATTATGGCAAAGGTGCCGCTCAAGGTTCCAACCATGTGGCTCCAAGGCTTATGGGACCAGGAAGATATGTGGGGCGCAATCCACAGCTACGAAGCTGTCGAACCCAAAGATACAAACAACGACATGAACTACCTCGTTATGGGACCATGGAGCCACAGCCAGGTCAATTACGAAGGCTTTACCCTCGGCCCGATGCATTGGGACGGCAATACAACGCTGCAGTTCCGACGCGATGTGCTACTGCCGTTTTTCAATCAGTATCTGCTTGATGGCGCTCCCAAGGCCGACACGCCTCCGGTCTTCATCTACAACACCGGCGAGAACCACTGGGACCGCTTCAAATCCTGGCCGCAGAGCTGCGATGCCAGCTGCCCGACGAAATCACAGCCTCTGTATCTCACTGCCAACGGAGGCCTGTCCTTCGAGTCTCCAAATGCTTCGTCAAAATATGACGAGTACGTTTCAGATCCGTCAAAGCCGGTCCCTTATCGTCCAAGGCCGGTCTTCACCGGCGATGGAGATGGCTGGAGGTATTGGCTGGTCACCGACCAGCGTTTCGTCGATGGCCGCTCGGACGTCCTGACCTACGTCACCGAACCGCTTACGAAACCGTTGCGGTTGAGCGGGGCACCCGAGGTAAACCTCTACGCCTCCACCAGCGGCAGTGACAGCGATTGGGTCGTCAAGCTCATCGACGTCTACCCCGGCACCGTGCCCTCGCAGCCGGCGATGGGCGGGTATGAACTGCCCATCTCGCTCGATATCTTCCGCGGACGCTACCGCACCAGCTTTGAACACCCTGAAGCCATTTCCCCGGACAAGCCGCTGCTCTATCGCTTTGGCCTGCCCACGGTGAACCATGTCTTCGAGCCCGGACATCGCATAATGGTGCAGGTGCAGTCCAGCCTCTTCCCGCTCTACGACCGCAACCCGCAAACCTTCGTGCCGAATATTTTCGACGCAAAGGCCGCAGACTATCAGAAGGCAACACAACGCATCTGGCACGCCCCGGGGCAAGCCAGCTTTATCAATCTTCCGGTTGTGCCATAAACATGAGATCAAGCGCGGTTATAGCGTCTGATTTTTAGCTCTCGCGTACTTTGCGAAAGAGCCTACGCTGAGCGAATGTGAAGCGTGGGAAACCGTAAATGCTTCGGCAGCCAGAACGATCGCCAAGATCTGCCAAGGCCTTCAACGGAAACATCCTGCCTATCCCTAAAACGGCGCATAAATCACTTTCAGCGCACGCAACCTGCCCCGCAAAGGGACAGCCACATGACGACACGCCAGGGTTTTCTGAGAGAATAGGGACAGTCTGCTATGCCACGTACTGCCGGAATCCTCAACTTTCCCGACTTCCGCGGTTTTACGCGCGCCCTCATTCTCTGGAACGTCGGCGCCTATTTCGCGTTCCTGCTGATCGGATTTCTGTCCGCGCCGCTGGCCAACGAGATCGTTCGCTTCGCGGCGCTCATTCCCTCTTACTTCCTGCATGGCTACCTCTGGCAGATCGTCACCTACTCTTTCCTCCATGCAGGGATTCTGGGCACTGCGCTCGAAATGCTCTCGCTCTGGTTCCTGGGCAGCTTCCTTGAGGCGAACCATGGCCCGCGCTGGCTGGCAGAGCTGTTCTTCACTAGTGTCATCGGCGCTGGATTGGTAGCTGTTGGCCTCAGTCTCGTACTGCGCGCCGACACCTTCCCTATCACCGGAGCCTTCGGCGGAATCTTCGGCCTCCTCATCGCCTTCGGCGTGCTCTACGGCGACATGGAATTCATGCTCTTCCCGCTGCCCATGACCATGAAAGCGAAATATCTGGTCATCGTCTACATGCTCATCGCCGTCGCCATGGTCTTTTCCTCTAGCCGCGTCTACGCCCTCGGCCAATTGGGCGGAGCGCTCGCCGGCTATCTCTACATCAAGGCCGCGCCGCGCCGCGGATACGCCTTTGCCACCAGTGAAAAATATTTTGGCCTGCGCAACAACTACTACCGCTGGAAACGCCGTCGCGCCGCCAGGAAATTCGAAGTCTATATGCGCAAACAGAACCGCGACGTGCACTTCGACAAGGACGGCCGCTATCAAGGCTCAGAAAAAGACCCCAACGACCGCCGCTGGATGAACTGAAGCAGCTGAGCTCCGGTCAACTAAAAGCGGTTGGCCGAAAACCGGTTAGCTGGTGAAACAGTCGGCGAGCAATGCGAATCGTGTACTGATAGCTTGCTAACCAACTCTTTCGCTGACCGTCTTTTCGCTGATCGGACTTTTGCTGACCGCTTCAACAGCTAACCGGTTCTTAGCCGCATCGTGTATCGTGAATATTTGCAGTTCTTTGCGAAATTGAGGTTTGAAAAAGTAGCGTGATTTTGAGAATTCGCCCCGTTTACGCAGCTCTGGCTTTTTTAGCAATCTTTTCAGTTTCAACCGTCCTCCGCGCCCAGGTGACAGCCACCGCTCCGGCAACGACCTTGCCCCAGTATCAGCAGCGCTTTGACGTCTACGGCGGTTACTCCTATTCCCACTTCAACCCCGGTCCAGGCAAAGGGGTCTCGGCCATCAACCTGAATGGCTGGAATGGCGACCTGACCGCGTGGTTCAAGCAACTCTTCGGGCTCGAGTTCTCCATCCGCGGCTACTACGGCACCATCATCGTGCCGCCCAACGCCTACAACGTCACCACTTCCAATATGTCCGAACATCTCTTCATGGTCGGTCCCAACTTTCGCATCGTCCGCAAACAGAACTATGCGGCTGGCGGCCACGTTTTGCTTGGCGCCGCCGATGGCTCATTCGATGAGGGATTCAAGAATTCCGGCGCGCAGCCCTATCAGGTCGGCATTTACAACAACAAAGTGGCCTTCGGTGCAGCCGTGGGCGGATGGGCCGACTATAACATCAACCAGAAATGGGCCGTCCGCGCCACCGCTGACTGGCTGCCCACCCACTACGGCTTCTCCACTCAGAATGAGTTCGCCGGCACCGTCGGCGTGGTCTATAAGATCGGCTATCTGAAATAGATACTAAGAAGCGGTTAGCTAACCGCTTCTTAGCTGACCCTTTCACCAGCTAACTCTTGAGCGCGGTCCGAATATGTAACTCTTTCAGTTGCGTATCGCTGACAGGAGTAGGCGCATCCACCATCAGATCAATCGCCCTCGCCGTCTTCGGGAATGCAATTACCTCGCGCAGACTTGAGGCCCCAGCCAGAATCATCACCAGCCGATCGAGTCCAAGCGCAATCCCGCCATGGGGAGGCGTCCCATATTGCAGCGCTTCGAGGAAAAACCCGAAACGCGATTTCGCCTCTTCATCCGACATGCCGAGCGCACGGAAGATTTGCTGCTGCACATCCTGCCGGTGTATACGAATCGAGCCTGAGCCAAGCTCCAGGCCGTTCATCGCAAGATCGTAATAACGCGCACGCACCGCAGCCGGATCGGAAATAAGCCGGCCCATATCTTCCTCATGCGGCGAAGTAAAAGGATGATGGGCAGGCATCCACTTGCCCGTCTCCGGATCGTGTTCGAACATTGGGAAGTCCGTCACCCAGATCGGACGAAAGGCCGCTGAGCCGTCAACAACACTCGAATTGCGCTCCTCAGAAGCAACAGCCTGCTCAGTGACCGCGAATGCGCCATGCCTGTCCGCATACTTCTTTGTCAACTCGACGCGGAAATTCCCCGCAGCCGAGTACACAGCAATCTCGCGCTCCGAGAGTCGCCCTTCAAACTTCGTATCGCTAGCCTGAATATGCGTAGCCGCGTCCCCGGCGACGATGATGAGCAGATCGCCCTCTTCCGCCTTGCTCAGCTCACGCAGCTTCGCAACCGCATCCGGGAAGGACTTCTCCAGCCGCTTCAGGTCGTCGATATACTTCGCGCCCTTGCGTGTATCGAAGAGCGGCTTGTTGTCATCACGCTCCTTGCGCGAAAGCTCGCCCACTTTCGGAATGCGCAACGCGACCACCGGCAGCGCCGGATCAATGGCCAGCGTCGTCAGATCGCTCTCCGCAAACGCCGCCTTCACATCCGTCAGGCCGGGCAGTCGCAGATCAGGCTTGTCGATGCCGAACTGCCGCATCGCATCGTCATAGGTGATCTGCAGAAACGGCGTAGGCAGCGTGATACCCACAGCCGCAAACGACGCAGCCAGAAATCCTTCCACGACGCGAAAGATCGTCTCCTGTTGCGGAAACGTCATCTCCAGATCGATCTGCGTAAACTCCGGCTGGCGGTCCGCACGAAGATCTTCATCACGAAAGCAGCGCGCAATCTGGAAATACCGGTCAAAGCCCGAGATCATCAGAATCTGCTTGAACAACTGCGGCGACTGCGGCAGCGCATAGAAATTTCCGCCATGAACACGACTCGGCACAAGATAATCGCGTGCACCTTCCGGCGTTGACCGCGTCATGAACGGCGTTTCGACTTCAAAGAAATTCTGTGCCGATAAATACTGCCGCACGGCCAGAGCAATCTTGTGCCGCACCTCGAAGTTGTGCTGCATCTCCGCGCGCCGCAGGTCAAGATATCGGTACTTCAGCCGCACTTCTTCGTTGCCGATCGCATCTTCCGCAGGCGAAAACGGCGGGACTTTGGCATCATTCAGAATGCGAACCTCATCGGCGACCACTTCAATCTCGCCGGTCGCCATCTTCGGATTGATGACATCCTTGCCGCGCAGCCGCACCTTGCCCACCGCGGCAACAACATACTCAGGCCGCGCCTGCTCTGCCTTGGCGTGGCCCGCAGGACTCAGGTCCTTATCGAGCACCACCTGCGAAATACCATAGCGATCACGCAGATCAAGAAAGATCAAGTTGCCATGATCGCGCCGCCGGTTCACCCACCCCAGCAGGACAACCGATTTCCCGGCGTCTTCCGCGCGAAGCTCGCCACAAGTATGAGTACGTTCGAGTGTTCCTAAAAAGTCCAGCAAGATTTCTTCCTTAGTAATAAAAAACGATGTCATCCTGAGCGGAGCGCCGTGAGGCGCGTAGTCGAAGGACCTGCTTTTCTTCGCTCAGTTGATATGTAAGCCTCAAAACACTTTCTAATTCACAGATGAGCGCAGTGCAGCCGCCAGCTCCGCCCTCGGAATCTTAACCTGCTCACCACTCGAAAAATCCTTCACAGTCAAGATACCTGACCGCTGCTCATCTTCCCCGAGCAACACAATCTTCCGCGCCAGTTTGTTCCCCATTTCGAACGACTTCTTCAAACGGAACGAGCCGTCGCCCAGTTCCACCCGCAACCCCGCCCGCCGCAGCTCACGCACCAGTTCCAGCGCTGCAGGATTCAGCCCTTCGCCCATCGGCGCAACATAAGCATCCGCCAGGTTCACCGTCCTCGCCGCCTGCGCTTCCAGCGTCAGAATCAGCCGGTCCTCGCCCATGGCAAAGCCAATCCCCGGAGCCTTTGGCCCGCCAATCGCCTCCGACAAACCGTCATAGCGCCCGCCGCCAAGCAGCGCATTCTGCGCGCCCAGGCCGCCATGCGTGAACTCAAAGGTCGTGCGCGTGTAATAGTCGAGGCCCCGCACCAGCCGCGGATTCACCGTATACCGAACTCCACAGGCATCCAGCGCCGCCAGCACAGCCGCGAAATGAGCCTTCGATGACTCATCGAGATAGTCCGCAATCTTCGGTAACTTCTCGATAATTTCCTGATCGTTCGGGTCCTTCGAATCCAGGACGCGCAGCGGATTTGTCTCCGCACGCCGCTGATTGTCCTCGCACATGAAGTGCTTCACCGGAGCCAGCGCCTCGCGCAGCGCAGCAACGTAACGCGGACGATCCGTGGCCGACCCAACCGAATTAATCTCCAGCCGCCAGCCCGTGATGCCCAGCTCATCCAGAAACGTCGCCAGCATCTCCAGCACTTCAGCATCGCGCAACGACGACTCCGAACCCGCACTCGGCGGCCCAATGACTTCGGCTCCGATCTGCCAGAACTGCCTGTAGCGCCCTTTCTGCGGACGCTCACGCCGAAACTGCGGCCCGATGTAATACAGCTTCTGCAGCAGCCCCGTTTCGCTCAGCTTGTGCTCGATGTAAGCCCGCACCACGCCTGCCGTATTTTCAGGCCGCAGCGTCAGCGACTGTGCTTTCTCCGACTGCGCCCGCGCGCGGTCCTCCCAGGTATACATTTCCTTCGAGACGATGTCCGTCTCTTCGCCTACGCCACGCGCAAACAACTGCGTGTCCTCAATAATAGGTGTACGAATCTCGCCGAAGTTGTAGCGCGCAAAAACACGACGCGCCGTCTCCTCGACAAAATTCCAAAGTTCAGTTTCAGGCGGCAGTAAATCCCGTGTGCCGCGAACGGCTTTCAATATGCTCATTTCGTGGGTAAGCCCTGTTTCTCAGCTTATCAGGGAGTGGGTTATTTCCAGCTCTTCTGCTCTTCGAGATAGATCTTCGTGTAATCCAGATAATTGCGAGCATATTTCAGGATCAAGTCGCGATCATCCGAGTTCAACTCGCGGCGCACCTTGCCGGGAACGCCCGCTACCAGAGAGCGCGGCGGAATCTTAGTGTTCTCTGCAACGACCGCCCCAGCGGCAATAATCGATCCCTCGCCGATATGCGCGTTATTGAGAATTACTGCGCCGATGCCTATCAGGCAGGCGTCTTCCACCACACATCCATGCACCGTGGCGTTATGTCCGATCGTCACATAGTCGCCCACGATGACAGGATAGACATAGCGCATCCCATGCAGCACCGCGCAGTCCTGAATATTCGAGTGAGCGCCCACGCGGATCGAGTTCACATCGCCGCGCACCACGGCATTCATCCATACACTGGAGTGCTCGCCGAGCACGACATCGCCCAGCACCTGCGCCGATACGTCGACATAGCAATTTTCCGGAATGACCGGCGTATGCCCCTGGTAGGAACGGATCATGACCTGCACCTCTACACCTTCAAGTGTAGCGAGTCCAGGTTGTCTGGGCTAGGCGGAGCGGGCCATCTCCTGCGGTCGGAAAATCGATCGCCACGATGCGTCCAGATACAGCCACCGCTGCGTGCTGAACCAGCTCGTTGGCATCTCAGGAACATGCAGAAAACCATGACCCACGACACAGATCAGTTCAGTTCCGTTCCATGCAAGGAAATTTCGAGACGGCTGCCCCACGTGTACCGGGTTACGCAGCATCTGTAGGCAGACAGGGCATCGCCGCCGCTGATCATGCAACATCCAGCGCAGCGCGGCCAGTGCGGATACAAATGTAACGAATAACTGCACAGATTGCGTGTCTGAGAACGCCTGTGCCACATCCAGCGACGCGAAGCACACAACCGGGAGAACGAGAGCCAGTTTTGCCGCAAAGAAGAACCAGCGCCGCAGCCGCAGAGACAGTGATTGCTGCCGCGGATTGTAGGGATATTCACCGAGCGGTAGAGAAGTCGTTGCTGGAAGTGCCAGCAGCGCCAATAATATGGCAAAGGCGAAGTGGGCAAACGGCTCACGCGCATAGTGCTTTACCGATATGCACTTAAAACCGGCGACGCTCCCATCTTTCTGTGGCACCACCATGTGCCAGTTGTCTTCCGATACGTTGCGAGTAAGCGCCGGCTGTATACGCGCCACAACGAATCCCGTAGTTTGGGGTGTCAGAGTGTTCATGCGGCTGTCGCTTTCCAGCAGCCAGACCTCGGCCTGCCCCGGAAGCCGCCACACATCCGGTTTAGCCACACCCGCAATCGTCACCTTCTCGCCCATCAGAAAAACAACGCGCCCGGCAACATGCGGATCAGCCTGGAAATATCTGCGCCATACCGCATCGCTCAACACCACGCGCGAATCTGCGCCAGTGCCCCCAGCGCTGATAGGAAAACCAGATCCCAGCAGAACCGAAAGAAGATTGCCCGAAGCGCGAGCGACAGAAACTTCTACCTCTGCACCATGTCCGGCGTGAAGCTGCTTTCGCTCGATCTGGTAGAACGCCAGACCTGAAAACACGCCCTGCGCCGCGCTTTGCCAGTAGCGGAATTCCCCAAACGAAATATTCGCCGACTGAGAGCGGGACATCCCGTCGCGAGAGACAACAACCAACGCGCGCGCATCGCGATATGGCGAGGGCAGCAATGCCGTCCGGGTTCCCGGCAGAAGGAACGCCAACCCCAGACTCGCTAATCCTGCCAGCAGCAGAGACAGCAAACACACCACCGGAGAGGAGTGAAGCGCATGCGATCTGCCCGGACCCATGCGACGAAGATCTGATCTCAGCACGCAAGCATCCTGAAACGCACCACGTACAAATGAGGCGGCAGCCTCATTCGCGGGCAGACTCGCGATATGCCATAGCTCAGCCTTCCATTCCTTCAGCCACTCCGTGCGGCTCCCCTCAGGCACGATCAACGAGGCACAATACAACTCCAGCATGTAGACACGTATCAGCAGGCGATTCATACGTGCTCCACCTCCGTCTGCGGGATCATTTTCTCAAGCAGCGGATAGCGTTTGAGCGAAGCCTCCAGCGTCGTCTTTCCGGTACGCGTCACTTTGTAGTATTTGCGTGGCGGGCGCTGCTCGGCATTCGCAATCGTTTCCGCCTCCCACTTCGACTGGATCAGCCCATCGCGCTCCAGCCTGCGCATTGCCGGATACACCGTGCCGCTCGGAAGCCCGGTCATCTCCATCACGCTGAAGCCATAGATATAGCCCGCGCTGATCGCCCGCAGAATCAACGCCGCCGTATGCGAAAGTTTTGCTTCGACTCCCATGCCCGGCCATTATACCTATGTAGCATGCTACTTGACGAGTCTATAAGTAGTTTGCTACATAGGGTACATGGAAAACGCTCCCGTCCTCGAACTGAAGAACATCACTAAGCGCTATCGCGGCATCCCCGCCGTCGACAATGTCAGCTTCGAGCTCCAGGCCGGCGAGATCGCCGGATACCTCGGCCCCAACGGCTCAGGCAAATCGACCACGGTGAAAATCATCACCGGCTTGCTACAGCCGAACCTGGGTAAAGTCTTGTTTCGCGGCAAGCCTATCCACGACGACCTCGTCGCCTTCCGCTCCGTGCTCGGCTACGTGCCCGAAGAAGCGCACATCTACACGCATCTCTCCGGACTCGAATACCTGCAACTCGTCGGCCGCCTACGCGGCATGACCGAGAAGCTCATCGCGCTCAAAGCCAATACCCTGCTCAAGCTGCTGGCGCTAGAATCCTGGCGCTATTCGCCGATTTCGCTCTACTCAAAAGGCATGAAGCAGCGCGTTCTCATCGCCGCTGCGTTGATGCACAATCCGCAGTTGTTGATCTTCGACGAGCCGCTGTCAGGACTCGATGTGGTGTCCGCGCGCCTCTTCAAAGACCTGCTCTCAGCGCTGGCCGCCGAAGGCAAAGCCATCCTCTACATCTCGCATGTGCTCGAAGTCGTCGAGCAGATCTGCGCCCGTGTCATCGTCATCGCGCAAGGCAAAATCCGTGCCAACGCCGCGCCGTCGGAGCTCACACAGCTCATGCAGTTACCCAGCCTCGAAAGCGTCTTCGCGCAGCTCGTCCAGCAACAAGACACTAAAACCGTAGCCAGCGAAATGATTGAAGTCATGAGAGCCACCCATGCCTAGCGTCTTTGAAATTTTTTCGCCGCCTGAGAACCCGGTGCTTTCGCTCGAAGTGCAGGCGCGCATGACCCCGAAAGAAATCACGCGCATGGACAGCTCAGTCGCGCTCGCGCGTCACTTCTTCGATCGCTTCTTCGACAACCCCATGACCTCCGGCGATGGAGAAAATAGCGTCCGCGTCATTCAGGTGCTCTGCTTCGTTGCAATC
>Ga0206952_10207_pt1 | contig 15543 bp, 19 predicted proteins | sample Alteio_BWOrgHeat_39_FD_152966 | JGI IMG/M metagenome (GOLD analysis project Ga0206952, IMG submission 152966) | Enriched cells from forest soil in Barre Woods Harvard Forest LTER site, Petersham, Massachusetts, United States -... | ecosystem: Environmental > Terrestrial > Soil > Temperate forest >... | reverse complement strand
GTATAGAAGTAGGTGGAATTTTTAGTGATTGTATAATTGAGATAAACCAGAAGGCAAGTCGAAGAACTGCGCATTGAGATTTCCCGTTATTAAACCACCAATGCCATCTTTCCAAATCAGCCCATGTAAATCGCCCATTTCGGTAAATAAAAAACATCCTGCATAAACATCAAGATTCTCGGCATAAATCTTAATAACTTCTGTACTTCCTGGCACATGTTGGATTGGTGTTTTAAAATTCAGCGTGACATCATGCAAGTCATTTGCTGCTCTAGAAGCAACTTTTACACCTTGCACTTTCGCAATAATTTTCACGGGATATACTCCATTGCTGAACTCAGGAAAATAATAGTGCACTGGTAAAGAAGTCAAAGCCCAAGCAGTATCACCAGAGAGTTGCACTTCAACAATTTCAACAGTGCCGTTCGCCTGAACTTTATATTTGTTTGGAGTTTTAAAATTTATGTGGGGCAAGTTGTTTACTAAACACATTGGCGGAAGAGTTCCAGATGCACTGTCTATAATCAAGGTGTGATTAACAAAATCTTGGTAAGTATGGTAATAAATTGACTTAAGAGAACAGGTAACAACTCTTGGTGAGGTTAAACTATCAACATTTTGATAAACGATATCCCCTTGAAAATTTCCCCTCGCTCCTGGAGGAAGTTCTGCAGACATTGGAATTGAAACAGGTTGTTGTTGTGTGTTAGGATGAGCAAATATTCCATCAACCCTGGGGTATGGTGCGTTGAAGTTGAAGTAGTCAAGGACAACGTCCTTTGTTCTTGAAACTAAATCAAAACTGCCGTAGCAGAAATTTGCTGTATTAGGAATAAAAGTTGAAGGCGTGGTGGATGGAGACAACGAAACTTGTGCGCTCAATATTCCATCGCTAGCATAATTTGATTTATCGTTTGAATAGATCCTGTTGTTCTGCGGTATATCTTTTTTGCAGCCAAATAATAGAATTGCAAATCCTGACGACAGTAAAAGGAGTTTAGTTTTCATGCGTTAGTTTTATGTAGGGAAGTTAAATAATTCATTGAAGAAAGAAAAAAAGTTTCATTTTAACTTCATTTGCTACACTTAGTTCACATATACATTTTCACTATCAAATCTTATCTCCCTACCAGTGCGATTCTAATATAAATTCATTTTAATCCTTCCATACAGTTAAAGTTAAATTCCGAGGTATTGCGCATATAAACTAATCCTTTGCTATCATACAGTGTCCAATAATACCCTTTCAAACCTAGAGGGCTAAATATTATGAAACGTATTGTAGTTATATTGTCGCTGCTCATCGTAGTTTTTTCATTTGCTGGTTGTTATTCATCAGGTGTTGTTGTAAGATCTAGACCTGTCCGTTATCATGCACCTAGGGTATACTATGCCAGACCTTATTACGGTGGTGTACATTACTATGGTTATGGTTACAATAGATGGTAAGAGTGTTTACATGTAACTTCATTTCCAATGTCCAATAGTGACGTGTAAGAAGTGAAGTATGTGTAGATGTTTTAAAACATTTTTATTTCTTTTGTTTAGATCGAAATAGACTTTAAACCGCTAACTAATCATCAATGCAATACATGTACACTTTCCGCAAGAATTATTATTAAGCTAACTGTTTAAATCGTCTAAGGAAATTGTAATTAGATATGGATAGAGTGGTTGATCTGTACTCGCAAAACTTTTAAGTCCTTTAATAATGTTGCTGGACATATGATATATTACTTCAACATAAAATCCTTCAAGTTGATACAATAAATACGTGTTACTCTCATCTTGCCTATCTGCAATCATTACACCTTTTTCCCAAAGCACATCAGCTTGTTCATTCTGATTAAGTAACTTGAATTCGTATAGTGTCATAGCTAATAGGTTACTTTATATTATTATCACATCTTCAGAAACTTTTATGACATGGAGCCTTTCCGATTATAATGTAAAAATTGTTTACTTGAAAAGTCTAACCGCTATTAAAAGTCCTATGACGGCAGCCAGTAATATCAATAGGATAAATAGCAGCATTGCTTTCTTTTTATAAGCTGATGTTTTCTGCTGTAATGTTTTTACTTCAAATGTCAATAAATTGATCTTTTCAGTATCAGCATTTCTCCATTGCCTGTAATTCTCTACCTGCTGTTTATACTGTCCTTCTAACTGAGTAGTTATTTGCTTTACTAAATGTGCTTTTGAGTTTTGTAATTCTTCAATTGTACTGTTATAGATTTCTCTCAAATATTGACCAAGTGCAGTTGGAGTAATAAATGCTTTATCTGCTATTTTTTGAAGTAATGAAATGTCTTCTTTATGACCAATGGCTGTAACAAAAATACATTTTAGGTGAATTGCTTGTTCAGCAATAAATATATTATTGAATATAGTCATGTTCTCTCCTCCTCCGCGAGAAATAACAATGATGTCACATTCTTTTGAGTACTTATTTATGGAGTAAATAATCTCAGACTCTGAAGCAAGGCTAATCTTTATAAATTCAATATCATAAAAACTTACAGCCTCCTGTAATTGATGTTTTATATCGCTATCTATAATTGCATTTTTACCTATGATAATTTTAATGGTGACCGCTTGATTGTCTATTATTCTTTTCTTAATGAACGAATCAACATCTTTATAACCTATCTGTGCTTTATTTTGGAGTATCTCAAAGGTCTTTATTTCTTCTTCAGTATGAGTGCTTTTGTTCTGGGATTGCAGTTCAACTAAGTTGACTTGTAGATCAATTTTACCACTCGAAAATTGTATCTTCTTGGTGAGAAATGCAGTGAATTCTATTAACTCCTGGTTACGAAGTTTGCTTCTGATTATCCCTGGTAAAATCAAACTCATACAAGTGTCAGAATTCTCATCCTTCAATGTATCATAATAAAAGTTATTGTAGTTGGTTCCTTTGCCTGCAATATAAACACCTTTCATTTGAAAGATTCTCTTCGCTGTGTCTTGACTTAGAGAATTATTAAATGTATTTAATAAAGATGTTGGACTATAAAAGATTGCATCAATTGGCATATAGCTAAATTATCTGTTTTGTGATTAACTGATTAAGCGATGTTAAAATAAAACCTTAGTAAAAAATTTGGTACTAAAATAATTGGTTTTAAGTTTGCTAATTAAATTAGTAATATGGACGACCAAACTATAGTATTTGTGCAAGGTGATGTTCCTGCAGGTTTTCCATCACCAGCAACAGATTATTTACAAAAAAGAATAGATCTAAATGAATATTTAGTTAGAAATCCTCTTTCAACATTTGTAATTGACTGTTCTGGATTATCAATGATCAATGCTTTTATTGCTCCAAAAGCAAAACTTGTTGTTGACAAGAGTGTAAATGCTCAGAATGGCCACATAGTGTTAGCGGTAGTTAATGGAGAGTTTACAGTAAAGTATTTAAAAAAGAATAAGCATAAATGTTGGCTCGTGCCTGCAAATTCCAAGTTTAGCCAAATCGAGATCACTCCTGAAATGGATTTTCAGGTTTGGGGAGTGGTGACAAAGATTATTAATGACCCAAGCGAAAACAGATGTTTGCTTTAGTTGATTGCAATAACTTTTATGTGAGTTGTGAAAGGCTCTTTCAACCAAAGCTGTATGGTAAGCCTGTAGTTGTATTAAGCAACAATGATGGTTGTGTAATTGCAAGAAGCGATGAAGCAAAAGCACTGGGGATTGTAATGGGGACACCTGCTTACATGAGTGAAGGTCTGTTTAAGCAGCATAAGGTAAAAGTATTCAGTTCAAATTACACCTTGTATGGTGACTTGAGTGATAGAGTAATGAAAATATTGGCCTCATTTGTCCCCAAGATGGAACTATATTCCATCGATGAAGCATTTCTTGATTTAAGTGAGATGCTATACCATGACCTTTTGGACTTAGGTATAAAAATAAGAAAAGCCATAATGCAGAATCTGGGCATTCCTGTCACTGTTGGTATTGCACCAACCAAAACACTTGCAAAAATGGCAAACAGGTATGCTAAAAAAAGATTCAAAGACGTTGGAGTTTTCTATGCTATTTCAAAGGAGCTAATAAATGAGATGTTGCAAGCAACAGATGTTGAAGATATTTGGGGCATAGGTAAACAATATGCAATTCTACTAAAACGTAATGGGTTTAGGACTGCTAAAGATGTAACAAAGATTCCTGCTGAATGGATGAGGAATAAAATGAGTGTTGTTGGTTTAAGGTTATGGAATGAATTGAATGGTGTTCCTTCTATTGAGTGGGAATATAAACCGAAGGATAAAAAGAATATTTGTAAAAGCAGGTCTTTTGGCTTTTCCACAAGTGATATATCAATTCTGAGAGAGGCTGTCAGTAATTACGCTGCCATCTGTGCCTTGAAACTCAGAAACCAGAATTCAACATGCAGATATGTAAATGTATTTATCCATACTAATCCTCACAAACCAGAGTTGAAGCAATATCAGGGTAGCATCACTTTGCAATGTGAAAAGGAAACAAACCTTACCCAAGATATAATTGGCTATGCCTTAAAAGGTCTAGATATAATTTATAAACCAGGTGGCTACATCTATATGAAAGCTGGGGTAATGGTTTTAGATTTGGTCACAGAGAATGCAGTTCAACTAAATTTATTTGACCAACGAGATAGAAGCAAGGAAAAGCAACTTACTGCAACTGTTGATAAGGTTAATACTGAAATGGGACAAGACACAGTTAGAATGGCTGTGCAAAGATTTGAAAGGAGATACAGATTGAGAGCAGAGAAATTAAGTAAGAAGTACACAACAGACATCAAGCAAATACTCAAGGTAAAAATATAGTTATGTTCAATCCATTTGTAAAATTTGAACCAAGATTTATTCCTGGATTCAGGAAGCAAAACAAGCGGTATCTAGTATCTCAAACTTTTACGAGAGGAGATGATTTATTTAAAATTGAAGGAAAAGTTAGTTTGATGCTGACTCATTATGATGATTTGGAGAAAGCTAAAGTCCATTACAATGCGGTTGCCAATAATGGTAGTAAAAAGCAAGTCTTTGTAGATGAAAATGGAAATTTAAGCAACGCCAAAACAAAAAAGGGAGTCAAGAAAGATGAATATGCTGCAATCCTTGATTTAGAAAAAGATGAACATAGGAAAAAGCTGGAAGAAATGCTTGCTCCAGATTCAAAGTATGTAATATACTCTTCATTGATTGGTGATCCGAAGATGGTTGAAACTGCTATGGATAGATTATTTAAGCAAAATATTAAGAAGTATATCGAAAGAAACACAAACTGGAGAATTCCAAGAGATTATACTATTATTCCAAGACCCGAATTAACTTTTGGAGAATTATATATTGTCATGAAATTTGCAGGTCAAACGGCAAGAATTAAATTAGAGGATTTAGAAAATATATAGTTATGTGTTATCATATAGCATTTGAAGTAAAACTGGAAAGCATATTAGATGTATTTCCAGACTTGATAGTAGATCACCAACTTGATGTTGATTTTCCAACAGCTGGCCACATAAGTGGCTTTTTACACAAACCTCATCAAGTAATGATGACAAGTAGGAAAGATGGAAAGAAACATCTTGCTTTAATGATGTGGGGCATTGTACCTAAATGGATTCCAAATTTTGCAGAAGCACAAAAAATGTGGAATGGATATAAAGATGATAAAGGTCAATGGAAAAAAGGCATAGTAACCTTAAACGCTATTGGAGAAGAAATGTTTGAAAAGACAATGTATAAAGAAGCCGCAGAGCAAAGAAGGTGTGTCGTATTTGTTGATGCTTTTTATGAGTCGTATCATTATTTTCCAATCGGAAAAAAAGGACAGAGGTTGAAAACTCCTGAACCACATCCATTTCATATAAAGCTTAAAGACAATCCTTATCCTTTTTTTATGATGGCGGGAATTTGGGATGTATGGAAACACACTGAGAAGAATGAAACCACTGGTGAACTTGAAACGCTATCCACACCTTGTTTTGCAATTGTCACTACAAAAGCAAATGCCTTGATGGAAAAAATTCATAATTCTAAGAAAAGAATGCCTGTAATCCTTAATAAAGAGATGGCTGAAGAATGGATAAGTGATGGCTTGTCTAAAGAAAGGATAACTGAAATGGCTTCTTATCAGTACCCGGCGGAACAAATGGAAGCCTATACAATTCCAAGAAATTATTATGAATTAGAAAATCCCAGAATTAAACAAAGCTATCCACATCTGCAAGAAGAACTGCCTGAATTCTGTTAGATATGAAACTCGAAAGTATAAGTTTTAAAACTAAAAAAGGTTTAAGAGAAGTTGAAGTGATTCATAATTTAAATGAATATGGACATGATATTTTGGAGTTTGCACAATCATTTCTAAGCCAGAGAAATATTGCTACAAAAAATGCGGAAACTTTCTGTGAATATGTCATTGAAAAAAGTCAATACATATCCAATCATATAATATGTTTGCCTCAAAGCCTTTCTATTGATGGAAAGCTTGCTGCGTACATTCAGAAATTATAGAAACAGAAATTGATTCACTTTATAACCCTATATACTATGTCGAATGAACAAGTGTTTACAGTTGATGTAAACAATGAACAATACTATATTGAACCGATTCTTGAATATGAAAAGCTAACTATAAAATTCAAAGTAAGTACTACATGCGAATATATGTTTACGCTTTGTTTGAATGAAAATGGCGAGTGGTCAATGGAAAGTGAAGTAACACCATTGTACAAAGATCTAGTTAGTCAAATTGGCCAAGCAATTGAAAAACATGATGCATAAAATTCCATAAAGATGCGCAATTATTTAAAGTTTCCTCTTACGGAAAAACAATTACATAGATTGAATTTTGAAGAACCATTTACAAGTGGTTATTGGACTGATATAGGAGAATTAGTAAGTTTGAAATACACACAAGAAGGTATGCAACAGTATGTGTTGGATGAAAATGATAATCAGATCGATGTTGGTATTCCATTGAAAACAGTTGACGACTTAATCAAAAGATACAATTCATTTACAGGATATGAGTTGAAATACTGGGATAAAGATTATCCGCAAACTGCTCAATAAGATTGTCTAAGTTCTTAAGATATTCGTGTAATGCCTGACCAATTCAATATTCCAGTTATCTGTAAAAATGAAGAAAAAGAGTTTACAGTAACTATCGTTAGACTTGTTTACTCTTATCAATTGCATATTAATGTTGATGAACAAAGTTTAGTATTTGAACCAGATGAAAATCGAGAGTTTCGATTGATAAAAATGTCTTGGCAAAAAGAAGATGAGATAAAGAAGTTAGACGTTAATCTTATTGAAGCAATAGCTGCAAAATTAAACACGATTTATTTCAGTAATTAGGAGCTCAGTTTAATGACAGTTGGTTGTGAAATAGAAAGCCCTCGTAAAAACGAGGGCAATTTTTTCAACCCTAAACCCTTAAAGAGCTAAGGTAGCATTTTATTTAATTGGCACTCCTCTATCAGAACTTTTTTTTAGCCGTAAAGGACAGGTGATTTCTGACTTTTTGTGCTACTAGAATTATGTAACTTTCTGTCTTCACCTTCCGATATAATAACAGTCCTTGTATAAGTCAGTGCAGGGATTGTTTATTTTGTTAAACACACTTGGAGGAACTCTTCTTCAAAGCCGGTACCTTTTGCTTTCAGTTGCTTAATTTGTCTTTCAATTTTCGTCAACACTATGTAATCTTTAGTACTAGCTGCTTGCTGATATTGCAATTCTTTTTCCTCAATTGAATCACAAAGCGCTCTCTATTTCAAGTAATAGCTGATTCACTTAATAAACGTACAATACTTGCCAAAGTAAAAACTTGATAGTTATCATCATATCCCATGATTGTAAACAACATTGAGGTCGGTTAATTAAAGGTTGAAACGTCATAAAAAGTTCTTCAACAACTTAGTGTTGTGTTCTTTTATAGGCTTATTAAATAAGTCATTCCATAAATCTCCTTTTTTCTCAACACGCTGTAAGATATTTTTAATAAGAAAGTTTTCAGGATGCAGTCCTACTTTAATTTCTTTCCATTCGAGAGGTGTTGAAACGGAAGGTATATGATATGGCCTGCATGAATAAGCAGAAGCAACAGTATCCGCTTCATCATTTTGATTATAATCAATGAATATTTTATTGCCACGTTTCGCAATGGTGTTTTCACTCGTTGCTACATCAGGTATCATTGCAGTAATTTCTTTTGAAATAGTCACTGCAATTGTTCTGGCTTCAGGAAATGAAAACCCTGCACAGGGAAGAAACAAATGCATTCCTGTTTTTCCACTTGTCTTTGCAAATCCTTTCAATTTATGTTCATCAAAAAATTGCTTACAAGCCAGTGCTGCTGTGATAGCCTTATTAAAGTCTTCATCTGAAGGATCAAGATCAATTATGATGTAATCAGGATGTAAATAATCTTCAACCGTTGAATTTTGCGGGTTAATGTCAATGCATCCCAAATTGATTAAATAAATGAGTGTTGCTCTGTTGTTGCATACCAAATAATCGATCACAGTTCTTTTACCTGGCTTCGGATGTTTTCTTTTTGTATTAAAAATATCTGCACATGAAGGTTGTCTTTTTTCCATGTCCTTTATATACAAACCTGGTGCTGTCGGTGAATATGGCTTTATATGCAATGAAAGCGGTCTGTCTTTCAGATAAGGTAGAATGTAATCGCTTGTCTTATTATAGTACGTAATTAAATCAGCTTTCGTGATTCCGTTCCAAAGTTCTCTTTCAACATTCGTCAGTTCAATCCTACAACCATCAATTTCTATTTCATCTGTTGATGTAATTTCAATTTTTTCAAGTTCTCTCCAGTTACTATCATACGATGTTTTAATATGTTCAGCCTTCTTGCTTGTTGGCTTTTGTTGAATGATTTGTTTTTCTTCATTTTCGGATAATGGAACTTCTCTTACTACATCTTTAGCATTCTTGTCATATCGGAAATCGAGAAAGATTGCAGGCTTACGGATTTTTCCTGAAGCTGTCCAAGTAGAGAACTTAAAATTTGCAACCAATATTGGCTTTACCCAATGTGGTTTTGTTTCATACTCAACATCATTTGCAAATGGTGATTTTTTTATTTCAAGTGGCTTAAGTTTTTGCATTATTTCTTCCATCACCTTTTCTTTAAATCCGCTTCCTGAATGACCTATCCACATCAATTTTGCATTTTCATATGCTCCAAATAAGATTGAACGAAAAGGTCTGCCACTACCGCTTTCTGTCCACCCACCAATTACAAACTCCTGTCTTTTTGCTGTTGGAATTTTTAACCAGTCATTTCCTCGTTTGCCGGGTTGGTAAGTACTGCCAGACTTCTTTGCAACAATGCCTTCCAATCCCAATGCCTGTGCTTGTGCATATAAAGCAATGCCATCCGGAAAACTATCACTGTATTTTACAATACTGTTTTTACCGATAATTGTCTGCAGTATTTCTTTTCTTTCTTTAAGCGGGATTTCCATTAAATCTTTTCCATTCTTCCATAATATATCAAACACGTAATAGGCAATAGGAGCATCAGGATTGGCTTTCTGTACCAAGTCAAAACTCACATGACCTTCTTCATCAAAAGCAACAACTTCACCATCTACAATAAAGTTTCCTTTGATCTTCTTTAGAGAGTTTGCGATTGCAGTATACCTGTCTGTGTAGTCAAGTCCTGCCCGGGATCTTAATGTGACATCGGGCCCTTTTTTATAAGCTATAATTCTATATCCATCCCACTTCACTTCATACATCCACCCTTCCTTTGTAAACGGTTCTTGTACCAAAGTACATAGCATTGGTTTGATGGTTGAGGGGAAAACTTGTTTTACAAAATTCTTTTTTGTGTTGGTTCTCGCCATTGTGTAAGAAATTACTATCTATTACTATTCGCACTTGTTTCAAAAACAAGTAGAGTGCCATATTAAAAACTGGCATAGATTTTACTTTTTTATCAAAAACATTATTATGGCACAAACATCACGAGGCCGCTCACAAGACAGAAAAAAAGTTGCTGGCGGGCAAGACTATGAAGTACAGTACGAACAAAAGAAAACTGGTGCTTCATCAAAGGAAATAAAAAAAGCAATACAAAGCGAGGGCAATAGCAGAGAAAAAGTCGAGAAAAAACTTGGGAAGAAATAGATATTTCTTAAAAGAAAACAAAACTGGTTTTCAATCCTAACCCCTTAAAGTTTTAGATCAATTCTTTTGTTTGATTTATGAACAACTATCTTTTGCTGAACCTTTAATACCTAGTGCTTGAAAAAAAAAATTTTAAATGCATCATTTACTACATCAGCTACATCCAATTATAGTGAAGCAAGTGAAGAAGATGTAGAGTTATTAAAACATTATTTTCCTTGAAGTGTCTTGAGGAATGATAAGTTTGTGACGATTCATTTGATATTATTTGCTCATATAAAGCCAAAAAACTAACTTAGAAATATTAATCATAAACCATACCTCTTACTAACGCTCACCAAACTAAAAATACATTATGAAATCAGCTTTCTACTTCAATCTTAAAATCAATCTGTTATTTCTTTTTATCGTGATTACAGTTTTTACATCCTGTAAAAAAGAATACGTACCAGAATCAAAATCCTTAAATGCTTCCAATAAATCAGACGTATATGCGAGTGATGGTACAGTGGCTATACAGATGAGCATCTTTCCACCGACTACTCCTCAATCTTTTATAGCTAATGGTGGCACATCCATCGTGCAGTATCAAATCACTACTACAAAAGGTCTCCTGGATATCTATGCTCTCGGTACTGCCACATATCCCGCGATCAATTATGTATTCTATGGTAATGTTGCACTCAATAGCGGAACTGTATATATGGACCCATTTGGTGCTTTTCCACACCCAGGCAGCGCTCTGACTACTTGCGAAATACATTACAATCCAGTAGATAGCGCTACGTCTGGTACTATCGCTCAGCTAAAAGTAAAGTCATTATCTTACCTGACTTATGATAACGTTTCTTATAGTTTCAATTTTACCAGCGCAGGAGACGCGCCTCCTATGTGTTTGGTAAATAACATAGCGCATGTCAGTTTTCAGAGTCCACCAGATGACACCCTTCAAAATGGTTATCCAGAAATAGCGCAAGTGAAGCTTACCGGAGATACGACCTGGACATTAAATTCACTTCCCCTAAGTATATATAACCCGAGCTCTATTCCCAGTCCGAATAGTAAGATAATTGTAAAATACAATAAGACAAAAGTTGGAAATACCGGTAATCCGATAGTATTCGATCCGAATGGTAATGCAAAAACTGTTGTGCATTTTAATGGAGGATTTAAACATATCGCAGGGCAAAAAGAAGTATTGAAAATATATGCAGATGTACCCTACCACGATCTAAGACACATATATACTACCATGCAACCTTTGAGTTCTTTTGTTTGGACAGATGGAGTGGGGAAACAAATCGGTGGTAAACTCAATGCAGTATACTATAAAGAAGAAACAGGGGAAGCCAGTTATTAGCAGATGTTGAACATTACATTAACGAGTTTCATATCAAAGGAGATTAACTCTCACCAACAAAATAAAAGTTTATTTATTGCTTCGCAACCTACATCTGCTTCATAAGTTTTAGAAGTTATTACTAGTTCTTTTTTCAAATAACCTGTTTCATCTGGAGAAGGTGCAAGTTTTAATTTACATTAGGATATTACTTTACCATGAGTTGAAAAAACGTTGATGCAGAAAGTGAAGGAAATGCAGATGTTTAAAAACATTTACAAACTATGTAAATACTCATTTCAAACTTTTTAAGGTTCAACGACTACTTGTATCAACTGCCCATCAATTTTATTCTTGTGATATTTTGTTTTATCCATAATAACTCCGTAGTCCTTCTTTCATTGGTTGAAAAAATCACAACGACACCATTTGTAGGTTAATTTACATCCTGCATCAGCTTTTTAAATACAGGCAGCAACAAAATAAAAAAAACAGCAACTCCAATGCTTAAGACCGCTAACTCACCATATATTTTAGTAAAGTAAGGCAACGAACGCACAGGGCTAGTGATATTAGAAGGGACTGATGTAAGACTTCCGATTTTACTTGCAAGATACTCACCTGCTGATGCAGCAATTCCCAGCACACCCATCATGGTACTTGCAATTGATTTAGGAGATAATTTGTAGGTGAATGAATATAAAATTGGCCCAATACAGAGCTCACTAAATTCCATTAAAACATAGCCGCCGAATAAAAAGTAAACAGGCACTAGACCTGTGCCGCTAAATAACCTGCATCCCCACCAGAATAAACCAAAGAAAGCAGCCATGAACAAAAAGCCAATAATGAATTTCATGATTGTTCCCGGTTCTCGTCCATATACGCTTAATTTCTGCCAAATAAATAACATCAGCGGCATTAATATAGCAGGCAAAAATCCGGGTAAAAAATTGTTGATAGCAAGACCTGGAAGAGTTACACTACCAATCTTGAAATCCATGTTGTGCAACACAAAAAGGTTAAATGACCCGCTGCTTTGTTCGTATAAAGCTAAAAACAATATCCAAACTAAAAAACCAATCAATGCAGCAAATAATTTTAAGCGTTCAGATTTAGCAAAACTAAATGCCCTGTAAACGATATATAAAAAAGCTATGATTGTTAGTGCAGGCAAAACCACATCCATTATGGAAGGATGTGAATAAATCAAAATAACCAAAGCAATGAAAGGAAGTGTTAGGAGATAAACTAGTATCTCAGCGCTAATGCCACTAATTACTTTTTGTTTTGTTTTCGCTATATTTAAAGGCTGCCCATATTTTTTGTGGATACCAAACGCCATACTTAATAATGAGCATAAGGCTCCAAAAGCTGCTACCCCGAACCCTAAATGCCAGTTCACCTGCTGCCCTATATAACCGCAAATTATTGCCCCCAAAGCAACACCCAGGTTAAATAATCCATACCATATGGTAAAACCTGCATCCTTTCCTTTGGTATCTTCCGGATGATAAAAGTCGCCTAATAGAGCTTTGGCATTGCCACCAAAAAAACCACTTCCTGTCACATAAATAGACAGGCCAATAAAAAAAGACATTTGGTAAGGTAAGGCTATACAAGTCAACCCTATAAAGTGAAGCAGACCACCCCATATTAATGATCTTCTTTTTCCTAAAATCCTGTCAGCTATAACACCGCCAAAAAGAGGTAAGCCATAAGATAGGGCGGCAAAGCTGCCAAATATGGCATATCCTTTCATTTGTTCAAAATGCAATTGGCTAACCATATATGCTATAAGCAAAGCAATGATACCATAGTAGCCAAAGCGATCCCAGAATAAAACTAATGAGAGGCGATATAATTCTTTAGGATGTTTTATTTTTTGAACAGGAGCAGTTATGTTGGTATTCATTATAATAAAAGTAGTGCAGTGTTGGTATGTTTGAAAAATAGATCATTAGTCTTACCCTAAAAAATCTATTCCAAAGCCGATTTAATAAAATTCATCTTTGATTAATTAAATTCTGGGTTGTTGATCTCAATACCATTTTCTTTTAACCGGATTGCCACCCGAACAAGACAAGAATAAATAATAAGCAGTTTAGTTTCATGAAAACAGTGTTGTTTGGTCGTCGAATGTAACAATTACAGCTTCATGGTCAAAACAACATAACACACCGGATGATTAAATCGATTCAACTATCATAAACAGTATTGTAACCGAATAGCCTGACGGTAAACCCGAAATCATAATAGCCAATGAACAATCAAATACTATCTCTATATTAAAGAACATAAGTACACCGGGTAGTATTGCTTTTGCAGGAAAGACTGATTATGCTACATCATTTAACCCTACTTGTGTAGTTGCCGGTGATCTCAATGGGGATGGAAAACCTGAATTAATTGTTACCAATAGCACTTCAGGAACTGTATCAATTTATAAAAATCAAATCAAATTACAGACAACAGCAAAAGGCGACATATATACTTCTTTAAACAACAAGCAAAATCAAGATTTCAAAATTTCAACGGCACCTAACGAACCACGCATTTATCCAAACCCTGTAAAAGATAAAATAAATATTCATTCAACTGTTGAAGCAATTTATGTTTTACAAGATGAATCCGGAAATACAATAGCAACTCAAAAGTTTAACGGAAATGGCAGTATCGATGTTAGCCGATTACAATCAGGAATTTACTACCTCATAAACGCAGAAACAGGGAGCAGTTATAAGATATTAAAAGATTGAGAAAGTCATGATATGCATTGGATATTTGTTGCATCTTCATTTGTGCAGTGGAAAGCGAACTTAAATATAGGCACAAGATTAGATATTCACGGTCATGAACCGTTCATCTGTCAACAATTTTTATTCAGGCACCAGTGGTATTGTGGTTCCTGTTACACAGGCATTATATCCCGATGCATTTAAAGGCAAGAGCCGGTTAACTTATTATGCTTCTTTCTTTAATAGCATTGAGATCAACAGCTCTTTCTATAAACTTCCTCAAGCATTTACTGTAGTAAAATGGTGCAAGATGGTACCAGAAGATTTTCAATTTACCTTCAAACTATCAAAAAGTATAAGCCATTCAAAAAATCTTGATTTTAATGCCGATGAGCTTACCCTTTTTATGGAAACGATAAATAACGTTGATGAAAAAAAAGGATGTATACTGCTACAATTCCCACCTTCTTTAAAGCTTGAAAATCTTAAACAACTCAAAGAGCTTTTTAAAATGATCAATGCCATAAATGCACAGGCATGGAAAATTGCTGTTGAGTTTCGAAACAAGGTTTGGTATAATGAGCAAACATTTCGACTGTTGAAAGATTATAATATCAGTCTGGTATTGCATGATCTTCCAGCTTCTGCTACGCCACTATCAGCACCGCTAAATAATATTGTATACCTGCGATTTCATGGTACTGAAAGAGGTTACAGAGGAAACTATAACAATGAAATCTTGTTAGCATACGCAAAGCATATCAACAAATGGATTGAGGAAGGGAAATGTGTTTACTGTTATTTTAATAACACATTAGGTAATGCTTTTGATAATTTAAAAACATTGAATCAACTTGTTATCTCTTTATAGAATGTTGTTAAGAGTAACTAATACAATTTAGTATTGGAGAATATGACTAATTAACCAACTGATTTATCTCATATCATGCCCTGTAAACAGATATTCGCAATCAATTTCAATTCTAAAATGACTTACCTAAATACCTTCATAAGAAACGATTACTTTATAAGTTTTACTGTCCACTTTAATATCAAACTGATTTTCATCTATTTCTTCCGGCATAAAACGTTTATTATGTAAGCTGCAAAACATTTGCGCCATCACATATTTTTTAAAAATTTTATTATATTCAAATTCAACGTTTTAGAACAAATATATCGCTTATGCAATATTTACGTATTTTTTTAGCATGATTTTACTAATTAATTTAGCTAAGTGGAATTAGAGAAAACAGCAATATTATCTCAGTTGCAAAGACAAATACTCCCTTTACAAGGATTAAAAAAG
>Ga0206952_10149_pt1 | contig 15589 bp, 4 predicted proteins | sample Alteio_BWOrgHeat_39_FD_152966 | JGI IMG/M metagenome (GOLD analysis project Ga0206952, IMG submission 152966) | Enriched cells from forest soil in Barre Woods Harvard Forest LTER site, Petersham, Massachusetts, United States -... | ecosystem: Environmental > Terrestrial > Soil > Temperate forest >... | reverse complement strand
TATGTGATGGTGGGCAATAGTGTCGGTGTTGGAACATGGATGCCGGTAGGTACGTTAGGGGCCACAAGTACGCCCGGCGGATCATCCGCGCAGATCCAATATAATTTGGGGGGAGCATTTGCTGGGATCGTCAACAGCAATGTGACGACGACGGGAAATGTCGGTTTGGGTACGACATTATCAGCTAATAAACTGGATGTGCAAGGGGGAGTTGGTATCGGGACAGCGTACGCAGGGTACACTTCAGCTCCGAGCAATGGATTGATCGTGCAGGGCAATGTGGGCATCGGCTCCACCACCCCAGGCCAGGCACTGGATGTCCAAGGCACCGTAAGAAATATTGGGGAGCTTGTAAACGGAAATGTCGGTATCGGAACTTCTTTTGTTAATGGAGTAGGAGAGGGAGCTTTGACGGTGATGAACGGCAATGTGGGCATAGGTACATGGGTGCCGGCGGGAGCTTTATCTGTTCGAGTAGGAGCAATAACGGGAACAATAGTGCCATCGATTAATATGGGTCTCGCGAATGGGGGGCAATATAATCCAGGCATCACTCTATCAAGTAATAGTAGTTGGACCATCTTTAATAACGAAGCTGGTAATAACGATCTATCATTTTCCGACGGAACACATTTTCCGTTCGCCATTTACAGCACGGGCGTCACCGTAGGCGGGGATACCAACAACGCGTCTACAATGGATGTGAAGGGAAATGTAACCATCGGAAGCTTGTACTTCGGTACTAACTCAGCGCCAACGAATGGAATGATTGTTCAGGGCAATGTCGGCATCAGCACAACCGTTCCAGCAGGAGCATTAGACGTGGAAGGGACTCTTAGTCCGATTATTTTTAATGCTTATGCTGGCACTAAAAATGTCGGTATCGGTTCCTTGAATCCCGGACAAGCGCTGGACGTGCAGGGCACGGTTCGCACAACGGGATTCACATTGAACCTCAATCCCAGTTCAGGGTATGTGATGGTGGGCAATAGTGTCGGTGTTGGAACATGGATGCCGGTAGGTACGTTAGGGGCCACAAGTACGCCCGGCGGATCATCCGCGCAGATCCAATACAATTTGGGCGGAGCATTCGCTGGGATCGTCAACAGCAATGTGACAGCATCGGGCAATGTCGGTTTGGGAACGACATTATCATCTAATAAACTGGATGTCCAAGGATCGGTGGGTATCGGGACGGCGTACGCGGGTTATACTTCAGCTCCGAGCAATGGATTGATCGTGCAGGGCAATGTCGGTATCGGCTCAACAGCCCCGGGCCAAGCTCTGGATGTGCAAGGCACTGTAAGAACATCATTAGGGGCAATTTTTAATGGTAATGTTGGTATCGGCACTATGGCCAATCAAGCGGCATTATCCGTTATGAACGGTAATGTCGGCATAGGCACATATTCTCCAACAGCTTTATTTCAAGTGGCAGGGGTTGGGAATGTTGGTATCAACTCCGTGACGCCAGGAGCAGCGTTGGATATTAATGGAGGGGCCCGCATGACGGGCTTCACATTGACCACCAGCCCGGTTGCCGGCGATATTCTCATGACCAATAGCGTGGGTGTTGGTACGTGGATTCCAGCATCATCAGTTGCCTCCGCAGGCACGCCCGGCGGCTCATCCGCACAGATCCAATATAATTTGGGGGGAGCATTCGCAGGAATTGCCAACAGCAATGTGACAGCGTCGGGCAATGTCGGCTTGGGCACGACATTTTCAGCCAATAAACTGGATGTTCAAGGGTCGGTGGGAATAGGGACAGCGTACGCGGGATACACTTCAGCTACGGCCAATGGATTGATCGTGCAAGGGAATGTTGGTGTAGGAACCAGGTTCCCGGAAACACAATTTGTATTGTATGCCACATCTCCTGATCTTAATGTGGACGACCAATCCTCAACGGATGAAGGGGCTTATTTTATTACAAATGCGTCTGGAAATAGTGCGAAAATGGCTTTTACAGCAAGTGGTAATGTGATACCAAACGCTCTTTATTTTGCAACAAAACAGGCTAATTCTCCGATACTTTTTGAACCGAATTTAGTGGAAGCTATGCGTATCATAAGCGGAGGGAATGTGGGCATCGGTACAAGCCTTCCAGCAGGGGCACTAGACGTGGAAGGAACGCTTTTTCCGGTTATTTTTAATGCCTATGCTAATACTAAAAACGTAGGCATCGGCTCATTGACTCCCGGTCAAGCGCTGGATGTGCAGGGCACGGTGCGTATGAAAGGCTTCACATTGAACCTTAATCCCAGTTCAGGCTATGTGATGGTGGGCAACAGTGTTGGTGTTGGTACCTGGATGCCGGTGGGTACGTTAGGGGCCACTAGTACGCCCGGCGGCTCATCCGCGCAGATCCAATACAATTTAGGGGGAGCGTTCGCGGGGATTGTCAACAGCAATGTTACAGCAACGGGCAATGTCGGTTTGGGCACGACATTATCAGCTAATAAACTGGATGTTCAAGGGGGAGTTGGCATCGGGACAGCGTACGCGGGGTACACTTCAGCTCCGGCCAATGGATTAATTGTTCAGGGGAATGTGGGTATTGGCTCCACAGCCCCGGGCCAGGCGTTGGATATCCAGGGCACAGTAAGAAATATCGGTGTGATCGTAAACGGGAACGTGGGGATCGGGACTTCGTTTGTGAATGGGGCCGGTGAAGGAGCTTTGTCGGTGATGAATGGTAATGTTGGCATCGGCACATGGGTGCCGAAGAAGCTCGTTGATGTTGAAGGAGCGTTATATACAAACGTACTTGATCTTGCCAATTTTACCTTCTCACCGTCCTGGGGGGTTGGGAGCACATATTTGGCAGGCAACGGAGGTGGCACTGCAGCGGATTTTATTCAGTTCGGCACAAACAGCATCCAACGCGCAGTAATAACAGGAACGGGCAATGTAGGCATCAGTACAACTCTTCCGGCAGGAACATTAGATGTGGAAGGAACGCTTTTTCCAATTATTTTTAATGTTGATGCTAATACTCAGAACGTCGGCATCGGCTCCCTAACTCCCGGTCAGGCATTGGATGTACAAGGCACAGTACGCACGACAGGCTTCACGTTGAACCTTAATCCCAGTTCCGGGTATGTGATGGTGGGCAACAGTGTTGGTGTTGGTACATGGATGCCGGCGAGCACCTTGTCTTCATCAAGCACGCCCGGCGGCTCATCCGCGCAGATCCAATACAATTTAGGGGGAGCATTCGCGGGGATCGTCAACAGTAATGTGACAGCATCGGGGAATGTCGGTTTGGGCACGACATTATCAGCTAATAAGCTGGACATCCAAGGAGCAGTGGGTATCGGGACAGCATATGCGGGGTACACTGCAGCTCCGGCCAATGGATTGATCGTGCAGGGTAACGTCGGCGTCGGCTCAACAGCTCCAGGACAGAAATTGGATGTTACAGGAACCGTAAGAGACATCGGCGAGATCGTAAACGGGAACGTGGGGATCGGGACTTCGTTTGTAAATGGGGCTGGTGAAGGAGCTTTGACGGTGATGAATGGTAATGTAGGTATCGGCACCTGGTTGCCGGCCTTTCCGTTCCAGGTCGTGAGCACAGGTCATGACATGGTTAGTTTCTTATCAAGCGACACATTGGGTACTGCCGTTCATATCAACGCCACATCGGCCGGTGGTCACGAATTTGAACTATGGTCGTCGGCTAATGGCCAAAGTAATGGCGGGGGCAATTTTTACATTCAAGATGATACCGGTACCGTAGTGAGGTTGATCATCAATAGCGCCGGCAACGTTGGTATCAGCACAACCGTTCCGGCAGGAACGTTAGATGTGGAAGGAACGCTTAGTCCGATCATTTTTAATGCCTATGCGGGCACTAAAAATGTCGGCATCGGCTCCTTGACCCCAGGCCAGGCACTGGATGTGCAAGGCACAGTGCGTATGAAAGGTTTCACACTGAACCTTAACCCCAGTTCCGGCTATGTGATGGTGGGCAACAGTATCGGTGTTGGGACTTGGATGCCGGTGGGTACGTTAGGGGCCACTAGTACGCCCGGCGGCTCATCCGCGCAGATCCAATACAATTTGGGAGGGGCATTCGCAGGGATCGTCAACAGCAATGTGACAGCATCGGGCAATGTGGGCTTGGGAACGACGTTATCAACCAATACGCTGGATATCCAAGGGGCAGTGGGTATCGGGACAGCGTACGCGGGATACACTTCAGCTCCGCCCAATGGATTGATCGTGCAGGGTAATGTCGGTATCGGCTCCACAGCCCCGGGACAGAAATTGGATGTTACAGGAACCGTAAGAGATATAGGAGAAATTGTAAACGGGAACGTGGGGATCGGGACTTCGTTTGTGAATGGGGCTGGTGAAGGAGCTTTGGCGGTGATGAATGGTAATGTAGGGATAGGGACATGGATACCGGCAGGACAATTGGATGTTGAAGGAACATTATCGAAAGTGATTTTTGGAGGGAATGTAGGCATCGGTTCGAACGCACCAGGGCAAGTACTGGATATTAATGGCGCAATCCGCTCAACGGCCAGCGGAAATTCAACTTTTGCAGGCAATGTGGGTATCGGGTCATTGGCACCGGGGACAGCTCTGGACGTCAACGGCGTGGGGCGTATGACAGGCTTCACATTGAACCTTAATCCCAGTTCCGGTTATGTGATGGTAGGCAATAGTATTGGTGTGGGTACATGGATGCCGGTGAGCACATTAGGGGCCGGCGGTACGCCCGGCGGTTCATCCGCTCAAATTCAATACAATTTAGGAGGAGCGTTCGCAGGGATCGTCAACAGCAATGTGACAGCATCGGGCAATGTCGGCTTGGGAACGACATTATCAGCCAATAAGTTGGACATCCAAGGGTCTGTCGGCATAGGAACAGCATACGCCGGGTACACTTCAGCTCCGTCTAATGGATTGATCGTGCAGGGCAACGTCGGCATTGGTTCCACAGCCCCGGGTCAGAAGTTGGATGTCAACGGAACGCTGAGGATATTTAATGGAAATGTAGGTATCAGTACGACCACTTCAACGGGCGGGCTTAACTTGACTGTAAACTCTCCGGATGCGTCATGGCTTACCACATCTGCGGGAGACGGTTCCCTTCTTGTTCAAGGAAATCAAAGTCAGGAAGAATTTCTCATTGGCACCAATGCGGGCGGAACCCTTGCGCTTGTCGAGGATGGAGGGTCGGCTGTTTCTTCGGGAGAGAAAATCGGCAAGATAGCATTTGCCGGGGTACCGGACAATTTACATGCGACTAATTTTCATGAATCTGCCTTTATTTTTGCTCTTTCTGACCAGGCTTTCAATGCAACCAGTATGGGAACCAATTTGGTCATACAAACAACTCCTGATAATTCAATCGTCCCATTGGAACGGGTTAGGATAGCTGCGAGCGGCAATGTCGGTATTAACATAAGCGCTCCGGCAGGAACATTAGACGTGGAAGGAACGCTTTTTCCAATTATTTTTAATGCCAATGCTAATACTAAAAACGTCGGCATCGGTTCCCTGACTCCTGGGCAAGCGCTGGACGTGCAGGGGACAGTACGCACGACGGGATTCACATTGAACCTCAATCCCAGTTCCGGATATGTGATGGTGGGCAATAGTATTGGTGTCGGAACCTGGATGCCGGTGGGTACGTTAGGGGCGGGCGGTACTCCTGGAGGATCATCCGCGCAGATCCAATACAATTTGGGAGGAGCATTCGCTGGGATCGTCAACAGTAATGTCACAGCGTCGGGCAATGTCGGCTTGGGTACGACATTATCAGCTAATAAGTTGGACGTTCAAGGGTCTGTGGGCATAGGAACAGCATACGCCGGGTACACTTCAGCCCCGGTAAATGGTTTGATCGTGCAAGGCAATGTCGGCATCGGCTCAACAGCCCCCGGCCAGAAATTGGATGTTACAGGAACTGTAAGAGACATAGGAGAAATTGTAAATGGTAATGTTGGCATAGGGACTTCCTTTGTGAATGGAGCTAATGAAGGAGCATTGTCAGTGATGAACGGGAATGTGGGTATCGGGACATGGATACCAGCCGGTCAATTAGACGTTGAAGGTTCAGTATCGGTAGCATATTTCGGGGGGAAGGTGGGGATCGGCACAGTAAACCCTCAAAATCCTTTAGTTGTCACTGATAATGGCGGTAATAATATACAGGCTATCAATACTCAAAATGATGGTCAATTTAGCGGTGGGGAATTTGTCGCTACTCAAGATGACGGTGCGGCAGTGACCGCGGGGGCAAGAATATTCGATTTTTGGATATCAGCGGCGATAAACGGTTCTCACGCTTCTAATGGAGGAGCAAAAATATCGGCTTACGCGGACCAACTTTGGAGTTCATCTGCAAATGGAGCAGTTTTGGTTTTTGGTACTACTCCGGATAATACAAACAACGGTCCTGTTGAAAGAGTAAGAATTGCAAGTACCGGTAATGTTGGTATCGGGACACTTTTAACAGGTAACCAATTAACAGTTCTTGGGAATATTGGGGTAGGCGCTACAGCCGCTTCTTCATATTTAACAACGGCCGCACCTGGTGGAGGCATGATCATTGAGGGCAATGTCGGCATCGGTTCTTTAGCCCCTGGCCAGGCGTTGGATGTGCAAGGTACGGTGCGCACAAAAGGCTTTACATTGAACCTTAATCCCAGCTCCGGGTATGTGATGGTGGGCAATAGTGTTGGTGTAGGAACATGGATGTCGGTGAGTACGTTAGGGGCCACAGGTTCGCCCGGTGGCTCATCCGCACAGATCCAATATAATTTGGGAGGTGCTTTCGCAGGCATTGCCAACAGCAATGTTACAGCATCGGGCAATGTCGGCTTGGGCACGATATTGTCAGCCAATAAACTGGACGTCCAAGGATCGGTGGGTATAGGGACAGCATACGCGGGGTACACTTCAGCCCCATCCAATGGATTAATTGTGCAGGGCAATGTCGGCATCGGATCAACGGTACCTGGCCAGGCGCTGGATGTCAACGGGACGGTGAGGGTATTTAATGGTAATGTTGGGGTTGGGTCGGCAAGTCCAGGGGCAGCGGTAGATATCCAGGGAAACCTGAGGGTTTCCAATGGAGCCGGGTTCAATAATTTCACAACAAATGTCGGTATTAATTCATTGGCGCCAGGGGCAGCACTGGATATCAACGGAGCGGCCCGCATGACAGGGTTTACACTGAATCTTTCTCCTGGTTCCGGTTATATTTTGATGGGGAATAGTATTGGAGTGGGAACTTGGATCCCTGCGTCGGCAGTGGCCTCTCCAGGAACGCCCGGCGGTTCATCCGCGCAGATCCAGTACAATTTGGGAGGGTCATTCGCGGGGATCATCAACAGCAATGTGACAACGACGGGTAACGTCGGTTTAGGTACAACATTATCAGCCAATAAATTGGATATTCAGGGAGCAGTGGGTATAGGGACAGCGTACGCGGGGTACACTTCAGCTCCTCCTAATGGATTGATCGTGCAGGGAAATGTGGGCATCGGCTCCACAGCCCCGGGACAGACGCTGGACATTCAAGGCACAATAAGAAGCATTGGGGCAATTCATACTGGCAACGTTGGCATCGGGACTTCGTTTATAAACGGAGCCGGTGAAGGGGCTTTGACAGTGATGAACGGCAATGTCGGCATTGGGACATGGGTCGGGGCCGGGGCCCTAACTGTCATGAACGGTAACGTCGGTATAGGGACATGGGCGGCCAATGGGGCGTTCATTGTGCAAAGCGGCAATGTGGGGATAGGGCTGCCAAATCCAAGTTATTTAATGCAATTGAAAGATGCCCAGACCCTTGGGACCCAACCCACGGATTTGGGGTTCATACTCGGGGATTCTGAGGCGACACCAAGGCAGGGAGGGTTCTTTTTTGGAGGGAGCAGTGATTTCGTTTCAGGGTCTTTTTCTAATCATAAGATGAACTTTGTGTCGGATAATGGTTCCGCGGTCTGCGAAACCTTTGGAACGGATGACAGTGTCTCTATCCAACAAACCACATGTACGGTCGGAGGGAAGACGAAATTTTATATAGACACGAATGGGAACATAGGGCTTTCAACGACCACTCCGGCGAATATATTAAGTGTGAATGGCTCAGCTTCATTTGGAGCATACGCCACAACAGCCGCTCCGGCAGGAGGTATCATAGCAAGCGGTAACGTGGGGATCGGCTCCGCCGCTCCGGGCCAAATGCTGGATGTTACCGGCACCGCGCGCATGACAGGCTTTACCCTTACTGGAAACGGGGCAGCTGCTGGTAATGTCATGGTCGCCAATAGCGTTGGTGTAGGCACATGGATGCCAACAAACACTTTGGCTGCAGGGACTTTAACGACAGAAACACCAAATGAAGTCGCCTACTATACGGGTAATTCCACACTAAGCGGTGCTCCTGTTTTCCAATTTAACGGTACTAATGTTGGGATTGGAACTAATGCTTTTAATGCCAGTTTACAGGTTGTTGGTAATATTGGTATCGGTACAGTTGCGAATGGGGATAATTTTATAACGAATTCCCCGCCCAAGGGAGGCATGATTATTGAAGGTAATGTCGGCATTGGCTCCACAGCCCCCGGCCAGAAGCTGGACATGCAGGGCACTGTGAGAGACATCGGGGAGATCGTAAATGGGGACGTTGGCATAGGGACTTCTTTTGTTAGTGGAGCTGGTGAGGCGGCATTGACCGTCATGAATGGTAATGTGGGCATTGGAACCTGGATCCCACACGCGCAATTAGATGTTGAAGGGACATTGTCAAAAGCGTCATTTTTAGGGAACGTAGGGATAGGAACAACAGCAGCCAACGAGCCTTTGTTTGTTTACAGCACTACTGATAATTCAGACAGTATGGATATCACGGCAACAGGAATAGTGAATGATTTCGCGTTTTCTGTAAATGTTCCTGCGGCTACGTCTAAAGCTTTTGGGGTGTCAATTCTCGGGGGGGGCGGTTTTAATACCAGTGTGTTTTTTGGGGACGGTACGTACGCTATTGGTCCGGGAACATCAACAAGGGATATTTTCCTTTGGCGGACAGGAACAAGCACACTCCAGATAGACAGCAATAAATTGGGCGGGGTCGCAAATGTTGATGTTACCGGTAACGTCGGCATCGGCACAACGGCGAACCAGGCTCCTTTGACAGTGATCGGCGGCAATGTTGGTATTGGTACCTGGGCGCCGACTGCTCTTTTAGAAATAGCGGCGGGTTCAACATCAACGGCGCCTCTTCAGTTCAATTCATCAGGAACTAATTTAAACGCGCCGGCACAAGCCGGAGCAATTGAATATGACGGGACAGCTTTTTATGCCACTTCGGCAGCTTCAAGCCGTCAGGTCATCCATGCTGAACAATTCATGGATCTGTCTGCCACCTATACTTTGCTTAATCAGGCTCCTGCTCAAAAAGCTCTTAATGCCGGTCTAAACGGCAATGGCCAGTTGACTGTTCAAGCAAGTACCATGTATTTCTTTGAAGGGCAATATTTAATGACAATAACAAATGCCGTTGACTTAAAGTTGGGGTTTGCCGTTGGGGGAGCCGGGGGAGCAACATTAACAAGTATCAATTATACCTCTTTGTCATTTCCTGTAACTGCCGGTAATGAAGCAACTTCAACGTATTCCTCTTATGGAGCTTCAGCAAATCTGACGGATGTAACCAACGCTGGTAAGGTTGGTTGGTGTTCAACATTCCAGGGAGTCATGAGGGTCAACGCAGGAGGGACCATAACCCCTGAGATCGGCTTTTCAGGTGCTCCGGGTGTTAGTCAAATGAATATTGATTCTTATTTTAGGTTATGGCCTGTTGGTTCAAATACCACCACATATCAAGGGGACTGGACATAAAATGGGGAAGCTCGCTTAAGTTCTCTGATGAAATTGGGATTAACAGTAGCTCCCAATCTTTCTGCTTTGCGCACATCAGCCCAGGCTTTATCATACTCTTTTAATTGATAATAAATGACAGCCCGGTTGCTATAGGCCTTTGCATAGTCAGGGTTTATTTCAATGGCTTTGTTAAAATCGAGCATGGCTTGCGTTAGATTTCCTTGATCGGCATTCATAATGCCTTGAAGGGTACAGGTATTGGGATCGTCAGATCTTGTTATTTCAGCGGCTTTGTTAAAATTAAGAATGGCTTGCTTTAAATTGCCTTGCTTGGCATAAAAATAACCCTGATTGAAGTATGGCCTCGCTTTATGAGGCGATTTTCGCATAACATCTCCCCATAAAGAAATTTCATCCTTCCAAATTTTGTTCCTTTGATAAGTTAATACGGAATTACAACTAACAATTATTGTTAGCATGACTGCCATCCAGAGTCGCATGTCATCCTGAGCATAGCGAAGGATCTTAAGACGTCTTAACGCAACGATCACATAATACATGCCGCTTACCAAGAGAATACTATATCCCACCAAGGGCAAATATAGACGGTGTTCATAAATGACATCTTTTACCGGGAAAGGGATCGCCTCAGGTATAAGGGTCAGGAAAAACCAGAAAATGGAAAAAGAGATCAATCTGTATTTTGAGAACAGACGTATCGCGGAAGAAAGAATAATTATGAGAATGAAAAAACTAATGAATAAAGGCAATTCAAAAATATTCCTGATAATAGGATAATCATAATCCAGGTTTTGATCAAGAGGCAGGAAAGCCAATCTTACATAGGTGAGCATTACCCTGAATTCAGTCAGAAAATACTGCGTTGCATTGAGGCCTCCATGCACAACGACAGAACCTTGAATATAGTCGACTTTTTCTGAATGGTTGAGCAATGTTACCAAAGGAATAATAAAAATGGCAAACAAGAAGGGGAGAAGATATCTCCAATTCAGGCTTCCTTTGCCTTTAATGAACGTAATTTCATAAAGGAAAACGATCAATGGCAGAGTCATAGCTGTTTCCTTACTGAACATGGCCATTATTGCCATTATTAATGAGCAGATGTAATAGAAGGTGCCGTTCTGCAACAGCCTTGATCTGACATAGAAACATAGTGAGGCTAAATAGAACATTGTTGCCATGGAAGCGGCCCGTTGCCAGATATAGGTTACCGCTTCGGTTTGGACAGGGTGGCTTACAAATATCAGCCCCGCAAATAATGCAATGAGATCGGCATGTTGAGTGATCTTTTGTTCTTTCATGGCAGGGGTGGAAAGGGTCAAAAGAACAAACCACCAGACCAAAATAGCTGTGGTCAAATGTACGATCAGGTTAAACAGGTGATAACCGAAGACATTGAGCTGGGAAAAATGATAATTTAAAGCAAGTGTCAAAAACGTGACAAAACGGCAAGGAAAAAATTCCCATATTTTGAACAGGTTGTGGATATTTCTGATGGAAGGATTATTGACTATAAAAGGAATATCACCAAAGTGAAACGAGCAGTAGAAAGTATTGGAATAAACGATAATTCCCAAACAAGAGATAATAATTATTGAAAACAGCTTGCCCATTACTTTTTATCCCTGCCGGACGATTCTTTAAGGGCCTGAATTAATTTAGGGCTGACCGAACACCCTGCTTCCTGAGCTTTATGTACAAGGTCCCAAGCTTTTTCAATTTCATTTAACCCATAGTAGATGGCGATCAGGTTAGTGTAGGGTTTTTCGAACCGGGGGTTGAGTGTGATAGCTTGGGTATAGTCAGCAATAGCTTTATCAAGATCATTGAGCCGGAAATAAATATTGCCGCGGTTAAAATAGGCCCCTTCATAATTAGGGTTTATTTCAATGATCTTGTCCAGATCAGACAAAGCCTGAGTGAGATGACCTGTAAGGGTATAAAAATAGCTTCGGTTATTGTAGGCCTCCAGATACTTTGGATTTATTGCGATCGCTTGGGAAAAATCAGCCATAGCTTGGGGGATCCTGCCTTGCTGCATATAAATACTGCCACGGTCTAGAAATGCTTGCGGGAATATAGGGTTTAATTCAATGGCTTTATTAAAATCAGCCATGGCTTGATCAAATTGACCTTGTTTATAATAGGCGATCCCGCGATCGTTATATCCCCTTGCCTTATGAGGGGATTTATGGATGACATCGTTCCATAACGAAACTTCATCTTTCCAGACTTCGTTCCTTTGAAAAGTTAAAACGGAGAAACCAATGAGGATCGCTGCCGCGAGCACATTTAATTTCCTTACATCCATTCGTATCGTATAGATCAATGTCGCAAGCAAAAGAACAAAACCAGCACTGGCCAAATACAGACGGTATTCATTGATCACGTCCTCAATGGGAATAAAGCTTGATTCCACGCTTAAAGCGATAAAAAACCATAAAATGCCGAATGAAACGATGCGGTGAGATTTGTACGTTACTGCCGCCAGAGCTAAAAGGCAGAGTAAAAACACTCCGCACAATGCGGTCTTAAGGTCCAACTCATTCGCAAGAGGGTAGTCGTAATCCAAATTTTGGTTGACCGGTAAAAACAGCAGCCGGACATAGGTGCACACAACATTTAATTCGGTCAGGAAATATTGCTTTCGGCTTATGTCGCTTGGGGCCCTTGTGATATCGATATGGTTCATGATATGAGAATCCGCGATTTTCGCGGCCCCTATCACTTCCGGCGGTGTTCTTAACAATAGTATGGGGACAATAAGCGCTATGACAAAAAATGGTAATATCCGGCGGCAACGCTTCCACCAGGTTTTAGTCAGTGGGCCCAGGAAATAAAATTCATACAATGTAAGCATTAGCGGTAAGGTGACCACGAATTCTTTACAGAACATGGCCGCTATGGCAGATGCTACAGCGGCGATCATATATTTCTTTTGAGACCGGCACCGGTACTGAATGTAGAGATACAATGTTAACATGTAGAAAAAACTCCCCATCAACACAAAACGCTGGGTTATGAAATTGACGGGTTCTGTTTGGATAGGATGGCATAAGAACAACATTGATGCAAAGAATGATGGCCATTCTAAACGGCAAGAAAATACCGGTTTACGTGCCGAGCATAAACGCAACGTGGATTTTATCAGCAGATAAATCAGGAAAGCATTAAGGCAATGGATAAGCAAATTGACTATTCGATAACCGGCAGGATTTAAGGCGCACCATTTATAATTTAACGCGAAACTTAAGCCTACTAAAAATCTCGTATTAAAGGCGTTAAAGATTTTTGGTATGTCAATGGCCGTAATTGCCGGGTTATATTCCACGGAAGCATAGTCATCATAATAAAAAGAAGTGCTTTGTAAGGGAATAATGTACAGCGCAAAACCGCATAATATCATTACAATGAATATGCTGATATTAAAAAAGCTGGGATTATTTTTTGTCAAATGTGCCATGTCCCGAGGAATTCTTTAGGGCTTGAATTAATTCAGGGTTGATCGAACACCCCGCTTCTTTTGCTTTACGCGCAAAATCCCACGCATGGTCAAATTCATTTAAACCTAAATAAATAGCAATTAGATTAGTGTATGCTTTTTCATGCCGGGGGTCGAGAGCAATAGCCTGGGTATAGTCAGCAATAGCTTGAGTAAGGTCGTTTTGCCGGTAATAAATATTACCACGGCTGAAATAGACCTCCGCGTAGTTAGGGTTTATATCAATGATCTTGTCCAGATCAGACAAAGCTTGAGTGAGATCACCTGTTTTAACGTAAAGATTGCTTCGGTTCAAATACGCCTCCGCAAAACCAGGGTTGATTTCAATGGCTTTGGTAAAGTCCGAGATCGCCTGTGTAGACTGACCTTGATTGCGCAAGATAAGGCCTCGATTATAGTAGACCTCCGCGTGGTAAGGGTTTAATTCAATGGTTTTATTCAAATTAAAAAGGGCTTTGGGGACATCGCCTTTCTGGATGTAAAGATTACCAAGATTATTGTAGGCCTCCGCATTGCCGGGACTTATTTCAATGGCTTTGGAAAAGTCATCGAAAGCTTGGGAAAACTTGCCTTGTTTGACATAAATAACACCACGGCTCAAAAAAGGGTCTGCATACTTGAGATTCAATTCAATGGCTTTATTAAAATCAGCCATGGCTTGAATGAATTGACCTTGTTTATAATAGGCAAACCCACGGTTGTTATACCCCCTTGCTTTATGCGGAGATTTCTGGATGACATCGTTCCAAAGGGTCAGATCGTTTTTCCATACTTGATTACGTGCGTAACTAAGTAGAGACAAAATCGCAATGAGGGTGATCAAAATTCCAAATAAGGTTTTACGGTCTTTAATGATCGTAGATAAAGCACAAACTGCCGCCAGGAAAAAGCCAAATGAGATCAAATAGAGTTTGTGTTCAAAGATCAGATTAACCCGGGGCGCGGTGTTGATGGAAAAGGTGATCAGGATCCAGGCCAGGCCAAAGGCAATTAATGGCCATTGTTTTCGTGATTTAAATATCAAAAAAGTCATAAAGCCGATCACCCCAAGTCCCACCATGGTAAGCGGCGGCTGAAGGACCCCCGTGGATAACGGGTAATCGTAGTCTGCGTTCTGATGAATAGGAAGTATTAACAATCGTAAAAATGTTAAAAAGACCCGTGTTTGGGTCAGGAGATATTTGCCTCCCGTGATGATATCTCCGTCATGAGATTCTGAGGGATCAGAAGAATTAAGATATGTATTATCGATCAAATTAACAGGCGCTATTTTTATAAATAAAAGGACAAATGCGACGGCTAAAATAGTAATCAACAGGTACAGTTTTTTTGACGGAGATTTTGGAGAATTTAAAGGGTCTTTATTAAAGAAAATAAACTCAACCGCCAGGATCATCAAGGGAATGGTCGCTGCCACCTCCTTGGTCAATATTCCAAGGATGGCAAACCCGGCGGAGCAGGTGAATAAAAAGATCTTATGTTTCGTTGAAGATGCTATGCGTCCGCGCAGATAAGAATAAATACTGCCGAGATAAAATACCGTAGCCATAGATTCAAAGCGCTGCGTGATATAGGTCACGGCTTGGGTTTGGCAAGGATGGACTAAAAAGAGAACGCCTATAATAAAGGGAAGTTCTCTTGTGACCTGGCTCTCTGCGGGAAGCCATTTAGTAATTTTGAAAAGCAGGTCTGCCAAAGCCCACACCAGCCCCACAGCCACAAGATGCGTGATGAAGTTAAAAACGTGATACCCCTGAGGATGAAGTTGATTGAAATGATAATTTAATGCGAAGGAATATATGCCTACCATGCGGGTCTTGGGGAAGATCGCCCATATTTGATTGATCTTATCCCAATTTCTAATAAAGTTCGTTTTAAGCATAAAATAATTATCATCAAACACGAAACCAAAGCCGAATGTCTGGGAATAGATGGCCAAACCTAAAAGTATGAGGACGAGCCAGCGTAAGGGGTAATACCATCGGGAGGATGGATTCAAAAATGAATGGACGATAGGCATCAGACACAATTCTATCCTAAAAAAAAGGAACGTCTACCTTTTTTGGCCCCGCATGGAAAAATGGTATGGCATCTTGACAGTGATGCGTGAAGTTTTTGACAAAAAGGTGCCGTGATGTTATATTGGCTTCTCCTTACGGGGTTGTAGCTCAGTTTGGGAGAGCGCCTGCATGGCATGCAGGAGGTCAGGGGTTC
>Ga0206952_10208_pt1 | contig 15665 bp, 15 predicted proteins | sample Alteio_BWOrgHeat_39_FD_152966 | JGI IMG/M metagenome (GOLD analysis project Ga0206952, IMG submission 152966) | Enriched cells from forest soil in Barre Woods Harvard Forest LTER site, Petersham, Massachusetts, United States -... | ecosystem: Environmental > Terrestrial > Soil > Temperate forest >... | reverse complement strand
CTTTTCGGCGGCGGCCGCCACCTCAGCTAGGTTTGCGCCTTCCTCCGCTCGCGCTCCCGCCACCTTGATCACAAACAGATCTCCCGCGATTCCCCGTCTTTCATGAATCGCCTCTACGGGAGCGGATGCGATGTCATCGGTAACGCGGACCGTTTTCACCGCAATATTTTCTTGCTCTAACATTTCCGCGGCCATTTCAAAATTGAGTACATCACCGGAATAATTGCCATAGAGAAACAAGATGCCGGCCTCGCCGTGAGCGGCCTTCGCGGCCTCATAAATAGGCAGTGGAGGAGGCGAGGCGAAGACATTTCCAGCTACGCTGGCATCAGCCATCCCTCGCCCGACATAGCCCGCGAAATGGAACTGTCGGTTATGAATACAGGCAAGGTGAAGGTAGGGGACAAGACAATCCTCGACGCAGTACACGCGGCGAATCACGCTGTGTCGGACCCTGATACGCCGGAGATGGACCTGGCTTGCATGGTTTCCAAAGCAGCGACGGCTGCGGAGAAAGCGGCCCAGGATACGGCGGGTTTCATCTGCCGGGTCGGTCGTGCCAGTCGTCTGGGAGCGCGGACTCTGGGCTGTCCTGATCCGGGGGCCACCTCTTTTGGCATCATTCTTAGAGCAATGGCGGACTGGTCGGCCCAGCCGGCACACACGGTTTGACCGACTACATTTTTTTGCGGCAGTTACTGAAACGTTCTAGTTACTTACGACGGCTTGAGCAAAAATGCCCGGGTTAATGCTCGGGTACGGCGAGGACGCATGTTTCTTCCGGGTTCCTATACCGCAGCGTTGGTCATGATGCTATTCGGCATGTTCTGCTGGGGGTCCTGGCCCAATACTTACAAGCTTACTCGGGGATGGCGCTTCGAGTTGTTTTATTGGGATTATGCGGCCGGTATTTTCTTGACTTCGCTGTTGGTAGCTCTGACCCTGGGAACACTTTTTGGGCAGCAGACCTTCTTAAAGAACCTTCTGGTTGCCGATCGGGATGCGCTGCTCTATGCCTGCGTGGCCGGGGCGCTGTGGAATATCGGGAACGTTCTCCTGGTCGCCGGTGTGGCCTCGGTCGGTCTGGCCGTGGCTTTTCCGGTCTCGATCGGAATGGCGCTCGTCGTAGGAGTGATCGGCAGTTACCTGGTGGCACCTCGGGGTAATCCAGCCCTCCTCTTTGCTGGAGTCGCGCTAGTTTGCAGTGCAGTCATCATTAACTCCCTTGCCCACCGTTCGGCTGCGGCAGCGAAACCTGAAGTCTCAAAGAGCGGGCTTTGGGTTTGTTTCGCCTCCGGCGTATTTTTCAGTGGATTCGGTCCATTGCTCGCCAAGGCGTTGACCTCTCCGAAGCCGCTTGCACCCTACGGTGCGAATGTTCTCTTTACCTTTGGTGCTCTCGTCACCACTGTTCCGGTAATGAGTTACTTCATGCGGCATCCTTTCAGCGGTGAGCCTGTGTCGCTGGCCGACTATAGACGTGGTACCAGCGGAGAGCACGCCGCCGGTTTGCTTGGGGGATTCGTTTGGGGACTAGGCACTACTTTCACGTTCGTCCCAATGACCATGGTGGGCACGGCGCTGGCCTACGCGATCGGCCAGTCCAATCCACTTGTAGCGGCTTTGTGGGGAGTTTTTATCTGGCATGAATTTCGTGGTGCACCCAGGCGCAGCAAGGGACTGCTGGCCGCCATGTTTGTGCTCTACGTCGCGGGTCTTTTGTGTTTGACCACCAGCTTCCAGGTCAAGACGCGATAGAGGAGGATCCCGGAGGTTATGCAATGGCATCCAGCAAGCAAATGGTCTTCGGACTGATTATAGGGAATCGGAGCTTTTTCCCGGACACTCTCGCCCGTGAAGGAAGAGAAATCATGATGCGCCTTCTTGAAAAGGAAGGTCACAAAGTCGTCTGTCCGACACCGGAAGAGACCAAAGGTGGCGCGGTTGAAACTCTGGCGGATGCCAGCAGATGCGCAGGTTTGTTCCGGAACCACCGCGACGAAATTGCCGGCATCATTGTGAGCCTGCCAAATTTTGGGGACGAGAGAAATGCGGCTAACGCAATTCGCATGGCGGACCTCAATGTTCCAATCCTGGTGCACGCCTTTCCGGACGATCCGGCAAGAATGCTCATGGGAGGGCGACGTGACAGTTTCTGCGGGAAGATTTCGGTCTGCAACAACCTGTGGCAATACGGAATAAAGTTCAGCTTAACCTCATTCCAAACTGTAGATCCCGATAGCGACTCCTTTCGATCGGACCTGCAGTCTTTTGCCGGCACTTGCCGCGTTGTTCGCGGATTGAAAAACGCTCGCGTCGGAGTGATCGGCGCCCGTCCTGCCGCATTCAACACGGTGCGCTTCAGCGAGAAGTTGCTGGAACACTCGGGGATTACGGTAGAAACGTTGGATCTTTCGGAGGTTCTCGGCCGGATCGAGCGGTACGGCGATGAGGACGCCAAAGTCAAAGCCAAACTTTCGCAAATCCACAATTACGTCTCTTCGCGAAACGTGCCGACGTCCTCCGTTTCAAAAATGGCCAAGTTCGGTGTGGTCGTTGACGAATGGATGGAAAGTAATGGCCTGGCCGGAACTTCGATCCAGTGCTGGACCGCCATGCAGGAATTCTTTGGAGTGGTTCCTTGCACCCTGATGAGCATGATGTCGAACCATATGCTGCCCAGCGCTTGTGAGACCGACATGGTTGGAATGATCGGCATGTACGCGCTGCAACTGGCATCGAATACACCCAGCTCCATCGTGGACTGGAATAACAACTACGGGGATGACCCCGATAAAGCCGTGATCTTCCATTGTTCCAATCTTCCTCTGCATTTCTTCGAGGAAGCGCGAATGGACTTCAACGAAATCATTGCCGTCAATGTGGGTAAAGATCAGGCCTTTGGAACCGTCGTGGGTCGGCTCAAAAGCGGACCACTGACGTTTTGCCGAGTGTCCACGGACGATCTGCGCGGCCGCATCCGGGTTTATGTTGGCGAAGGCGATCTCACTCCCGACAAGCTGAACAGCTTTGGGGGATACGGAGTCATCCGCGTCACGAGGCTGCAGAAGTTAATGCAGTTTGTGTGTCAGAACGGCTTTGAGCATCACGTTTGTATCAGTCTCAGCCGTTGCGGCCGAGCCGTAGCGGAAGCACTGGAGAAGTATCTGGGATGGGAGATGCATTATCACGAGACGTAGGTCAGAGGGATATTTTGCCCTGCCCCCGATAGTTTTGGGAGTTAGGCGACACCGGAAAAGAGCATGAAGATTGCAATCGATAGCGATGACACGGGCAGCGAGCTAAAACGCATCGTGGTCAGCCATCTGCGTGCCTTGGGAGCTGACGTAGAGGACCTGGATTTGCTGAAGACCGGCAAGGTTGACTATCCCGACATAGGGTACAACCTTGCGCGACGAGTGGCCGGAAAGGAATTTGATCGCGGAGTGCTCATCTGTGGCACCGGACTCGGAATGGCGATGATTGCGAACAAGGTAGAAGGAGTATTTGCGGGCCCGTGCCACGACGTCTATTCCGCGGAACGGTTACGCAAAAGCAATGATGCACAAATCCTCACTATGGGGGCGCGGGTGGTTGGTCCGGAGTTGGCGAAAACCGTGGTCTCCGCCTGGCTCAAATCCGAATTTGAAGCCGGACAATCGATGCCGAAAGTTCTGCGCATGCGTGAACTGGAGAAACTCAGCCGGCGAGTTGACAATGTGGATAAATCGCGATGAACAAGAACGGTCGAATTCTGTTTGGCAGTAATTGGAAAATGAACAAGACGGTGAACGAAGCGCTGGGCTATACGAGGCGCCTTCTTGAACTACTGAGTAGAGTTGAAAATATTGAGGAAAGAGCGCAGATCTTTCTGCTTCCTCCGTTTACTTCCATTGACGCGGTTAAGCGGGCTAGTGCGGGGAAATTCTGGGTGGGCGCGCAGAACATGCATTGGGAGGACTCGGGTGCGTATACCGGAGAAATCTCGGCGCCTATGCTTTGCGAGCTCGGCGTGGATCTGGTGGAATTAGGCCACGCCGACCGGCGCCAGCATTTCAATGAGAACGATATCTCCATCAACCGGAAGGTTCGAACAGCTGTGCGCCACAATTTGCGTCCATTGATCTGTGTGGGAGAGAGCGCAGAGGACAGGAACCTGGGAGTTGAGAATAAAACAGTCTCCAGGCAAGTCCGAGTAGCGATGACCAATGTTGCCCCTCAGGGCTTACAGAACTTGATCATTGCTTACGAGCCAGCGTGGGCTATTGGGGAAGAGGGCACGATTGCGAGTCCAGATCAAGTTCGGAGGATGAGCGGACACATCCGCAGTGTGCTCGCAAGTGACCTGGGAATTGAGGCTGCTTCCCAAGTGCCTATCATTTACGGCGGGGATGTAAATCAACATAACGCGCCGCAAATCCTCCTTCACAGCGAAGTGCAAGGACTCTTCATCGGGCGTGCGGCCTTACAGGTAGACAATTTCGTTCATATCATCATGGCGTGTTTGGAGGCGGTTTCAGCTGATAGTGGCCGCGGAGTCTCTGTGGGGCAACAAGCGCCCAATTCGGGCGGCGACTAATGAGCCGCGGTGACCTTTGTTGCTCCCGATAGAGCGGAGGCAATTATGCCGAAGATTCAGAGCTCACCCGGAGTTTTCGGATTCGTCTTGTTCCGCACTCCCAGCCACACCTCGAAGGACGGCAGGCGCTACCGCTACTACGTTTGCCAAGCCACACGTCACGGAAACGAAGCAACAAACAAGTGTGCCAGACTGCCAGCCTTTGACGTCGAACGCCAGGTCACGCTCAAGCTCCAGTCCTTCTTGCGGTCTGGTAAGAACGTCATGGATCAACTGAGCCAACCCGAAGATCCACCGTTACTCACCCAACAAATCCTAGCCGCAGCCACGAAACGTGGAAAGTATTCTGGATGACCAATGATTTTTGAGCTACAAGAATTGGGGAAACGCCCGCCCGGGTCAACCTGCGCGCTAGCGTATGCCGAAGGTCGTAAATCCAAGAGTATTCAAGGCCAGCGTTTTTAAGAGTGCTCGCCCAAATGCGTCGAGAGTCATTCAAACCTGCTTCTTTCAAACCCAGATAAACGTTGGGTCTCTGCATCATGATTTGGCTCGTTAGAAAAGTGTAGTTTTCTAATTCGCCTGAAAGGTTACTCAACAGGTCCGCGCGCGGAGTTGAGCCCTTAATCGCCGGCCCTCTTCAGGCTGGCCAAACTTCTTTGTGATCCCCGTCACAATCCCATGTGATGTTTGCCACAGCGCGATTTGAAGCTGCACTTGAGAATCGGCTACATCGATTTGGAGTGCCAAGCACCTGTATTTTCAATGAGGAGACGAAGAGATGTCATTGCATTGGCGCAAGTGGATTCCATCGGTGGTAGTTCTCATATGTTCTTTATTATCAATGCCTAGCTATGCCATCCCGGCCTTTTCGCGTCAATATGGCACGTCCTGCAGCACCTGTCACGTGGACTTTCCTAAGCTGAATGATTTTGGCAAGGCGTTCAAAGACGCCGGCTTCAAGTTTCCGAAGGATGACGAAACGTTCATTAAACTGCCTCCCGTCATGCTGGGAGCGCCCGCTCAGAAGGAGTTGTGGCCACACACCATCTACCCGGGAACAATTCCTGGGCTGCCGCCAATTGGCCTGCGGTTTAATACCTTTTTCCAGGTGACCGGCAACAACCGTAACAACTTCAACCTGCAGAATCCGGGCGACCCGACCCTGCAACAGTTCATTCCCCGCACCGATTTTCAGCCTGGGCTCTTCAGCATTTTTATGGCCGGCAACTTTGGAGATGGCATTGCCTTTTGGGTTGACGACGACATCAGTGTTGGCGGTTCTGGCGCGAGCGGGGGATTAGGGGACGGTTACCTAAAGTTCGTCAACATCGGCAGATTTCTCAAATTGCCCACGGACGCGTTGAGTATGCGGGTAGGACAATTCGAACTCGACCTGCCATTCAGTCCGGCTCGCAGTTGGAACCTAAGCGGGTGGGACATCTACGACGAGTCGAACTTCAACACACCCTCTGCTACGGGAAGTCCGAGTGTCAATAACGCGTTCGCGCTCTCCAGTGCGGCGCAAGGCGTGGAATTCAGCGGCGGACACAGTTATGGCGGCTATCATTATTCTCTCGCCATTGTGAATCAGAACACGGGTGGCACGCCCGCCAGCGGAACCAATGTGGCGCCGGAAGTCGCCTATGTATCTGACTCGAACTTCAAGGATATTTATGCACGGGCGTCCTACCGGTTCAATCTGGAGCGCGACGCCACCAGCAGGAAGGAGGTGCAGGCTGCGGGTGCAACGGGTCCCCGAGATCACACCTATATCACTCTTGGAACACTTTATTTCTATGGACGAGCTGTGCAGCGCTACCAGGGCCAGGATTTGACCGGGACACAAACTACAATCACTGCCCGGGAACCTTTCTACCGGCTGGGCGGCGATTTCAGCTTTAACTACCGTGCTTTCAATCTTTTCGGCCAGTATCTCTACGGGCACGATCAAAACCAGTTGCCCTTTATCCCAGCCGCACAGCCCTTGCCAACCAACTTCATCATGGGACCGGCCGCGACCTTCAGCGGTGGCTTTCTGGAAGCGGATTACATGGCTTACCCCTGGCTAATGGCCATCATGCGCTGGGACGAGGTGAAATCTACCTCGGACTCCCTTAACGGCATTGGGGCCGATTTCAATAATCCTCCGCCTTCGCCCTTCTTCGGAGCGTATAGTTCCACGCGGAACCGATTTACTCCGGGGATTCAGTTCTTGATCCATGCCAATATCAAAGCTTCGTTCGAATACCAGATCCGGCCGCAGCAGATTGTGTATGTGCCGGGAAGCGCAGTCAAGTTAACCAATCCGTTTCGCACGAATTCCGCTGTGGCGGGGCTGGAGTGGGTTTACTAATTCGGAGGTAGTCCTCCCGGTTTTTCAACACTGGAGAAATTATGAAAAACAACGTCCTGATGATCGCGGTGATCCTGGCAGTATTTGTAGCGACAGCAAACGCCGGCACGGTTAGCGGCAAGGTTTCTGGTGTGACGGGCGAATCTGTGGTTTACGTGGAAGCGGTTGCGGGTAAGACGTTTCCAGCGCCCACGCAGCAGCCGGTGGTGGATCAGAAGGGGCTAATGTTCCAGCCTCATATCACGGTGGTGCAGCAAGGAACCACAGTGCAGTTCCTGAATAGCGACAGCGTGGCCCACAACGTCTTCTGGATTTCTGTTAGCGGCAATAAGAAACTGGGTCACAACCTGGGCACATGGCCCAAAGGGGAGAAACGTCCGTTCAAATTCGATAATCCTGGCGCGGTTCCTCTGTTATGCAATGTGCACCCAGAGATGAGCGGTTATGTTGTGATTTCGCCGACTCCGTACTTCGCGCTGAGCGACAAATCGGGCGAGTACAAGATCGAAAACGTTCCCGATGGCAGCTATACCGTGACCGCATGGCATGAAGGCGCAAAGAACCAATCGAAGCCGGTGACGGTTTCGGGCGACAGTAAAGCTGACTTCACGCTGAGCAAGTAGATAGGCTGGGAGCGGAAAAGTCTCAGTCTCCGCTCCCTAGTTTTTTCGTCCCCGAATTCTCCGATCGTCCCAAGCATGCTCAAGCACTACAAAAACAAGAAGGTGGATCGGGATTGGTTGAACACCAATTTCCCCTGCATGATGGCGTGTCCGGCCCACACCAACGCGGGCCGATATGTGGCGTTGATCGCCGAAGGCCGCTTTGAAGAGGCCTACAAGTTTGCTCGTGATCCCAATCCTCTGGCTAGTATCTGTGGGCGGGTGTGTGCGCATCCTTGCGAAACCGCGTGCCGCCGCGGCGAAATCGACCGGCCCATCGCGATCCGGGCTCTGAAGCGCTTCTTGACGGAACGACATGGGCCTGAGTCTAAATATCCTGTCGATGTCAATGCGGGGCGCGGTCAAAACAAACTCCCGTTCAAAGTGGCGGTGGTTGGCGGCGGTCCGGTCGGACTAGCGGCTGCCCATGATCTAGCCTTGATGGGGTATGCGGTCACGATCTTCGAGGCTGCACCCGTAGCTGGCGGAATGCTTTATCTTGGCATCCCTGAGTATCGTTTGCCCCGCGACGTCGTGGAAGCCCAGGTTCGAGAGATCCTTGAGACCGGAGACATTACCCTCAAACTGAATCACGCCGCCGGACGCGACTTTGCGATTTCCGATCTGCGCCATCAGGGGTTCGACGCAGTGTTGATCGCAGTGGGTGCGCACCGCAGCCGCGATCTGGCAATTCCCGGAGTAGATCTTGACGGCGTATACAAGGGCATCGATTTCCTGCTCAACGTGAATCTGGGCTACAAGTTCACCATCGGCAAAAAAGTGATCGTGATTGGCGGCGGGAACGTCGCCATGGATGTGGCGCGTTCGGCGGCGCGCGAAGTCGTTCGTCAGCATGCCGCCGGAATAGAAGATCTCGAGCCATCGCAGGAAAACGTCGCGGCTGTGGCCACCCGGGAGATGGTGGATATCTCCCTTTCCGCTTTACGCATGGGCGCACGCGAAGTCAATCTCGTCTGCCTGGAAAAGCGTGAAGAAATGCCAGCGGCGTTGGAGGAGATCGAAGAGGCGGAGACCGAAGGCATCATCATGCATCCTGGCTTGGGCCCCAAGCGGATGATTGGCAAGGACGGCAGAGTTGTCGCCCTGGAGGCGCTAAAAACCAAGTGGGTGTTCGATCAAAACAAGCGTTTCAATCCCGCGTTTTATGAGGGCAGTGAAACCCAGCTGGAATGCGACACCATTATTATGGCCATCGGCCAAGCGCCAAAACTGGATTTCCTGAAGCCGGAAGATAACGTAGAGCTCTCGCCCCGTGGCCTGATCGCAGTCAATCCGCAGACTTTGATGACCTCGGCTAATGGAATCTTCGCCGGCGGGGATTGCGTGTTTGGCCCGCGACTGATTATTGACAGCGTGGCCGACGGCAAGCGCGCAGCGGTTGGGATTGACGAATTTCTGCGCGGACAAAAGCATCCCGAACCGGTGGTGGAAGTTGAAATTCTTAAGCGCCATCGCATGCCGCTTGAGTTGCTTGATCTAACTCGACCACCCATCCCTATGCTCCCGCTGGAACGCCGCACCGGTGTGACTGAGGTAGAGATCGGTTATGACGCGGAATCTGCGATGGCGGAGGCACAACGCTGCCTGCACTGCTGGGTGAATACGGTTTTTGAAGGCAGCCCCGAAGATGGAAGTATGTGCATCCTGTGTGGCGGCTGCGTGGATGTCTGTCCAGAGAACTGTTTGCAACTGGTGTCACTGAATCGGATTCAGTTTGAGCCCGACGCAATTCAGCAGATTCGAGATCATGAGGAATTGTTCGGGGTTGAACTGGACGAAGTAACAGCCGACGAGCTTGGAGTCATCAGTGGGTCAGCCATGCTGAAGGATGAGACTCGCTGCATCCGTTGCGGGCTCTGTGCGGCCCGTTGTCCGGTCGGCACCATCACCATGGAGTCGTACAACTTGATCCCCTCGGAGCCGACGGGATTGATCTCAATCGAAACACTGGACGGACCGTTTCGCCCCAAAGCGGCGCCGGTGGGCGCGAGCCCGAGGTAAATATGTCCGAGGAAAAACAACGCGAGTCTGCGATGCCGGGCAAAGAAAAAGAATTCGACCGGCGCGCGTTTTTTGTGAAGCTTGGCCTCGGGTCGCTAAGTATTGCGGCGAGCGGAACGGCGGTGTTCGCCTACCAGTTCCTCTCGCCAAATGTTCTTTATGAGCCTTCCCCCATCGTCAATGCCGGCAAGCCGGAGAGCTATCCGCCGGATTCGGTCACACTCGACGTGAACTCGGCGATTTACCTGATCCACGCAAATGAAGGGTTCTTCGCGTTGAGCGCCATTTGCACCCACCTAGGGTGCATGACCGCATGGAAACCGGAGTTGGGCATCATCGCCTGCCCCTGCCACGGCAGCAAGTTTACTCGCGAGGGACAGAAGACCGATGGACCGGCGCCACGTCCGCTGCCCTGGTTGAGGACCTGGGTGAGTGATGAGGGTGACTTGATGGTGGATCGCTCCACCAACGTTCGTCCGATGCAGTTCGTGAGAATTTGAGCATGGCAAAGCCCACTAATTATTTCGATGAATTGCGCGGCACCCGAGTGTGGCGTTCGGTGTTTCGCAGCGGGACTGGATCCAGTACATTGCACCGTGCTCTCGCGATCCAGCAAAACATCTTTCTGCATCTTTTCTCTACCAAGGTGCGCAAGCGGATGACCAGCTTCAGCGCTACCTGGTACTTGGGCACGCTGACTTTCGGCACATTTTTGATTCTGGTGATCACCGGGATTTTGCTCATGCTCTACTACCATCCCTCGGTTCCGCAGGCCTATGCTGACACCAAGGATCTGCAGTTCGTCGTCTCCTCGGGATTGTTTCTGCGTAATCTGCATCGCTGGTCGGCGCATGCCATGGTCTTTCTGGTGTTCGCCCACATGTTCAAGGTGTTTTATCGCGGTGCCTATCGGCCTCCGCGTGAATTCAACTGGGTGATTGGAGTCATCCTTCTGCTGGTTACCTTGCTGCTCAGCTATACGGGATATCTGCTGCCCTGGGATCAGCTGGCGTTTTGGGCGATCACGGTGGGTTCGAATATCGCTTCAGCGGTGCCGGTCTTTGGCAATAAGGTTCACTTCCTCATGCTGGGCGGCAATCAGGTGAATGCCAATGCTCTACTGCGCTTCTACGTACTGCACTGCGTGATTCTACCCCTCACAGCAATTCTCTTCATTGCCGTCCATTTTTGGCGGATTCGCAAAGATGGCGGACTTTACGCGCACCAGAGCGAGCCTAAGACGGTGGCGGTCAAGGCTGCTCAGGCTACAACGGAGAGTGCGCAATGAGTGATCCCAACGATTTTGTTGCCGAAATGGACTCCAACGCTCGCAAAACGCCGACCCGAATTGCTTTCATCACGCGTCGCACATCAGCCCAGGTAAAAGCTGCCGATGAGGAGCAGATTCAGACTTATCCCGAAGTCTTGTTTCGCGCTGCGGTGGCGATCGAGGTGTTGGCGATTGCGCTGGTGACTGTCTCCTTGCTATTCAATGCGCCTCTCGAGGGCTTGGCCGACCCTTCGCACACGCCCAATCCGGCCAAAGCGCCATGGTACTTTCTTGGCCTGCAAGAGATGTTGCACTACTTCCCGCCTGTAGTTGCTGGAGTGTTAGTCCCAACGCTGGTGGTGATCGCGCTGGTAGTGATTCCCTACTTCAATATTAATATTGAGGCGCAAGGGCTTTTCCTCAAAGACCGCAGGCTCCGGCTTCGTATCTTCTATTTTGTCGCCCTGGCGCTCTCATTGTTCTTACTGGTGTTTGACGTCTATGTTGCTTTTGCCCCGACGCTTCTGGTTTGCGCGCTGATGCTGCTTGCCGCACACAGCTCGCCCGAGTCTCCTTCACGTTTACGCCGTTACCTTGCGTCCAAACCGCTTTCTTACTGGATCATGACGTGGTTTCTGTTGGAACTGGTAGTGCTGACGGCGGTCGGTACATTTTTTCGTGGCCCAGGCTGGTCCTGGGTTTGGCCCTGGAGAAGCTAAGTGGAAGCCGACAAGAACCCGAAGTCCACGGTATGGCAAAGCCTCTTTGGCGACCCGGTTCGCGCATTTGGTGTGGTGAGCCTGCTCTTGCTGATTTTTCTCGCCATTGCTCCGGCCAAGAATCACCTTAGCGAGTGGCGGCACTACCAACAGCAATATCTAACTTTGATTCGTGGGCGCGGCGATGCGGTGACTCTGCAGCGCCATTTGCAAGGGGGAATCCAGCAAATCTGGCTGCCCGATCTTGGGGTAGTTGATCGCTGCACGACTTGTCATGTGGGGTTAAAGGAAGCCAGCCTCGCAGATATAGGTACGCAACCGTTCCGCCGACATCCCGTGATTCCTCATAAGCTCGACGAGTATGGCTGCGTGATGTGCCACCGGGGGCAAGGCGCAGCAACCACCGTTGAGGAAGCCCATCGCAGCACTCTGGCGTGGGAGCAACCAATCCTGCCTGCACGCTACGTGGAAGCTTCTTGCGGACAATGCCATCGCGCCGCCCTGGCTGGCACCCCTCAACTGAATTTGGGCCGCACGCTGCTGGCGCGATATGGGTGTGTCCGTTGCCATACTGTTAAGCTGCCTGACGGCGGCACCATGATGGCGACCGATGACCCGCCTTCGCTTTCTCACATCGCAGACAAGACGACGCGAGAATGGATCTATGCCTGGCTGAAGGATCCTCAGGCCTATGCCGTTTCTGCCACCATGCCGAACTTCAAGCTGAGTGATCTGGATGCCCGCGATATGTCGGCTTTCTTGATCGCGAACAGCACAGCGCTGCCGGGAGACGCTGCAACGCTGCCAGTTTCGAAGACCGCGCCTGATCCAACTGCCGGAGCGAGTCTGTACGGAGAATCGTTCTGCGCCTCCTGTCACGCCGTGCAGAATGCGGCCGGGAATGTGGTGGGCGGAGACGTTGGTCCGGAGTTGACTCGCGTCGGCAGCAAAGTAAAACCCGAATGGCTGCAAGGCTGGCTACGCAATCCGCGTTCGTACGATGCCGAAACGGCGATGCCGCACTACCGCTTTAACGATCAGCAGTTGTCTGTGCTCAGCGGTTATCTGGAAAGCAAAACGGATTCGGATTTACTTGCTGCCGTGCACTTGGACACGGCCACCCCGGAACAAGTCGCTCACGGCAAGACTTTGGTCACGGAATATGGTTGTGCCGCTTGCCACGAGATTAGTGGAATCAAGAAGCCAGAGAATTTCGCTCCTGAGCTGACGCGAATTGGCAGCAAGCCGATTACGCAGTTGATATTTCTGCAAGGGATGCCCCACACCTTGCCGGATTACATTTCCGCCAAGATCCGCCAGCCGCGGTCTTTCGGGGCCGCACTCAAGATGCCGCAATTCAGCTTCACGCCTGCACAGGTGGATGCTCTGACGACGGCGTTACTCTCGCTCACGGATCGCAGTCAAACCCTGCCGCGCGCCCTGGTGGCGGCGGCGCGGCAGACTCCCGACTACAAGCCCGCCGGGAAAGCGGGAAAGCTCATGGCGGATCTGGCTTGCTTCAGTTGCCACACCATCAACGGACGCGGCGGCGACATGGCTCCTGACCTTACCTGGGAGGGTAGTTCCGTCCAGCGTTCATGGATGCACGCGTTTTTAAAGAATCCCAATACGCTGCGGCCCGCGCTTATTCGCCGTATGCCCAAGTTCAATCTCTCGGACGGCGATATCAACGAGCTGACAGATTACATCATGACCGTCTATCAAAGTCCTGGCATCGACCGCGATTCGCTGCCTGTCAGTGGATATCCAACGACTCAAGTGGAGCAGGGAAGGCAACTCTTCTATGCCAAGTATGCTTGCCAGTCTTGCCACATTGTGAATCCGAAAAGCGACAAAGGATACATCGGGCCCACTCTCACGCAAGTGGGTTCGCGCCTGAATGCCGCTTGGATTTTTAATTGGCTGAAGAACCCGCAGGCCTTGCGCCCGGGTGTGGTTGAGCCGAACTTCAATATGAGCGACGACGATGCCCGCGCTTTGACCGCATTCCTGATGACGCAAAAAACTGCCAGCAAACAGGAGGCGAAGAAATGAGACGATCTTCGCTGACAGGTTTCGCATGCAGCCTCATTATTGTTATCGGGACTACCGGCTGCTCGAGAAAATCGGTATCCCCATCGCCTCTAAGGCCAACTGCTTTTGGCAGCGCTCTCGTCGAATCGAGCGGCGGCAAGCAGATTGGGGCGACTGGAGCAGTCCTCGCCCAACCCGTGATTGTCCAAGTCAACGACGAGCAGGGCAACGCGGTCCCGGGAGCGCTGGTGGAATCCAGTGGATCAGCGGGAGTCAGCTTTGATCCTTCCAATGGCCTTACCGACTCCAGCGGCCAGTTCACCACAAACGTCATGCTAGGTGGGATGGCGGCCCGGTACCAGATCACGGCGAGTACCTTGAGCAAGGCACAGAAAAGAGTCGAGCTCCAACTAGAGGAAACCGCGTTGGGATATCAAGAACAGGTGGGACAACAGATTGACGAAAAGTACTGCGCCCGCTGCCACAATCCGGAATCGAGTCCGGAACGCGTCTCCAATTACGACAATCTCGAGATCAAGCCGCATGCCTTCACCGAAGGCAATACGCTCAACAAGATGACGGACGCCGATCTGACCGCCATCATCAGCCACGGCGGTCCGTCCCTGAACAAATCCGCCTTGATGCCACCATACGGATATACTCTCAGCAAGACGGAAATTCAGGCGCTGCTCGCCTACATCCGCCTGATCTCTGATCCGCCATATCGAGGTTCCGGAATGCTGTATGTCCAGAAATAAATTCCTCAGACTAGCCCTATTGTCATTGGCCTGCAGTCCATGTTTTGCCCAGGTTGTAAGTCCGTGGGAAATTAAAGATCCGGAGCTCAGCTCCCTGCAACAACAGTACACAGAGGAGCTCCAAGCGGCTGGGCGCGACATTCTCGCCACCCACTTCGATTATCCGTTCTATCTCAGCCGCAAGCTAGATCTCGACGAGGCGGTACAACAGCACGCCGACCAGCACTCCATCCGCTTCGACAATTACAACGGACACACGGTGCTGGCGATTACGGGTAACTATTACGCCGCATACTCAACTGAGAAAATGAGCGCCGATCAACGCGCCCGTGCTACTCTCCTCGCCGTGATTGTGCCGATTTTGAGAGGCGCGGTGCCTCGTTTTCAGTCGAACCATGATGTGCAAGGCTACGCCATCGAAATTTCCCACCACATCACGGGTAAGGTGATGGGTGTTGGCATGGAACGGGCGGAAAATCTCATGGTGTTTCTGCCACAACGCGATGCTATAAGACTGGTTGGCTCGAAGAACGAGACGGTGCAGCAAGCCGCTCTGCTTGAAGGAAAAGCTTTCTTGAATGCCCAGCCCATTACGCTGTGGTTGAGTGACGATGGACCCAGGTTGGCTGCTGAGCGTTCCGCCAGTCAGGCTTCGGAAGCAAACGACTCCTCCAAGGAAGTTAAGGACGAGAGTTCTCAAGGAGACCCGGCCGGGCAGTCCAGTGCGTCACAGCACACGGCCGCGACTGCGATAAAAGAGAAGGAAGCGCCCGCACCATCCCCGCCGCCACGCGATACTTCGCCGCAAGCGCTGGCTTCTTTGCAAACCTCCGGGCAGGAGATTATTGGCCGCATGCTGAAGGAAATGGAACCGCAAGCCCATTTCGTCACCTATGCGCCGCCGCGATTCATTGCGTTTCGCCAAGGAATTTACTTGGAGCTCTCCCTCAATACTTCGCTTCCAGAACCTGCCAGCGCTTCGCGCTACAGATTGGCGGCGCTGGCCTTTGACGAGCATATCGCCCACCTATTACGTCCCACGGTGGAATACTTCAAAGGAGACCAGAACTTTGATGGTGTGGGCTACAGCACAACGGTGCACTTGTCAGGCAAGATGGGAGCGGCAAACGCCAACTCTGAAGCCGTCGAGTTTTTCTTCCCACTTTCCGCATTGCGTTGCTATGCCAGCTACGATTGCACTGGCCAGCAGTTGGTTAACGAAGGAACGGTGCTCATCAACGGCGAACGTGTATCCCTGGATTTGC
>Ga0206952_10204_pt1 | contig 15755 bp, 17 predicted proteins | sample Alteio_BWOrgHeat_39_FD_152966 | JGI IMG/M metagenome (GOLD analysis project Ga0206952, IMG submission 152966) | Enriched cells from forest soil in Barre Woods Harvard Forest LTER site, Petersham, Massachusetts, United States -... | ecosystem: Environmental > Terrestrial > Soil > Temperate forest >... | reverse complement strand
TTGGAAAGTATCACCGGCAGATTATTCATTTTCTCTTCCGCATGGTGCGGAATGAGGCGGTTGCCGAGGAACTGGCGCAAGAGGTTTTCCTGCGGGTCTACCGTTCGCGGGAGAGCTACCGGGCAGAGGCGAAGTTCAGCACGTGGCTGTATCGTATCGCCACCAACCTTGTGGTAAACCACGCACGGGATACGAAGCACGAGCGCATGGCGCAGACGCTTGAGCTGGACGCGCCGGATGAAGAATCGGGCTCGACGCCGGAGGTAGCCGACGACGATCCGAATATTGAGCAGAGAATGCTGCGCGAGGAGCGGATGGAGGCGATCCGGGCGCAGGTGACGGCATTGCCGGAGCGACAGCGCATGGCAGTGCTGATGCACAAGTATCAGGAGATGGATTACAGGCAGATTGGTGAGGTGTTGAAGTTGAGTGAGTCGGCGACCAAGTCGTTGCTCTTTCGCGCCTACCAGACACTGCGAGAGCGATTGAAGGATTTTGTTTAAGAGACTGGGGCATGAAGCCGGGAAACACCGGCGAGCAGAAGGGAGTACCGGGATGAACTGCAAAGATGTCAATGCGAAGCTGGCGGATATGCTGCTGGCGCCCGAAGAATTGAATGCTGAAGTAAATGCCGAGGTTCAAGCCCACCTGACCGGGTGCGACGAGTGCCGCACACAGCTGGACGAGCTGCGTGCAACGATGGCGCTGATGGATGAGTGGGTAGCACCGGAGCCGAATCCATATTTTCTGACCCGGCTCAATGCGCGGCTCGACGAGGAGCGCCAGGCCGCGCCAGCCAGTTGGTGGGAGCGGATGCGTGCGCGGATGATCTATGGTTCGCGGATTGCGCTGCGTCCGGTAGCGGCGATGGCGATGACGGCGGCGGTGCTGATTGGCGGCGGCGCGTATCTGGGTCTCAGTGATCTGGAGACGCCTAAGCCGGTTCCGGCGCAGACCGCGGTAGTGCATGATCTGGAAACAATGGATAGCAATGCGCAGTTGCTGGATCAGCTTGAGTCGTTGTCGGATCAGAACGACACGAGCGACGACCTGACTGTTAACTAAAGAAGGAAAGACGGAAAAAGCGGTGAAAAATCTCCAGGCCAGAGCGAAGATTGCTCGACGGACGGCGCAGGTTGCCTGCCTGGGGATTCTGTTGTCTTCGGTGACCTTTGCCGAGGCGCGCGGCGGCTTTCAGCATGGCGGCTCGCATCCTGCGCCTGCTCCGCATAGCCAGCCGCAGTCGCATCCGCAGGGGCATCCTCAGAGTGGCGGACATGCGGCTCAGCCTCCCCATGCGCCACAGCAGGGCGGCTATCCGCACTATCCCAGTCAGGCAGCGAGCCGGCGAACAGCTTCTCCAGACTCGCAAAAAGTCATTCGCCAGACGCACCCGCTTTCCGTCGCCAGCCGCGGCGGGAGCGAATTGAAGCGCAAGGCAAGCTGATGATACTCTACCGAAGTAGCCCCCGCCTGATGCCAAGGCGACACCTTGGGACGTACCCAGGGCACAACGGGCAACTCCAGCCCTCCCGGGCGCTTAACTCAGCGGTAGAGTGCCACCTTCACACGGTGGAAGTCGCAGGTTCGAATCCTGCAGCGCCCACCATAAGAATATGTAATTTACTTACCGCCGGGCTGAGAAACTCAACCCCAACTCAAAGATGCGGCAGCCTCCTGACAGCTGGTCGCCTTGAAGTGATCCCTTGTCGCCATCGACCCAACGTGGCGTGCTTCAGAACATCTCTTGGTAACCAGTCCATTGACGGTTCAACTTAGCCATGAAGTTGATGTAGCGGACACTTTGCCGAAGATTATCCAAATTGCGATCGTTCTGGAACAATGGATAGCATGGAAAACCGTCCATGGCAGCGAATTCCAACCACTCGACAGCCTTCTCTGCGTTGTTCATAAGAGCGAACGCTATCGCAATGTGGTAAGCAGCGTGATGAAAGTGACCAAATCCCTTTCCCGTTTGTATGGCCAATTCAATCCGCTCGTGGGCCTTTCTTTCTTCGCCTGCTGAAGCTGCTAATACTGCCTGCATGCTGATGAACAAGGCACCGTCATCCTCCGGGTAATCCCCCAGTAACTGATCAATCATCGCTGAGGCCTCTTCGCTTCTCCCGAGATTGAAAAGAACCCAAGCTGTCTGGTAACCAATCAGTGACGGGTTTACATCCCGAGGGATCGTCTGCAGAACGGCCAAGGCTTGTTCATGTTTCCCTTGAAATACAAACGTCTGCGCTCGCCGGTAGATCGCGAGATTATTATTTGGGTTAGTAAATTCCGCTTCTTGCGATTCGCGCAGTGCTTCCTCAAAATATCCGATGTGGCAGTAGATAAGTGCGAGCTGATTTCGCGCCTCGTCCAGGCTGGGATTTATGGCAAGAGCCCGGCGATATTCCCGAATCGCTCGTTCGTGGGGGAAGTGGTTGGCCGGCGTCCACAGGAGTCGACCCCGAGCGAGGTGAGCGACGGCCAAATACGGGTCTAACGAGAGTGCCTTCTCCACAGCCACAAAGGCCTTCTCTTCCCACTGCTTTTCGTGGGGGGCAAACAGAAAAAGTTTCCATATATAAGTTTGAGCCAGTTCCGCATAAGCCAAGGCGAAGGTTGGATCTATAGCGATTGCGCGCTCCAAAGCCAACATGGCGGTTTCGTTGTCTTCTTTATTTTGGTGTTGGGCGTAAAATCTCCCACGCAGGTAGCAATCGTAGGCCTCAGGCTTGACCATACGGGCAGAACTAAACTGCATTCGCTGATCGGGCGTTAGGTCGGCCCGAACCTGAGCGGCGATGGTAAAAGCCACTTCCCTTTGTACGGCTAGAATCTCGCTAAGATCCCGATCATAGCTTTGCGACCACATCTCTGATTGAGTGGGTAGGTGAATTGCCGTCACAGTGATCCGCACTTGGTTGCTCAACCGCATCACCGATCCCGCGATGAGCATGTCGAGGTGCAATTCGCCTGCCAGGTTGGAAAGTGCCTTGCCGGCACTCCAATGTCTCAACATGACGGAGCTGGGAAACACTTTCAGTTTATGGATCCGCGCAAGTTCGCTGATTAACGCTTCCGTTATCATCTCGGCAAAGTAATCATGCGAAGCATCGCCGGAAGTATTTTCGAGTGGCTTAACGGCGATAGAGGCGATTGACAGGATCGGCAAAGAAGAGTCGATCTTACTGTCTTCCCACCAGACCACATCTGGGCGCTGCTGTTGCACCAAAGGAAATTGACTATCGCTGGAGGTCTGAATTTTGCCCTGGTTCCCGCCTGATACCGTAAGGGTAGAGATGTCCGCTCCCGTAGCGAGCTGATTGGCGACAGGCAAGGCGCGCACCTGCGCAACGAAGCGATACCCGCGCTTGGGAACGGTCGTGATGTACTTTTGATCCTCCGGACTCTCGCCCAAAACTTTCCGCAACGTGGAGATGTTCCGGGTGAGGCTGCCTTCTTCGACGAATGAGTCAGGCCACAGCGTCTTTAATAGACTTTCCTTCGTCAGAGTTCGTCCGCCGCTCTCCGCCAGCACTAAAAGTAAATCGAACACCTTTGGCGCCAGTGGGGTAATGGAAGACCCCTTGGTCAGAAGCCGCTGCTCCCGATCAATCCTGTACGGTCCGAATTCCAATACTTCCAGCGGATCTGGCTGCATACGGCCATCAGGGTTTTTTCAGAGTTTTATCCGAACAAGCGAAGGACATTTGTCTATGCCGGCCTCACTCTCGATGTTACCGAGGGCGTAAGTAATACTACCCCGGCGAATTTCTGCAGGCTACATGATCCTCCGATATCAACGGGAGGCATGGAAATGAGTCTTGTCTGGGCACCCTGAGACTTCTAGAAGTCAAAACGAAGATTCGAGCCTGATTTGATAAACCGTGAGAGCAATATCTCGCGCTAACTCAGTAAAGCATCCGCTGTGTGACCCTTGGTCGGAGCGGCAAGGAGACATGGAATGTTCATATTGGGCACCATTCGCAAGAATGCTGAGGTCGGGTCGCGAGGTCGAACGGGTTTGCCACGATGCATCATTTTGTGGGCTTTAGCTCTCCTGCTGTCGGCGCCACTATTGCGTGCAGATGATATTGGCGACCTGCAGTCGAAGGCAGATGCCTGGATTTCCAAGTCCAAGGAGATCTATCGTCTGGATTGTGATGACATGCGGCAGATTCGAGACGCCTACTGCAGTCAAAATGATGTCACAGAAGAGAGCGGTCGAGTGACCGCGAGCGACGTGGCCACCCAGATGAAGAGGGATGCTAAAGACCCTATCCTAGATCAACTGAAGGGATACGACCGTCTAAAGAGTGATGCAGAACGTCTGAATACCGGGAGTACGGCAGCACAAGCGGCAAAAATCCTTGCGGCAATCAAAGTCGAATACGACAGGCTGACAAAGCTTAAGAACGGATATTGGTTCGGCGCGAATAACCCGTTGATTCAATATGCGATAGAGTACGGAAAAGATAGACATGCTGAGATGGGTCGCAATTACGATTGCGATGTTGTAGACAAAGAATTCCCCCCGGGGGCTAGCAAACGTCCGGATTGCGTTAGCGCCAAAAAATGCACGATTTTCGAGTTCAAACCAAAGAATGATCGGGCTATAGCGAAAGGTAAAGACCAACTGGAGGGGTACCAAGAGCTGGTGGATCAATACTATTCGGATGTGATCACGCACAAGAAAACGCCCGAACGCGAATACGGTGGTTCAGAGATTGTCAAGAAGATCCATCAACAGAAGTGTTATGAGGGAAACTGGCCGGATGGGGGCGATCCAATCGGGGAAATAAAAGTTAAATTTGAAGGGAGAGTCGAGACCTATCAACCATGTGAGGATACGTATGAATGCACGAGACCATGAGCGACAAGGCCAAAATCGGCATGACCTGGTACGTAGCAGCTTTCGTTTATGCGGCAGGGGAACCCGGCGATAACCCGGTCGGCATTGAGAAGGTCATGCAAGAGACCATCTCGGCGCTGGGGGCGATGCCCAGGAACATCCTTAGGACATCGACCGGTGGGAAGGCCGGAAGATTTCAACGATTTACCCTCGACAATTGTGCTACGCTGATTCGCGATCCGCAGTCCGTGTCGTTGACAATGTTAAGCCTGCAAAAATCTGCGGCGTTTGTTAACCTCCGACTTTTTCTCAGACATAACCCAGCCGTGTTGATGAAATTCCGGTCTCCGAAAGCTCTCTACGTTGTAATGGAATGTGGAGGTCCGATGCTGGCTCCCACAGTAGCCCAATACGTCGCGCAGTCGTTTCTTCGCACTTGCGCCGCGGAACTTTCGGTTCTTCATGGGGGAGTCGCTGCTTTTCCTAACCGCAATCAGGCGCTTTCGGAAGCAGCCCTCACCGGCATTGATCTGTCCAACGAACCTGAGTCGTTTGAAAGGCGCTGGGACTATGACGCAAGGAATTCGAGGTCGCTCTGGCAGAAGGCTCGCCGTGTCTTCTGGCTTAATCTCCTGGGCCCTGATCTTGCCCAGAAGGTGGGCGGACCGGCGGCCGCGAACGCCGCAGGGGCCATGGGGGTAGAGGAAGTGCAGGGGTCTCTGATATTTGCGGCAACCAGCAATATTGAGGACTCGCTCGACCCACATTTTTCGGATAAGACTTCGAAGTTGACAGAGTGGCTGTGGCCTTACCTGTTACAAAATCCTTACTGAGAGAACTTCCCCTTTCGATTATTTCCACTAGAAGCAATCGGGCTGATCTCAGTGGGCTTTCTTGTCATTACCTCCGTGCCGTTTTCTCCTCCTGGGATTAGCATTCCGTTGGCTTGAGTCATAGCCGGATCGCGACATCTCGCGGTCTGGCTGTAACATGACCGCTCTATGACAGCAATGCGCTTGCGGACTCCACCCGAGCTCGTGCTTGGACATCCGACACACGACAAAAACCAATCCCTTAAGCCGCAGTTTGCCCCTGGTAGGTAGTAACTTGGTAGGATTTCCAGATGTTCAGATTCCGTGGCCCCGCAACACTCAGTCAATGGCTGGTTCGCATTTTCGCTGTCGTTGTAGCCGTATTCCTGATCTGGTGGATGCTTAAAGTCTTCATCTAGTAATGAATTAGTACCCATCGCATCAAACTAGGAAAATGCCGTAATGTCTCAAATTGTGCTGTAAATGATTGAGCCCAATAGGTTATGATGTTCGACACGGCGGAAGTTCCAGATTTGAATGCTACAGCGCCCGCCTTGAACAAAGATACATCTCCCGGAACATCAGCCTAAATCTGTCCCGCTATTCCCGAACCTCAGAGATGAGGATCGGCGACTACCGCAGTTGGCGCCGGCTGCACCCCACCGGCACAACCTGCAATAGATTTTCAACTGGACTGACCATATCTCGCCAGGTTTGACGACTCTGCCTGGTATAGAGCGCTCTTTGCGAGCGGCAGTCTTCACATGGTTCGCCTTTTTTGGAGAGGAAGAAATGGCTTTTGAAAACCGCGTTTTCTATTTTCGGCATAATCCCGAGGGATCCTGGAATCTGATCTGCCCCAAGTGTTTTCAGTCTGTGGCAACGGCTGACGACTCCACTGAGCTTCATCTAGCCAACCAGAGCCACCATTGCCATGGTTCGCGCCCTGAGTCGATGCAGCACATCTTCCACGCCACAGACTCGCAATCTGACCGTCTCGCAGGTCTGAGCGTCTGACCCGCTAAAGGAACGATTCCATCCTCTTGCGGCGTCGCTCCACGCTGCTGCGAATCACAGCATAGACTTCGCTCATCGCTACCGGATACGTGAGAAACGCATCCCCTTCATGCCGCGCCCCGGGCACTGAGCCCTGCGCGGTATGAAAGACCACTGCGATATGAGCAGTGTTCGCATCGCGGCGCAATCTGCGACACACCTCGAAGCCATTCATGTCCGGCAGATTCATATCCAGCAGAACAGCGTCTACATTCTGCGCGCGCGCAGTTTCGATGCCCTCGCCGCCCGTCTGCACATAAGAAGCATCAAAGCCCGCCAGTTGCAGCAACTCTGCCAAACCCTCGGCATGGGCCTTGTGGTCATCGATGACGAGGACCTTGAGCGCGGCTTTCGGCGAAGATTCCTGCACCGGTTCCATTGAGTTCCTGACTATAAGCATACCCTGCGTTATGGCAATCGATAAATGTCATCGGACCCATTTACAGGGACAAGATACGAATAGCGGTATATCGTTCACGACACGCTATTTCTCGGTGCGGTAAAGGTACGGTAAGACGTTGCGGTTGGTCAATTCTCCATTAGAGTCAGCCGGGCACTGGTAGCTGCCCAACCAGCGGACCTCAGGCTGTTATTTGTGGACTCATGCCGGCCAACTTATTGGGTTGGACATCGGCATCAAATTGTTTCCTTCTTAGTGCGGAGGCACTGCGGCACAAAAATCATTCTGCACCCAGTGCATCCGTCCGGTACGTCTGTCGAAGTGGAGAAGCTCTATCGGACCGCCGATGATCACCTGGTGATTAGGGTCTGTTTTCGCTTTCTGCTCATCAGCATCAATAGCACCCTTCATTATCCTCATCGCTGCCGCGTCAAGTTCTTTCGAGGTGAGTGCCTTGGTCTCAAGATCCTGTCTGAATTTGAGATCCTCGTGTGCGAGATCGGTCTGGTCTGTGAACCAGGATTCTAATGAGTCTTCTCCACTCCCATCTGAGTTCATCTTGAAGCTAAAGAACTTTAGCCAGTCTTTCCTGGGCATCTGTCGATACTGACTGTCTATCCCTCTGATCGGCTGAATGCGCGTCTGAACGTATTCGATTGGAGTAAAACGCTTCACTCTCAGGAAAATCGCGCCACCGATATCATCCTCATACTGAGGTTCGGCCCATCGAATACTATGCTCTTGAAGGTGTTCGACAGACAGCTTGTACCATTCAGATGAGATTTGCGAGAGAGACTTCGTACTTAATTTCGGATCGGATGCAATCGTATTAGTTGCCTCTTGTAAGGGCGCCATTACACCTGTAATTGCAATCGCAAAGTTAGAAGACAAGATTTTTATTTTGCAGTCTTTACGAATCTGCCTTTTTTCTCCCGCTCCTCTCACTACAAGACTGTCGGCAGCTAGAACTGCATCGTTATCGGAGACCATTGCCAGAATCAATGTTCCATGCCACCTCTCAGGCCTGACATCATGTTTCGCGTCGGACACAGGAAAGCAGAGCAATGCGATAGAGCAGACAAACAGTTTAGGATTCATCATTCCGATATTCGTCCCTACATTTGTCCAGCACAGTTGAAACGTTCCGTAGCGCAGCAGTCATTCAAATGATGGCCTTCCACGCCTACGAGTTACACATCGCCAGCAATGTACCGGTTACATTACCACTTCTTCTCTGTAGACCGCCTGTTAATAGGCCCAGGCCGCAGTAGGTCGCCAATCTGGATCAAGCCAGTGCATTGAGCCCGTTTTCATTCAATTTTCGTCCGTAATTGCGCATATGGAACAATTCATGTAACCCGGCCGTATCGGGAACGTCTCACAGCCAGGAGGAATCGCATGGAGAAGTTCGCTTTATTGGCCAGAGTGCAGGCCAAACCCGGTAAAGAGCAGACAGTGGAAGAGTTCCTCAAGTCGGCGCAGCCGCTTGCCGTAGCCGAGCCCGGCACCATCCGATGGTATGCCTTCAAGACAGGCCCGGACACCTTCGGCATCTTTGACACGTTTGCCGATGAAGCAGCCCGCGATGCGCATCTCAACGGCGAAATCGCCAAAGCCCTCATGGCCAACGCAGACGCGCTGCTCGCTGTCCCTCCCAAGATTGAAAAGCTCGATATCCTAGCCACCAAGTAGCCCCCCAGCCGACAGGCCGCGAAAGGAAATCCGCATGCTCGGCATCTTCCGCCGGACGATCCCGGTTTCTATCGCGGCCTTCTGCCTTCTCATTTCAACCATGCCGGCACCTGCCCAGCCCGGCCCTCACTGGGACGAGCCGGTAGCCTCCACCACAACCATCAAAATCGGCGGCGCAACCCTTCAGGTCGACTTCGCCGCCGGTCCTCTCGATCTGCCTCAGGCGAAGATCCTTCCCTGGATTCATCGCGCAGCACAAGCAGTCGTGGTCTACTACGGCCGCTTTCCCATCTCACGCGCCCGCATTCTCATCATTCCCGCGGCAGATCGCAGTGGCGTAATGCAGGGCACCACCTGGGGAGACATGCACGGCATGCCCGGTTTCACCCGCATCCGCCTCGGCCAGCACAGCACTGAAAAAGACCTCGCAGAAGACTGGACAATGACCCATGAGCTAGTCCACATGGCCTTTCCATCACTACCCGATGATCAGCACTGGATGGAGGAAGGCCTTTCAACCTACGTCGAGCCCGTCGCCCGCGTTCAGGCCGGAGAACTAACCGCTAAAGCCATCTGGAATGACATGATCGACGGCATGCCTAAGGGCGAGCCCGGCTACGGCGACAAAGGAATGGATAACACCCATACCTGGGGACGCACCTACTGGGGTGGCGCGCTCTTCTGTCTGGTCGCTGATGTCGAAATCCGCCGCCACACTGACAACCGCAAAGGCCTGCGTGATGCCTTGCGCGCCATCGTCGCCGCCGGAGGCACGATCGACCACGACTGGCCTCTCATGAAAGCACTTGAAGTTGGCGACAAGGCCACCGGCACAACCGTCCTGACCGATCAGTACAAGAAGTGGAGCGGCTCGCCCATGCCAGTGGATCTTGAGAAACTCTGGAGCGACCTCGGCGTGCACTCCGGCCCCAGTGGAGCAGCCTTCGATGCGAAAGCACCGCTGGCCCGCATCCGCGAATCGATCACCAGCAAAGACTAGTAACCAGCCGTCGCAGGCGCGGTACACGATACAGGCGCATACCACTGCGCATGCAGCGCGCCCGGATGCAGCCTCAGACAGACCGTGCCATTGATCCTCGCATCGCGGTAGAACCCATAAGAGACGTGCAGGTTCCTCTCATCCTGAACCGGCCCCCACGGCGCCACGCGTATGTAATAGCTCGTCGAGCGCCCGCGAGAAACATGCTTGCCAAGAACCTGCGTGGTGTAGCTCTCCGGCGTCCCGTTGTCAAAGACCGCATTCGAAGTGACAATGGCCCCGTAAGCCAATCCGCAACTGATAAACAGCAGCGCCAATCCGTTGCCTATCCTCGACCGCTCCCGGCGCACATCGGAAACAGAGACAAATGCATACGCCAGCGCCAGTGCGCCCATGGCCGGCAACAAGCTGGTGATCGCGACAGGATGAAAGTCAGAAGAGGCAAAACACAATCCGAATGCAGGGGCAAACGACGCCCAGGCCAGATCGGCTCGGGGGTCTTTCTTCAGCTTGAACATTGAATAAAGACGCGGCTTCCACCACACCAGCGCGGCACCCGAAAAAGGAGCAATAATCGAAACCAGTACAGCTATCGGCCTCCCGTCCCCGTGAGTCACATAAGCACAGACTGCGGCCACGATGGCAATCACGTTCAATCCAATCGCCCAACGCTTGGCGCGAGCCAGTGCATCCATACGCTCCTGCTCGGTTGCCCCCAGGGTTTCATCGTGCGCGATTTCAGCCATCGTGATCTCGCCATCTCGCAGATCAAGGTCGACAACCTGCTGAAACCAGACGCGAAAATTATCGTCAGTATCGAAGTGGTCAGCGATCGAAAAGCTACCCCGCCCATCCTTCAGATAAATCTTCCAGTAACGGCCGTTGCGCGATGAGATCGTACGAAACCCTTCAATCTCGCTCAGGTCGGCAACATGCTCGCGGAAGGTGTCGCGCACCTCAATGCGTGTACCCTCCAGCACCATCCGGCCTCGAACAGGCAATGCCAGCATGTAGACGCCTCCAGCCGCGGCCAGTATCCCAAACAGGGCCAGAACCGCAGACTGAGCACCATTCATGACCGCAGCAGCGCAGGCTATCGCTCCTGCCAGAAACAGCAGACCGCAGAAGCCATACAGGATTCTGCGCCACAAACTTATCGTGTATTCGCTACGCAACATGCAAGATTGACTCGGAAGACTGAACTCATACTACCGCGGCGGAACGCTCGCCTGTAGTAACTCTTCCGTTGTACGAAGGCCCGCTATCTCCGGCTCTTGCGCCGCCACAGCAGCAGTGCCACCAGCAGCCCGAAGACAGCCGCAGCTGCAAACCGCAACAACAATGGAGATTGCATTGCGCGGCCTCCTTGCCCTATGGTGCGGACCGCTCAATTGGCTTAACGTCTACGTTGTAGCGCCCCCGTAGCGCGTTCCAGCGAATGGTCGCCATCTCTCGCAGCATCTGCATGCCGTCACGCAGATAACTCATTCGCGTCCGCTCATCGTGTCCCCATGTCACGGAAACCTCCTGCACCCGAAGGTGGCGCTTGGTAGCGATAAACAGAATCTCCGGATCGAAGCCCCATCGCTCGATTGTCTGCAGCTGAAAAACGGTCTGAGCTGCTTCCCGGGTAAAGGCTTTGAAGCCGCACTGGGTGTCAGCAAAATTGAGCCCCATCACCGTACGCGTCAGCAGGTTGAAACAGCGCCCGAACAACTGCCTGTATAAGGGTTGTCGGTGCGTCTGCCGGCTGCGCTCCAACCACCGTGACCCGATTGCGATATCCGCCCCACCGCGAATGGCTGCAAACAGTAGCTCCGCCTCGGCAATGGGCGCGGAAAGATCCGCATCGGTAAACATCACGATCTCTCCCTGCGCACGCAAGAGACCGTTGCGCACGCTGAATCCCTTCCCCCGGTTGCCGGGATTTTCAATCAACCGTACCTCCGGCGCTGAAAGGGCAAAGTCCAGCACCTGCCGGGCCGTCGTGTCTGTCGAGCCGTCGTTGACCACGATAATCTCGGCGTCCCAACCCCGCTCGCGAACACAGTTCACCACCTCGCGCATGGCAGATTCAATGCGCGCGCTCTCGTTATATGCAGGAATAACGATGCTGTATGCGGGGTAACCGTTCACGAACTTGATCCCTTTCCAGCCGGCAGCAATCTATTTTGGTCAATACCTAGCCATCATACCCGAGGCTTTTGCGCCAGCCCGTCGAGCTCCCGATCGGGCGGCAACTCTGCCGCAACCGCTTCAATTTGCACAACTAATTACTTTTTTTGGGCTGCCGTCCGGAATCCGGTTATCCTTGGAGGCGGAGGCCAACCGGCATGACCAAAGCAGACCTCGTGGAGAAGGTAACCCAGCTTGGCGATCTGACCCGCCGTGATGGCGAAGTGATTGTCGAGACTATCTTTGACTCCGTGATTGCCGCTCTGCAGTCGGGAGACAAGATCGAAATCCGTGGCTTCGGTTCTTTCCGTATCCGGGAACGAAATCCCCGTATCGGCCGCAACCCCAAAACAGGTGACCGCGTCGATGTCCCGGCAAAGCGAGTCCCCTACTTCAAACCGTCCAAGGAATTGCGCGACCTGGTTAATCCCAACGAGTCGTCAGCAGCCTGACGCTACCTTCTTAGGCGTGAACTTCTGTATCCGGTAAACCGACACTCCGCTGCGACCGGATCCTGTGAAGTACGCTGAATTTCCTGCTTCGCTGAATTCCTGCAACGGCTTAATGCGATCCATCAGCGTCTGGTCACAGGCGCGCATCTTTGCACACCCCAGCCACGCGGGGCCGCCTACTACTGTCGTTTATTTGAATCTGAGTACAGACCCGAATACAGGGTTGGAGCAGGCGCTTCCGGATACCGGAACGCCAACGAGACCCGATTAACTCTCTGGCCGAATGCCGATCACTGCCATCATCCGTCCAGCGTGCCCTCGAGAAGCCCGGTGCGAAAAGAACAGCTCGGGCTGACAGCTTGTGCAGCCTCCCACAACGGAGATCGCCTTGGCAGGCAAGCCCGCGTCAAGCAATTGGCGCCGATTGGCCTCGATGAGGTCCAGGCGAAGCTCTTCGCCGTTTTGTAAAAATAGTTCATCCACGTACGCAAAGCGATCCCGAAACTCCCGTCGCAGCTCTTCTCCAACCGTGTAGCAGCACCGGCCAATGCCTGGCCCAATCGCGGCCACCAATTCCGCCGGATCGGAGCCGAATTCTTCGCGCATCTTCGCAACCCCCAGTTCTACGATGCGCCCAACCGTACCGCGCCAGCCGGCATGAAAACCAGCAACCGCTCGCCGAACCGGATCCGCAACCAGCACTGGAATGCAGTCGGCCGTCTGAATGCCTAGTAGCAAGCCGGCACGATCCGTCATGACGCCGTCGGCCTCTGCAGGCATTCCGCCATCCGTCGCCATCACACTCACCGCAGAGTGCACCTGGCGGATCGTCACCAATTCGGCCAATCCATCTGCCCCGTCCCGCTGACTCTGACCACCACTCGCCGCCACGACCAGCCTGGAACGGTTCTCGCGAACATTTTCAGCCTCGTCTGTCGCGGTAAAGCCCAGGTTCAGTTCGCCTGATGCAGGATCATCCGCCCGATCCACGGGCAGGTAAGCCCGGCTGACTCCGCCCCTGCGCGTACTGAAGCCGTGCCACAGCCACTTGAAACCGCTCCACGCGGGAACCCTGATTAAACCAATCCTGCCCAATCCAACCTCGTCGGAAGCATTGCCTATCGCTGACATGGTCGCCTGATTGTAGCAATTTAAACCGGCTTAAATCGTAGCCCAAACGAGCGTTGGGCCCGCCTTCCGGCGGGCCCACTCGAGAGGCAATTGTGAAGGGATTTTCTGTAGATCATTTGAGGGGGATCCGTTGCCGGACCAACAACGTAGATAGAAGCGCTTTGGCGGGGAGTACTACAGCGGTTGCCTCTGCTAGTTAATAACTCAGATGCACGAGACTTAAAAAAGTTGTCTGCCTAATTCAAAGAAATTTTCAACCCCCACCTTCCCGCCCATCGGCCGTCTCACAGAACAGGATAGCCAATCGCCTGTTTTACATTCAGGCACCCTTTGCACGATTCAAGCTTGCAACTCATCAACCCGTACCGGCAAGCTCAGATATATGAAAAGAGTGTACTTATCCATGGCGGCCATTCTGGCGCTCATCGGATTGTTTTACCTCTGGAACCATCGCAGCCAGCTAAGCTTCCTGCGCACTTGGCTGCCTTCGCGATCCTCAGAGGGAGTAATCCAGTCCCCGGTCGACGCAACCCAGATTGGATGGCAGCCGGTAGAAGACGCTTCACTCGGATTCAAGGTCGAGATGCCCGGCGATGCTCGCCGCGTCGTCACCCAGGCAACGAGCGAAACAGGCACCACCGAAGCCGTCAATATGCTGCTGGCCAAGCCAGACGCTACCCGCACCTACGCAGTCGCCTGGGCTGACAAGCCTCCCGTGGCCCGCATGAACGACCTTGTACCCGACAAGACCCTCGATCAGGCCCGCGACGGCGCTCTTGCCCGCACGGAAACCACCCGTGTGAGCGAGATTCGGATCAATCCTCAGGGCTATCCGGGACGGGATGTGGTGGCTCACAACGTCGCCGGTGGAATTCTCGATACCCGCTTCATCTACGCAGGTTCGCGTCTCTATATGCTGATCGCCACTGCTCCCTCAGCCGCAGCCCGCCATGAAGAAGACGTCATCCGCTTCTTCAACTCCTTCAGCATCGCCAACAATACCGCGATCCCCGAAACCATCCCAGCAGCCACACGCTAATCCCGCTATTTGGGCCGGGCTGCCTTCGCAACGATGTAAGTGATCAATCTCACGGGTAAAAACCGCGCGAGAAATGCTGTGCTGTTCGCGTTGAAGTTCGGCATGATCGTTCGCTTACCTCGCGCCAGCGCATTCACGCCAATCCGCGCCACCTCTTCCGCCGACTGAACGCCCATCGCGCGGAACCTCGATGCCCCAGCCACCTCAAAAAACTCACTCTCTGTCGACGCCGGACAAAGCGCTGTCACCTTAACCCCGAACGGCGCAACCTCCTCCGCCAACCCCAGCGCGAAGAACCGGTCAAAGGCCTTCGTCGCCGCATAGGTCGTGAGAAACGGCACCGGCTGAAAACTCGCCGTCGAAGCCAGCACCAGCACCCATCCCCGCTTGCGCTCAACCATCTTCGGCACAAACAGCCGCGATAGATGCACCATCGCTTCGCAATTCACGCGAATCTGGCCCAGTTCCTGCGCGGCATCGGATGTATGCATGTATCCGTACTGTCCCAGTCCGGCATTGTTCACCAGAATGTCGACCGTAAGGCCGGCGCCCTCGGTCGCATCGTAGATCGCCTGCGGGGCATTTGGATCCATCAGGTCAGCGGCGACAATCCTGACTTCGGTGCCACCCGCGGTCAGCTCATCCGCCACCGCCTGTAGCCGATCCTTGCGCCGCGCCGTCAGAATCAGCTTCGCGCCATGCTTCGCCAGCTCTCGCGCCAGCGCGACGCCGATACCCGAGCTGCCGCCCGTCACCAGCGCCCATTTTCCGTGAAATTCAGAGACTGTCGTCATAAGAAACTCAGTATCAAATCAGTTTGCTGCGCATGGACGAAAGGCTCTCCAGTCGATCTTGCTCTGGAACGCCTCTTCCGGCTCAAAGACTTGCTTAAATGTAAACGCAAACTGTGTCGGCCCGTGGGCTTCAAGATGCTCAAGACGCTTTATCGCTTCATCGATCCCCGGCAGATGCCCTTCAGGCACCCACCAGAGAGTCGTATAGCTTCCCGCAAACTTCTCAAACCACGCATGCCGCTCGCGTAACAGTTCAACGTGTGCCGTGTGGTACACATAGTGCCGAAGCTCTTCGACCGACCTCCATACCGACATGTTCAACAACATTCGCTCGTCGGAAAAAGGCCGCAGATAG
>Ga0206952_10206_pt1 | contig 15777 bp, 14 predicted proteins | sample Alteio_BWOrgHeat_39_FD_152966 | JGI IMG/M metagenome (GOLD analysis project Ga0206952, IMG submission 152966) | Enriched cells from forest soil in Barre Woods Harvard Forest LTER site, Petersham, Massachusetts, United States -... | ecosystem: Environmental > Terrestrial > Soil > Temperate forest >... | reverse complement strand
AGGACGCTACTGCGATCTATAGCGAACTCAAAAATCTGTGCGTCTGGGTAAAGACGAATGCCGGAATGGGTAGCTTGTACCGCTCTCAGCATGAGCTTGTCTTCGTGTTCAAGAGCGGAACGGCACCTCACATCAATAATGTGGAATTGGGTCGCTTTGGCCGCAACCGAACCAATGTCTGGAGTTACGCGGGCGTAAACACTTTTGGAAAGCAGCGAGACGACGAGCTGGCTATGCATCCGACGGTCAAGCCGACTGCGCTGGTCGCCGATGCTATTCTGGATTGCTCCAAGCGCGGCGGCATTGTCCTGGACGCGTTCGCAGGGAGCGGCACAACGCTTATTGCTGCTGAGAAAACTGGTCGGCGCGGCTTCGGCATCGAGATCGATCCTTATTATGCGGACACCATTATTCGCAGGTTCGCAGAAGCGTATGGCGTGCAAGCGATAAACGCCGTTTCGGGTTTGGGTTTCGAAGAATTGGCCAATTCGAGAGCAGCAGCGTGAGGGCGATACAAATGTCGAGAAGGAATGGGAAGGGCGCGGGAATCGGGAAAGGCAATCCTCCTAAGGATACCCAATTTGTGAAAGGTCGATCCGGTAATCCGGATGGGCGCCCCAAAGGCTCAAGAAATCTGGAAACAATTATCCGACAGGCTGCAAATGCACCTGTGATGGCCACGATCGATGGCCGAAAAAAAAGAATCTCGAAAACAACCGCCACCGCAATACAACTCGCGACTAAAGCTGCGGGCGGCGATAAGCACGCGGGATCTCAGCTTTTTCAATACCTTTGGCAATTCGAGGCTGAAGCGGCTAGCACCAAACCAGCGCAGTTTCCCTTTGAAGAGGCAGATCTCAAGGTGCTGCGGGCGATTTACGAAAGAATGATGCTATGCGCCAACCCGATGTCGAAGGCCGCATGACATGGGCGTACATCCATCTTCATTCTATTCTGAAATTCTTAGAAGAGACTTCAGTGCATTCGTGCATCGGTCATTTCTGGAGTTAAATGGCGGTTCGCTGTTTTTGCCGAACTGGCACGTGGACGTCTTGGCGGCCAAGCTTGAAGATGTACGGCATGGTCGCTGCAAGCGTCTCATTATAAATATTCCGCCGCGAAGCCTTAAATCCATCGTGGCCGCGATCGCTTTTCCTGCTTGGTTGTTGGGCCATGACCCGTTCAAACGGGTTCTCACAGTCAGCTATGCTCAAGATCTATCTGAAAAGTTCGCGCGCGATTCGCGGGTTTTGATGACCAGTTCGTTCTATCAAGGTCTCTTTGATACCCGTCTTTCGCCAGATCGGCAGTCCGTCAGCGATTTCGAAACGACAAAGGGCGGATTTCGCTTCTCCACCTCAGTAGCTGGCGTTTTAACCGGTCGTGGCGCAGACATCATAATAATTGATGATCCACTCAAGGCCGACGACGCGTTGTCCGAAACCAGGCGCAGGTCCGTCAATGAATGGTACGACAATAGTTTGCGCAGTCGTCTAAACAGTCAGGAAGAGGGCGCAATTATCATTGTGATGCAGCGGCTGCACATGGATGATCTCGTCGCTCATGTGCAAAAGCACGAAAAGTGGGATGTCGTTTCAATCCCGGCGCTCGCGGAAAAAGACGAAATCTACGAAATCTCTACACCCTATGGGCCCAGGGAAATTGTTCGTCGCGCTGGCGAAGCGTTGAATCCTGCACTTCAGTCCGAGAAGATATTGGTAGGTCTGCGCGCGTCGATGACGGATTATAATTTTTCGGCTCAGTATCAACAGGACCCGCAGCCGGCGGCCGGCCTCATAGTGCGCCGTGAGTATTTGAAGTTTTACAAGCCCAATGAAAAGCCCGAGAGATTTGAGAAAATAGTTCAGAGCTGGGACACTGCGAACAAAGCGACAGAATTGTCGAATTACAGTGTGTGCACGACCTGGGGCTTGTACAAAAAGCACTTCTACCTGCTGGACGTGCATCGCAGCCGCATGGAATTTCCTGCTCTCAAGCGGATGGTTCGCGAGCTGGCGTCGTTATGGAGAGCCAATATTGTTCTCGTTGAAGATAAGGCGTCTGGAACCCAGCTAATCCAGGATCTGCGCGCGGAGGGCTTCAGAAATATTCTACCGGCCCCAGCGATAGACGGCGACAAGCAACTCCGTCTCCGTGGCGAAACAGGAAAGATTGATGGTGGGTTCGTATTATTTCCGGAAAGCGCGCCCTTTCTCGATACCTATCTTCTCGAACTCACAGGCTTTCCAAATGCGAAACATGATGATCAAGTCGATTCTACGGTATACGCGTTGGCGTGGTTCGGCGAGGATCGAATTCGGCCGCGAGGTTTTTTCGATTCAGACTAACCCATTCAAAGCGGATACTTGCCGTGAGAAATCGGCAAGGGGCGCGCTTCCATGAGACACCGCTGCCCGCGAGTGGCTTTTCGATAGTCAGCAAGTTATGCGTTTCCGGTGCTGCCGATCTTATCGCGCACGATTCTCAAATTGTGGTTTGGCTTGTTCGACGATGTCGTCGAGATCTTGCTTCAAAGACTCAATAACGAGCCGCAGCTCTTCCATGGAATGTGTTTCGGCTGTTACTTTGATATTGCCTACATCGTCTTCAAGCGCATGATCCAAAACCACATACGCCGCTGGCTGAGGGCATATGCCACTCTGAAGCCCTGGCTGCCTGAAAACAAAGCCGACGCACCCCGATTTTCCGATCATCTTCACGACTATGCTTGCCTTCCGACGATGGGCTGGGCAGCTGTTTGTGAGGTTTGGCCAGCAGACAGTATTGGCTGTGAAACAATGGGCTGGGAGATCGATGGATCTACCGGACCGGGTTGCACCGACTTCTGTGTGGAGATAGGCGTCAATCCTGTTGCCTCGTTCCCGGCGGCTTCTGCCGATCGCTCTGGTAACCTGCCAACGGATTTGTCGTCGCGTCCTGACGCTTGCTCAGCTTTCGCTGCTGTAACAGTGTTCATTGGTGTTTTCCTTCAACCGAGAGATGAGGGTTTGACCGGACCTAATGGAAGATCAGAAGGAGGAATCCGGCTGTAGCGCACGCTATGAGGCTAACCGTCAGGACGTATCGCATATGGCCGAGCTTGATCCCCTGCGAAGCTTCTTGTTCCGATAAAACGATCTGTCTGCCATCCTGCTTCATGACCTCGTCCTCTCAAGAAAGGAGCGACGCGCGCCATCACTAAGATGTGCGTTCGCATCTTTCGGCATCTTGGATTTTCTGAATAATTCGCTGTCGGCGCGTCACGCTACCAGCGTACCAACCGCTGCGATGTAAACGCGCATGCTGTGTCTTGGTACCCAAAACAATTGTGACATGAAATGCATATAGGCCCTTGAATGTGGCGCATGATGGTTCGCGAGAATTAAAAGGCGCAAAGCCGCCTTTTACAGAGTCTGAAGCATTCGACTGCGGAACTACGAAAGGGATGGGCGGTTAGCAACCGTCAGACTGCAACTGGACCTCTACCACCTTGGCCCATTCCCGCGCAGCCGGCTCTTATCCATCAAAGCTGCCGGAGAAACGCGATGACGCGCATCAAATCGCTTGCCCTGAAGTCGCTGATACTCGGCTCGGGAGTCGTGATCGGGCTCCATCGCACCGAAGTCGCGACGTCAAGTATGCATAACTGTTTATGATGCACGCAATGCTCGACTTCCCAACACGCGGATCTACAGATATGGCGAAGCCACTTGTTTTGGTCGTGGACGGCGAAGCGCTTATCAGAATAAGTGCGGTCCACATGGTGGAAGATGCCGGCTTTTCGACCGTGGATGTTAGCAATGCGGATGATGCGATCTCGATTTTGGAAAGCCGACAAGATATCCGAGCAGTCTTTACCGACATAACTATGGTCGGCTCGATGGATGGTTTGAAACTGGCTCATGCAATCCGCGGCCGCTGGCCACCGATCTATCTAATCGTCGCATCTGGAATGAATGTGCAAGACAAACTGCCGGTAAACGGTCGATTTATTCGTAAGCCGTATTCCCCAGAGCAGGTTGCGGCGGTGCTGCATGACCTCTTCGGACAAAGTCCCGCTCCAATCGGAACAGAGAAAGCTTCTTGCCTAAAATTTGCTTAGCCAGCCGAACGATTGGACCCTGGACCAAGTTCAAGTTCAATCGACCTATCAAAAGATGTTCGGGTATGACTTTCGCTTCGCGAGTCTCCGATACATGGAAAGGGGTGGCTATGGCTCCCCAACAGACTTCGCAGTCCGACGTAACTTTAAATCTTGCCCTGGCGGTGATCGAATCTTCAACTGCGCCGTTGCTGCTCTTGAAGGCTGATCTCACGGTTGTCTCAGTAAGCAGGTCGTTCTGCCGCGCCTTTGAGATCGAGCCCGCGTATGTGCTCAATCGAGCGCTTTCTAAGCTTGGAGCAGGCGAATGGAATCTTCCTCCGCTCATTTCCCTTCTGAAGGCGACTGCGTCGGGCTACGCCGAAGTGGAAGCTTATGAGATCAAACTTAGCCGAGCGGGGCAAAAGGATCGACAGCTAATCGTCAATGCCCAGAGGCTGGACTATGCAAGCATTGACGATGTTCGGCTTTTGGTTTCGGTATCCGACGTAACAGAGGCGCGCATTGCCGAGAAGATGAAGGATGACATGCTGAAGGAGAAAGCGGTCCTCCTTCAGGAGCTTCATCACCGGGTTGCGAATAGCCTCCAGATCATCGCAAGCGTGCTTATGCAAAGCGCCCGAAAGGTGCAGTCTGAGGAGACGCGAAGTCATCTACATGACGCCCACAAGCGCGTCATGTCCATTGCTGCCTTACAGCAACAGCTTGCTGCGTCGAGTTCTACCGATGTCGAATTGAAGCCGTATTTCACCACCCTTTGTGACAGCATCGGGGCGTCAATGATCCGCGATCACAACAAGGTATCGTTAAGTGTGGCCGTCGATGATAGCGTCACCACAGCAGATATTTCTGTGAGCCTTGGTTTGGTTGTCACCGAGCTGGTGATAAACGCGCTTAAGCACGCCTTTCCAAATGAACGCAGCGGCAAAATTCAAGTCAACTATCGTTCTCACGGCCCGAACTGGGCGTTGTCCGTTACCGATAACGGCGTCGGCATGCACCCTAGTTCAGTGAACGCTAAGCCGGGCTTAGGAACCAGCATAGTTCAGGCGCTCTCATCGCAGCTTCACGCGCTGGTAAGTGTTTCGGATGAAGGTCCTGGAACGACAGTAGCGATTGCGCATACACAAATTGCTGCCGTTCACTCTGACGCATCCGGCCATGCGATATAATGAGAGGGCTTAGATGGCATTCGGCGCCGCGTCTTCCGGACGGCGTGAAACACCGATCGTGCAATTGTTTCCGCGGTGAGGAAGCCAAGCACTGCGGCTGTGGAGAAATCCGATGGCGCTTGCTGGTTTCACAGATTTTTTCTCCTAGTTCGTCAGCCGATGCAAACAGCGTATTTTGAGCATCGTCGAATGGGCTCGGAACTACCGAGTGCATGACCAGTTATAGCAACACTGCCCACAAGCTGACCTGATTGCGGACCGCTCGCCGGTCGGCATAGCAGTTCACCAACTCGTGCTCGATGTTCAGCAACTCGCCCGAAAGGTGATTGGTTATGACGCTTGCAACGATTCCAAGACCGAAGGCGAACAGCCAACCCGACGGGAAACAAAGGCCTACGATGCAGGCGCTTGTCTATCAAGCGGTGGGCAAGAAAGCGTTGGAAGAACGGCCGAAACCAGAAATTACTGCTTCAACCGATGCAATCGTCAAGATAGTGAAGACGACAATTTGCGGCACCGATCTTCACATCCTGAAGGGAGATCTCCCATCTTGTCTGCCGGGCCGCATTCTGGGTCACGAAGGCGTTGGGATCGTTGACAGCGTTGGCTCCGCAGTCACGGTGTTCAAGCCGGGCGATCATGTTCTAATCTCCTGCGTCAGCGCCTGCGGCACATGTGTCTATTGCCGCAAGCAAATGTATTCGCATTGCACGACGGGCGGCTGGATTCTCGGGAACACGATAGACGGTACGCAGGCCGAGTTCGTTCGAATACCCCATGCGGATATGAGCCTTTATTCAATTCCTGCGGGCGCCGATGAAGAAGCACTTGTTATGCTCAGCGACATTCTGCCCACCAGTTTCGAATGTGGCGTGCTCAACGGAAAAGTCGAGCCGGGCAGCACTGTTACCATCGTCGGTGCAGGGCCAATTGGCCTGGCCGCATTGCTCACGGCTCAGTTTTATTCGCCTGCCGAAATTATCATGGTCGATCTCGACGACAATCGATTGGAGGTTGCCAAGCGTTTTGGCGCTACCGCAACCGTGAATAGCTCGGACGGGAAAGCCGCGGAGGCCATTATGAAGATGACCGGCAAACGCGGTGTCGATACCGCCATCGAAGCAGTCGGTATCCCGGCCACGTTCGAGCTATGCGAGAAGATCGTCACACCCGGTGGCCATATCGCCAATATCGGTGTGCACGGCAAAAAGGTGGACCTCCATCTCGAGAGTCTTTGGGATCGCAACATCTCCATCACAACGCGGTTGGTCGACACGGCAACGATACCGATGCTTTTTAAGACAATCTCGTCCCGCAAGATCGATCCGAAACTCCTGATCACGCACCGCTTCAAACTCGACAAGATTCTGGACGCCTATGAGACTTTCGGAAACGCCGCCAAAACCAAGGCGCTCAAAGTCATCATAGAAGCGTGAACGCCGCCGCCGGATAGCTTCCGACGGGCAATTTCGAACTATTCGGGGATTTTCATGCGCTGTTCTACGCCGAGGTCTACGTCGATGCAGCAGAGTTTCTCACCAAAATGATTGGTCAAACGGATGGGGTTGTTCGCCGCCGCACGAATCGAATTCCACGGAGAATGTGTATGCAAATTCTGGTCGATACAGGTCGTAAGGTCGAAGGATCTGAGAAGTTCTCGAAACACATCGAGGCATGTGTGCGAACTGCACTGCATCGCTATGCGGACCACCTCACGAGGATAGAGGTGCATCTTAGCGATGAAAACGGCGCCACATCTGGCAAGGCGGACAAGAGATGCCTCATCGAGGCCCGCCCCGCTAGCCATCAGCCGCTGACGGTGACCGATGATGCCACCACCTTGCAGGCGGCCTTCGATGGCGCCGCGAAAAAGATGATGCACTTGCTGGAGTCAACTTTAGGAAGGCTGAAACATCACAAAGGAGATTTATCGATTCGGACTGACAATGCCACGGACTGACCTCCGAGCCCTGTTGGCATCGCCGTGCGACGTTCCGAACGAGAAATTTGATCGTTTCGAAAATAGGAGCAGCCTATGACCCTTGCGATGCACGCTGCAGTCGTCAGAACATTCGGCGATCTGCGGGCACTGAATTCTCATCAGTGATGTTTAGGGTCGCCACCAATTTCTAGTCCTAATGATTTTCTCAATGCGCTCAAATGACGCTTTGTCGCTTCATCGAGTCTCTCCATCTGCTTGTTGTATTGGTCAAATATTGCGTCGCGGTCGGGTTCCTTGGCGGAGCGCACTGCTGTTTCCAAACTCTCGTAAATCTCGGCAGCTGTGGCCAGCGATGCTGGAAAGCGCGAGAATTCCACCATCGCCGGAGCGTCGCCCAGGGATTGTATTGGAAAGGACGTTAACATCCGCTCGGTCGTGAGAAGAGATCTGCTGGCGGACACCCGCGCAACACGACCTCGCCAAGCTTCATCTTTCAACTGAACATGAAGATCGTTGATTTGTGTCGAGGCGAGAATCGCGAGATTTAGCGCCGCGGTTCTCGTGGCAAGCGCTGTTCGTTCTTCTTTCCGAAGCGCCATCGCTTCCGCCCGTTCTTCGCGTCGCCTCGTCGCGCGCGACTCGCTCGCAGCGACCCATCCAGCACCTATGACGGCAGCGATCGCGCCGATGGCTTCCACCCACGCCGCCGTCTCAGTCCAAACGGATTCACTGCCGTACATTGTCTGGGAATCTCCCTAAGCCGTTTGGTGGTGGAAGCCCGCTGACGGGATGGGCTTTGAATTAAAAAACTTGGTTGCAACCGAGCCGATGGCAACACGCTGCGATGCACGGAGTTCCCTGCGCGTTGAAGCGCGACCTTAACTTCATCACCACGCATGCAAGCGCTTGCCATCAGCAACTCACGATCAAACTTCTGAAGTGTGCTGGGAGTGTGTTTTTATATTGGGCTAGATGCTGCGTCTAGAGTGCGGAACATCAGACCTCTCGGGGAGTTATGTGGGTAAGCTCCAGTGAAATTGGAAATGGGTCCGAACCTGACCGCCTAAACAGCGATCGGCGCCCTCACGAATTGCGCCAGTTGACTTGAGCGACAAATAACTTCGCCCGCAGCGACGATGTTTTATCGGAACGCGCGCGAACCTAAAGCTCTCGAAGTCGTAGAGAGCCATACCAGGTGCGAAGAAGCCAAGGCCCGCAAATCAAAGGATAATCCGATGTCAAAAGACTCACATTTGCAACTTGAAGTGCTTGCCGAATTAGATTGGGAACCCAGCGTAACTGCGGGACATATTGGCGTCGCCGCTAGTGCGGGCGTGATAACGCTTACCGGCCAAGTCGAAAGCTACGCTGAGAAGCATGCGGCTGAAGTTGCGGCACGACGCGTAAAAGGCGTCATTGCGGTAGCCCAGGAGATAAAAGTTCAATTGCCCTTCGAGCGTGAGCGCGGCGACGACCAGATCGCGGATGCGATACTCGACCGCTTGGCTTGGGACGTAACCATCCCATCCGATTCTGTCCAAGTCACGGTCGAGCAAGGTTGGGTCACGCTGAGCGGAAATCTGGATTGGAACTTCCAGCGAAAGGCGGCCGAGCAGAATGTTCGTCGGTTGCAAGGCGTTGTCGGCGTATCGAACCACATCGCGCTCAAACCTGAAGTGAATACCGCCGACATCAGCAACGACATCAGCTGTGCGCTGCACCGTTCGTGGTATCCCGACCCGGACGCGATCACCGTGACCGCCGAAGGCGGAAGGGTCCGACTGACCGGAAACGTCCACTCATGGCACGCGCGCGAAGTGGCAGCGGAAACTGCATGGGGCGCGCCCGGCGCAACCGAGGTTGAAAATCTTCTCTCTGTTGTTTGACCAGTTTGGTTTTGCGAACCGAGCCATCGTTTCGGTTGAAAGGCGAATGTGAAGTACACGACCATTATGGTTCACCTGCAAGCTGGACAATCGAACACCGGCGTATTGGCTATCGCTGGAGACCTTGCGGAGCGTTGCGGCGCTAGCCTGATCGGCATTGCAGGCTGCCAACCGATGCGGATCGTCGAAGGTGATGGCTACGTACCCGTGGAACTTGCGCAAGCCGACCGGGACGAAATAGAAAAAGAAATCAAAAAAGCCGAGGCAGAATTTCGAAGCGCATTCCAAAAGCACGCCCTAACCACTGAATGGCGCTCGGCGGTGGTGCCCGGCTCGCTCGCGGACTATATCGCGCGCGAAGCCCGATGCACTGATCTCGTTCTCACCAGTGCTGCGTGGCAGCAGTCGAACACAACTGATCTTGTGATGCAGTTGGGCAGGCCCGCACTCATCGTACCCGCGGCCTGTGGCTCTCTGAAACTAAGTCATGTGCTCGTCGCGTGGAAAGACACCCGCGAGACGCGCCGCGCTACTCTAGATGCTCTTCCTCTACTGAAAATGGCGGCCCGAGTGACCGTTGTCGAAATTACGAGTGAGAAGGACGTATCGGCTGGCCGAACCCATCTCGAAGACGTTGCGAATTGGCTCAAGAGTCACGGGATCGTGGCTGAAACGCGTGTCGAGTCTTCAACCGCAAACGACGCAATGGAGTTGAAGGCAATCGTCAACGAACAGGGCGCCGATCTTATCGTTGCCGGGGTCTATGGGCATAGCCGTCTGCGCGAGTTCGTCCTGGGTGGCGTGACACACGACCTTCTGCTGCGCGCGGACCGCTGTTCGTTCGTTTCGCACTGACTGTTTTGCGCCCAGAACATAGGCGCTGCTTGAAAGGAACGAAGAATGCCGCATCATTTCCATGTCGTTGTTTATATTGATCATGCTGAAGCATTGGTTTTGGAGTTGGCTGGAAGCAAGGTCACGGAACACCGGATTCAATCTCAAGACCGGAGTGGAAACATTCACCACAAGGCAGGATCGACGGGATCCGGTCACACGCATGACAGCAAAGCTTATCTGAAGGCGGTGACAGACGCGTTGCAGTCCTCGCATGAAATCCTCGTCATCGGCCACGGCACCGGAAAAAATGAATTGGTGAGTTTCATTCGCGATCACGTGCCCGCGCTCACGCCGCGCATCGTGGGTGTTGAAACAGTCGATCAGCCGACTAAAGGTGAAATCCTGGCATTCGCGCGAAAGTTTTTCGAGGCTAAGGATCGCACGACACCGCAACTCAATATGCCTGCCTGAAGGGCTCGCGTCTGGCGGGTTGCACATGACCAAGATTGAGACCTATCGCGCAGCTTCGGCCGGCACTGGCGTTGTCTACACCTGTCCCATGCATCCGCAGATACGCCAGAACGGGCCAGGACGTTGCCCCATTTGCGGCATGGCGCTGGAGCCGCTGTTGGAAACTGCCTCCGTTCAGCCGAATGCAGAACTCGAGAACATCTCGCGACGTTTTTGGGTAGGGCTGACACTAACGATGCCGGTGTTCGTCCTGGAGATGGGCAGCCATATTCCGCCTTTGGGCCTCGATCATGTTGTGTCCCCTCAGCTTTCCACCTGGATCCAATTTGCGCTTTCGACGCCGGTTGTCCTGTGGGCCGGATTCCCATTCTTCCAACGTGGCTGGTCTTCGGTCGTGAATAGAAGCCTCAACATGTTCAGCCTGATCGCGCTCGGGATCGGCGCCGCGTATGCCTACAGCGTGCTCACAACGCTGGCGCCTGGGTTTTTTCCGGAAGGCTTTCGCGATATGGGCGGTTCGTTCCCAGTCTACTATGAGTCCGCAGCGGTGATCACGGTGCTTGTGCTGCTCGGCCAGGTTCTGGAACTTCGCGCGCGCGAACAGACGGGCGGCGCCATTCGAGCCTTGCTCAATCTCACGCCCAAGACAGCGCGTTTGGTAAGAGACGGCGCGGCGGATGAGGAGGTAGCACTCTATCATGTACGGTTCGGTGACAGGCTGCGCGTCAGGCCGGGGGATAGCATTCCGGTCGATGGCGAGGTGCTGGAGGGCAAAAGCGCTGTCGATGAATCCATGGTCACAGGCGAATCCTCGCCCGTGGCAAAAACCAACGGCGACCGACTGGTTGGCGGAACACTGAATGGCACGGGCGCCCTCATGATGCGCGCTGATAAGGTAGGTGCCGATACGGTGCTGTCGCGCATCGTTGCGATGGTGTCGGAGGCACAACGCAGCAGGGCACCGATTCAACACCTGGCCGATAGTATCGCAGCCTATTTTGTACCAGCTGTGCTTGCAGTCGCCGCACTCGCATTTGCCGCTTGGGCGATCCGGGGACCGCCGCCGGCACTCGCCTATGCGCTCATTGCTGCTGTATCCGTTGTAATTATTGCGTGCCCTTGTGCGCTTGGCTTGGCGACGCCCATATCGATCGGCGTGGCGATCGGCAAAGGCGCTGGTGCCGGCGTGTTGATAAAAGATGCTGAGGCGCTTGAAAGATTGGAGAAAGTGAACACGCTGGTCGTGGACAAGACCGGCACGCTCACCGAAGGCAAGCCAAGGGTCACGGCGCTCATTGCCGCCACTTCTTTTACGGACGTCGATCTGTTGACGTGGGCAGCCGGCCTCGAACGATCGAGTGAACATCCGTTGGCAGGTGCAGTCCTCGCGGCGGCGAAAGCCGCCGGCATAACGATCCCCGAAGTCAGCGAATTCGAATCGATCACCGGAAAAGGCGTGACCGGAAAGATCGCCGGTCGTCGCGTGGCTTTAGGCAATGCCGCGCTTATGTCGGACGCGGGCGTTGGGGTGGGAGATTTTGAGCCTAAGGCAGACTCACTTCGCACAGGGGGCGCGACAGCGCTCTTTGTTGGCGTGGATGGCAGAGCGGGCGGCGTGATCGCGATCGCCGACCCAATAAAGTCCTCCACGCGTGTCGCGCTCGACGACCTCCGGCGCGCCGGAATCCAAATTGTCATGCTGACGGGTGACAACAAGACAACCGCGCAAGCCGTCGCCCATGCGTTGGGGATCGAAAATGTAGAGGCCGACGTCCCGCCGCAGGACAAAAACCGCATCGTAAAGAAACTCAAATCCGAGGGCCGCATCGTCGCGATGGCTGGCGATGGCGTTAACGATGCTCCGGCATTGGCCGAAGCGGATGTCGGCATTGCGATGGGCGAAGGAACCGATGTTGCCATTCAAAGCGCCGGGATCACGCTCTTAAAGGGCGACCTGTTAGGTATCGTGCGCGCGCGCGTTCTGAGCCACGCGACAATGCGCAATATCCGGCAAAATCTCATATTTGCTTTTGCCTACAATGTGGTGGGGATACCGATTGCAGCCGGTGTCCTCTATCCGACCTTTGGCATTCTACTTAGCCCCATGATCGCCGCTTTGGCGATGTCGCTGAGTTCCGTTTCGGTGATCGCCAACGCCTTGCGGCTTCGCACGCTGAATTTGATGCCGCGTGTTTTCAGCCCTCCAGCAAATCGTGCTGCGGCCATCGCTTATGGAGGTTCCGATGCCTGACACCCTGGCGCCTGATCTCGCGCAGAAAATGCACGCCTATTGGCGCGCGGCAAATTACCTGTCCGTTGGTCAAGTCTACCTAAAGGACAATCCGCTCCTTGAAGTGCCTCTTACGCTTGAGCACATCAAGCCGCGACTCCTCGGACATTGGGGAACGACGCCCGGTTTGAATTTCCTGTATGTCCACCTGAACCGGCTGATCAAGCAAAACGATCTGAACATGATGTACGTCATCGGTCCCGGCCATGGTGGACCCGGCATCGTGGCAAACACTTATTTAGAAGGGTCGTACACCGAGCGCTATCCCGCGATCGAGCGTAGCCGCAATGGGCTGCATCGCCTGTTTCGCCAGTTCTCCTGGCCTTACGGCATCCCCAGTCACGTTTCGCCAGAGACTCCCGGGTCAATCCATGAAGGTGGCGAGTTGGGCTACTCACTCACGCACGCCTATGGCGCGGCTTACGACAATCCCGATCTGATCGTTGCTTGCGTCGTGGGCGATGGTGAAGCCGAAACGGGTGCGTTGGCGACGAGCTGGCATTCAAACAAATTTTTAAACCCAAGGCGCGATGGCGCCGTGCTTCCGATTCTTCATCTCAATGGATTCAAGATCGCCAATCCAACAGTGCTGGCGCGCATCAGCCGCGAAGAACTGGCGCAACTATTCCAAGGCTACGGTTACGATCCCCATTTCGTGGAAGGTGGCGATCCCGCCGTTATGCACCAGGCTCTTGCAGAGGTGTTGGACAAGACGCTGCTCCAAATTCGTGAAATTCAGAAGACAGCGCGGTCAACCGGCAATGCCGGAAAACCGGAGCGTCCACGCTGGCCCATGATCATCCTTCGCACCCCGAAAGGCTGGACTGGCCCCAAATTCGTTGACGGCAAGCCGGTAGAAGGCACGTGGCGCGCCCATCAAGTCCCGATCGCCGATTTTAAGAAACCAGAACATCTCAAACAGCTCGAAGACTGGATGCTGAGTTATAAGCCGCGGGAGTTGTTCGATGAAAACGGCAAGTTTCGCGAAGAATTAGCTGCCCTCGCGCCAACCGGCCATAGCCGTATGGGCTCCAACCCGCATGCCAATGGCGGCGAACTCCTCAAGCCCTTATCGATGCCGCATTTCCACGAATACGCTGTAACCGTGTCAGAGCCCGGCGGTGTTCAAGCGGAGGCGACACGGGTACTAGGCACTTTTTTGCGGGACGTGATGAAAGCGAATCTCGCAACGCAGAATTTTCGACTTTTTGGCCCTGACGAAACAGCTTCAAACAGGCTGGAAGCGGTCTATGAGGTATCTGGCAAGGAATGGATGGCGGCAGTTGAGGATGTCGACACCGATCTCAGCGAAGACGGCCGCGTTATGGAGGTTCTCAGCGAACATCTTTGCGAAGGCTGGCTGGAAGGATATCTGCTCACCGGCCGTCATGGGCTGTTCTCCTGCTACGAAGCCTTCATTCACGTCATCGACTCGATGTTCAATCAACACGCAAAATGGTTGAAGGTCAGCAGAACCATTTCTTGGCGCAAGCCGATCGCGTCCCTGAACTATTTACTCACCTCCCACGTTTGGCGGCAGGATCACAACGGCTTCTCGCACCAAGATCCTGGCTTCATCGACCATGTCGCGAATAAAAAGTCCGATGTGGTGCGCATCTATCTCCCGCCCGACGCGAACTGCCTTCTCTCGGTCGCGGACCATTGCTTGCGCAGCCGTAATTACATCAACCTGATTGTTGCGGGGAAACAGCCGGAATGGCAGTGGCTCGACATCATGTCAGCCAATCGTCATTGCGCAGCAGGCGCCGGCATCTGGCAGTGGGCAAGCAACGATGGCGGCGATCCCGACGTCGTTATGGCCTGTGCGGGCGACATCCCAACACTAGAGACGCTTGCAGCTGTCACGCTGCTTCGCACCCACTATCCCGACATCCGCATCCGTGTCGTCAATGTCGTCGATCTGATGGTGCTACAGCCCCAGTCCGAACATCCACATGGAATGGAAGATCACGACTTCGACGAACTGTTTACACGCGACAAGCCAGTGATCTTCGCGTTTCACGGCTATCCCGCGATGATCCATAAGCTCACTTATCGCCGGCACAATCACGGCAACATCCATGTGCGTGGTTATAAAGAAGAAGGCACAACCACTACGCCGTTCGATATGGTGGTGCTGAACAATCTCGACCGTTTCCAGCTCGCGCTCGACGCGACTACTCGCATCCCACGATTTAGCCATCGGGTCGCGAAGGCAACAGAGTACTATTGGGCGGCCATGGAGCGTCACAAGCTCTATATCAGCGAACATGGCGACGACATGCCGGAGGTCCGCGACTGGCGATGGAAGGTCTGAGTGCGGTGACGGAATTTCGCAGCGAAAAGATTGTTCTTACACTGAATAGCGGCTCGTCATCGCTTAAATTTGGTCTATACCGAGCAGACACGTCGCACACTGAGACGCTGCTTATAGGGGAAGTCGATTCCCCTGGCGAAGGTGCCGGGCCGTTGCACGCAAGCGACGCTCACGGAAATGCGTTGGTGATCGATAAAGCGTCTATGGACGGCACGCATGACGTGGTTTTCCAAATTGAGGGGCTGTTAGCTCGGTTCAAGCTGCCATCGCCTACTGTCATTGGCCATCGGATCGTCCACGGCGGACCAAAGCTCCAGCGTCATTGTCTCATCGATGACGACGTATTGCAGTCGCTCGAAGCTGCCATTCCGTTTGCGCCGCTTCATTTACCGGCTGCATTGGCGATTATGCGCTCGGCATGTGAGCGTTTCCCCAGGCTTCCTCAAATAGCGTGCTTCGATACGGTCTTTCATACCAGTTTGCCGGACGTCGCGCGCATCCTCCCACTTCCCAGAAATCTGCGCGCCGATGGCATTCAACGCTATGGTTTTCACGGACTCTCCTGCGAATCCATTCTGTATCAACTGGGAAATGCTTTGCCGGATCGTGCCTTAATTGCCCATCTCGGCAACGGCGCGAGTGTGACGGCCGTCAAAGCTGGCAAGTCCGTCGATACCAGCATGGGACTGACGCCGAGCGGAGGGGTGATCATGGGGACGCGCAGCGGTGATATCGATCCCGGTGTTTTGGTCTACTTCGC
>Ga0206952_10203_pt1 | contig 16004 bp, 10 predicted proteins | sample Alteio_BWOrgHeat_39_FD_152966 | JGI IMG/M metagenome (GOLD analysis project Ga0206952, IMG submission 152966) | Enriched cells from forest soil in Barre Woods Harvard Forest LTER site, Petersham, Massachusetts, United States -... | ecosystem: Environmental > Terrestrial > Soil > Temperate forest >... | reverse complement strand
CTCGAGGACCTCGACCGTCGAGGATGGCGGTGGGAGATCCATGATGCAGTACGACTCGCTCACCGGGCACTTGCTCGCCACGTATGTGCGGCCCGTCACCGGGTTCACGGCAATCCCGTCCGGAAATGGCCCGCCGTCGAGAATTGTCATGCTGCTCGTAGTTCCGTCCACCGACACTACTTGTCCTCCGCTATTGAGGAGCTCGTAGATCTTGTTCCGAACCTCATCGACAGCGGTGCCGCTCGGATAGCCTCCGACTGCCAGCGTAGTTGTGCTATTCGTCGCGCCGTCGAGTACCGTAATCGTTGCCGAATCGTAGTTGCCGAAATAGATCTTGTTGGTGATCGAATTCACACCCGTCGCGTACGGATGTACTCCAGTTTTTACGCTTGCGATCGCATTCGTTACACCATTGAGCACTGCCACGGTGCTCAGCCAATTTGGTGCGTAGATGGTGTTTGTCACCGGGTTTACGGCGAGTCGCAACGGGCCGTTCGCCTCCGCAATCGTCGTGGTTGCGTTAGACGCCCCGTCAATTACCGCGATTGCCCCCGTCGATGGGCTGCCGACTGCTTCTGTTACATAGATCTTGTTCGTTACCGGATTCACAGCGATTGCGTAAGGGCTTGACCCGACATTTACGGTGGTCGCGCCATTTGTCACGCCGTCGATCACCGTCACCGTGCCCGTCGACTTGCAGGTTGTGTCGTTCCCGCAAGAATTCGCGACGTAGATCTTGTTCGTTGCCTCGTTGATTGCAATACCTTGGATTTCGACTCCTACCGGCACAGTCGCAAGGGTCCCGTTCGTTGCGCCGTCGATCACCAACACGTTGCCCGGACAACTGTTCGTCGAACAGGGAAGTGCCACGTACAACCGATTGGTCACACGGTTCACCGATATCGAACTGCCATAAGACGGCGGCGTGATCGTGCTCGTCGCGTTGGTCGCCGCATCGATCACCGTGATCGTGCCGCTGTTTGTGTTCAACACATAGATCTTCCCGCTTGCCTCGTTGACCACGACCGGGCCCGGGAAAATTCCTGCCTCCACCGTCGCAACCACGTCATTCACCGCCCCATCCACCAGCGAGACATTCCCGCCGCCCGAATTCGCGACATATACCTTGTTCGTAATCGGGTTCACCGCCACCGCATCCGGATTCGTTCCGGCCGTCAGCGGCGTTGTCCCATTTGTCGCTCCGTCAATCGCCGTCATTCCGCCCGCATAATTCGCCACATAGATTTGGTTCGTCAGCGGATTCACCGCTACCGCCTGCGGATCCGTCCCCACCGTCACTGTCGCCGTGGCATTCGTGGCCCCGTCAATCACGGTCACATTCGCGCTACCCTCATTCGCTACATAAATCTTGTCCGTAACCGGGTTCACCGCCACCGCGTACGGATAAGTCCCAGCACTCACCGTTGAGGTGCTGTTGCTCGCCCCATCGATCACCGTCACTCCGCCGCCCAGGTTCGCGACGTAGATCTTGTTCGTTACTTCGTTCACCGCCACCGCGTACGGGTTCGTCCCCGTGCTCACGGTTGAGGTCCCATTGGTCGCCCCGTCAATCACCGTCACCGTGTTTCCCGACGAGACGCTGCTGTAATGCGTCACATAAATCTTGTTCGTCACGGTGTTCACCGCCACCGCATACGGATGGTCACCAACCGTCACATTCGTCGGCGTGTTCGTCGCCCCATCAATCACCGTGACGTTCGAACTCCCCGCGTTCGTCACGTAAATCTTGTTCGTCACCAGATTCACCGCCACCGCATCCGGTACCGATCCCACCGTCACGGTCGAGGTCGTATTCGTTGCCCCATTGATCACCGTCACCGTGCCGCCCGCGCCGTTCGCAACGTAGATCTTGTTAGTCAGCGCATTCACCGCAATGGCCTTCGGCACCGATCCAACGTTCACCGTCGAGGTCGAGTTCGTCGCCCCGTCGACGACCGTCACCGTGTTGCTCCCACGGTTCACCGCGTACACCTTGTTCGTAACGGGATTCACCCCCACTGCCACGGGAATGTTTCCCGTCGTAATGTTCGTCAGCACGGTTTGCCCCCAACCACCGGCAACCAACGCAAAAACCATAAGCAGGGAAGTGACAACAATCCGACGACCGCAACGTCCGATCAGAGAAGATGGCATGACTGAACCTCAAACTTGAAAGGGACCAATTGCCGCAAGGGGGAACTCGATTCTACCCCTGTGCCGGCCCAACGAACGTAACTTGAAACTCCATATTTCCTGTTCGTTCCCGGACAACTACCTCCGTCACCGAACATCCACCTCACCACAGATTCCGTCCGCGTTAACCCAAGTCACTGAATATAAAGCTCGTTGATCATGCTCCATGCTGGTATCCCCCGTGCTCTCACATCAGCTACCAGTACATTGAGGATGCCCATGCGAACGTTTCTCCGGGACCTGCACTTCGGTCTGCGAATTTTGCGCAAGAATCCCGGCTTCACCTCGCTCGCCATCCTAGCTCTCGCCCTGGGCATCGGAGCCAACACCGCGCTCTTCAGCGCCGTCTACGGCGTCCTTTTAAAGCCACTCCCGTACACCAACGGCACGCGACTCGTCCTGCTCCAGCAGGAAGCCAAAGGCACCACGACGCCTGAGCTCTCAGTCTCCGTTAAAGAACTCGACGACTACCGCCAACAGACCCACTCCTTCGACAGCCTCGTCGAGTATCACTCGATGCAATTCATCCTTCTCGGCCGTGAGCCCGACCAGGTCAAGACCGGCGTCGTCTCCGCGAATTTCTTCGACACCCTGGGCGTCAAGCCGCTCCTCGGCCGCACCTTCCGCCCCGGCGAAGACGCCATCGGTGCCGAACCCGTCCTCGTCCTCAGCTACAAGTACTGGCAGGAACACCACGGTGGAGACCCCAACATCATCGGCAAGTCGTTCCGCATGAACGACAAGATGCACCTCGTCATCGGCGTCCTCCCGCCCATCCCGCAGTACCCGCGCGAGAACGACGTCTACATGCCGGTTTCCGCGTGCCCCTTCCGCTCCAGCGCCCACATGATGGAAAACCGCGGCATGCGCATGCTCAGCGTCTTCGGCGCGCTCAAGCCCGGCGTCACCCTCGCTCAGGCCAATGCTGACACCGCCACTGTCGCCGCCCGCTTCCCGCAGGTCTTCCCCGCCACTTATAAGGACATCCCTCAGTTCGGCGTCTCCCTCGAGTCACTGCATGACGTGCTCACCCGCAAGGCGCGTCCGCTGCTCTTCATGCTGCTCGCCACCGCCGCCATGGTCCTGCTTATCTCGTGTGCCAACGTCGCCAACCTCGCGCTTGCTCGCATGACTCAGCGCGAGTATGAAATGGCCATCCGCGCCTCCATGGGAGCGCCTCGTTGGAGACTCGTCCGCCAGGTCCTCACCGAATGCACGCTGATCTCCGTCGCCGGCGGTTTGCTGGGACTGTTGTTAGCCAGCATGGGTACCCAGCTCCTCGCCACCTTCCTCACCCGCTTCACCACTCGCGCTGCCGAAATCCACATTGACGGCACCATCCTCGCCTTCACGCTGGTCATTTCGCTCGCCACCGGACTGGTCTTCGGTGTCGCGCCCGCCATTACCGCCACTCGCAAAGTCTCGCCGCAAATCCAGCCCGGAACCCGCACCTCGCACGCAGGCTTTGCCGGCTTTTCGCTGCGCAATGCCTTGATCGTCGCCCAGGTCTGCATCAGCTACATCCTGCTCGTTGTCGCCGGACTCACCCTCCGCAGCTTCGACAAACTCCACAAAGTCGACCCCGGCTTCGACGCCGAAAACGTCGTCTCTTTCCGTCTGCCCCTGAATTTCACCAAGTACAAAGACAACGACGCCGTCGCCGAACTCGAAAAGCGCATCCAGGACCGCCTCCAGCAGTTGCCCGGCGTGACCTCCGCGGGCGCCATCTCCGGCCTCCCGTTAGACAATCCAACGCCCTCGCTCCAAACTCTCATGATTGAGAAGCGTGCCGACGGCCCCAACGTTCCCAAGCCTCAGGTCGACGCCACCGTCGTCAGTCCCGATACCTTCCATACCATGGGTGTGCCATTCCTCCGCGGCCGCGATTTCCGCCTCTCTGACACACCTAAGAGTGAGTACGTCGCCATCCTCAGTGCCTCTACTGCCAAGCGCTATTGGCAAAACGAAGATCCGCTCGGCCAGCGCATCTCCGCCGATGCCGGCGAGCACTGGTGGACCATCATCGGCGTCGTCGGCGATGTCCAGTTCTTCGGACTCGACCGCCCCCCGCTCGACGAGATCTATGCCTCATCAACCCAGTTCCCGGGTACCGGAAACTTCATCGTCCGCACTCCCTTCGACGCCTCCGTCGTCGCCACTGAGGTCACCAAGGCAATCCACGCCATCGATCCTGAGCAGCCCGTCACCGATGTCCGCACCCTGCGTCAAATCCGCGACGACTCCCTGACCAACTCGAAGGTCACCTCGATGCTCCTCACCGCCTTCGCCACGCTCGCCCTTATCCTCGCTGCCACTGGCTTGTTCGGTGTGATTTCGTTCCTGGTCGGTCAGCGCACGCGCGAAATCGGCATCCGCATCGCCCTGGGCGCGAAGAAACAGTCTGTTCTTTTGATGGTCCTGAACCACGGGCTGAAGCTGGTGTTGATCGGCCTCGCACTCGGCATCGCCGGTGCCTTTGTCGCCGCCGGCGCCGTCAAGAGCATCCTTTTCGGTGTCTCAGCCACTGACGTGTTCACCTTCTCGGCTGTCGGCGCAGTTTTACTCGGCAGCGCGCTGCTCGCCAGTTACATTCCCGCCCGCCGCGCCTCCCAAGTTCAGCCAATGGAGGCGTTGCGCTACGAGTGATCACCTGACGGAACCTCCGGTCCACCAGGCGCATCCAATCTCCAATATTCTTCTCCGGAGTTTTCAGTCATGGAACAACGACCCCTTGGCCAACATGGCCCGAAAGCCTCCTCCATCGGTTTGGGGTGCATGAGCATCGGTATTGCCGACGTCTACACCAGCAGTGTGCAGGACGATGCCAAGGCCATCGAACTGATCCATCGGGCGCTCGATCTAGGCGTGAATTTTCTTGATACCGCTAACATCTATGGCGATTCCGAAATCAAAGTCGGCAAAGCGCTGGCGGGACGTCGCGATGATGCTGTCTTAGCCACTAAGTTTGGCATCGTTCTCGACTCGCCGTTACATAATCGCGCCATCGATGGCAGCCCTGAGCATGTGCGCCGCTCGTGTGACCTCTCCCTCCGGCGCCTCGCTGTCGATCACATTGACCTTTATTACTTGCACCGCGTCGATCCGAATGTCCCGATCGAGGAGACCGTCGGCGCCATGGCCGAGCTCGTTCGCGCCGGCAAGGTTCGTCATCTGGGACTCTCCGAGGCCGCGCCTGAAACCGTCCGGCGCGCTCACAGCGTCCATCCTATCGCCGCCATTCAAACCGAATATTCGCTATTCAGCCGTGAACCCGAAGACGCGCTCTTGCCCGTATTGCGCGAACTCGGCATTGCCCTGGTGGCGTACAGTCCTCTCGGACGCGGATTCCTCGGCGGCCGCTTCCGTTCCGTCAATGACCTCGCTCCCGGCGACTGGCGGCGCAGTAATCCCCGGTTTCAGGGCGAGCAGTTCGAGAAGAATTTCGCCACCGCCGATCGCCTTCGCGAGGTCGCCGAAGAGAAACATTGCACGCCCGCACAACTCGCCTTGGCATGGCTCTTGAACCGTCACAACGACGTCATCCCAATTCCTGGAACCAGCAGCCTCTCGCGTTTGGAGGAGAATATTCGCGCCGCCGAAATTCGACTGAACAGCGAAGATCTAGACCGCATCGAACAGGCATTGCCGAAAGGCGCAGTGGTTGGAGATCGCTACGCGGCCGAGATGATGAAGATCTTGAATGGGTAAGCCGCGCGAGAAGGCGGCCCTGCATATCGCTACCGATTCCGTTCTGGATCAGTCCTACCCAGAAAATTCATGGTGTTTTGGGCTGCAAAAGCTCCGGTTCGGTGCTAAATTCCGCCCATGGACTTACTGGCCATCAGGCTCGGTTGCGCCCCCCAGACCGTCAGCGGCGCCTCCGAAGAAATCGGCTACGATCGTCCCGTGGCACACGTCCACTGCCCGCAGTGCCATGTCAGCTATTCAATGTACGGGGCCGTAAAGAACGGCGAGACCAGGCAGTACATCTCTTGGGCCGAAGGAAAACTCAAACGCGAGTGCCCCGACCACCAGGATTCCTTCCGCACCCCCGCTGCCTTGAGTGCTTCCGGAGTTCACTGAAAAAAGTGAGGCCCACGGGGCGCAGAATCGTCTCGTGGGCCAAAGATCTTTTCGCTTCTCTCTACTGCAGTGGTTTGTCAGCCGAGGTAGCGCTGCCGCTCTGGTTGTAACGGATCACACCGCTCTGGTCGCTGAAGAAACCGCGCTGACCAGTCGTGCCCGTCGTAACTGGGCTCGCCTTGTCCGTGTAGGTGTTATTCGGAGTACCACCCGCAGCCGTCAGAACGAACAGGTATCCGCTCTTTGTGCCGGTCATCAGAACGTTGTCGATCAAGCAGGCTTGCGTCGACGTCGCGCCCGGACCGCCTGCGCAGGTCGCAACCGGACCGCCCAGGTTGGCAATCGTGGGGGTAAAGCCCACGTCAGGATACGCAGACGAGTACGTCACTTCTGCAGTGTTGATTGTGCGGACCGAGCCGACGGCCGATGCTTCATTGGCAGCCATGCGCGAACGCAGCAGGTTAGGGATTGCAATCGCCGCAATGATCAAAATGATCGCGACGACAATTAAGAGTTCAATCAGCGAGAAACCTTTTTGCTTCTTCAACGTCTTCCTCCGCTCAATATTTTGGGGAGACTGGCGGGACAATTCTCCTACCTGTATAGCTCCAAAGTGTATGGATTGATATGCAAAAAGGAAAGGTAACAACAGTAACCACTAAGGTGGAAACTTTAGAACCGAAGCGCGAAGGTTAGGGCCGGATCACAAGCACTGTCCCCACCGGTACCAACTCCCATATTTCATCCATCTCTTCATCCGTCACTGCGATACACCCATCCGTCCAATCATGCAGTAAATGCGCCTTCCCCACGAATCCCTCGCCATTAGGAAGCCCATGAATCATGATGTCCCTTCCCGGGCTCACTCCCAATTTCTTCGCCCGCTCCCGGTCCGCCGCATTCGGATACGAAACGTGCAATGACCTGTAGTAGTGGCTATTTGCATTGCGGGCATCCACCGTGTATGTCCCCTCCGGCGTCTTGTGGTCCCCCTGCCGCGTCTTAGCCCCCTTCGGCTCTCCCCCCAGCGACACCTTGTACGTGCGCAGCTTTTCTTCACCCCGATACAGCGTCATCACATGCGCCGCCTTTTCAATCACAATCCGGTCGGCAGGCCCCTTCCCCCACGCGCATACGCCCAACAAAAGCGTGAGCCACACGGAGACAAAGAATCTCATTTGCTCCCGACTTCCAGCACCACTTCGCGCGAGTAACCCAACGCCACATCCCCATCCGGCCCGTTTGTCAGGACCGAGCAATCCGCTACCACGCTCCCTTGCCACGCCACCTTCCCATTCCACATCACCCGCACGTCATCGCCACTCACCACTTCCGGCCGTAGTCGCAGGCGTATCTTCCGCACATTCTTGCTCTTCACCGTTACTACGTTAGCCACAACCTCCGCATCCACCTCGGCCAGCCCGTCGCCCTTCTCGAGTACCTCCACCCAGTACTGCCGCGGATCCTCTACCGTCCTCATCCGCACATGCAACTTCTTCGGATACGCGTTCCGCAACCGGCCCTCAAAAAACTTCGGCACATTCCCGCCGTTATCATCCAGCACCAGTTGGTGTTCGACGCCTTGCAGTATCTTCAATTCCACCGGTGCCGACCTGTCCATCCGCTTCAACTGATCCACCGCATCCACCGACGCCTGCATCGGTATGACCTTGTCCTGGTCGCCGTGCGCAAATAGCATCGGCAGCGCCGACGTGTTCTCCCCCAGCGGTTTATCTCTACCGGGTGACTGGAACCCCGCCCCCATCAGCGATCCTGCCGCCGCGAACTGGTCCGGCCAAAGTGTCGCGTACAAAAATGTCCCCGTCCCCCCGTTGCTCATTCCCGTCACGTAGAAACGGTTCGCATCGATGGCATACCGCTCCTTTACCTCGTGCAGCAGTTCCCGCACCATCTCTATCGATTCCGCCTCCCACCAGATCTTGCGCGCCTGCGGGTAAATCATCATGTAACCGGTGTTCCCCTCCGTCAGCCGCGCATTGTTCATCGCGCCGATCGCCTGCCCCGCCCCACCGTTTAAGTAAAGAATCGCCGGCGCATTCGTGTCTGCTCGATATTCCTCCGGCACATGCAGAATGTAAGGCCACCCCGGGATCGGCCCTCCCTCCAACGTCATCCAGTAATCCCCCGGCGCCAACTCGAACTTGGGCTTGTTCTTCGAAGCGCAGTTTGCAGGTATGCCACTCACCCGCAAGATCGCATCGACGTACTTTGCATTCTTCGGTGCAGCCACGGGTGCAATCATCGCCACCAGTCCCCGCACCTTCGGATCCGTGCTCGCCTTGAGCCTCGCGACCACCTCCGCACCTGGCTCGGCCATCTTCCGCCGATACCACAACGCCAGCGTCCGGCGCTGCAAATGCTCATCGCCATCATTCAACAACGGCAGCAGGGAAGCCGCATCCACCGGTATCGACGGCTCCAGCATCGCCATTTGCAACCAAGCCTCGCGCGTCTCCGGATTCCCCAACCAACTCGCCGCTGACTCCCCTCGCGTTCTCCCTACAAACTCAAAACTGATCTTCTCCTCGTCCGAGTCCTCCCCCAGCTTCGCGTTGAACTCCACCTTCTCCACCAGCCCAGTCGCGGCGCAGAACCACGTCCGCACTTCCACTTTTTTCCCGCGGTCTTCGCCCTCCATGCGGACGCAATCGCGGCCATGCACCGTCTCGTTCCCAGCGTAGTGCGTCCCTACCCCCAACAAACTCGTTCCCCTCCACTGCGACCCCACCAGCACCGCCTCTACCGGCAACGGCATCAATTCGCGAACATCGAACAGAACCTGGCTAGTCCACTCCCGACGCGCAGTGACCGGCTCTGCGGGTAACGCCGTTCGGTCGTACCGGTTCGCCTCCGCAAATACCGTCCCCTCTGCCGCGAGCCGCGCCTCAAACTCTTTCCGATCGCTCTTTAGGGTGTCTTTTCCATTGGCCAGTGATCGCAGCAGTTCTCCCTTGGTGCGATTGCGCTGCGCACCAACAATCAACAGTTCAGGGTGTTTCGGATCGCTAGTGACGAGCAAATGGTTGCTGAACTCCGCATGCGTCGCGAATGCCGACTTGCCCTGGGCGCTGCGGTCCACCGATTCGCGATACACCAGATGGTCCCCATTCACCAGGTCATAGCGCAGCGTCGACTGCGCATTTGCAATCGTTGCGAGCAGAACCCCAGCCGCGGCAGTCAGCCATGGTTTCAACATGGGATTGCAGTGTATGACGCGCCAGCACCGCGAAGGTCTGCGCCTGTGCCGAAATCGTGGGACGGATTACCCGCTTGATTCCTCTTCCTTCTTATATCCGTAGGGACAATGCCTGCACCCCGACCGGCAGCAGAACCCGCGCCGCTTCAGGTATTCCGCGGTGAACACCATCAGCCCGTTCTCGAAATAGAAATCGCGCCCCTCGTCGATCGGCTCGTCGCTCATACCACCGCCACGGCCCCCGGAGATCGCTCCACCTCCGTCACGGCGACCCCATCGCGATACGTCACCATCCGTCCGCCAATCGCCGGCACCCGCTCACCTGGAACTAGAATACCCACCAAATTCAACGGATCCGCCGCCGATACCGTCACACTCTCTCCATGCGCCGGCAAATTCCGGATCGCCCGCAGCGACTCCACCGCGTGTGGCAGCGCAAACTGTTCGCCCACGAACCCCGCCACGAACCGCCCTCCGCGAATCTCCCCGCGATCTTCCAATCGCCGCAACGCGATCTGCAAATCCCGCCACCGTGGCAAGTTCGCCTCTCTCGCCAGCACGTCGCGGAACACCACGCCATACCGCCGCAACAGCATCCGCGCCACCGCCTCGACTGCCTTCTCCTGCTGCGCGCTCTCCCCCGGATACAGTAGACTCCACCGACCCGCGGAATGCCGCGGCCGCGCGCTCGTCATCGATCCTTGTCCCGCCCGCCGTCGCGGATCGATCAGCGCTCGCAAATTATCAAAACCGTCCGCCGTCACCAACCCGGCCGCTACCAGTTCCCACAGCCCAGTCTCGATCTCGGCCTTCAGTCGCTCCGTCCCGCGAACAATGTCCGCGAAGAACGACGCTCCTCGCTTGGTCAGAAACTCCAGAACCTCTTTGCCTACCGGGCTCAGCACTCGTTCTCGTCCCTCATCTTTATGCCGCGGCATCATCCAATCCGCATCATCCCGCACGAAGAACGTAATCGGCGCCACTGAAGTCGGCACAATCCTTCGCGTCCCCTGTGCAGAATCGTCCAGCGTCGCCGGATGCGGCGACAACCGTCCCCATCCCACCGCTCCCGTCAAACTCAAATTGTCCAGCCACGCCGGATCGTACTTCATCATCCGGCGCCCCAGCACCTCGCGCTCCCACGCGTTTGCCGGAACCTCGAATCCCTGCAACTGTTGCAGCACCTCCAGCAATCCGCGCTCGCCATTCGTGTGCGTCCCATCGGCGACGTGTTGCCAACGCAACAGCCATCGCATGAATTGCGCCGCCGATATCGGTTCGATCGCCTTCCGCAGCGTCGTAATCGTCAGCCGATGAATGCGCGCCAGCAATCGACGGTCGCACCATTCCAGCTCCGTCGTGTCCCCGGTGAATTTCCCGCGCAGCACGCTTCCCGCCGCCTCCATCCGCAGCAGCGCCTTATCGACTTCATGCGCACTTATCCCCAGCGTCGATCCCAGCGACTCCGCCGTGACTGGGCCGGCGTGCATCATCCATCCCGTCATCGCCGCCAGCAGCGCATCGTCGCCGCTTAACTCCGCCGTGGCAATCACCGGTATTTCGCCTTCAAACGTCGCAGCCGGGAAGACCGCCCGGAACGCCTGCACTCTTTCCGCCGCCACCCAATATCGATTGTTATCAATACTCGCAACCATCGCCCGCTTCGAGTCTCGCAGTTTCGCGAAAAGGTCATGCCACAGCTCGTGCTCTTTCCAGCCGGCGAGCTCGATAAACTCCGGCATCACTACCAGCGTATGCAGCAAGTCGTGCAACTCATCGGCGTCGCGAACATCAGGCCTGGCCTCCTCGCGCACCTGCTCAATCGCCGCGCGGTCCAGCTTGCCCACCTCTTCCAGCACACTCTCCGGCAACATTCGTCGCATGCTGACGGCTCGCGCCCGCCGCTCTTCCAGCGGAGCATCGTCCAGGAACGCATACGGGTTCGCGTTCAAAATCTCGTGCGAGAACACCGACGGCACCGGCGTATCCACCGCCAGCGTCTTGATCTTCCCATCGCGCAGATCTCCGATCAACTGCATCAGCCCATCCATGTCCATGGCCTCATGCAGCACGTCCTTCATCACTTCTTTAATCAGCGGATGGTCCGGGATCTTGATCTCTCCCTCGATATTCTCGAAGCAAGCCGCCACATCCGGGAACACCGACGCCAAAAGATCGTCGCTGCGAATCCTCTGGATCTGCGGCGGAACTTTCTTTCCGCCCATAAAGCGCAACAGCGCCAGCGACCGGTTCGCATCCCATCGCCACCGCGTCTTAAAGATCGGCGAAGCCAGCGCCGCCTGTTCCAAAATCTCGGGCAACGTCTCCGTCTGCAAGAAATGAAAAACGTCAGCCAGGGGAAAACTGTGCTGCTCCGCCAGCGCAATATTCAATCCATCGTCGGTCGCCGCCGCCTGCAATTCGAAATTGAATGATCGGCAGAATCGCTTGCGAAGCGCCAGTCCCCAGGCCTTATTGATCCTCCCACCAAACGGCGCGTGAATGATGAGTTGCATTCCGCCGCCCTCGTCGAAGAATCGTTCCGCGATAATCGTCTGCTGCGTCGGCACATCCCCCAACACCGTGCGCCCCGTAACGATGTGATCGATGATCTGCTCCGCCCCCGATGCATCGACGCCACATTCCTTCTGCAGCCACTCAATGGTCTCCACGACTTCCGGAGAAGGCGCAATCCCTCGCAGTGCCTTCGCGTCCGCCGCATCGGATTCCCGATGTACCGGCTTGGTAGTCGGAGTCATCTCGCTCACCAGTCGCCGCAACTCAGACACATGCCACGACAATTCCGCCGTCCGCGCCGGTGCTTCGCCGCGCCAGAAGGGAATCGTCGGCGGAGCACCGTGCGCATCTTCCACCAGCACGCGCCCGGAGTTGCTTTCAACGCGGCGTATTCGCCACGACGTATTCCCCAGCAGCATGATGTCGCCGGCATTGCTCTCCACCGCGAAATCTTCATCGAGCGTGCCCACAATCACGCCCTCCGGTTGCAGCACAACATTGAACAGCCCCGTTTCCGGGATTGCCCCACCACTCGTAATTGCCGCCAGCCGCGCCCCCCGCCGTGCCCGCAACTTCTTGTTCACCTGGTCGCGATGGATGTACGCCCCATACCGCCCGCGCTTCGCCGCAATCCCCTCCGACAACATCGTCAGAATTTCTTCATACTGCTTGCGATCCAGGTTGCGGTACGGATAAGCCCGCCGAACGAGGTTAAACATCTCGTCCTCGTCCCACTCCTCCGCCGCGCAGGAGGCGACAATCTGCTGCGCCAAAATATCCAGCGGCGCATCTGGAATCATGATGCGGTCGAGATCGCCATGATGAATGGCTCGCACTCCCGCCGCGCATTCAATCAACTCATCGCGCGTCGTCGCGAAGATGCGCCCCTTCGGAATCGCACCCCGCCAGTGTCCCGCGCGCCCAATCCTCTGCAGCGCTCCCGCAATCGATCGCGGCGAACTAATCAGGCAGACCAAATCGACAAACCCCACATCGATTCCCAACTCCAGAGACGCCGTCGCCACCAGCACCTTGATCTCGCCATTTTTGAGCTTTGTTTCCGCCGCAAAGCGCAGCTTGCGCGACAAACTCCCGTGATGCGCGGCAACATTTTCCTCGCCGAGAATTTCGCCCAGATGCATCGCCATCCGCTCGGTCAGCTTGCGCGTGTTCACAAACACGATCGTGGAACGATGCTCGCGGACCAAGTTCGCGATCCGCTCGTAAATCTCTCCCCACATCTCGTTGCTGGCAATCGGCCCGAGTTCCGTGGCCGGAACTTCAATCGCCATGTCCATCTGGCGCCAATGTCCAACATCCACAATCGCCGGATCAGGCCGATTGCTTCCCGTCAGGAAGTGCGCAATCTCCTCAATCGGCTTTTGGGTCGCCGAAAGTCCAATGCGCGTCGGTTTGGTTTCGTTGAGCGCATCCAGTCGCTCGAGCGAGAGCGTCAGATGCGCCCCACGCTTGTCATCCGCCATCGCGTGAATTTCATCTACGATCACGGTGTTTACATGCCGCAAATTCAACCGGCTTTTGCCTGCGGTCAGCAGAATGTAAAGCGACTCCGGTGTTGTGACTAAGATATGCGGCGGCAACCTCAACATCTTCGCGCGCTCCGTCGCCAGCGTATCTCCCGTCCGGACGGCTGTCCGAATCTGCGGCAGCAGAATCCCGCGCTCGCCCGCCAGTTGCACAATCTCGCCCAGCGGTCCTTCCAAATTTTTCTGGATGTCGTTGCCCAGCGCCTTCAGTGGAGAGACGTAAACCACTTCGGTGCAGTCTCTCAGCTCACCGTTGAGCGCCTTACGCACCAGTCGATCGATGCACGCCAGGAACGCCGCCAGCGTCTTGCCTGATCCGGTCGGCGCCGCGATCAGCGTCGTCCGCCCCGCAAGAATAGGCGGCCACCCCGCAATCTGCGGCTCGGTGGGCGTGCCAAACTTCCGCACGAACCACTCCTGCACCAACGGGTGCGCCCACTGCAATGTCTCTGGTATCGTCCCCACGATCCCCCTATTTTACGACTTTCGCCAAATCTTCGCTAGCCCATACAGCCGCAGCTCCGGATAGTAGAATCCCCACATGTCCAAAGCGCGTGCGCGCAAAATCAAACTCCTCCTCTTCGACGTCGACGGCGTTATGACCGACGGCGGCATCTGGCTCTTCCCCGCACCCGCCGGCGCCGCCCACGCCACCAAGGAACTCCGTGAATCCGTCGCCGACCAAGGCGGTTACAGCGTCAGCGGCTCCAGCATGGTCGAGGCCAAGGGCTTCAACGCGCACGACGGCACCGGATTTTCTCTCGCCCGCCTCGGCGGACTCAAGACCGGCCTCATCACCAAGCGCATCTCCGAGACCGTCGCCCTCCGCGCCCGCGATCTCAAGATCGAATATGTCTCCCAAGGTGCCAACGACAAGCTCACCGCCTTCGCCGAGATTCTGAAGAAAGAGGGAATCGAGGCCGACGAAGCCTGCTTTGTCGGTGACGACATCATCGATCTCCCCGTCATGCGTGTCTGCGGCCTTGCTGTCGCCGTCCGCAACGCCCGCGAAGAAGTAAAAGATGAAGCCGACTTCATCACCGACCACCGTGGCGGCGACGGTGCCGTCCGCGATGTCGTCGAATACGTCCTCAAAGCGCAGGGCAAACTCGACGAATGTGTCGAGCTCTATATCGGCTCCAAGACCTCCGAGTCCGCCTTTGTCCACGCCTCTCGTCGCAAGCCCCGTCGCGGCTAATCGTCTCCAATAGAAAAGCAGCGCTTTATGCGCTGCTTTTTTCCCTGCTACGCCAAAATCCCACCGGCGTCATGGGCGGATCACGTCGGTGGGCCGTTTGTGCTCCTCTTGCGGACGTTATGCCCGAAGGAGCGGTTACAAATCCAAACCCCACCCTCCGCAAAAAGTTGCGAAGATTTTTTCGCCCGGCGTAACCAAAGTCACCTTAGTACTACTGCGGTATCGACTCCGGCTTCTGCGCCATCAGGTCCTTGAATCGCTGGTCCGCCCGCACCGACGCAAATTCCTGATCCTTATATACGTTGTTAATGCCCTTATAGCCCTCTTCCAGCGCCTTCCGCAGGTGCAGCAGGCAATTCACCGGATCGTTGCTCTGGGCATACAGCTTGGCCAACATATATTCGAACTCTGCGCGCTCGCTCTGCGGCTTACCCATCATCGCCGTTATCCCGCGTCGCGACGACCGCTCGAATACATAAGGATCCAGCTTCAACGCAATCTGGTATTCCTTTGCCGCTTTCACCAGTTCCTTGCGATTGAAATACGATGACCCCAGGTTGCTGTGATACGTCGCTTCAGTCGATTGATCCACGTGTGCGCCTTGATCGCTCACCTTGATCGCGCGCTCAAACTCACTGGACGCCCGTTTGTAATTCGCTTCCATGTAATACACGCTACCCAAATTGTTCCACGCATCCGCATAAGTCTTCTGCATCTGGATCGCGTGGTTGATCGCCGCTTCCGCTTCACCCGGTCGTCGCAGCAAGATCAATGTAATTCCCAACTTGTTATAGAGCACAGCCGTGGGCTTCTTCCGCAGCGCCGCCTTATAGCTATCGGCTGCGTCCAGGTGCATGTTCAGTGCGCGCAAACTGTCGCCCTGCGCCTCCAATTCATCCGCCGTCGACGTATCCAGCGGCAGCATCGTGATCGGCGGGGCGGGCTTCTGCAAGCCCTCCTCTTGCGATCCCGCTTGCTGCGCGTCCGGTGTCGATTGTGCGAGGACCGGCAACCCAAATAACAGTATGCAAACCATCAATCGAATCAAACGTGCCACGTTGCCACCTCCCATTCCCGTCCCAATACGAAAATTTGGATCGGTGCCCCGAGCCCCGTACGAGCCTGTGCGCCACTATTTAACTCCATTTTCATCGTCGACGATGCGGACTTCGCAATGAGAGGCGCCGCGGCTTCGCGCGGTTTCGAGGGCCCAACCTGCAATCTGTTTCATGAATGATTTCCGGTTTCG
>Ga0206952_10192_pt1 | contig 16006 bp, 15 predicted proteins | sample Alteio_BWOrgHeat_39_FD_152966 | JGI IMG/M metagenome (GOLD analysis project Ga0206952, IMG submission 152966) | Enriched cells from forest soil in Barre Woods Harvard Forest LTER site, Petersham, Massachusetts, United States -... | ecosystem: Environmental > Terrestrial > Soil > Temperate forest >... | reverse complement strand
TCGGCGGCATCATTGAGCATGCCCGGCTTTTTGAGGAAACAAAGAAGAAGGCCCTGCACTTTGATTCCTTGATCAAGGTCAGCCGCTCGATCACCAGTGAGGATTATTTGGATGAGATCCTTGACCTGATCGTGGTGGTCACTGCTGAGATGCTGAATTCCAAGATCTGTTCCATCATGCTTTTGGATGAAAAGGGCATAGAGCTTTCGATCAAGGCCACCCAATCTTTAAGTTCGGAGTATAAACAAAAACCCAACATTAAAGTAGAGAACAGCCTGACCGGCAGTGTCATCAAATCTAAAAAGCCCGCGGTTGTCTATGACGTCAGCAAGGATGAAAAATATGCTTACCGCGATCTGGCCCTTAAAGAAGGATTGACCTCCATGGTGGCAGTGCCGATGATCGTTAAGACCAAGGCCATCGGGGTCATCAATGTTTATACCAAAGAGCCGCACCATTTTGATGATGAAGAGATCAGCGTATTGCAGATAGTGGCCAATCAGGCCGCGGTGGCGGTGGAGAACACTAAACTGATGCAAGAAGCCCTGAAAGCCAGGGAAGCTTTGGAGACCCGCAAGCTCATTGAGCGGGCCAAAGGTATTTTAATGAAGATGAACAATCTTTCCGAAGACGCGGCCTATCGCCTGATCCATAAAAAGAGCATGGATACCTGCCGGTCCATGAAGGACATCGCCGAATCAGTCATCCTGATGGCGGAACTTCAAAAGTAGGGTCAAATTTTTTTATTGACAAAATTCCCGTAACAGGTGTATATTATTTTTGTAAGTCAAAGGGCAACGGTGTCCTCTCTTAAAACAGGGTTGTTTAAAGAGAGGATTTTTCATCTCTAACGGGGAGGCTTTTATGAGACAGACAAACACGATCAAAAAGACGGCGGTAAAATCACCCACACCTAAAAACAGGATCGAAACTCCTTTGGCCCAAACAAGTTACTCCAATGGGGATTTCGCCAAAAAGGTGCAGGAAACAGCTTATCAGCTTTTTGTCGCCCGCGGTTGCGCGCACGGCTATGACGTCGAGGATTGGCTGGCGGCAGAGCAAATTGTCAGAAGTTCATAAAATTTACTTGACAAGTGTTCTTTTAGCAGGTATATTTGCACTATAGTTTAGAAGTTCAAAAAGTCCGGAGCATAGAAGTTCCGGGCAGACACACGGGCAATGATATGTCCTCTTGGGAAGGTAAGTAAGACAAGGGGATTTTTTTTATTTTATGGGCATTGAAGTCCGGTTTTTTATGCTTAGGGGCATAGAGAATCGGATTTTTTATTGCCCAAAAAAGGTTCACCAAGAAAAGGAGGGTATTCATATGAGAATTACCCCGACACAATCGATGCAACGAGCAGAGCGTATGGCGTCTTTCTTGTTCGTCATGGTCCAGGTGGCGTTAGTTTTGGGTTTATTTTGGGTTTTTAAAGCACATCTTGTCTAACCAGTAAGAAAACAGGAGGAAAAACGTAATGGGAACAACACCAGCACCCCAACTTAATGACGGGGACATTTCATGGGTATTGGCCTCATCTGCCCTTGTTTTGGCGATGACGGCACCTGGCCTGGCCTTATTCTATGGAGGCATGGTCAGGCGTAAAAACGTCAATAGTATATTGATGCAATGCTTTATGTGTTTGGCCATAGTCAGTGTACTATGGGTAGTCATTGGGTATAGTTTGGCCTTTGGCCCTGGGCATGGATGGATAGGGCAGTTTGTCGGCGGCCTCGATTGGTTTATGTTGCATAATGTATCCATGTATAACCCTGAACACTGGACGTCTGATCCTAAATGGGACCCCACCACTTCTTATGGGTCGACTGTTCCTAATCAATGCTACATGATCTTCCAATGTATGTTCGCGGTCATCACACCGGCGTTGGTTATCGGTTCTTTCGCTGAGAGAGTTAAATTCTCCGCGTGGGTCTGGTTTACCGTGTTGTGGCTGCTCATTGTCTACTGCCCGGTTGCCCACATGGTCTGGTCACATGATGGGATTGAAAATCACTGGGGGGTCTTGGATTTCGCCGGTGGTACAGTTGTGCACATGAATGCCGGTATCGCGGGACTCGCGACAGCTTTATATTTAGGCAAGCGCCTTGGAACTGATAAACCGGGGATGCATAATGTGCCTTTTGTCATGATCGGTGCTTCCTTATTATGGTTCGGTTGGTTCGGTTTTAACGCCGGTTCAGCGATTTCCGCCGGAGCGCTTGCAACCAGTGCCTTTGTGGTGACCAATACCGCAACTGCTGCCGCGGCTATCAGCTGGGCTGCTTGTGAATGGATCTTTACCGGCAAACCCACCCTGGTTGGAGCTTGCTCAGGCGCTGTGGCGGGTTTAGTCGCCATCACCCCGGCTTCAGGTTTCGTGGATGTCGGCGGTTCCTTGTGGATCGGTTTCCTGGTCAGCGTGTTCTGCTATTGCATGGTGGCTTTCGTCAAGCCGAAATTAGGCTATGATGATACGCTGGATGCTTTTGGCGTGCATTATATCGGCGGGCTTTGGGGCGCTTTAGCCACAGGTCTTTTCGCCGTCAAAGTTGTTAACTCCGCAGGCTCAGGCGTGTTTGACGGAAACGCCGGCCAGTTTTTAACCCAGGCCAAGGGCTGCGCTGTGACAACCTGTTACACTTTTATTGTCACCCTGGTCATCTGTTTTATCATAGACAAGACCATCGGCATGCGCGCATCCGCTGAAGATGAAGTGATCGGTCTTGATCTGAGCCAGCATCATGAGCGTGCTTATACAATCTTAGACTAAAATATTGAAAAAGGAGGGTTTCTTACATGAAATTAGTCATTGCAATAGTTCAGCCCTACAAGCTCGATGATGTTAAGCAAGAGCTCTACGCGGCGAATGTGAACCTGATCACAGTATCCGAGGTCCTGGGCCACGGCCGTCAGGTTGGAGTGGACGAGTTTTACCGTGGTGTCAAGGAAACAGGCAATTTGCTGCGCAAGGTGCAGATAGAGATCGCGGTCAACGAGGATTTCGTTGAGCCGACCATCAAGGCGATCATCAAAGGCGCCCGCACCGGCAAGATCGGGGACGGCAAGATCTTCGTCTTGGACCTGCCAAGATGCATACGCATACGCACTGGTGAAGAAGGTTCAAAAGCCATCGGGTAGGATGAAATAGGGGAAGATGAAAAGCTTGACAGTTTTGGGCGGGTATATTATCATGCCCAAAACTGTCAAGCTAATTAATATCAGGAGGGATTTATGAGTCAAGCTCGCGAAGAGGTCATTCAGGCGGCTTGTTCTGAAGAGGGCTGCTGTAACGGTTCTTTTAGTGAACATTTGCCTGAGCATTTCGGCGAAAATGTGTTCAGTCTTAAGGTGATGAAAGAAATGCTTTCTCCGAAAGCCTATGTTTCCATTGAAAAGACCATTAAAGAAGGCGGTAAATTAGATGCTTCTATAGCTGATGAGGTGGCCGAGGCCATGAAAAAATGGGCTATCTCCAAGGGAGCCACCCATTATACCCATTGGTTCCAGCCAATGACCGGTGTCACCGCGGAAAAACACGATTCGTTCATCGATTGGGACAATGCAGGCGGGATCGTCCTGAATTTTTCCGGTAAAAATCTTATTCAAGGCGAGCCGGATGCTTCTTCGTTCCCGTCCGGCGGACTGCGCGCGACTTTCGAAGCCCGCGGTTATACGGGTTGGGACCCAACGTCGCCAGCCTTTATTAAAGAAGGCCCGGAAGCCACCACTTTATGCATTCCGACATTCTATATCGGTTACCATGGTGAGGCTTTGGACAAGAAAACGCCTTTGCTTCGATCCATGGTGGCTTTAAGCAAACAAGTTTGCCGTTTGGCTAATCTTTTTGGTATTGATACCAAGGGCAAACGTGCGTACTGCACCTTAGGCCCTGAGCAGGAATATTTCCTCATTGACAAAACTCATTATCAAGCGCGTTTGGATCTGGTGGAAACCGGCCGTACACTGTTCGGTCTTAAACCAGCCAAGCATCAGCAGCAGGAAGACCATTATTTCGGTGCCATCAAGCCCCGCATCATGGGCTTCATGGAAGATTTGGATCGCACCTTGTGGGGTTTGGGGATCCCTTCCAAGACCCGTCACAATGAAGTGGCCCCTGCCCAATATGAAATGGCCCCGATCTACGAAGACCTGAATTCGGGTGTTGACCATAACATGATCGTTATGGAAGTGATGCGCCAATTGGCAGACAAGCATGGCTTAGTCTGTCTTCTGCATGAGAAACCTTTCGCCGGCATCAACGGTTCCGGTAAACACAATAATTGGTCCGTAGTTGGCCCCGACGGTAAAAATTGGCTTTATCCGGGCAAGACCCCGCATGAAAACGCCAAGTTCCTGGCCATGTTATGCGCGGTCATTCAGGCAGTAGACTCGTACGCTGATCTTTTACGCGTAACGGTCGCCACTGCCGGGAATGACCATCGTTTGGGCGCTAATGAAGCCCCTCCGGCGATCGTATCCATCTTTTTAGGCGATCAATTGACCGATATTATCGAACAAATCGAAAAGGGCGGTGCTAAATCTTCTAAAGCGGGCGGCGTGATCCATGTCGGCGTTGATGCCTTGCCAGAATTAGCCAAGGATACGACGGACCGCAACCGCACTTCTCCGTTTGCTTTTACGGGCGCTAAGTTTGAATTTCGCGCCGTGGGTTCCAACCAGAACCCTTCTGCTTCCAACATGGTGCTTAATACCATCGTGGCAGAGGCTTTGAGCGATATCTGCGATCAGCTGGAAGCGGATAAAAAGGCCGGCAAGAATTTCAATGATTCCCTGCAGAAGGTTTTACAGGCGATCATCAAGAAACATAAACGCGTCTTGTACAACGGTGATGGTTATATTGAAGAATGGCAAAAAGAAGCCAAGAAGCGCGGCTTGCCTAATTTTAAGACCACGCCGGAAGCTTTGGAAGCCATCAAGGTCAAGAAGAACATCGCGGTATTGGTCAAACATGGCGTTCTTTCCGCGAAGGAGATCCAGTCGCGCTACGAGATCAATATTCATGCCTATAATACCGTTGTCGCCCTGGAAGGCAGCTGTGCGGCGACGATGGCACGCACGCAATTGATCCCGGCAGCCATAGAGTACCAGAAGCAATTGGCGGATAACATCAAAGCCGTCGGGTCTTTAGGCAAGACTACGGCCCAAAAAAAAGTGCTCAAGGAAATTTCAGGATTGATCGAAAGCGCGATCCTGACCTCTGAAAGCCTGGAAGCAGCTGTGGCCAAGCACGATTCAGCCAAAACAGTGGCTGGTATGAGTAAATTGCGCGAGTCCATCGATGCCCTGGAAGCATTTGTTCCGGCTAATATATGGCCTTTGCCAAGTTACGCGGAAATACTTTTGATGAATGCGTAATCGGCCGGAAGTTTAATAAAAACGAAAGGGCGGATATTTTATCCGCCCTTTTTGTTTTATAGTATAATCTTTCCATGATTTTGATAATTAAGCATATCGATATCGAAGGTCCTGGAACCTTGGGAGATTTTTTTGAAAGCCCAAGGGGAGCCTTTTTGTGTTATCGAACTTGGCGCCGGGGAAAAGCTTCCCGCCGATCCGCAGGTTTTTAAAGCAGTGGTTGTATTAGGCGGGCCCATGAATGTCGATGAGGAAGATCTCTTCTCCTTTCTTAAGCCGGAAAATGATTTTATCCAGAAAGTTTTAAAAGCGGAAATCCCATACCTGGGGATATGTTTAGGGTCACAACTTTTAGCCAAGGCCGCCGGGGCCCGTGTTATCAAGTCACCCGTCAAGGAAATAGGATGGTATCAAATCCAATTGACGGATAAGGGCAAGGAAGATCCGTTGTTCGATGGTTTTCGTGAGAGCGATCCTATTTATCATTGGCATGGGGACATGTTCCAGATCCCTTCAAACGGACTTTTGCTTGCGAGTGCCCAGGGCTGTCCTCATCAGGCTTTAAAGGTCGGGAAAAATGCTTATGGATTGCAATTTCATGTTGAGGTCACGGATAAGAGCATCAAGGAATGGTGTGATGAATATTGCGAAACAGACCTTCCGGGGCGATCAGGGCATGCCAAATCCATGATGGAAGATTACTGGAAGCACAGACAGGCGTTTGACGTCCAAGCCCAAAAGCTGTATCAAAATTTTATGAACATCGTCAACAATAGTCTTTCTGAATTACGACTTTGTCATCCTGAGCGAAGCGAAGGATCTTAAGATGTCTTAAGAGTCCTCGGTTTACGACCTCAGAATGACAGGACCTTTTATGTTAAAAATATCCCTCGCACAAATTAATCCGACGGTAGGGGACCTTGCTGGCAATACCAGGAAGATCCTGGAATACACGGCACTCGCCCAAAAAACCGGGGCCCAGCTGGTGGTATTCCCTGAATTAGCCGTTTGCGGTTATCCTCCGGAGGACCTGCTGCTTAAAAAACATTTTGTGGCGGATAATATCAAAGCGTTGGACGCGCTCGCCAAGAAGGTCCGCGGCATAAGCGTTATTACGGGTTTTGTGGACAGTGACGCGGGTGGAAAGATCTATAATGCCGCGGCCATTATCAGCGATGGTAAATTACAGGGCGTCTACTATAAGCAAGAGCTTCCCAATTACGGCGTTTTCGACGAGAAACGGTATTTTTCTTTGGGCAAAAATCCGGGGATATGGACGGTCAACGGTGTCAAGATCGGCATTAATATATGTGAGGATATTTGGGTCGATGGGGCGGTGTACCAAGCGCAGGCGAAGGCAGGCGCCAAAATACTGGTCAATATTTCATCATCTCCCTACCAGGCGGGAAAGTTGAAGGAACGCCAGGAGCTTTTGGCGCGCCGTGCCAGGGAAACCAAAAAGCATTTGGTGTATGTCAATACCGTCGGAGGCCAGGATGAGCTTGTTTTCGATGGGGGAAGCATGGTGATATCGCCTGACGGTGCTGTGTTGGCGCGTGCCGTTCAGTTTGAGGAAACACTCCTGAATGTTGATCTGTCCTCGAAGAATAATCAGGTAGCCCCGGCCTTAGAAAGCAGTGAGGATATTTATAAAGCCTTGGTTTTAGGGACACGGGATTACGCGGCTAAGAACGGATTTAAAAAAGCGGCGCTGGGTTTAAGCGGAGGGGTGGATTCCGCCCTGGTCGCGTGCATTGCCTGCGATGCCTTTGGCCCTGATAATGTCACGGCCATTTCAATGCCAAGCCCGTTTAACAGCAAGGCCACCCGCCAGGACGCGAGGGCATTGGCCAAAAATTTGAAGATCGAGTTAAAAGAAATTCCCATTAAAAAGATATTCGCGTCTTATCTAAAGACCATGGTGCCCTATTTTGCCGGCCTTGCCGCGGACACCGCCGAGGAGAACATTCAGGCGCGTATCCGGGGGAATATTTTAATGGCCATGGCCAACAAGTTCGGCGGACTGATCCTGACCACCGGCAATAAAAGTGAAATGGCAGTGGGCTATTGCACGCTTTACGGGGACATGTCCGGAGGTTACGCGGTCATCAAGGATGTTTTTAAGACCAAGGTGTATGAATTGGCGCGCTTCCGTAACAGCATGTCCCGTACCCCGTTGATCCCTAAAAGCGTTTTGCTAAGGGCCCCTTCGGCCGAGTTAAGATCGAACCAGACCGATGAAGAGACGCTTGGGCCTTATGAGGAGCTGGATAAGGTCCTGACAGCTTATATTGAAGATCGCTGCTCGCCCCAGGATATGGTGGCTTCAGGGATGGATGCCAAGCTCGTTGCCAGGACCATCCGTTTGGTGGATATGAATGAATATAAAAGACGCCAGGCCCCGCCGGGCGTTAAGATCACTTCACGCGCTTTCGGCAAAGATTGGCGCCTGCCGATTACCAATAAGTACAAAGAATGAAATTATCCATCGTCATCCCTGCCTATAATGAAGAATCGACCATTGAGGGGATCATTTTAAAAGTCCAGGCAGTGTCTTTGCCCGGAGGCATTTCCCGCGAGATCGTGATCGTCAACAATGGTTCCAAGGACAGGACAGCCGAGATTTTAAACCGTTTTAGCGGGCAGCCGGACACGGTGATCGTTCACCAGGGCAATCAGGGCAAGACCGCCGCTTTATTGACCGGATTTAAAAATGCCACCGGGGACATCCTGCTGATCCAGGACGCTGACATGGAATATGATCCCCGGCAATACCCCAAACTTTTAGCGCCCATCCTGGAGGGACGCGCGGAGGTGGTGTATGGCTCGCGCTTTTTAGGCCGCATCGAGGGAATGGAACCGGTCAACCGCTGGGCCAATGAAATTTCCAACCGGACGTTCAGTTTTCTTTACGGGGTGGAGATGACCGATATCAACACGTGTTATAAAGTTTTTACACGCCGGGTCTTGGAAGGGATGGCCATAACCTCCAGGAACTTCGCTTTTGAGACCGAATTTACCGTGAAACTCCTTTCTCGAGGGTATACCATCAAGGAAGTGGCCATTGACTACACAGCCCGGACCCGCAAGGCCGGAAAAAAGATCAAATGGACGACCGCCCTTGACATGTTCTGGCCGATCATTAAATACCGTTTTTTTACCAGGCCGAACTATTGATATGACCCTTTTCAAGAGACCATTAAAAGCGTTTTTATCGCCGGCCGCGAATATCCTTGTCACGGTCTTTTTATTGAGCGTTTTTTTTATTGCCAGCCAGAATGTTGTTCAGACTTTCGCCGTGGCCGATATCGCCGCTTTGAACAATCTCCAGCCACAACCCACGGATTATATTCTTGAATTGAGTATCCATCAAGCGGCGCCGGATAAGAACAAGATCCATTGTTATGTGGATTACTATGAACATTTGCTGCGGGTTTTCCCAAATCTTGGGGATGCTTACGGGATGTTGGGGTACTGCTATCATTATTTGAACGATGACCCTAAAGCGATCGGGTTTTTAAAGATGGCCATTGAACATGACCCGGATTATTTCTGGAATTATTATAACCTGGCAGCGATCTATCTCAATGAATCCCGCTACCAAGAAGCGTTCGGTTCATTGCAAAAAGCATTGAATGTGCCTCCGATGGCCAGTTTAAAAAGCATGTTCACATCCCCGATGGTGTACCTGCCTTTATTGGGACCAGATGAAAAAAAAGTTCTTCCGTACACGGTCAAGCATCTTAAAGAGTCGTACCAGTCAAGTTTTGTTTTATTGCAAATATTAAACCAGACCGGGAATAATAAAGGATCTATAGAAGTGATGAAAAAAATCAAGCCGGAGCTTTATGCGTTTTGACCATTTAAAGAGTTTGTATTTATCAGGAGGGGTATTTGTCATATTGCTCGTGACCGGTTTTTTACTGAGCGAGCGTAAGCTCCTTTGGACCGATGAGCTTTATACCCAGCAGGCAGTCATAGATACGCGTTCCTATTCCGACATTTTGACTTCAAGGACCCCGGAGGGGAATAAAAACCCCCTTTTTTATGTCATGCAAAAAGTGGTCAGCAATATTTATTCGTACCACATGCCTGTTTATTTTTCCGGAGACTTCTATCGAACGCGGGACATCCCTTCCCAAGTCATCATGCGCATCCCATCCAATATTTATATGTCGTTGGCCTTAGCCCTTCTTTTTTATTTCTTTACTCGTTTTTTTTCCATATTAGCCGCTGTTTATGCTTTGAGCGTGGCGCTGGTCTCACCGATGGTATGGATGTATTGGGCGGAAGCCAGGCCGTATCCATTATGGTTTTTATTGACCACTGTACAATTGGTCCTGTTATGTTGCCCGTTTATCGCTCCCAAAATAAAAACGACCAATAAGTTATTTTTGACGCATATTTTTTTGGCCCTGACAGCGTCTGCCAGTATTTTTCAAATTTCCATAGCTGTTTTGGTGCTTTGGCGCAGGGGGGGAGTAAGCATAAAAAAATTGGCTTTGATCTGGGCCTTACCAATGGGGATCGCCGGGGCTTATTATTTTATCAGCAAGGTATTTAAGATCAAAACGTATATGTTCTTTCCAAATCTATTCGATGGGGTCATGCCCGAGCGCCTATTCGTCTATGTTGTTTATGCGTTGATCGCATGGGTATTGCCTGAAAAATATAAAAGATCCTCTAACAACACCTTTTTCCTGCCGATATTTTTCTTGTTCTTTACAAGCGTATGTTTTTTGCTGTCCATGAACTTATACACGAAAAATTCTGATTTCGGTTTTTTTAGCCGCTATTTGATCTATCTGGCGCCCGCGGATATCATGATGTTTTCTTTAGCAAGCGTTGATCTGCGCCGATGGAGCCGTCAAAATTTCTGGATCTGCCTGAATGTGTCGATCTTTCTTGGAGGGCTGGTGATCGTGCGGGGATTAATGACTTATAGGGATATTTTGGCGGCAGCCACTTACCTGCATTCACCTTCGTGATCATATGAAGATATCACCTTTACTGCGCATCACAATAGCCATTTTTATAACAGCGCTCTTTTTGATCCGTCCTTATTTCCTTCAAAGCCGGGGCATGTGGTATGTGGATGATGATTATGATTATTTCGCGCACTCCAGTGCCATGGTTTTCGGCCAATACCCGTCCTACAAAAAAGAATTCTTTACGATCATGAAGGAGGGGCCGCAAAGCCCTATCGGCCCCGGGATCCTCGCGGCCCCGTTTGTTTTTGTTTTTTCCTTATTGGACAGGGCAGCGGGATCAACGATCACAGAGACAAGGACAGAAGAGAATATCACCGGTTCATGGTCCCAATTCGGGTTTCAAGTCGCCAGTATCTTTTATTTTGTATTGGCCTGTTATCTCCTGTTTTCAGGGATCTCCCGTTTTGTCGCGCCTGCTCAGGCGTCGTCCGCGGTGATCCTTATGATGATCTGCCAGGGACTTCCCTTGTTCGTCTACCGCCGGCCTTTTTTCAGCCATTGCTCGGAGTTTTTCCTCCAATGTGTCTTAATGTATCTTTTTTTGAAGAAAGATCTTTCCGCGAAGGTCTTAACGTGGGTCATCGTGTTTTCAGCCCTTCTTTATCTCACCCGTCCCAATGATATTGCTTTTGCTTTTGTGTGGCCTTTTTTGGGGATGGATTATTCCAAAGGGGTTATCCATGGCTTGCGCCAATCATGGGTGGGGATACTTTTATGCGCGGGACTGATCATGATCTTTAAAATTTGGCCGGAGGCGGTCAATCACATGCATCCCTATGCTTGGGCCAGCGGACATTTAGAGACGCCGATGACTTTCGCGGTCTTTATTCAAAGAATCGTCCATATTATCACGGGGACAGATTGGGGATTGATCTATACGGCGCCATTTTTACTCGTAAGTCTTGGTGGGATGTTTTTACTTAGGGAGCCGGTCTTTAAAAGATTTTCCTGGCTGCTCTTGCCGATGGCGGTCAATTTTTATGTCATCATTACCTGGGGATCGTAAGGGGGATGGTATGGCTATAGATATTTTATTGTTTCAGCGATCCCTGTGATGACATTACCGCTGGCGCTTGCTTTGGAATGGATCTCAAAAAAAATACACGCGTGGGTGGTCCCGTTGATGATATTGCTTTCTTTGCCGCCGGTCCTTTCCATGATAGCCTTTGAAGGATGCACTTATTTCAATTTGCAGGTCATTCCTGTTGATTTTAACCGCACGGATTGGACCAATCCTGTCCTTCAGTCCAATATCTGGGCGGTGCTGGTGCACGCTCCGGCCACTTTTTGTTTTATCATTTCAGAAGGAGTACTGTCATTGATCTTCTCGATCAGAGGGACAGCTCCCGCGTTAACACAGACAACATGGTTAAGGATCCTTATCATTCTGGCCATTCCCTGGCTGGTATATTTAATTTGCATTTTTCGTCGAAAAATAATAAAATAACCCCTTTAATAGCAATAACATTCAATCCTAATGTGAGACGATTTTAATATGGGTCTTCCGCCGAAACAAGGCTTATACGATCCGCAATTTGAGCACGACTCCTGCGGGGTAGGGTTCATCGCGCATATCAAAGGGCAGAAGTCCCATGATATGGTCCGCCATGGTGTTGAAATTCTGGAAAATCTGGCCCATCGCGGGGCTTGCGGCTGTGACCCTGAGACCGGGGACGGAGCGGGCATTCTTATCCAGATGCCGGATGCTTTTTTTCGCAAGGAATTAGCCAAGATCGATCTGGGGCTTCCCGCTCTGGGTGATTACGGTGCGGGGCTGGTTTTTTTTACCAACCTCGCTTGAAGACCGCAACACCATCGAGGCATGGACCGAGCACATTATCCATGAAGAAGGCCAAAAACTCATCGGATGGAGGGAAGTGCCGCATGAACCCTCCAAGATCGGCCGTGTTGCCCGCTCGGTGATGCCGGCTTTCAAACAACTTTTCATTGCCCGCGGTCCTAAAACCGCCCGGGAAGACCTTGACCGAAAACTTTATGTGATCCGCAAGCGTTTATGGAACAAGGTCTATAATTCCACCCTGCCGCAGAAGAATTTTTATTATTTCTGTTCGCTCAATAGCCACACCATGGTCTACAAGGGCCAATTGATGAGCGAGCAACTGGACCGTTTTTTTCCTGATCTCAGCGACGCGGCCATGGTTTCAGCCGTTGCCCTTGTGCATTCGCGTTATTCCACGAATACTTTTCCCACCTGGGCCCTGGCGCATCCTTACCGCTACATAGCCCTTAACGGGGAGATCAATACTTTGCGGGGCAACCTTAACTGGATACAGACGCGCGAGAAACAGTTTGTTTCCAAAGCTTTTGGAGAGGACCTGAAGAAAGTTTTACCTATCGTCGTGCCGGACGGTTCGGATACCGCGACCTTTGATAATGTCCTGGAGATGCTTGTCCTTTGCGGCCGTTCGCTGCCGCACGCCATGATGATGATGATCCCCGAGGCCTGGAGCAATCATCAGGAGATGGAACGTTCCAAGCGCGCTTTTTATGAATATCATTCCTGTTTGATGGAGCCCTGGGACGGCCCCGCGGCCATCGCGTTTTTCCGACGGGCGCTATGTCGGGGCCCTTCTGGACCGCAACGGGCTGCGTCCATCCCGTTATCTGGTCACCAAGGATGATATCGTGATCATGGCCTCGGAGGCAGGCGTATTGCCCGTTGCTGTTGAAAAAGTCGTTACCAAAGGCCGCCTGCAGCCGGGCAAAATGTTCTTGGTGGACACCCTGGAAGGCCGCATCATCGATGACCGTGAAGTCAAGGAATCCTACGCCAGCCGCCAGCCGTACGAGAAATGGCTTAGGGAAAATATCGTGGACATACGTTCCCTGCCTGCGCCTAAAAAAGTGCATGGCCTTAATGCAACGACTTTGCTGGAACGCCAGCGCGCGTTCGGGTACACACTGGAAGACCTTAAGATCTTATTGCAGCCCATGGCGCAAGGTGAAGAAGCGACCGGTTCCATGGGGACAGATACGCCTCTGGCGGTATTGTCGGATAAACCCAAGCTCCTTTACGAGTATTTCAAGCAATTGTTCGCCCAGGTGACCAATCCTCCCATTGACGCTATCCGTGAAGAGATCATTATGGGCGAGGACATGATGTTAGGCCCCGAGGGCAATTTGCTCGAAGAAGGCCCGCAGCATTGCCATCGTTTATGGATCCAGCATCCGGTGCTGACCAATGAAGAATTGGAAAAGATCAGCCGTATCCGTAAGGGGTCGTTGAAAGCGATAGCGCTGCCGGCGGTGTTTGATAAAAAAGACGGCGCGTCGGGGATCGAGAAGGCCTTTGAGGCCTTATGCGTCAGGGCAGACCGTGCCATTGAAGAGGGCAATAGCATCATCATCCTTTCCGATCGTGATATTTCCGCCAAGAAAGTCCCTATCCCGTCGCTATTGGCCTGCGCCGGGCTGCACCATCATTTGATCCGCCAGGGCACCCGTACAAAGGTCAGCATCGTGGTTGAAACAGGCGACGCGCGCGAATTGCATCATTTCGCGGTCTTGATCGGTTATGGCGCTAACGCGGTCAATCCGTACCTGGCTTTTGAGACCATTGAATCGATGGCCAGGGACGAGAAATATGAAATATACCGGTTGGCGGGAGGGTTTAAAGAGGCGCAGAAGAATTTCCTGAAGGCCTGCCACAAGGGCTTGTATAAAATTATTTCCAAGATGGGGATCTCCACGATCCAGTCCTATTGCGGGGCGCAGATCTTCGAGGCGGTGGGCTTGGGACAGGAGTTGATCGATAAATATTTTACCGCGACACCTTCGCGTATCGGCGGGATCAACATTGGCACGGTGGCCCAAGAGGCGTTGATGCGCCATGAGAAGGGTTACCCCCGTTGGCCCATCCCGGATGATATGCTGGATGAAGGCGGAGAGTATTATTGGCGCAAAGAAGCGGAGTACCATCAATTGAATCCGACCACGATCGCCCTTTTGCAGCACGCGACACGCTCCGGCAATTTCCAGGTCTTTAAGCAATATTCCAAAGCGGTCAATGAGCATAGCCGGCAAATAGCCAATATCCGCGGGCTTTTAAAATTTAAAACAATGCACCCCATCCCTATTGAGGAAGTCGAGCCCGCTTCGGAGATCGTTAAACGTTTTGCCACGGGAGCCATGAGCTATGGTTCCATATCGCGGGAAGCGCATGAGACCCTGGCCATTGCGATGAACCGTTTGGGCGGTTTTTCAAATACCGGCGAGGGCGGTGAGGATGCCGTGCGTTTTAAGAAAGACCCCAACGGTGATTGGCGCCGCAGCCGCATCAAACAGGTGGCCCAGGGCCGTTTCGGGGTGACGATCGAATATTTGGTCAACGCCGATCAGCTTCAGATCAAAATGGCCCAGGGGGCCAACCCCGGAGAGGGCGGTCAGCTCCCAGGGCACAAGGTATCCAAGGAGATCGCGTTTACCCGTCATACTACGCCGGGGGTTGGTTTGATCTCGCCGCCGCCGCATCATGATATTTATTCCATCGAGGACCTGGCCCAATTGATCCATGATCTAAAGAATGCCAACCCGCAGGCTATGGTTTCCGTCAAGCTGGTCTCTGAGATCGGGGTGGGTACTGTCGCGGCGGGTGTTGCCAAAGGCAAATCAGACCATGTGCTGATCTCCGGCTATGAAGGCGGCACCGGGGCTTCTCCGCAGACTTCCATCAAGCACGCCGGCCTGCCCATGGAATTGGGCATTGCCGAAACCCAGCAGGTTTTGGTGATGAATGATCTGCGCGGCCGCATACGCGTACAGACCGACGGGCAATTAAAGACCGGGCGGGACGTGGCCATAGCCGCGCTGCTCGGCGCGGATGAATTTGGATTTTCTACCACTGCCTTGATCACCGTGGGCTGTATTTTGTTGCGCAAATGCCATCTCAATACATGCTCTGTGGGGGTCGCGACCCAAGATCCCGAACTTCGCAAGAAATTCGACGGTAAGCCGGAATATGTGGTCAATTTCTTTACCTTTATCGCTGAAGAAGTGCGCCAGATCATGGCGGAGCTGGGTTTCAGGAAATTTGAGGACATGGTCGGCCGTGTCGATATGCTGGATACCAAGGAGACCATTGACCATTGGAAAGCCAAGGGTGTTGACTTGACCAATATTTTACATCGCCCCGACGTGCCTAAAGGGGTGGCTATTCACCATAGCAGCACTCAGGACCACGGGCTTGAGAAGGCCCTGGATAATACGTTGATCGCCCAAAGCCAGCAGGCGATCGAAAGGCAAGTGCCGGTGAAGATCGAATCCGGTATCCGCAATATCAACCGTACCGTGGGGACCATGCTCTCCAGCGTGGTCGCGCGCAAATACGGATTGGCGGGATTGCCTGACGATACTATTCAAATTAAATTTAATGGCTCGGCAGGCCAAAGCTTTGGTGCTTTTTTAGCCCATGGGATCAGCCTTACTCTTGAAGGCGAAGCCAATGATTATGTGGGCAAGGGGCTTTCAGGCGGGCGTATCGCCGTTTTCCCTCCCCAGGGAGCACAGTATGTCCCTGAACATAATATGATCGCGGGCAATGTGGTTTTGTATGGGGCCATCCAGGGAGAGGCATTTTTCCGGGGGCTCGCCGGCGAGCGCTTCGCGGTGCGTAATTCCG
>Ga0206952_10200_pt1 | contig 16255 bp, 12 predicted proteins | sample Alteio_BWOrgHeat_39_FD_152966 | JGI IMG/M metagenome (GOLD analysis project Ga0206952, IMG submission 152966) | Enriched cells from forest soil in Barre Woods Harvard Forest LTER site, Petersham, Massachusetts, United States -... | ecosystem: Environmental > Terrestrial > Soil > Temperate forest >... | reverse complement strand
GCATTATGATCGAGCAGATAAAACACCTGTTTATTTTGCAATGAAAGGATTAAATGTAATTACCTGCCCCTGGGATAAACCGGCGCTGGCTTTAATTCAAACAGATGATATGATCAACTTTAAAAAAACAGCGAGTGAAGAAATGCAACCACATTTTTATGGAATGATGCAAACTGTTTGGAGTGGCGCAGGCAATTTTTTAGACGGGTTTTATGCAAATAAGAAAGATAGGGATGGTGGAGATAACACACCATGGAATTGTTTTAAAACAATGTATACAAAAATTGACGGCTTATAATGACGAACCAATCAACTGCGCCTGCTATTATGCAGCCCCAGTTAAAACAACGCTTGCTTTCACTTGATTTTTTTCGAGGCTTAACAATGGCTGCAATGGTGCTTGTAAATAATCCCGGTGATTGGGGGCATATTTATGCGCCGTTGGAACATTCAAAGTGGAACGGCTGCACGCCAACTGATTTAATATTTCCTTTCTTTTTATTTATGGTTGGCGTTTCAATTGTATATGCGATCAGTGGCAGAAAAGGTGATAAAACACAACACAAGCCAATTATTTTAAAAGCATTGAAACGTTCAGTAACGCTGTATATCATCTTTGCTTTGCTTGCATTAATTCCAAACTTCGATTTTGCACATTTCAGAATTCTCGGAGTATTGCCACGCATTGCAATTGTATTTTTTATCTGTGTTATCATCTTCATCAAAACAAATTTTAAAACATGGCTTTGGCTTTTTTCAATCATACTAATTGTGTATTGTTTTTTGATGACGGTTATTCCTGTTCCGGGTTATGGTTATGCAATTTTGGAACGCGGGGAAAATTTAGCTGCATGGTTAGATAATATTATTCTCACACCAAAACATGTTTGGAATCAAACTAAAACATGGGATCCGGAAGGTGTATTAAGTACGTTGCCTGCAATTGCAACTTGTTTATATGGAATGATGGTTGGCGCAACCTTAAAACGCGCTGATCTAAAAGAATCAGAAAAAGTTGCATGGCTGTTAACTTTTGCAACATTTTCAATTATGATTGCACTTATATGGAACAACTGGTTTCCCATCAATAAATCATTATGGACAAGTACTTTTGTGTTATACACAGGTGGTCTTGCAACAGCAGGTTTAACTATTTCGTATTGGCTCATTGATGTTCATCATCGCAGAAAATATATAACACCTTTTATAGCGTATGGCTCAAATGCAATCACAGCTTATGTTGCAGCAGATACGGTTTTAATTATTCTTGGTTTGATACATGTGAATCTTCATGGGCACACAACTAATCTGCAGGATTATTTATATCAAACGATATTTGTTCCGAATTTTTCGCCGATAAATGCATCGCTTGCCGGTGCAATAACTTACGTTGTTATCTTATCAATACCAATGATGATCTTATATAAAAAGAAAATTTTTATAAAAGTGTAGCGACGGATTATCTTTAGTTTAGGCGATGCTTATATAAGCGTTAGCATTTGCTTCTGCAATTTTATTACCCGGATTAAGTATTTTTGTTTCCATTCAAAAGTTCATTTTTACACCAATCGGAACTTTAGGTTTTGTTGCTAACAATTCTCTCATGGAAATAGATAACATACCCGGGGCGCTCGACCGGTTCCGGAAAAAAATGGAGTCTTATGCACCGTTATCGGATGATGATTTTCAACGCATGGCGGGAATGATGCATGAAAAACATTGTAGCAGGGGAGAGGTGCTGTTAAGGGAGGGCCAGGTGTGCAACAAATACTATTTTATTTTTAAAGGCTGCATGCGCAGTTTTGGACTGGAAAATGGAAAGGAGATAAATGTTAAGTTCTACTTTGAGGATGATACAGCAGCCGACTTTGCCAGTTTTCGCAGTGAGGAGCCTTCGAATTTTTATTTAATTGCCATGGAAGATTCTATTGTTTATTATGCTACCAAAACAGAAGCTGTACCTGTACTCAGTAACGGTGCAACATTTGAAAGGTTCTTATTTCGTTTTTTCCAGCAATTATTTTTAATAGAAGAAGAACATTCAAACAGTTTTAAATTAATGCCTCCTGAAGAGCGTTATAATTTTCTTCTTGAACACAAACCAGAATACCTGCAACGCATTCCACTGGTGCATCTTGCTTCTTATCTCGGCATCAGCCGCGAAACACTCACACGCATACGCCAACGAACTGGCTAAATATTTTGCGTCATTTGACGCAGTGATTTTCTTTTGGCAAAGATAATTTTGCAGCTGTATAAATGATGGCTGCAACCGAAAACTATTGAGATATTATTCCTGTGAATGTTTAAGCCGGAGAGGGCGGAGTTTAACTTCGCCTTTTTTGTTTTACATGCACTTTGTTTTGCGTCGTTTGACGCAATGCTTTTTTTAAAGCCACAGTAGCTTTGTAACCTCCAAACAATAACGTAGAGTTAAACCCTATGATACAGGTAAAATTAATAGTTGGCTCAATCCTTCTCTACCGGAATCACGGGAACACCTTATTATTATTTTTTTTGTGCTGGCTTACTTTTCAATTCTTTTTTTGGTGCTTAAAACCTTACGGCATAATAAAGACAGGTTTGAAGATTAATTTGTGCTGTTAAGTTTTCAGGCTTTGTCTTCTTTATTGTGTTGCCGGTTTTTGCGTCATTTGACGCAATGATTTTTTTAAACTAAAAATAGTTTTGCGTCAAACCTAAGTTGTGATAGTAGCAGAACGCAATAACCTTATCCCTGTAAAAGTATTGATCAATAATTCAAAGGTTCATCTCGAATTATTTGAAAGCAGTAATGGCAACCTGTTTCTTTCTTCCACAGCAACCAAGCCGGAAGGCATAGTATATTATGCAACCACGCCTTCATTGTTTTGTGCATTCCTGGAAAACCTGATTACCCTGCAAACTATGTTCAATGCAGGACCTTCAGTTTTTGTGGAGATAAGCAGTAACAACAAAACAGCTTTATACAGCCGTAATGATATTGATATAACACTTAAGTATGGGGAAAAAACAATAAAACAGTTGACGAATAATTGCCCGATAGAAGTGTGGTGATGAGAATATAAACAGGCTTATATGCTTGAAGGAGCCATTAGGATTTCGCTTCGGTCAGCCTCAAGACATGAACTAAGGATACAGTATAAGTGAGGTTTTAAATTGAAAGTTCCGGTTGCGAAAGCAGACCGGAACTTTTGTTTGAAGAAGGTTAAGTAAATTTTCGATACGTGGGAAAGAACCGAGAGAAAATGCGAAAAACTTTTCAAAATAATCAACTAATAAGCTTTTAGTGATAAATTTAACTGCAATTCTGCTACGATAATACAATTGCTGATTCTTCTAAAAAATCCTTACCATGCAGCACGATAGTATAACCTACAGCACCACAACCACACTTCATTTTTTAATCACCAAATACAAACAACATGAAAAAGACATCTATCCTTTTCGCATTTGCTTTAGTAAGCATTTTTTCTTTCGGGCAAACCATACATAAAGGAAGCCTGCTGGGTCTTCACTGGTATACACCTAACCTCAAGACGGGCATAACAATGGATGACTATAAAAAATTTTATACGTCTACGGTGATACCAGAATTTGAAAAAGCCTTTCCTGACATTAAACTGGTTCTGCTAAGATCCGTGCGCGGACAGGACAGCAGCAGCTTGGGTGTAATATATTTCTTCGACAGTGAAGCAGCCAGGAACAAATATTTTAACAGCGAAGGCAACCCGACTGAAGCCTTTAATACGGCTAACGCAAAATTAAGTGCCCTTAATACGGAAATGGAGAAATATGAAACGCCTTCCACGGGCGTAGATAAATACAATGACTGGCTGGTTGAATAACGGGTATTTTAGTAAGTGTATATTAATAATAAGTTCCGGTTTTCGAAGCAAGCCGGAATTTTTGTTTGGAATAAGTGTTGATTATTTTTTATTGTCTCCCAACGATATATCTCCAATGTTAAAAAGATAAGTTAACCCTGTTTGCGTCATTTGACGCAATGCTTTTTTTAAAGCGATAATAGCTTTGCTACAACAGCGAATAGTTAAATCTATAATAAAACAGCGTAGCCGAAAACCGAATGTAGAATAGGCATGCACCAAATGGATATTACCAAATTGATTCTTTCATTTTTAAACAAATCATTTTCAGTGAAATATTTTATTGCAATAGCATTAACATTAATCTGCTTTAATGCGCAGGTTTTTTCGCAGACAACACCTGCTATCCAATGGCAGAAAACATTTGGTGGCACGAGTGATGACATCGCCCAAAGTATCCAAGAAACTAAGGATGGAGGCTATATAGTAGCCGGATACACATACTCATATGATGGAGATGTAACAGGCAATCATGGTAGTTATGATTATTGGATTGTCAAACTTGATGCTTATGGAAACAGGATTTGGCAAAAGACACTGGGTGGATCTGCAGATGACAAAGCCAATAGCATCCGACAAACTACAGATGGAGGTTATATTGTAGCCGGAAGTACATCTTCAAGCGACGGAGATGTAACAGGCAACCACAGCCCTGGTTTTAATGATTGTTGGATTGTGAAACTTGATGCAAATGGATATATTCTTTGGCAAAAGACATTGGGTGGATTTGCTGATGACAAAGCCAATAGCATCCGACAAACTACAGATGGAGGCTATATTGTCGCCGGAAGCACATCTTCGTTTGATGCAGGTATAAATAGTGATTATTTGATTGCGAAACTTGATGCAAGTGGAAACATTCTTTGGCAAAAAACTTTAGGTGGATCGGCTGATGATAAAGCCAATAGCGTCCGACAAACCATAGATGGAAGTTATATCATAGCTGGAACTACATCTTCAAATGACAGAGATGTAACTGGTAATTATGGTAATTCTGATTATTGGATTGTGAAACTTGATGCAAACGGAAACATGATTTGGCAAAAAACATTGGGCGGGTCATCTTCTGATGAGGCTAATAGCATTCAACAAACTAAGAATGGAAACTATATTGTGGCCGGAAGCACATATTCAAACGATGGAAAAGTAACCGGCAATCATGGTAATTCTGATTATTGGATTTGGAAACTTGATCCCACAGACCTAGACGACACCACAGGACCAGGAGACGACCCAGATGCGCAAAAAACATTCGGAGGGTCTTTAGGTGATGAGGCCAATAGCATCCAGCAAACTGTGGATAGCGGTTATATTGTAGCTGGATATGCAAACTCAAATGACGGAGATATAATAGGCAACCATGGTGGTTCTGATTATTGGATTATGAAACTTAATGCTAATGTCAATATGGTTTGGCAAAAAACATTTGGCGGCACCTCAAATGAAAGTGCCAATAGCATCCAACAAACTACGGATGGAGGCTATATTGTAGCTGGAAGCACAAACTCACATGACGGAGATGTAACAGGAAATCATGGTGGTTATGATTATTGGATTGTAAAATTAACTGATACCTGTACATCAGTTACTCCTGTTATCAGTATTGTAGCCAATCCAGGCACAAGCGTTTGCATAGGCAGCAAAGTAATCTTTACCGGAACTGTAACCAATGGTGGTACTACTCCTGTTTATCAATGGAAAAAGAATGGAATAAACATAGGCACCCATACTAAAACTTATATTGATTCAACACTCAAAAATGGCGACAGCATTTATTGCGTGCTCACCAGCAACGCTGCTTGTGCAACCACATCTACTGCTAAAAGTAACGTAATTAAAATGACCGTGAGTACACCAGTCACTCCAACTATAAGTATAGCAGTAAGTGCAGGTACCAGCGTTTGCACAGGTTATAGCACTGTTTTTATAGCAACTATCACCAATGGCGGTACATCTCCAATTTACCAGTGGAAAAAAAATGGAATTAACGTAGGTACTAATAGTAAAACTTATATTGTTGACACGGCGCTTAAAAATGGAGATAGTATTTACTGTCAATTAACCAGTAACTATGCTTGTGCAACTACATCTACTGTTAAAAGTAACGGCGTTAAAATGATCGTAAATAAATCGGTCACTCCTACTATTAATATTGTGGCAAGTCCCGGAACAAACATTTGTTCAGGTACTAAAGTAACATTTACAGCAACAATAACCAATGGCGGTACTTCTCCTCTTTATGAGTGGTATAAGGTTAATTCTAAAGGCTGGCTTAAGGTAGGAACAAATAGCAACACTTATATTGTTGACACAGCACTTAAAAGCGGTGATAGCATTTACTGCTTACTAACCAGCAATGCTGTTTGCGCATCTTCAATTGGAAGAAGTTATATAGTGATGACGGTAAACAGTCCGGTTACTCCAACAGTCACCATTACAGCAAGCCCCGGAACAGGCGTTTGCACGCGTAGTAAAGTAACATTTACGGCTACTATAACCAACGGTGGTACTGCACCTTTTTATCAATGGAAAAAGAATGGGGTGAATGTTGGAATCAATAGTAATACTTATGTTATTGATACAGCGCTTAAAAACGGTGACAGTATTTATTGCATACTAACCAGCAATGCCATTTGTGTAACCACATCTACTGCTAAAAGTAATGGAATAAAAATGACGGTGAAGAAGCCTGTTGCTCCTACTGTAAGTATTACAGCAAATACTGCTCAAAACATTTGCGCAGGCAGCACGGTAATATTTACAGCTACTATCAGCAATGGAGGAAACAAACCTATTTACCAGTGGAAAAAGAATGGTGTGAATGTAGGAACAAACAGCAATACTTATGTTGACATAGCACTTAAAAACGGCGATAGTATTTATTGTGCGCTGGCAAGCAACGCATCTTGTGTTACCATGAGTATTGTTAACAGCAATGGCATAAAAATGACGGTGAGCAAACCTGTTACTCCAACTGTGAGTATTGCAGTAAGTCCAGAGATAAGTGTTTGTACAGGCAGCAAAATAACATTTACAGCTACCGCAACCAATGGTGGTACTACCCCTGTTTACCAGTGGAAAAAGAATGGAATTATTGTTGGAACTAACAGCAATACTTATATTGTTGATACAGCGCTTAAAAATGGCGATAGTATTTATTGTGTATTTACCAGCAATGCTATCTGTGCAACCACGTCTACTGCTAAAAGTAATGTAATAAAAATGACGGTAAATAAAACAGTTACACCTACTATCAGTATTGCAGCCAATCCAAGTACAAGCGTTTGTGCAGGCAGCAAAGTAACATTTACAGCTATAATAACCAACGGTGGTACATCTCCTGTTTACCAGTGGAAGAAGAATGGAATAAATCTAGGTACCAACAGCAAAACTTATATCGTTGATACGGCACTTAAAAATAGTGACAGTATTTACTGCGTACTTACAAGCAAAGCTGTTTGTGCAACAACATCTACTGTTAAGAGTAATGGAATAAAAATGATCGTGAACACATGTTTACTTGCCGGTAATAATAATCAGTCTTCAGTAAAAAGCCAATCAAAAGAACTCTTACTTTTTGCAACGCCCAATCCATTTAAAAATTCTGTTCAGTTAACTGTTACAAGCCCGTTTTCTGAAAAAGCAACAATCCTTATTACAGCAATGACAGGACAAAAAGTATTTAAAAAGGATATGCTGCTTAACCCAGGTAGTAATGTCATTTCTGTTGCATCTTCAGGTTGGAGTGCAGGAATTTATTATGTACAGGTTGGTACGGATTCTGAAACAAAAAGTTGTAAGATCATAAAAGAGTAAAATAAAGAAACATATTATTGCAGATAAAAAATCCTGCAATAAAGCAATTTATAAAATACTAATAAACCGTCCTGAATCTTTAAGTATCGGGACAGTTTATTTTAGTAACAGTTCATTAGTAGTATTTCTGCCCAAACATCATCTCGCCCACGTACGATTCGTTAAAAAAACAAGTACGGTTAAAAATTAAAATATTTTCCAAACCTCAATAGCGTAAGAGATCACATTAAAACTCACTCTGCATATCTTATCTTAATTACAATCTTTTTATCAGGCTTGTTTCCGTTTGTTGTAATATTTGGCCTGTGTGCATCAGCCGGGAAAAAAAGAAAAAAAGTGCCGGGATCAGCAACATAAAATTTTCCTTCACCGGAATAATTAATAAGGTCTTTTGAAGCATTATAAGGCACGCTTACAGTAAGCTGTGTAATATCAGCAACACCGATTTTTTCTTCACCTTTAATTACACTTTGCAGGTCAATGTAATTACGATGCGATTCCCATTTGGTACTATCTAAATCTTTGGTTGGATTTTCAGTGATTGTTGCATAAACATTATCACCGTCAATCACATATTTGCCTACTGCCATCGTATCAAGATCATGATTCTTTAAAAAACCAAATGCTTCATCCCAATAATTTTTATTGCGTTGATATTGCCTGGAAAACTCAGCTTTATTTATGGTTTCATGCGGTTTCAATGATTGTGCTGTTAATGCAGCCGGAATTGTTTGCGCTATTACATCAATACTTATAAATAAAAAAAGTATGATGCTAAAAAAGAAGCTTAATTTTTTCATATCAATAAATTTATACAACAGCTTTTGATAATTCCTGGTTTTGTACAACGTTTTGTTCTTTCACTGCAACAACCATAATAATCGCCGAAAAAAATAACGAACCTGCCATAAAAATATATGATGCGCTGAAGCTGCCAGTTGTTCCATTTAAATATCCAACAAAATAAGACCCCGCAAAAGAACCTAAAGCACCAAAACTATTTATTAAAGCTATGGCTCCTGCAGTAACATTGGCTGGCAATATTTCTGTGATAATGGCAAAGAAAGGACCATACGGTGCGTACATCATCATGCCTGCAATTACAAGCAACACAAACGATAACCAGAAATTATTTGTTCCGATCAAATAAGAGCCATAAAAAGCCAATGATGCAATTAATAAAAAAGGCCATACAAATATTTTCCTGTTTAATGTTCGATCAGAAAAATAAGAAGCAGTCAGCATGCCGGTAATAGCAAAAGCATAAGGCAGAGATGATAGCCATCCTGTTTTAATGATGCTCATTTGCGGTGCTGCTTTAATGATGGAAGGAAGCCATATCACAAAGCCATACACACCAATGCTCCACAAAGCATACTGCAGGCATAACAATATCACAACTCTTGATTTAAATGCTGCTGCATAATTCTTTACAGGTTTTATTCCCTGCTGTTCTTTTTGCAAAGCAGATTGAACCGATTGTATTTCTTCGCCCGTTAACCATCTTGCGTTCGCAGGTTTATCATTTATCAAACGCCACCAGAAAAAGGCCCAGACGATGGCAGGTAAACCTTCCCAGATGAACATCCATCGCCAGCCAACAGCATCAATTAAATAACCTGATACTATTGACATCCATAAAATGGTAACAGGGTTTCCCAATATTAAAAATGTGTTTGCTCTTGAACGTTCTTCTTTTGTAAACCACCTGCTTAATAAAATAAGCATGGAAGGCATTACGGCACTTTCAACAACGCCTAACATAAACCGGATAATGATAAGCAGTGTGATATTACTCACCAAACCTGTCGTCATGGCTAAAGCACCCCATAATATTAACGACCAGAAGATAAGTTTCCTGGCACTTTTATTCGCTGCATAATGAGCGCTGGGAATCTGGAAGAAAAAATAACCAAGAAAAAAAAGTGAACCCAATAAAGAAGAAGTAGCAGTTGTAATATGAAGATCTTTTGCCATTTCACCTGCTGTTGCAAAACCAAAATTAGCACGATCAAGATAGGCCAGGCTGTACGTGATAAAAGCAATGGGAATAAGGCGATACCAACGTTTTCGTGTAATCGTGTTGTTCATTTAGAATCTGTTTTTCTCAACCCGATTATGCGGAAGAGAGGAGAGAATGCATTTCAATTAAATATGAGTTCTCGGAATATTTTGGTGCTTATAAATCCCCTTTTAGGGGAGCTTCAACTAAACGTTCTGTCATGCGAACGCTTATCATTCCACAAAGGTGTTGGCTCAAAATAACTTTTATCTGATGGATGCAAGTGTTGTTTCACCACTTCATCATTTAATTCAATGCCTAAACCCGGCGCAGAAAGCGGAAGATTGGCAAAACCTTTTGTAATTAAATTTCTGCCATCAGTCGTTTTTACAAGGCTTTCCCACCATGGCAAATCAATTGAATGATGTTCCAGTGCCAGGAAATTTTGCGTAGCGGCTGCGCAATGTACACCTGCCATAAAAGAAACCGGCGTACCAGCCTGGTGCATCGCCATGGCTACGCCATGTTCCTCTGCATAATCACCGATTCTTTTTGTTTCAAGCAAACCGCCTGATGTTGCAAGATCAGGATGAATGATATCTACGGCATTAATATCAATCAGCGGCTTAAAGCTTTTCAGCAGGTAGATATCTTCACCAGTAAGGCATGGCGTTTCCAATGCATCTGATAATGTTTTCCATTGATTGGTATATTCCCAGGAAATAATATCTTCCAGCCAGGCAAGCCTGTATTGCTCAAGTCTTTTACCCAAACGAATACCATTGTTCAAATCAAAATGTCCGTAGTGATCGGAGGAAAGCGGAATATCATAACCCAACATGCTTCTTACGTTTTCTACCAGTTGCGCTAACCCATCCAAACCTTTATCTGTTATTTGTATTTGTGTGAAAGGATGCAATGTATTTCCATAAGACATAGGATCATTCAGATCTCCCCATTGCTGCAGATCACCCTGGTCATTTTGCCAGAACTTAGTATTTACCAATGCGCCAGGTATATTTTTTAATTCGTTAATACCAAGGTCCATCTTCAGCCAGGTATATCCCTGATCGTTGATGCGGTAATTCATTAATTTCTTTTGCTCTTCAGGCGAGCCTGCTTCTGGTGTATCTGCGTACAATCGTACTTTATCACGGTATCTTCCGCCAAGCAATTGCCACGCAGGTACATTGTATGCCTTGCCAACAATATCCCACAGTGCCATTTCCACACCACATACACCACCTGCCTGCCGGCTTTGCCCGCCAAATTGCTTAATGGTTTTGAATATCATTTCCACATTGCAGGGATTCACTCCCAATATTCTGCTTTTAAGCATGAGTGCATACCGTTCATCAGCGCCATCTCTTACTTCACCCAAACCATAAATGCCCTGATTTGTATCAATGCGTATAATAGCTGTTCTGCCCAAAACGGTGGTAACACAATAACGCATATCCGTAATTTTCAAATCAGAGGGTGATGAATTGCGATTTATCTTTTGCGTGCTTTGTGCCACTAATTCTTCAACAGGAGAAAGCATAAAAGCGCTGCCAAGCGCAATGCCACCCATTGCAGACTTTTTAAAAAAAGAGCGCCGCGAATTATCTGTTGAGTCGTTATTGTTTGCGGTATTTGATTCAACTGTGTCATGGTCTTTCAGACCAAGCTTCTTTAAAAATTTTTGTGAAGGCGTCATGGTAACATTTTATTTGATGAACAGAATAAGCATTTTCGAACCGTTATTAATAATCGAGTTGTTTTGAATTTAGCATCAAGGCAAAGAAAGTAACAGCAACTTACCAATTCCTCTCCTTCATATAATTATCCAGTTCTTCTCTTGTCATCGGGAGATTTTTCTGCGTGTCGAGCCATTGCAAAAAATCTTTCTTTATTTCATCGGTCCATTGCTGGTCAATTTGCCCCGGTGTGTATTTGCCTTCACGCAAACGCTGATGACCGAACGCATCTCTTAGTTGCACAAACTCAGAGTTCAACACCAGGTCTTCAAGATACTGTGCAGGAATAAATACCACGCCGCCTTTCTTCGCCAGCACTACGTCGCCCGGCAATACAGTGGCTCTTCCAATACGTATTGGAACATTTATCCCCGAAAGCATCATTTGTTGTATATAAGAAGGGTCATAACCTTTTACCCAACCATTGAAGCCTTGTATCTCTTCCAATCCTTCAATATCTCTTATAGAGCCATAAAATATAACACCTCTGTGCGACTTTGCGTAAATCGCATTACCTAAATTATCACCGATCAATGTGCCATCCACTATTTTACTGTAACTGTCGGCAACGTAAACATCGCCGTTTTGCAACATATCAATGGGCCATGAATTGGTGCCGCCAATGCGACCTTCGGTTTTACCTTTTGCTTTAATAAGACTATCATAATCGGGCCGCATCGGCATGTATTGCGCTGTTACTACGCGGCCTGTCATTACAGAATCCGGGAGAATCACCATCCAGTCGCCTTCAAACTGGTTTTGATATCCTTTGTTGCGCAGGTAACCCCAGGCTTCTTCAAGCGACACATTCTTTAAACGTTCCAATAAACGGTCTGAAGTTTTAGGTCTTCCATCGGTAAATCGTTCTCCATTCCATTGCGGGGTTATTGCTTTTATTTGGTCTGGTGTTGGTGTAATTTGCTGAGCTGGTGAATACGTAACAATGGAAATACATGTTAGCAGGCAAGCAAGTTTTATCATCATATAGCGTAGATGTTTAAGCCAATAAAGTAAAAGAATTTTCAAACATCATTTATAAGATGTTTTTGTTTGATTGATTTATTTTTTGTTAGGGAGTCAGGCTAATAAACTTGCGTAAGTAAAACCGCAATGTTGTTGGTTTGTATTCAATTTACTCAACTCTCTAAATTGCAGATGCTATTATCGCCGCAACTGCAATTGTAAATGGGCTTACACTATTAGCAGATAATGATAAAGATTTTAAGAAAGTATCTTCACTTTCATGTTTCAATGCTAAAAGTATTACCTGATGTTTCTTTATTTTATGCTGGCTTATCTTTTCTTTTTAGGGAAGTTGCTCAACGAACGCCGATTCCCTATTTTTCATATAAAAAAGAAAATTTTTATTAAAGTATAAAGTTTGGTTTATTGCAGTGTATATCAAACCAAAAACAAACATGTTACAACCGCCGCGCCGCCTGCAATCAATAGATGTTTTCAGAGCAGTTACCATGTTCTTTATGATTTTTGTAAATGATGTAGATGGTGTAAAAAATATTCCTGACTGGATAAAGCATGTTGATGAATTTACGGATGGGTTAGGTTTTGCAGATACTATTTTTCCTGCGTTTCTTTTTATTGTTGGCTTATCAATTCCGTTTGCATTAAATAAAAGAATGCAATCAAATGAAAGCAGGTCTTCAATTGCATGGCATATTATTATGCGTTCGCTTGCATTAATTACAATGGGCTTTTTTCATGTTAATCTTGAAAATTACAGCGAGGCTGCTTTATTGCCAGAACCTGTTTTTGAAATATTACTCACGCTTGCTTTTTTTCTTATCTGGCTTAATTATAAACCTGGTTTTAATAAAACAATGCAAACTATTTTACAGGCTGCTGGTGTAATTATATTAATTGTACTTGCTGTTTTATATAAAGGAGAAAGACATGGACATATTATCTGGCTGCGGCCGCAATGGTGGGGAATTTTAGGTTTGATCGGCTGGGGTTATTTAACCTGCTCGTTGATTTATCTTTTTAGCAAAGGCAAATTAAAAGTATTAATACCTGTACTTATTTTTTTTCTTGCTTATACAACAATAAATCAAACATATATTTTGGATAGTGTTAGTGATGTTTTAAAATATTTATGGTTGCTGAACGGCGGCTCAGAAGTTTCATTAATAATGGCAGGAATTATTATTTCGTTGCTATATAAACGAAATCTTAATAATAATAAACGCAATTTTTTTACAGTGATGTTTCTTGCTGCAATTGTTATGATCGTCTTTGGTTTTATCTCACGGCCATTTGGCGGCATTTCTAAAATTTACGGTACGCCATCATGGGTTGGTATTTGCATTAGTATAAGTATAATTGTTTTTGCTTTATTGGTTTTTATTGTTGATGTAAAACAGAAAGCTGATTGGTTTACAATAATTAAACCGGCAGGAACAAGCACATTAACCTGTTATCTTATTCCATATTTTTTATATTCTTTTCTTGAATTAGTTCACTTTCATTATCCCTACTTTTTGCATGAAGGGATGGGCGGTATTATACGTTCGTTTGCAATAGCATTTATCGTAATTTTTATAACAGGTTTTTTAGAGAAGAAGAATTTGCGGCTAAAAATTTAAGAAGAGTTTTAAAGGCAGTCTTTAATAAATGTATTGTTTAAAGCAAAGAATTAATTGAATGATTATGAATGAAGGTTCAACTTCATTAAACAAAACCCTGCGGCTTCTTTCAATTGAAGTACTGCTGTTAACCGGCTTGTTTATTCTATCATTATTTGTTTTTGCTTTTATTGCAAAAGGTGTTATTACCGGGAATGAGAAAACATTCGATGATAAAGTGTTTAATTTTTTTATCCCTTTTTCAACACCAGGTTTTATAACAACAATGAAGGTGTTTACATTTTTAGGCTCTGTTCAGTTTTTAATTCCCGCATACATTGTTTTAATAATCTATTTTATTTTTAAAAAATTATACAGGTATGCAATTGATATCGCGGTTATGGCATTAACCAGCACTGCATTATTATTTATACTTAAAGAGGTGTTTCACCGGCAGCGGCCTTCACTGCCTATTATAAGAACTTTTACAACATATAGTTTTCCCAGCGGGCACATGCTTTCGTCCTTTATTTTTTGCAGCATACTTTCTTTTATTGTTATCAAAAGCAACTGGAAGTTATTGTATAAATGGCTTGCTTCAATTTTACTTTTTTTATTTGCTTTAATAATCGGAATAAGCAGGATAGTTTTAAAAGCGCATTATCCGACAGACGTAATTGCATCTTTGTGTCTTGGCATTGCCTGGGTAATCGGCTCGTTTTATATTCTTAGAAAGATCAGTAGAGAATTTATCACTCAAAAAACTTAGCAGTGCGTTTACTGTTTAATTAATGAAAAAACACCAGCTATATAAAACCATAAGGATATCAGCTGTCAAAGAAAATATAAAAGACTTTAAAGTATTTTCATTTGAAAACAATCATAACATTTCATATAAATCCGGCCAATACCTTACGCTTGTCCGGAATGCATATAATGAAGAAATAAGAAGATCTTATTCTATTACTTCATCGCCTTATTTAAATGAGCCATTATCAATTGGGGTGAAGCGCGTTGAGAACGGTTTTCTTTCAAGAATGTTGGTTGATACATTAAATGTTGGTGATGAATTAATAACTATTGGTGCAGGCGGCCTTTTTGTTTTGCCGGATAAGATTGAAGAATTCAAACAGGTTTTCTTTTTTGCAGCTGGCAGCGGTATTACGCCAATTTATTCTTTAATAAAAACCTTATTGCATACTTCCAATATAAATGTTGTTTTAATTTACAGCAATGCTTCGCCGGAAAAAACAATTTATAGGAGTGAATTAAAAGCGCTTGAAGAAAAATTCAGCGACCGCTTTCAAATACAATTTTTGTTTAGCAATATTGTTGAATTATCTAAAGCAAGGTTGCATAGAAATTTGATAATAAATTTTTTAAAGGAATTTTCAATTGCTGATTATAAGCAAACTTTATTTTATATCTGCGGGCCGGAAACATACATGCGTTTATGCACTTATACTTTGCAGGAAAATGATGTTCCGAAAAATAATATAAAGCGAGAAGATTTTGTAATTAATGCTATTCATAAACGTGACGCCTTGCCGCCGGATACAGTTAGCCATAACGTAAAAATATATTTCAACAAGGAATATTTTCAGTTTACAGTGCATTATCCTGATTCAATATTACAGGCAGCTAAAAAATCTAATATTGCTTTGCCTTATAGTTGTGAGGCCGGGCGCTGCGCAAGTTGTGTTGCAAAATGTTTGAAAGGCACAGTGTGGCATTCGTATAATGAAGTGCTTACTGAACAAGAGTTGCACCGGCAATTAGTGCTTACCTGTGTTGGCCATCCTGTAAATGGAGATGTGGAATTGCAGATTAAGAATGATTAAGATTAATTGTAGCTAAAGAAAATTTCATGCATGATGATGCAGTATAAACGATTTAATTTCTTCCGCTGTTTTATCTGTACTGTCTCCTTTAATAAATAATTTTTGAAAAGCTGCAGCCGTTGCAAAATTTACTGTTTGCTGAAAAGGTAAATGATTATAAACGCCGTAAATTAATCCAGCCATAAAACAATCACCGCTGCCTACTTTATCAATTGCTTCATTTATAGTATAACTTGCAGAAACATACAAATTACCTGTGCTGAAAATTGCTGCATAGTATTCAATATTGCTTTTATGAAACCTGAAAGTGTTAGCTACAATTTTACAACGCGGATACTGTTTAATAATTTCTGCAGAAGTTTTTTTTGCCTGCTGCACATAATTTTCC